>Ga0070731_10000337_pt1 | contig 70114 bp, 58 predicted proteins | sample Coa_R1_2_FD_66448 | JGI IMG/M metagenome (GOLD analysis project Ga0070731, IMG submission 66448) | Surface soil microbial communities from Centralia Pennsylvania, which are recovering from an underground coalmine fire - Coalmine... | ecosystem: Environmental > Terrestrial > Soil > Unclassified ... | reverse complement strand
GCCGTGCCCTTGTTACAAAACTCGTAGATTCTCGACTCCGAACCCAATGCAGGGGCTAAAGCCCTCTTCCTCCTTTTATCGTTCTTTTCGGCCCGGCTGAAGCCGTGCCCTTGTTACAAAGCTCGTAGATTCTCGACTCCGAATCCGTTGCAGGGGCTGAAGCCCTCTTCTCCTTTTATCGTTCTTTTCGGCCCGGCTAAAGCCGTGCCCTTGTTACAAAACTCGTAGATTCTCGACTCCGAATCCGTTGCAGGGGCTGAAGCCCTCTTCTCCTTTTATCGTTCTTTTCGGCCCGGCTAAAGCCGTGCCCTTGTTACAAAACTCGTGGCTGTGTTGGTCCGGCTGAAGCCGTGCCCTTGTTACAAAGCTCGTGGCTCGGGTTGGGGCTTCACGCCTCCACCGGGCTGGCGGCCAGGGCTCTGGCTGCGGCGTCGATGGTTGTGCGGGGCATCATTTCCGTTGCGCACCACAGGGTCGCGTTCTCAAGCTCCGGATACCAGCGGCTCAACTCAACACCGCCCACAATCTTCTCGTCCATCAGGCGCTTTTGCCAGACTGAAGGAGACTCCGCTGTCTCGAGCACAAATTCATGGAACCGCGGAGCGCCCTTGAAGCGCAGCTTGGCGCCGGGCTGCGCACTCAGCGCCTTCGCGGCATACTCGGCTTTGGCCAGGTTGTGCTCGGCCAGCTCGCGAATGCCTTCCTTGCCATACACAGTCAGGAAGATCGTCGCCATGAGCGCGACCAAAGCCTGATTGGTGCAGATGTTTGATGTCGCCTTCTCGCGCCGGATATGCTGCTCGCGCGTCGACAGCGTGAGCACGAATCCGCGGTTTCCGTTGCCGTCCACGGTTTGGCCGGCCAGCCGACCCGGCATCTGGCGCAGGTATTGCTCCTTGGCCGCGATCACGCCGCAGAACGGACCGCCATAACTCAGCGCGACGCCAAACGACTGCGCCTCCATGCTGACGATATCGGCCTCGACCGGCGGCCGCACAACACCGAGAGAAACGGCTTCGGCGATCGACACGATCAGCAGCGCGCCCTTCTTGTGCGCGATCTCCGCGATTGCGGGAATGTCTTCGATCACGCCGAAGAAGTTCGGGCTCTGCACCAGGACGCCGGCCGTCTCTTCGCTGACCGCGGCCTCGAGAGCTGCAAGGTCGATGCGCCCCGTCTTCGCGTCATAGCCGACTTCGGCCGTGGCCAGGTCGCGATGCTGCAAGTAGGTTGCCAGCACTTCGCGATACTCGGGATGCACAGTGCGCGCGACGACCGCCTTGTGCCGCCCCGTGACGCGCATCGCCATGAGCACAGCTTCAGCGGCGCCGGTCGAGCCGTCGTACATGCTGGCGTTAGCCACGTCCATGCCGGTGAGCTCGGCAATCATGGTCTGGAACTCGAAGATTGCCTGGAGCGTGCCCTGCGTGATTTCAGCCTGGTAGGGCGTGTAGCTGGTCAGGAACTCGCCGCGCTGGACGAGAGAATCGATGATGACCGGGCGGTAGTGCCGGTACGCGCCCGCACCAAGAAAGCTCGCGTAGTCGGTGGCATTCTTTGCGGCCGCAGCCTTGAAGTACTCCACGATCTCGCTCTCGCCCATCTGCCGCGGAACGTGGAGGTCGCGGTCGAGCCGGTACTCCGCAGGAATGATTGAGAAGAGGTCGTCGATGGACTTGGCGCCGATCTCGGCAAGCATCTGCTCGCGTTCCGCCGGCGATTTGGGTAGATAGCGCATGTCAGCTTCTAGCTCCTAGCTTTTAGCCATTGCTTGTACCGGCGGCCGATTGGAAAAGCCGAACGGCCTGACCAGTAAATGATGCAGCGTTTGCGATGTGGCTCCTGTTTCCCGGCTTGAGCTAATGGCTGAAAGCGAAAGGCCAGGAGCTGGAGACTGGAACCTATGCTCCGGTCTCCTCACTCACAAACTTCTCGTAGGCCGCGGCGTCAAGCAGGCTTTCCAGCTCTGACGGATCGGAAAGCTCGACCTTGATGATCCACGCATCGTGCGGCGCCTCGTTGATCTTGTCGGGCGAGTTCTTCAGTTCCTCGTTCACCGCCGTCACCTTGCCGCTCACCGGCGAGTAGAGGTCGCTGACGGCTTTCACGCTTTCAACCGAGCCGAAGGTCTGGTTGGCGCTCACCGTGTCGCCCACTTTTGGGGCGTCCACATAAACGATGTCGCCGAGCGAGTTCTGCGCGTAATCGGTAATGCCGACGGTGCCGATGTTCCCATCGACCACAATCCATTCATGCTCTTTGGTATAGCGGTAATTTGCTGGATAGGCCATTGGCGGGTCCGCTCCTTCGAATTCGATCGCACAGCGAATCCTTAGTGTAAATCGTGCGGCCACTCGATATTCGCTGAGGAAAAGCAGGCTACCGCGTGTTGCGGCCGGCGTCCGTGACAGCGCTCACGAAGTCACTTGGATGGTCCAAATCCCGCATACGGCTTCAGCGGCACGAGGACGTCGATGGCGAGCATGCCGGCTTTGAAGATGGGCAGGCTCTCGCAGGCGCTGCGCACGTCGGATTCACTTGCGGCTTCCCACAGGATGACGGCGCCACCGCCATCGCCGCGCCCCCAGATGTGACGCAGAAGGCCTTCGGCGTACAGTTCTTTCACCCGCGCGGCCTCGCGGCCGATGAGGTCCGGCGTGAAGGCTTCCGGAGGAAACGCGTCGGTGCGTCTGCGCGAAATCGTTAAAAACTGCATCGCTCCAGCCTCTGGTCCTTGGTCCTGCGTCCCCGTCCGTTCGAATCACGGACCACGGATCACTGTTGAAAGAACTTCCCGTGCCTGCCATTGGCCCAGGGATTGTAGTGCGCGGCGAAATCGGCGCGCGTCTTCACCGAGGGATGGTTGTACTCCCAGAATTCGATGATCGGGCTTGGATTTGGATCTTCGAGCCACGCCTCGCCGAGCGCGTTGAATCCTACGACAGCCGTTTTCTGTGGATCGGGCACGAGGCCGTGAATGGCTTCCTGGCCGTAGACGTCGGCCTCGTGCTCGAAGTGCCGGCTGAACGTATTGCTCGCGGGATCAAGCACAAAGCTGGCCACTGAAATCGTGAAGAGCAATACCACAAACCCGGCGCGGCAAGCCAGCGGCTCGGTTTCGCTCAGGCCCCAGCGCGTGCCGAATCGCCGCGCCAGCCATCCTGCAAAATACGCGCACGCCCAGTAGACAAAGAACAGGCCGATGGCAAAGCCGGTGAGCATCTTCGGGATGTGTCCCAGAACGTAGTGCCCGCTTTCGTGCCCGAAGACAAACATCACCACGTCATCAGGAACGCGCCCGGCGGTGGTATCCCACACCACGATGCGCTTGGTTGAGCCGATACCGGTGACGTAGGCATTGAGCCCGTTGGTCTTCACGCTGGCCTTCATCAGGTACATGCGGTTGGGCGGGATGTTGGTTCCAGTTCGCTGCACGACTTTTTCGAGCTTCGCGACCAGGTCGGCGTGATTCTTGCTGAGCGGCTCATATTGGTTGAACAGCGGTTCGATGAGGGGCTCGCCGAACACGGCCAGCATCATGAGCGGCAGCGTGACGAGCCATACACCCAGCCAGTAGCGGCGCGGCCACTTGCGCACGATCCACTGGAAGAGCAGCATCACCAGCGACCCGAACAAGACGCTCAACGCGAGCGCCTTTCCCTGGTCGCCAAACCAGCTTCCCCACCCCTGCACGCTGATCTGGTAGTTGCGGCTTACCTGGTGCATGAACATGTCGAGCGGCAACTGCGCCACCGCAAGGATCACGATGAAGACGGCGAAAAACAGCAGACCTTGCAGCCACCGCCTCTGGAACACGCGCTTCGCCCACGCTTCAAGCCGCGCCGCAATGCGCGTAGCCAGCAGCAGCCAGAGAACGGCGATGCCCCAGAGAGCGTTGACGAAATAGTCGATGTTGCGGATGTGGCTGAGCGCGATTGCTTTGGCCATCTTGTCGGGCGGCAATTGATAGGCCTGTTGCGCGGAGGGCTGATTCGCAGTGGCCGCAGGCTGGGCAATATTGGGTGCCTGCGCAGCCGCAGTGCGAGCCGTGCCGACCGCCATGATCAGCACGAGAATCACAAGCAAGATGGGCCAGACCTGAAAACGCTCGCTTCCTATCCGTGCAACGCCGAGTCTGAGACAATCAGGGTACAGAGCGTTCAAACTGAGCCCTCCCAATCTATGCGGAAATTTCATTTGTCTGCTCCCGTGCGGACTTCTTACTTGCCGTACCAAATCTTATGCGCACTATTATCTATTGCGCTCCTGGCGCCCTGCGCAACGGCCCAGCAAGAGAATCCAATCCTACTCGATGCCATGACTGCCGAGCTGCAGCGCGCCTTCACGTCGCTTGGGCATCCCTTGCCGGGTGCGACCGATCCTGAAAAGCAGCTTCCACCTTACTTCCTGAGCTACTCGGTGAGTGACGCGTCGATTGTGAATATCCGCGCGGAATTCGGCGGGATCGTCGAAAGCAGCAACAACCGGCTTCGCGTGGCCGACGTCCAGGTACGCCTCGGAGATCCCAAGCTCGACAACACCCATGGCGACCACCGCAGCTCCGCCGTGAACAGCATGCAGCTTCCGCTTGGCGACGATCGCGAGGCCCTCGCGCGCTCCCTCTGGCTCGCCACGAATACCGGCTACGGTACGGCCGTCGACAACTATCTGCGCGTGAAGACCGAGGCCCAGGTGCGCGCCAAGGAGGAGGACACATCGCCTGACTTCAGCGCCGAGCCGCCGCAGGTTTCGATTCGGCAGCCAGCGCCGGCGGTAACGATCGATCGCGCCGCGTGGGAAAGCCGCCTGCGCGATCTCTCACGCGTATTCCGAGATTACCCCGATGTCTATCGCAACATCGTGGTGCTGACGGTGCAGAACGAGACGGACTACTACGCGTCCTCTGAAGGCTCGCGGGTGGTCGAGCCGCATCTCAGCGCGCGTCTCGTGGTGCTTGCGGCCACACGTGCCGACGATGGCATGGACCTCTATCGCGATCAAACTTTCGAAGCTGAGACCATCGACGGACTGCCTGCGCAGGCGGATCTTGAAGCTGCGATGCGCCAGCTCGGCAAGAGCCTGGAAGCGCTGCGGAAGGCTCCCGTCACCGAGCCGTTCGATGGTCCTGCGATTCTCTCCGGACGCGCCGCCGCCGTCTTTTTCCATGAAGTTCTCGGGCATCGCCTCGAGGGGCAGCGCCAGCGCGGCGACGAAGAAGGCCAGACCTTCACCAAGGACATCGGCAAGGACGTGCTGCCCAGCTTTCTCTCGGTCACGGACGATCCCACGATCACGAAATTCGGGAGCACCTGGCTAAGCGGCAGCTACACGCACGACGATGAGGGCGAAAAAGCGCAGAGGGTCGAGCTGATCCAGGACGGCGTGCTCAGAAACTTCCTGATGTCGCGCCTGCCGATCGCGAGCTTCAGCGCCAGCAACGGACACGGCCGCGCACAGACCGGCCGGATGCCCACCGGCCGCCAAGGCAACCTGATTGTGACCTCGACCAAATCTGAGCCCGAAGCGGAGCTTCGCAAGCAGCTCATCGACGAAGCGAAGAAAGAGAACAAGTCCTACGGCCTCTACTTCGAGGACATCTCGTCGGGCTTCGCGGTCACGACGCGCAGCTCGCCACAGGCGTTCCAGGTGATTCCGCTGGTGGTGTATCGGGTGTATGTGGATGGGCGGCCCGATGAGCTGGTTCGCGGCGTCTCGATCGTGGGCACGCCCCTTGCGGCGCTGAAGCGCATCGTGGCGACCGGTGACAAGCCTGAAGTCTTCAACGGCGAGTGCGGAGCCGAGTCGGGCACGGTTCCTGTGAGCGCCGTGGCTCCCGCGATGCTGGTGAGCGAGATCGAAACGCAGCGCCAGCCGCAGGGGACTGCGCGCCCGCCGATCCTGCCGATTCCGAAACAGGGATCAGCGGTCAGGGATCAGGGATCAGCCGGGCAGGGAGAGAGGCGATGAGACACCTGCACTGGATCGCTCTTTCTTTGCGCATTTCTCTGTGCGTCGCGGGGTTGCTCGCTTCCGGTTCTTTGTTTGCTGCGCAGACACCGACTCGGGCGGACGCGGAAAAGGATCCCGTCCTGGCGGCCATGCTTGCCGAACTCGATCGCAGCATGAGCCAACTGCAGCTTCCTGGATTTCAGAAGCCGTTTTTCATCGAGTACCGCATGGAGGATGTCGAGGACTTTGAAACGCGCGCGTCGTTCGGCGCCGGTGAAGGCATGCAACACAGTCATGCCCGCATCGCCCGCGTGACGGTGCGGGTAGGCGACTACAAGACCGACAGCTCCGGCGGGCGCGGCGATGGCGCCATCGAGCTCGCCGCTCTGGGCGACGATCCCATCGCGCTGCGCTCCGCGCTCTGGTCGGTAACGGACCAGGCGTACAAAAATGCGCTTGCAGCGTTCGCGCAAAAGCAAGCCGCGCTGAAGCAGGTGCAAACGCCGCCCAAGGCCGACGACTTCAGCCACGAGAAACCTGTTGTCTCGCTCGAGGCTCCAGTCGCGCTCCATGTGGATGAACATGAGTGGAACCAGCGCGTCGCGCACGCAAGCGGCCTCTACCGCGCCGATCCGGCTGTGAGCGCAACCGAGCGCATCGTCCAGTACTCCACGGCGATTTTTCATGCGCGCGCTGTTACCACGCGCATTGTGAGCAGCGAAGGAACGATCGTCCGCAAATCGTCGACCAGCTATCAGGACAGCTTTGGAGTAGGCACGCAGGCGGATGACGGAATGCGCATCGACCGCTCGTATGCTTCGACTGGCCCGGCGCTCAGCGACATCGATTCGGCGGATGTTTTCACGCATCATGTGGTGGCGCTGATCGCTTCGCTTTCCGATCTTCGCAAGGCTCCCCTGGTCGAAGACGAGTATCACGGTCCGGTCCTGCTTAGCTCCGATGCCAGCGCCGACACGTTCCGCACCCTCCTTGCCGGCGCGATGATTGCCACGCGCCCGCCACTCGGATCCGAAGCGCGCACCAACGGACCCTTCGCGAATAGCCTGCACACGCGCGTGCTGCCCGACTTCCTCGACATCACCGATGATCCAAGCCTCAAATCGCTTGATGGCAAAGGCCTCATCGGCGCGTACGACATCGACGACGAAGGCGTGGCGGCGCAGAACGTCGGACTCGTAACAGGGGGGAGGCTGGAAAACTACCTGATCGGCCGGGAGCCGGTGGAGGATTTTCCAGATTCGAACGGACATGCGCGCGGCGGCATCACGGGACCATCGCGGCCGACTATTGGAGTTCTCAAGATCGAGGCCAAGGAGACCCTGAGCGACGAAGAGCTGAATCGGAAGCTGCTCGATCTGGCGCGCGACAATGGCGGAAAGAGCGCCTATTATGTCGCCACCATGGGGCCTGGGCTGTCGCCGCGCCTGCTCTACCGCATCGATGCCGACGGCAAGCGGCAACTCGTCCGGGGGGCTTCGCTGGATGATCTGGATCCGCGCGCGCTGCGTTCCGGCATCGCCGCGGCCGGCAAGGATCTGTGGATTGCAAATTATTTCGGCGATGTGCCAACGACGGTTCTCGCACCGGCCGTCCTTCTCAACGACCTCACCATCCGCCGCGCCAACGAAAAGAACGAGAAGCTGCCGTTCTACCCGCCGCCGGAGTGAAGCGCAGCCGTTTGGAAAACATCCCTCAGGGGCTGAAGCCCGTACCGTTCACCGGAAGCCCGTGCCTGAAGGACTAGGGACTGAGGGACCAGGGACTAAGGGACCTAGCGAACGAGGGACCAGGGACTTAGGAACTATGGACTAAGCAAGACCGCCTGATGCTTTATTCGCTGCGTCCTCACTTCTTTTTCCACGCACCGACGATGGCGCCGATCAGCATCATGCCGAACAGCCAATAGCCGGCGTTGATCGCGAACAGGCTGAGCGGCCGCACCTCAAAGATGTACTCGGTCGACCACGTCGTGCATTCAAAGCCCAGCCAGAGCAGCGCGGCCACCTGGATGCCGCGCAGAGCGGTCTGCTTGCCGGTTAACTGCGTCACGCATGAGATGGCCGTTGCCATAAGGGCCGCCATCACCAGCGCCGTTCCATACTGAACAGCCGGATTGTATCCCGCTGCGCTCATCAGCCACTCGCGCGTGCGCCCGATCCCGTCGAGCCATTTCTGGAGAAAGACGGTGTACCACAACGCCTCAAACGCAAAACACGCGATCGCCGCCACGGCAATCGCGAAATAGTTCTGCCGCACCCGCTGCACCTGTCCTGCCAGGACTCCACTTGCCATACGTCCTCCTTACTATGTGCCCATTCACATCGATCGCGTGCCGCACGCGTCCCGAACAGCCTGCGCATCCGCATCGAGTGAGTTTTGCGCGGCTCTACTTCCTAGTTCTGCATCCCTTTTCCCTGGTTCCTCGTTTCCTGGTTCCCTGCTTCGTTGAACCGGAATACAACTCCGCCCACGGGGATATCGATCTCGTGCAGCGGGTCACTCAAACCGACATGCAGTTTCGATCGTCTCGGTTTTTTGAAGTAGACAAAGCCCTCCGCGGATGTTCCCTGGTGAAGCGTGGCGCGGCTCAGATACAACTGATCGGGAGTGACAACGGTGCCGGCCCCGGATGTGGCTTGATCCTGCCGGGTGGCCACATCCTCGCGACCCGCCGCCTCGTTGGGGTCGGGCTTTCTCATGCGTCCCAACTTGGCCGCGCGACTGCTGCCAACGGTTTGCGTGGGTCCGGAGGATCCAGGCCGGCTCGGGGTACCCAGCACATCCGTTCCGCCGGCCTGCAGAGCCCGGATCTCCTCGCGCCGGCGTTGACTGATCTCCGCACCCTTGTCGTAGAACGAGAAGCGGGTGTTTGCCGGGTCAGAATAGAGAGCGGAAAACTGCCTGGGCTTCACCTCTGTTTTCCCCGGCCCAAAGTGGCGCACCAGCACGAAGACCCTGAAATATCCGTCGCCTGTGCCCACTGGATCGCCGACGGCAACACTCGTCCCGCCAAACGCGATTTCGCGCATGGCTCTACCTTCGATCATCGCCGTCTTGCAATGCTTCGCATCGGCGCGATCAAACGCGATTGTCTTGATCTTCACGGGCGGGGCCTGTCCGGCCGCAAAAACGCAAACCAGAAGAAGGAGACCAGCCGCTTTCATCTCCTCTCACCTCTCACACAATCTGATGCGGGTCAGCATACTCCAGCTAACCGGCCGGCTGCGAGGCCGGAGCGACCGGGTTGAAGCGGAACACAATTCCGTTCACCGGAATATCGATCTGGTAGAGCGAATCCTGGGGACCGACCTGGAGTTTCGATCGCTTCGGCTTTCTGAAATAGACGAACCCCTCAGCGGATCCCCCCTGGCGCAGCGTTTTCCGGCCGAGATACAAGTCTTCCGGTTTCAATGCTGTTCCGGGCCGTGACGCGGCTTGTGGATTGGAACCGTCCGCCATCACGTCGTTGTAACCGGGATCGGGTTTCTTTGTGTTCTCGAGTGGCGGCCGGCGGACCATGCCGCTGCTTGAGACCGGACCGGAGGATGGAAGGCTTCCAGCGTCCTGCGGCTGGTCAGCGCCTGCGACGCCTCGACTCATGGCGTCCTGCTGGGCCTGGCGCATGGAGACTTCGGCCAGCTTGTCGTAAAACTCAAATCTGGTGTGCGCGGGGTCGGAGTAGAGCGCCGAGAAGTCTTTCGGCTTCACTTCCACTTTGCCCGGCCCGAGGTGGCTCACCTGGACAAAAACGCGGTAGTCCCCATTCGCAGTGACCACTGGTTCGCCGACCGCGATGCTTGTGCCTTCATGAATCAGTTCGCGCATGGGCCTGCCTTCGATGGTCGCCATTTTGCAATGTTCCGCGTCGGAAGGATCGCAAGCAACCACGTTGCTCGGACCCGGAACCTGCGCGGCGGCCGAAACGCAAGCGATAAATAGGAGAGACGTTGTCTTCAAGCGGTTTGACCTCGCAAAGACCAACGGGCCTCAGGATACTCCGATGGGCGGCAGGAAGGACAGACTCTGTCAGCTGAACCGGAATACAACGCCATTGACCGGGATATCGATCTCAAACAGCAGGTCGCGAGCGCCCACATGCAGCGTTGATCCTTTGGGTTTTCTGAAGTAGACCATTCCTTCGACGAAGCTGCCCTGGCGCAGCGTGACCGCCGTCAGATAAAGCTCATCGGGGTTGACGGCCGTTCCGCGCGACGACGCGTTCTGTTTTGCCTCTCTCGCCGCTTCTTCATTGCGCACCGGGGCATTCAGGTCTTCGTTTCTCATGCGTCTCAAACGGGCCTGCCGGTCATTGTCGTCGACGCCAGGCCCCATGGAAACATCTGCGGGTGTTCCGGCGTCCTGTTGCAACCCCGCTCCCACGATGCCCGCGAGCGGCGCCTCCTCATGTTTCGGCTGGCGGCTGACCTCCGCGGATTTCTGGTAAAACGTGAATCGCGTGCGGGCTGCGTCCCCGTAAAGCGCAGAGAATTCCTTCGGCTTCACACGCGCTTTGCCGCGTCCGATCTGCTGCACCCTGACAAATACGCGGAACTGCCCGTCGGGTGTGCTCACCGGAAGCCCGACCGCAACGCTGGTCCCTTGGAAGATGGATTCGAGCATGGGCCTGCCTTCGATCATGACCGTCTTGCAATGTTCGGTATCGCCGCGATCGAAAACGATTACCGGCGCCTGGCCGGCAACCGGAACGGTGAGAAGAAAAAGGAGACACGACGGCTTCATCTCCCGACCTCAATGGGCGCCAGCATACTCTCACTGAGGCTGGAAAGGACAGTGGGGCGAAGGGGGCGACGGGACCGAACTGGCACGCTTCTCTGCAGCCGAACTATGATGCGGGTGCCGAAAGGAGCGGATCGCGACGAGTTACGTCGAATAAGTGGAGACCAAAGTACAGGGGCTTCGATGTCGGAGACGGGAATGTTTCCGGGGGGCAATCTCGGATGAGAACTGGAGGCGTGGCGGCCATTGCGTTGTTCGCTTTGCTTCTCGGCGAGGCGCAAGGAAGCCGCGTCTATGTCGGCGGCAATCTTTTTACCAGCGGCGGGGTTCTTGCATTTCAGTCTGCCCCTGCCGCGGCCAGCCTGCCCACGTTCGATGCCGCGACCATCAAGCCGCCCGACCCAAAGGCGCGATTCCTGGTGTCCGGTTTCGAGGGCCAACCCGGCGGGCGCGTTTACTTTGGCGGAAATGTCAGGATGCTCATTCAGACCGCGTTCAAGCTATATCAGGACCAGGTCTCCGGAGGTCCGGACTGGACGGGATCGCAGTGGTTCGTCATAAACGCCGTGCCGCCTGACGACTCGCAGTCGCGACGGATCGAGGTGCGCAACGCTAACGCAACGCACGAACAGCGCCTTATGCTCCAAAGTCTGCTGCGCGACCGCTTCGGATTCAGGTTCCACTTCGAATCGAAGCAAGGTGAAGTCTATCTGCTTACGCGCGGCAAAAAGCCGCTGCAGCTGAAATCACCAAAGAATCCCACGGCGGATCCAAGGGCCGTGGTGTGGGCGAAGCAGGGCGGTATCGCCGATGGAGAAGCGACCGGCACCAACACGACACTCGATTACTTTGCTGAGCGCCTCAGCGAGAAGCTGCAGCTTCCTGTCTTCAATCAGACAGGGATCACGGGCTCGTACGACTTCTATCTGCCGCCCTATGATGCTGAAAACCACGACATTCTGGCCGCGGTGATCGAAGTTGTGAATCGTCTTGGTCTCAAGCTCAAGCGCGGACGAGGCTCTGTAAAGACACTGGTCATCGACCATATCGAACAACCGTCAGCGAATTAGTGCTTCGCACCCTTGAAGGCGAAAAGGCGACCACCGTTTGCATCTTTATTCTTCATGGGACATATCTGGGTGTCCGGTTGCGGGGCGGGTGTAGAGTGGAAGAACCAATTCCCCGGACAATTCCATGATCAAGAAGCAATTGGTTTTCGCATTTGCGCTGCTGCTGCTGATACCCATTGTCACCATGGCGGGGGGAATGCTCTCCAGCCTGGTGAATCCTGAAATTGCGGCAGGTCATCCGAACTACGCGCGGAACTGGCACCTGCTGAACGGGCTGAAGATCGGGCTTTTTCTGGGTTCGATCGCGATTGATGGAGTCTTGTGGATCGCTGCGTGCTTTCTGGTGATCCGCTCGAAGAGGCGGTCGCCGCTATGGCTGGTGCTGGCCATCCTGGGACCGGTGGGGTTCGCCATCCTGGCAACGCTGAACGATCGGGACGCCGCGGAGGCGGGCGGATATGCGCAATTCGTGCGCGGCATGAACTGGTTGGTGCGCGGCTCCTACGAAATTGGGACCTTCGTGCTGGCATGGGTGCTCGCGTATCAGGCGATGCTCCTCGGCCGCGAAGTGATCATCCGGTTCGAGGCCATTACCCAGGGAGTTTCGGTCGCGCAAATCCGCGATATCCAGAGCGCCTCGTCGGGCATGTGGGCCTTCGGCGAGGCAATCGAGGTGATCTACCTCGTGGCTCTTCTCTACGCGCTTCGGCCTCTTGTCTTTGGCGTTGCGAGCCATGTGGCAACGAGAATGAAATCGGCCGCGGCGGGCTGAGAGCGGGAAAACGGAATGCGCATTGTTCGATACATCGCATTTGTAGTTGCCGCGCTTTGGATCTTTTCCATTCTCTGGGCGGCTGACTATTGCCGGGTCCACGGCTGCTCAGGCGTAAACGGGAACAACATCGACGGTTTTCTGCTGGCCGCTGCGCTGGCTCCCATCGGGCTGCCGGCGCTGATTTGGAGCGTGTTCATTCTGATCGGGACGATTCGGAGAAGAAGAAACAGGTGATGCTCGGCGATGCCGACTTGAGATGACCATGCCAAACCCTCGAATCTCCGGTGGAGTTGTACACGATCTGCCGACCGATCTTCGCAAGGCACTCGCGGCAGACGCGAAGGCACTGGAAGCTTGGGAAGACATCACGCCTCTCGCTCGCAATGAGTGGATCTGCTGGACCATCTCCGTCAAAAAAGATGACACCAGGCGGCAGCACGTCGAAAGGGTGTGCTCGGAGCTGAAAGAAGGGATGCGGCGGCCGTGCTGCTGGCCCGGATGTCCGCATCGATGAGCCGCTGATTCGGGATGTCCGTCGCGCTAATGTCGCCACTCACCCCTGCAAAGCTCCGGCGGTCACCAAGAGCTTGTATCGGTTCTTGCCCTGATCTAACCTCGGAGCGATTTCCACAGCCTCGATTCCAGCGGAGACCGCTATGAAAACGCTGATCCTCTCTTCGATTTGTCTCGCCTGCCTCCTGAACACGGGCGCCATGGACGCACAAGCTCCCGCCACCACCGATACCACTGCGCCCAGCTATGACATGAAGGCCCAGGCCCTTCTTGACCTGCAAGCGGTGAATCAGAAGTGCGTGCAGCTCGCACAGGCGCTGCCGGGCGACAAGCTCACCTGGCGTCCTTCACCCGATACACGGTCGTTCGCCGAGGTGTTTCTGCATGTCGCCGGAGAGCGCTACGCGATTCTCAGCTTGATGGGCGCGGTTCCTCCCGCAGGATTCAAGCCCCGCGACTTCGAAAAATCGACGACGGACAGGGATCGCATCGTCGAGAGCCTGAACCAGTCGTGGGATTTCGCGAACAAGACGATCAACGGGATGAGCAATGCGGATTTCGCGAAGCCGCTGCCGAAACTGGGCCCGCAGGCCAATGACGGCGATGTTGTGTACATTCTGGTTGCCGACGCGCACGAACATCTCGGCCAGTTGATCGCCTACGCGCGCCAGAATGGCGTGACGCCCCCCCTGGACCGTGGAGGCGCAGAAAAAGAAGGCAGCCGCGGCGGCAGGCAAATGACTGCGGGGCCGTTTGGGCGCATAGGACTCCAGGCTGCTCGCTCGTGCATCCCTGCTGAGAGAACAAGAATAGGTCCTATCATGCAAATCACTTCACGGCTAACTCCCAACGGATGACTCTTGCTACTGTGCGGTCTCTGTGACAGGCTTTCCGTAGAGTCCGGAGGCCAAGCTCGTTGCGCCGTGCCTGTTTCGTTCTTGCATTGGCACTCATCCCGTTAGCCAGTGCGCCTCGCGATCGTGCCCAATCGATCGTGACGCACGGTGCTGGCGGACCGGCGCGTCTCGACGGCCCATGGCTTCTCTATGAAGGCGATCCTCCCGGCGGCGCATCCGCTTCTGCCGATCGTCGCCCGGGGAAGCCCTATGAGCTCGGCAACGGTGGCACCCTCACCCAGGGCGCTCAAATCGTTTGGCTTCGCGCCACCGTGACGCCGGACGAACAGCTCTCCGATCCAGCTTTGCTTGTGAATCCCAACGCGGGCGATTGCCAGGTGTTTGTGAACGGGCAAAAATCTGCCGACTGTAGCAAATGGCCGCGCACGACAAATTCCGCGCGTCGCTGGCTGCTCGTGCATTTGCCTGCCGGAGCGGCCCAGATCGCAATTCGCATCGTCGGACCCATCGGCGGACCTGCGAGAATCCCTCGCCGCGGCGACGTACTCTTCGGCAACGCGCTTACTCTCGAAGCAATACGAACAGCCACCGACGCCAATCATTTTTACCGGGGGCTCCCAGAAGCGCTGCTCAGTTCGAGTGAACTTCTGGCCGCCGTGATCCTGCTGCTGATCTTTTATAACGACCGGCGCGGAAGGGGGTACCTTTGGTTCGCCGCATTCCTTTTGCTCGATGGCTCAATGTCGCTGGCGGCGGTCGTCAAGAACGTATACCCGCTACTTCCGCGCCCGACCGGTTACCTTACGGACGCTCTTGGGATGATCGGCCGCTATGCGCCGCTGGTTGGATTCATCGCGGCCTTTACGGGAGTCCGTCTCAGCCGGTGGATGCGCGGTTATCAGGTTCTGCTGTTGGCAGTTCCGGTGTTCATTAGCCTTCCCGTGCTCAGTGAAAAGTTCGCATGGCTGCCTCAATTCCCCGGTGGGGCCTTTCCCACGCTCCTGCTCGTCGTCCAGGTGCCGTTTATTCTCGGTTCCCTGGGCTTTCTTGGATGGAAATGGAGACGCGGAAACCGAGAGGCTGGTCTGCTGCTGCCCTCATTTCTGCTTGCGAGTGCTTTCGAAGTGCTGGGAATCACCCTACCCTCATTCAGAAGTTTCCATGTCGGCCGCTTAGCCTTTGATTATGACGACTTGTCGATGTTCTTCTTCCTGGTTTCGATTGGCCCGGTCCTCTTGTTTCGTCACCGGCGCATTACTCTCGAACATGAAAGGGCCACAGCGGAGCTCGAAGCGGCGCGTGACATCCAGCAGAGGCTCGTTCCCAAATCGATCCCCGCTCTTACCGGCTGCCACATTGAAGCTGCTTATCTGCCCGCGCAGGAGGTTGGCGGAGACTTCTACCAGATCCTTTCGCGGCCCGGCGGCGATATTGTGATTGCGGTGGGCGACGTGAGCGGCAAAGGCCTGAAAGCCGCCATGACCGGAGTGCTGGCGATCGGTGCTCTGCGGACCCTCGTTTTTGAAGGACTCGAGCCCGCCGCGATCCTGATGCGCCTGAACGCCGAGTTGGTGCGCGCCGGCCACGACGGCTTTGTAACGTGCTTCTGCGCAGTGCTCGATTCAGGCGGCAAACTGCGCTATGCAAACGCCGGGCACCTCGCCCCTTTCCGCAATGGAAAAGAGATTGATATAACGGGGAGCTTGCCGCTCGGAATCGTTGCAAATGCCGAGTACGAAGAAAGCACACTCACCCTGGACGTCGACGACCGCCTCACATTGCTGTCTGACGGCGTGGTCGAAGCGCAGAGCGCCGCGGGTGAACTCTTCGGCTTCGAGCGAACTGGTGAAATCAGTGTCCAGACGGCTCAGAGCATCGCGGACCAGGCGCAGCGCTTCGGCCAAACCGACGACATCACCGTCCTCACTCTGAAGCGCCTCGCTCTTGCCTGATCATCACGGTTTGGGGGAGAACCAAATATCGGATCGGAAGCCGGATTGCGCAATCGCATTTCAACGTCGCTGATGCTCGGACCGTGGCTCACTGACAACCGTCTTTCAGTCCAGCCGTGTCAAGTATGCGTCGCCTTCGCTGGGATGCAGGTGTTCCGCGATGTACTCGGCCTGTGCGCGGTCATCGCCTTCCGGCCGGATGCGCACCCAGTAACTTCTCTCTCCGGGAAACTCGATCACCCTGGCCTCGGGATACTCGCGCAGCAATTGCGATTTCAGCCGTTCCGCGCGTCCTTCGCTGGTAAAAGCGCCGATCTGCACGCACCACCGCCCGCCGTAGTCCATCGGTTTCGGCGTCTCATAGACGTCGATGCGCACCCGGCCCGTCCCCGGATAGATGCCGATCGATTTGGCTGAAGCCCTGGTGAGATCGATGATCTTGTCGGGCACAAACGGACCACGATCGCTGATGCGCATGGCCGATGCCTGACGCGTCACCAGGTTGGTGACGACGATCAGAGAGCCCATCGGCAGTGTTCGATGCGCCGCCGTTAAGGCCTCGTCGTCAAACACCACGCCGTTGGCGGCTTTGCGCCCCTTGTACGGAGCGGTGTACCACGATGCCTGGCCCTCTTCGCTATAAATCGGCCGATGCGTGAGGATGAACTCCTTGTCGTCTGCACTGACGCCGCCCTCAGGCGTGGGCGTGACCGGTATCGATCCCCTCGCAGCTGGCCGCGGTGGGGGCACATTGGAATAGGTTGGCTCGGCGGGATAGGTGGGCGGAGGCGGCGCCGGATACTTCGCCACCGGCTGCTTGTGCGAGCAGCCTGTCGCCGCCAGCAACAGCAACGCCCATCCAGCCCAAGCGGCTTCGCGCCGCAACCTGCCCTCGGGTGCGATCATTAGGATCCAGGACCCGTTTGTTCGATGCGGTCTGCAAGCCTGCGCAGCGTGTCGGCCACGTTGCGCATGGCGGTGATCGACTCGCGGCGCACCTGCGGGACCACCGCATCATTCACATAGGCAATGGCATGACGTAATTCCATCTCGATCAGTTCGACGGCCTCTTCGATCCGCTGACCTACCCCTCCCATTCCCGGCGGGGGCGGCGGAGGATAAGAGCTCATAGCATTCTCCTCAAGCCAAGTTTGAGGAGGCCGCACGGGGCGCGTCAACGGCACCAGGGGGTACGGTGCCGCGATGGTCAACATGGACTGAGATCGCGCCCGGCTTCGTTCCAGCCTGCTCCGGTGCAACTCTTTGTGTCGCTCGAAGTTACCTTTCCTTCGATTTTTGCGTCTGATTTCGGAAGAGGCGGGATCATTGTTCCCGAGGCAGCGAGGGCCTCGGGCTCGGCAACTCAAATCAGAATCTCAGCTGCCTTGCGAGGGCCCGGCGAGTGTTTCCACGAACGAACAATTGTCTCGGAACCCGCTCCGCCGGCCGCCGGGTTTTTGCTCGGTCGCATTTCGCGCGGCTCGGGGCGATCTCGCTGGTCTTCGCGATTTCGATTGCCGCGTCAGGACAGAACGCGGTTCCGGCGAACACACCGTCTGGCCCGGGCGCAGCGCTGCCCAACGCACCCCCGCCCAAAACGGTCATCCGCCAGAAATCGAAGATCGGTCCTTGCCGCGTGGTGACGATCGCGGAGTCGGCCGGCTCGGCCATTACGACACTCACTGGGGCACTCGAATTCTCGGTGGCCAATCCGGATGCCCAGTCGCCACCGCCTCCCAACCCCGCGGCGCTGCCGCCCTGCCCACCCACGCCCATCATCGACTGGTTCGCGCGCTTCATCAATGGACCTGAAGTGAAGCCGCTCACTCCCAAGGAAAAGGCTCGCCTCGCCGTAAAGAATCTGGTCGATCCGTTCAACGCCGTGACGATCCTTGGCCAGTCAGCCATCGCGGTTGGCTCCGATGCCCACTCGCCTTACGGGCCGGGCCTCAAAGGCTTTGGAAAAAACGTTGGGGTCAGCTACACGGAAGATATGACCGGTGAATTTTTCGGGACCTTTTTGATCCCGACGGTCTTCCATCAGGATCCGCACTACCATCGCATGCCCCATGCCTCCATACCGCGCCGGTTTGGGCACGCGATCTTTCAAGTGGTGTGGACGCAGGGCGACAACGGTCACGGCATGCTGAACTATGCCAACCTGCTCGGCTTCCCGATTGAAGCGCAGATCAGCAACCTCTACGTGCCCGGCGAGCAAACGGATGCTAAATCCACGGCATGGCGTTATGCGATCGGGATGGGGATCGCCCCGACCGACAACTTCATCACGGAATTCCTGCCAGACCTCGCTCGCCGGGTCCACGTGCGCATCGTGCTGGTGCAGCGGATCATCGACCAGGTGGCCAAGACGGAACCGGCGGGGTCGCCATAGGAATTGGCCGCCTTCAGCGCTTGCGATCACGATCAGCGAGCGTACATTGCGGCTGCGTCGCCAACCCGGGGTTGCGGAGATCGAAATCCGAGGCTGAGATTTGCCTACAACCCTTTGAGAACATTGAATTCCCTGAATCGGGTCGCGGCCAAAAACCCGTCCGTCTCCCATTCACTCCCCCTTCCTCCCCATTCGCTCCCGCATTTCCCCATTCGCTGCACCCAGGTTGGATTGACGGAGGCTCCAAATTACTCTCTTAGTGGGTTTTAAGGTCAACGCGGGCCGCTCCCATTTGCCCGCGAATCCCCCGAAAAACGGGCAACCACATCTCAAGAGGAGCATCGCAACAGATATGTCCAAAGCGATCAAATACGCCGAAAAAGTTGCCGTTTATGCGGCGAAGGGTGCATGGGGCGTCTACGAACGGCTGAACCGCATCAGCCCCAACCCGTCCTTCACCCCCAAATGGAGCGACAAGCCGCTTCTCAAGAGCTGGCAAAAGGAGAAGCCGCCTCTCGGCTGGCCGCGCACCACCGACTCCTTGTGCCCCAAGTGCGTCCCCGAAATCCGCCAGCAGATCCTCGACGGCAAGCTGCCCCACGAAGTCCTCCTGAATGAGAAGGTGGGCGAGATCAAGGCGCAGATCATCGAACGCGACGGCAAAATCCTGATGGTCAAGGACTGCCCCAAGCACGGCCACTTCGAAGACGTGATGTCGATCGATCCGGCCTTCTTCAAGCATCTCGAAGAGTCGTTCCCGGGCCGCGACATCCGCGCCCACAACGACGACAAGCTCCACAACCACGGTACGTCGACCGTCACCCACGGCCGCGGGTCGGTGCTGACCATCGACCTCACCAACCGCTGCAACATGATGTGCGATCCCTGCTTCATGGATGCCAACCAGGTCGGCTTCGTGCACGAGCTCACCTGGGACGAAATCAAGCAGATGCTCGACAACGCTATCACCATCAAGCCCAAGCGGCAGATGAGCGTTCAGTTCTCGGGCGGCGAGCCCACGCTCTCGCCTTACTTCCTCGATGCAGTCGCCTACTCGCGCAAGGTGGGATACAACAGCGTGCAGGCTGCCTCGAACGGCATTGAATTCGCCAAATCGAAGGAGCTGTGCCGCGCCGCCGCGGAAGCGGGCCTGCGCTACGTCTATCTCCAGTTCGACGGCATCGGCAACGCGGCGAACTCGCACCGCAAAGTCGGCAACCTCTTCGATGTGAAGCTCCAGGCCATCAACAATCTTCATGAAGCCGGCGTCGAAATCGTGCCGGTCACGACGATTGTGAACGGCATCAACAACGAGCAGGTTGGCCGCATCATCGAGTTCGCGCTGGACAATCCGAAGAAGATCAGCTTCCTCTCGTTCCAGCCCGTCAGCTTTACCGGCCGCGACGAGGAGATCACGGACGAGCGGCGCCAGGCGCAGCGCTACACGCTCTCGCACATGGCACACGACATCAAGAAGCAGTGCGGATTCGGCGAGCCCGCCCGCGACTGGTTCCCGATCAGCTTCATGTCGACCTTCTCTGACTGGGCCGATCTGATTCACGGGCCGAGCGCCGAGTGGGGCCAGCTGAGCTGCGGATGCCACCCGAATTGCGGCATCGGCATGGCCATGATGATCGACAAGGAAACCAAAGAAGCCGCGCCGGTCACGGCGTTCCTGCACATGGACCAGGTGGCCAAGGACCTTGCCAAGGTGAACGACGCTGCCCGCGGCAAGTGGCTCTCGGTCATCGGATTCGGACTGGCGCTGCTGCGCAACTACGATCCGTTCCAGTCGCCCACCCACTTCAAGATCACCGACATGCTGAAGAAGATGGACAAGACCTTCAATGCTACGGGCAAGAACTACGGCAGCGTGAAGGGCGACCGGACGCTCGAAGACATCCAGAAGCGGCGGCAGGATCGCTGGAACTTCCTCTTCATCGCCGGCATGTGGTTCCAGGATCTGTTCAACTACGACTTCCGCCGCACCGAGCAGTGCATTATTCCGTATGCCACGCAGGAAGGCGAGATATCGTTCTGCGCGTATAACACCGGCATCGGCTGGCGCAACATCATCGAAAAAATGCACATGACCGCCACGCTCACCAAGTGGTACGACGAGCACGGCCGTCATGAAATCTTCGCCGGCGGCAAGAAGGTGGCCATGAGCGAGGTGGGCCACACGCTCAACCTCAACATGGAACACGTGAACGCCGAAGCGAACCACACCCTCGACAACCTCGGCATCGCCAAGAACGCCCGCGAAGAACGCATCCGCGCGCGTGATACCAAGCTCAAGACCGATGCGGAAAACGCCAAGATGGCCAAGCTCTACCGCGAGCACGTGCTCGGCGAAAAGCCGGTCGACGGCCTGGTCACGCTCGACTCCATCAAGCCTGCGTCCAACAACGCTGCTTCGCCCATCAACCGTCACCGGGAAGAAGAAACCGACCTCGTAGCCGGGGACTAGGAACGCGAATTGCGCCTTCGGCGCAAACAGAAGGGCCGCTCCGGATCGAGCGGCCTTTTTCTTTTGTCTTTGGTTCCCTCCTTCACGGGAACTGCAACACGCGCGAAGCGTATTAGTTGCCTGTGGACGGTCCATCCCTCGTCCCGCCGCTCTCTCCCCCGGAAACCAAGTCCTCATGCCTGCCAGCACGATCGAATCCGCTCAGCGCACTTCCGCGAGAGCTGCCGCATGGGCTTATCTCTTCACGTTTGCGATCGTGGTCTATGTGAATTTCGCCCCTCCCTCAACGCTTCAGGATCATTGCCGCCCAATTGATCCACACGTTCGTCTCCGCCAGCTTTCCGGCTACGAGGCTCACCACGACCAGGGCGGCAAAGCCGACGGCAAACTCGCGTTCGAACTTGCGGGTCATGGCCAGGCGCACCAGAAGCAGAAGCGCTCCCAGCGCGGCAACCGGCCCGAACAATCCCATCCAATGGTGAAACCCGAAAATCGAATTCACCATTGCGGTCCGCGCAGTGGCTCCGCTCACGATCGACAGGCAGGCCATCAGCATCATGGGCCGGTGAATCCGCGGCCGCTTGCGGTTGAGCACTCCGATCGTAACGAACACCACGTACAGCGCAATCTCCGTATACATGATCAACAGAAACTGCCGGGCGGGCCAGTCGAAGATCACCTGGCTCGGATCGACGCGAAGCGAGCGAAGAGCCACCAGCGGCCCCGTCACCGCGATCACGGCGGCAATCGCCACGCCGGCCCAGCCGAGCTTCATGTGCACCCGGCGGTTCTGCGAGGCGATGAGCAGCGACTGCACGAAAAACAGCAGGAACCAGGCGAAAATTGCACTGCTGTGCGCCACGACCGTCGCCAGCATCAACGGACTAATGGGACTGCCGTCCACGTGCTTGCCGGCAAAGATGTAATGTTGGAATCCGATGACGGTCAGAACGAGGAAGATAGCCCCGGCTGAGGTATAAAACAGGCGTTCAGGTTTCATCCGGAATTTCCTTTTAGGGGCCTTCGGGGAGTGGCCCGATTCTACATGGATTCCCTCTGCTCGGACAATGCGGTTGCGGTGGGCCTGCGGAATTCAATTTCCGGCGCCAGCTGCCCCCTGAGCTGGACCGAAGGATCTCGCTTCTGGGATCCGGGACACGAACTCCAATAGCGCCAAACGTCTGCCTTCGCTGGCCGCGCCAACCAAACCTCCGCCGACGGCTTATAATCAGCGGTCATGGTTCGGTTTCTGGAAAATCTGATCGGCGGCGCGACCAGCATCGTGAAGCGCCAAAAGAACGAGCGGCAGGCACTCGGCTGGGAACGCGTTGCCGGCAAAATCACTCGGCATACGACTTCCGCTTCCGGCTCCTTGATCCCACTTGTTGAATATAGCTACACGTTTGAGGCCCGGGATTATTCCGGCTCCTGCACCGGACACCAGGTTCGCGATGGAAACATGAATTCGGTGGAAGCCAAGCTTGAGGCCACCAAGGTCCTATTGGTGCGCGTCAATCCCCAAGAACCCTCGCAAAGCAGCATCCTCAACAGCGATAACCCGCGCCTGCCCTTCGAGGTTGACCATCTCACGGGGTAAAGGGCCCCCTCCTTCTTCTGTCGGTGCTCCTCGTAAAGAGCCGGAGCAGCGGACTAACTTTGTATCGGAGAATAGTCTGCGGTCAAGGTCTCTAACTGCAGGGAATACGACTTATGCCTCTCGCTAACTTCCGCGAAGTCAGGAAATTTGTCCTAGACTCCCGGTAGCAACTTTCTATACAAGAAGAGCGCGGCAGGCGGCCGCGCTCCTTTGATTCGCTGACGGTAGTTCCCTACCGCGGCGCAATGACAATTGACGCTACGATGCCCGTGTCGGTGCGCGCCAGCACGTAGCTGCCATCGATCAGCCGCCACTCATACCCAGCGGGCGGGCGGCGTAGATGGTAAGTACGGTAGTCGATGTGTTCGCCGCGATCCCAGTCCTCGTGGCGCATGTGGTAACCCTTCTTCCACTCCTCGTGCTTGACGTAGTGGTGGTTGTCGCGCTGGTCATCATGGTGATCCTGTGCGTAGCCCGTGCCGGAAAGAAAAGTGGCAGCGATTGCAGCGACAGCGAGTGCTTTGCAGGTCCGATTCATCGTGTTCTCCTGTCCCTTGAGGGATTTTCTTTATCACCGGGCTTTCGGTGCCCGCGACCGGCGATCGTTCGCTCTTTCGGATTACGAAAGGGCGCTAAGGATCGCTTGAAGTCCCTGTTCTTGTTTGTTGGATGCAATCTCGAGATGCCGGGCTGCATCCGGCGTGCGAAGCCCGCGTTAAGATCAGTTCCATGACTTTCAAGGCTTACATCGACAACATTCAGGCAAAGACTGGATTAACGCCGGATGACTTCAGGAGACTTGCAGAGAGGAAAGGCTTACTGAAAACCGGAGTCAAGGCGATGGAGATTGTGGCCTGGCTCAAGAAGGACTACGGCCTCGGTCACGGCCATGCCATGGCAATCTATGCCGCCTTCAAAGGCCGCAAGGAATAGCAGAGACTCACGCCGCGCAGCGCGCAGCTACCGGGTTCTGACGACTATGGCCGCGTCGTCAAACACTGTGGAACCGACTGCTCGACCAGCAAAAAAGCAACGCGCGACCGGGTTGGCCGCGCGTTGCTTGGTGGGGGACTGCACTTCGTTTTATCGGGTTCTGAGCGAGGGGCTCGTACCGAATTCGGTGACCGCCGGATTGCGGGGCGGACGCTCGGTTGTGGTGGGATGAGGCCCACCCATCAAATCCTCGAAAAGGGCGCGATAGTGAATCATCGCGCGGCGCAGATCCTCTGTGCTCGCTTGCCCGTTGGCTTGCCGCACGGCGATATCGTGTGCGGCGCGGTAATTCTCAGTCACCTGAGGATGGTCCACCGAGATGTCGGCTGCACGCTGCTCGAAGTCGCCCACCGGATAACCGCGCGTCGACATCACTTCGCCGAGCAGTTGATCCGCTTCTGCCACCGCGGCGGTCGGCGCGTCGACAAAATGCGCCTGCACCCTGTCCCAGTCCGCCTCAAAGCGGGCGCGGTCTGAAGACGAAAGGTCCCGCAGATGGAATGACTTCACGCGCTTCTCGCGCTCAAACAACTTAGCCTCGGCCCGACGGCGATTTCCGCCGCCTTCCGCCATCGCCCGCTCATACTCCGATTCTCCAAATTGGCTGCGCAGGCGCGCGCTGCGGCGTTTCTCATAAAAAACAATGATTGCCACAGCAATCGCCAGCACGATCACGACGAGCGCTACAGCTTCTCCATTGCTCAGGTTCGATAACATAGCCCTTCTCCTGCATCCGCTGTTTCCAGCTTTAACGTGCGTGTTGAAATGCGTCCCGCAGTCGTGGTGTTGCTTAGTGTCTGCGACGGCCGGGCTCGTGAGAGCTGCCGGGACATTCAGCAGGTTGGAGAAGGACCGCCCGAACTAGGTTGCCTGCAATAGAGCGCCGGCGCGCGATCACTTCATCGCGCATGGCGATTCATGGCACATGCGGATGCGAATTTGCACAACCATTCGATAGGCAACCTTTGCAGGTAGGTGATGCTCTCAACCTTCGAGCGAGACCTGGAGCAAACGCGTCGGCACAACAGAATACGACCTTGCAGAGGGCCCACAACCAAAGGGAGATATCTTATGGATGAATTTCGTAATCCCGAACCCAAGAATAGAGACACAGGACTTAGCACTGCCACATTGGCCGGCGTACACGAGCAGGACCATCCAACGACCGAGGATTTCGCTCGCACCGACGAGAAAAACAACGGCGTGAATGCCAGGAACGCTGCGACAACTGCGAACCGCAATGGCGATAGTGCCGAAGCGGATTACCAGTCCACTCCGCTGTTTTCGCCGGGGGAGGCCACCGATTTTCGCGCTCGCTGGGATGCGGTCCAGGTGGGATTCGTCGATGAGCCGCGGCATGCCGTTGAGGAAGCCGATGGCCTGGTCGCGGCCGCGATGAAACGCCTGGCCGAGATGTTTGCTGACGAACGCCAGAAGCTCGAGAGCCAATGGGGTCGAGGCGACCAGGTATCCACCGAGGATCTTCGCGTAGCGCTGCGCCGCTATCGTTCCTTCTTCGGACGCCTGCTGTGCATCTGACGTGCGCAAACGCAAACTGCCCGGGTGATGAAATTCACTCGGGCGGTTTCGCGCGTCATAAATCTTTCAACCGATCGAGAAATGCGCACTGGGCTGGATTGATCTTGTCATGGGCTCGGTCGACAGCAAACCATTCCGCGCGATCCACTTCGGGAAACTCCTGGTACTTGCCTGATTTCGGTGGCCACTCCATCGAAAAGGTATTGCTGCGAATCGCGCAGTCGCAGTCACCCTCGACGGCCCAGGCCTTGACCACCTTGCCGGACGCGAGGGTCACCTGCCCGAGATCGCGCGGCGTGGCGGTGGGCAATTCGAAGCCGGTCTCTTCGAGGAACTCCCGCTTTGCAGCTGCCAGCGGATCTTCACCAAAGGTGTATTCGCCTTTGGGAATCGACCAGGCGCCGAGATCCTTCTTCATCCAGAACGGCCCGCCGGGATGGACAAGGAACACTTCCAATGCTCCGGCCTTGCGGCGATAGAGCAGAATGCCTGCGCTTTGCTTTGCCATGAATGAACGTGCCCGCTCCGACATTGTTCCATAGCAGAACGAACTGGCGGCGGGGGCCAACGACCCCGACCTCGATCCCCAAAAAAATTCAAAAACGGGTTGACAGGAAATTCGATCAGTCCTATATTTAACCCATCGGTTATTTAACCGATCGGTTTATGACAGACCCACTCTCTTCCACCTTCGCCGCCCTTGCCGATCCCACCCGGCGCGCCATACTGGCCCGGCTGGCTCTGGGCGAAACCTCGGTGACCGAAATCGCGCAGCCTTTCGAAATGAGCATGCCGGCCATTTCGAAGCACTTGAAGGTCCTGGAGCGCGCGGGGCTCATCGCCCGCGGCCGCGAGGCGCAGTGGCGTCCCTGCCGGCTTGATGCGGGGCCGCTGAAGGAAGCAGCCGGCTGGATCGATGCGTATCGACGGTTCTGGGCGCCTTATGTGGATGCACTTGAACGCCATCTCGACCACATGGACGACTACCCCAAGGACGAACATGTCCCTGAGCGGGCCACGACAATCAGAAGGAACAAGCGGGCCGTACCCCCGAAACGGAAAGCACCGCCACGGCGCAAACCGCGCATGTAACCAAGGAGAAACGAAAATGAAAATCAAATTGACCAGCGTGCTCGTCGACGACCAGGAGAAGGCTCTGCGCTTCTACACCGATGTACTGGGCTTCGTGAAGAAGGCCGACTACACCAACGGACCGTACCGTTGGCTCACGATCGCGTCCGCCGAGGAACCGGACGGCACCGAAGTGCAGCTCGCACCCAGCAACAATCCCGCAGCCAAAGCCTACCAGACGGCCATGTTCCAGCAAAACCAGCCTGCTGCAATGTTCTTTACTGACAACGTGCAGGCCGATCACGACCGCATCAAAGCGGCCGGCGGCGAATTCACCATGGCGCCCACGGACGTGGCCTACGCATTGATCGCGATGCTGAACGACACGTGCGGCAATCTCATTCAACTGACGCAACTGAAGCGCTGGCAGGGCTGAGGCCCGTTGACCGGCATCGTGGACGGATGGGCCGCTGGCCCAGGAGAAGAGAGATGATCAACGTCGAGGAATACGCACCGGGTCCGGCCAGGGGAGCGGAGGTGCGCAAGGATGGAGAGGAGTGGACGCTCATTCTTGTGAGGGAGCTGCGCCACTCGCCCGAAAAGGTCTGGCGGGCATTGACCGAGCCGGCGCATCTGCGCGAGTGGGCGCCATTCGATGTCGATGGAGATCTGACGAAGACCGGCAACACGGTGCGCCTGACATGGGTGGGAAACCCGAAGGCGTTCGAAACAAGAGTGACGCGAGTGGACGCTCCCCGGGTGCTTGAGTTCGGGCAACACCGATGGGAGCTCGAGGCACTCGATCCTGGCACCCGCCTGACGCTCTGGACCAACATCGACCGCCGCTTCATGGCGTGGGGCGCCGCGGGCTGGCATATCGCATTCGATGTGCTGGATCGCCTGCTGAGCGGCACGCCGATTGGACGCCTCGCAGGCGCCGATGCCATGAAGTTCGAGCCCTGGCAGCGATTGACTGTCGAGTACGCGAAACAGTTCGGCGTTGAAACACCCAAGTGGCCGGGCCAGAAATCGTGAATCTCAGCAAAGGAGGAAGAACCCATGGAATCCACAATGCAGCATGAGCCTCTCGTCGGCGCCAGACCCAATCCCCGGTTCATCAACCTTGCCTACTGGACGATCACGGTGCTGTTCTGCCTGGAGATGTGCTTCACCGCGTACTACGAATTCCTGCCGCAGGGAGCGCAGGCCTTCGCGCGTCTCGGCTTCCCGTCCAACGCCTTCCGTGTGGAGCTGTCGCTGGCGAAGCTGGTGGGCGCGGCCGCGCTGCTGCTGCCCATGGTTCCGGCGCGGCTCAAAGAGTGGGCCTATGCGGGCTTCGCCATCAATCTTGTGTCGGCGCTTATTGCCCACACTTCCATCAGCGACCGCCCGGCGGCCTTCTTTCCATCGTCCATCACGCTTGTGCTGTGGGCGTTCTCGTACTACTTCTGGCATCGCCGACAGGCGCAAATGGCAAACGCCTGAGCCAGGGTTACGCCCTTCGTTTTCGCTCACCGCGAGTCAAGCCGCTTCTGCGTTATCATTTCTTCGCACAATTCCGCCAGGTTTGTGGGAGGCTTTATGAGCGCCAGCGATTCCAATTCAATTCGTCAACCCGGCCGCCGCGATTTTCTCAAAGCGGGCGGAGCAGTCACGGCCGCGCTGCTGGCGCCTGCCGCCCTGAAAGCCGACACTCCGAAGACGCTTCCCGCGCTGCCCTCGAATCCACGCACTACCGAGGCGATGCCCACGCGCAATCTGGGCAAGACCGGCTACAAGGTCGGCATTTTTTCGCTTGGAGGACAGGCGGCGCTCGAAAAGCCGAACAACTTCGACGTTGCGGTGCCCATTGTTGAGCGCGCGCTCGATATGGGCGTGAACTATCTCGACACCTCGTCGATCTATGGCGGTCCCGAGCGCTGGAGCGAGCAGTACGTGGGCAAAGTCATGGCGCACCGGCGCAACGAAGCGTTCGTCGCCACCAAAACCAAGGAACGCACCCGCGACGGCTCCATGCGCATGATCGAAAAGTCGCTCCAGTTGCTGCAGACCGATCATGTCGACTTGTGGCAACTCCACGACATCGGCATCGCCAAGAATATCGATGAGATCTTCGGCAAAGGCGGCGCGATGGAAGCGCTGCTTGAGATGAAAGATCAAAAGGTTGTGCGCTACCTCGGCGTGACCGGCCACTACCGGCCTGACGTGCTGATCGAAGCCATCCATCGCTATCCGTTCGACACGATCCTGATGGCGATGAACGCGGCCGACCCGCACCACTACAGCTTCAACGAGCAGTTGCTGCCGCTTGCGGTCGAAAAGCAGATGGGCATTATCGGGATGAAGATTCCGGGGCGCGGACGCCTGCTCTCGAGCTGGACTCCGCCTTCGATCGAGGCGCAGAAGCATTCGTGGGAAGGGATGGCGATCCAGACCGACAAGCCGGGTACGCTGACCATGCGCGAGGCCATGTATTACACATTGTCGCGGCCCGTGAGCACGGTCATTATCGGTTGCGACACGATCGTGCAGCTTGAAGAAAACGTGCAGTTGGCGCGCGACTTTACGCCGCTGAACGAGAAGCAGTCAACCGAACTCGTGGCGAAGGCGGAAGAGTGTTCGAAGCCGTCGCTATTCTTCCGCTTCTACGACCGGCCCACAGATTAGCGAGCGCCGGCACGGCAGAGACTTGGTGCGATTGACAGCGGGTCACGCCTGCACGTTTAGATACAGCCGGTAGTGCTCATCGTGAATTGCTGTGAATGGCCGGAAACTGAGCGTGCCCGCATCGGTCTTTGCCTGCCAATCCGTTGAGCCACTCGCCACTTGTGCGACCTGCATCAGATCCTGTCTTCGCACGGCGGCTGGAAGTTCGCCCATGGCGAACAGCGCCAGGGGCCCGTGCACGACGGCAATCAAGTTCGGATTCTGCGGATCGACGGGTTCGACGTGCGTTGGCATGTCAAGCTCCACTTCGATACGGTCGCCGTTCTTCCAGGTGCGTTGAAGTTTCGCAAACCGGCCCGGCTCCAGGCTTTGATCTACGCGCTTTCCGTTGACCGCAATGCGCGTCTTTGGCCCGGCCCACGCGGGGATGCGCAGATAAACAGGAAACCCAGCCTGTCGATCCGTCTCCACGGCAATCTCCGTTGCCGGCGTGAGCGGATAATTCGTCTTCTGCACCAGAGCAATGCTGCCGCCTGCTCGATTCCACTTCACCCGCGACGGCACAAACAGGTTCACGTAGACGCCGTCGCCATCGTGGAAGTACGCGCTGATCCCGTAGTCGGCCGCGACCTGTGAAAACGTCCCGGTGCAGCAATGCCATTTGTAGGGGTGATAGAACTTCGATCCGTCGTGGTTGTAGTCGGAGTAGTAGAAGCCGTGACCGTCTTCCTTGATGGGCAAGGCGCCCAGGATGCAGTTGTAGAGCACTTGCTCCATGCTGTCGCCGTATCGGCTATCGGATGTTGCGCGAAGCAGGTAACGCGTGATCTTGAAATGCGCATACGATCCGCACGGCGTTTCGAAACTTGAGTGCGTCTTCGTCAGGCTCTCGCCGACTTCGCCGCTGCCCGGCGCGCGAAAATCTTCGTCCGGTCCCCATCCGCCTGTGGCAAAGCTTTGGGTGGTGCGCAGAAAATCGAAGCCGTTTTTCGCTGCGTGCAGATGCTTTTCGCTCCCCAGCACGAAGTAGGCCTGCATCGCGCTGCTCATCGCGTTCACATGGCTGTAGGCGTGTTTTCCGGGAAGGACATTTTCGCCGGCGGCCAGCGGATCCCAGTACCAGCTATCGGCAAGGAAGCGGACTCCAAGCTGGCGATAGCGGTCGCCAGCGCCGCGCTGCCAGGCGAGAAAAGCATTCTCCGGCAGCGTATATGGCTCGTCCCAGCAGAACGACTCGTCCTTGTGCGGACGCGCGTATTGCTCGGCGCGCGAAAGCGCCGTTGGCGGCAGATACTTCGCGACCGAATCGAGCGTCGCGTCCATCGCCTTGAATGCCGTGGCGTTTCCTGCAAATTGGTGCGCATCGATCATGCCGCACGAAATCTTGTCGTAGGTGTAGGCCGGGAAGCGATGATCGTCCCAGAAATGCGGGGTGATGGCGGGCGCGAAGTTGCGCACGATGCGATCTACTTTTTCTTTTGTCGCGCGATCGCCGGTTGCCGCGTAATAGCGCGAGAGCGCCGAGAGGTACTGGCCGAAGCTGTGGCATGGCGCGAAGCCGTTGTTGCCGGGCTTATCGAGGTCGGCGAGCGGAGCCCAGCTGTACCATCCGCCCATGTCGTCTCCGGGAGCAGGCAATCCGGCGCGCTGCCGGAACGGCTTCAGCAACGAATCTTCATTGAGGCCGCGATAGAAGGCATGGTTGCGATCGAACTGCTCGCGAACCGGCCCTTCGAGCAACGTGACGTCGCCGTAGCCGAATTGGCTGAGCGGCGGAGTGATGGCCGGCTGACCATTGGAGAACGCATGCGCACGGGGATTTGCCAGGGCTACCGCGGCAACGGCGGCGCTGCTTTTAAGGAACGTTCTGCGGGAAGGAGCCATGTGCCCTCCTAGAGATGGTTGATGAGCGATGCGATGCACGCGGCGCCAAAACCATTATCGATGTTCACAACCGAGACATTGGGGGCGCACGAGTTCAGCATGCCGAGCAATGCTGCCACGCCTCCGAAGGACGCGCCGTATCCGACGCTGGTTGGAACGGCGAGCACCGGAGCATTGACCAGGCCCGCCACCACAGTGGGCAGGGCTCCCTCCATGCCGGCGCATACGACGAGCACGCGCGCGGCTCGCAGCAGGTCTTTTTGGGCGAGAAGGCGGTGAATGCCGGCGACGCCGACGTCGGCGATCAGTTCAGTGATGTTGCCCAGGAGTCGAGAGGTGACGGCAGCCTCCTCCGCAACGGGCAGATCGCTGGTACCGGCGCACACGACGCCGATGGTTCCCTTGCCCGGCGTGGGAGCGGCCTGCGAAAGCGTGATCGCCCGAGCCACCTCGTGATATTCGGCGCGCGGCTCGAGGGCGGCGACCGCATCAAACACGACTCGCGAGGCTCGTGTCGCAAGCACGTTGCCGCCGGCGTGCGCCATGTGCGCGAATATCTGCGCAACGTGCTGCGGGGTTTTACCTTCCGCGTAGATCACTTCAGGCATTCCGGTTCGGAGGGCGCGGTGATGATCGACTTTTGCAAATCCGAGATCTTCAAAGGGAAGATCGCGCAGTTTCTCGAGCGCTTCATTCACCTGGGTGCGTCCCTCGCGCACCTCGCCCAGCAGCGCTTCAATGTGCTTGCGATCCATCAGAGCGATTCCTTTCCGGCGGTTGTGCGCGCGTACTCCTGCATTGCGCCCTGCATCACGTGTTTGAGCGGAACGCCATGCTTGATCGCGAGCATTCGGCAATCTTCGTATTCGGGCGCGGCGTTGGCGACGTCGCCCACGGCCCAGCTTGCAATTTTCATTCGCACCGGTCCCCACTCCGTCTGGACCACGACGAAATCGCGCGCCAGCGAAGCTTTTTGATCGATCCGCCAATGCAAGCCGATGGTTGTGGTCTCGCGGAAGATGAGCTCGCGCAAGGAAGGTATCAGATCGGGGCGGCAGAGGACCGTCATCTGAACGCCTGCGCGGCCTTTCTTCATCTGCACGGCGACGCGGTAGACGTCCCAGGCTCCGGCTTCGAGCAGGCGCTCGCTCACATAGGCAAGGAGCTGCGGACTTGAATCGTCGATCACGGTCTCGATCACGGCGATCGGCTCCGACGTACCCTCTTGCGTTGCTGTCTCTTCGCCGATCATGAGACGAAGCAGGTTGGGCTCGGCAGGCGTGTCGCGTCCGCCCGCGCCACACCCCGTCGCAGTCACGCGCATTGGCGGGAGAGACATGTACTGGACGTTGAGCATGCGCAGCAGGGCCGCGCCCGTGGGGGTGACACGCTCCATGGGCGAACCGGCGGAATAGACAGGTGCGTCACCCAACAGAGCCAGCGTGGCGGGTGCAGGCACGGGCAGGGTTCCATGGGCGCATTGAACGGTTCCGCTGCCCACATTCAAGGGAGAAGCGAGCCAGCGATCGACGCCGAGCGCGGCACAGCCAGCCGCACCGCACACGATGTCGACAATGGTGTCGACCGCACCCACTTCGTGGAAGTGCACCGTCTCGATGGGAATGGAATGAATGGCCGCCTCGGCCTCGCCCAGCAATTGGAAAGCGCGGCTCGCATTGGCCTTCACGGCCGCTGGAATGGTCGCGGCATCGATGATGTGAAGAATGGCGGTCAGAGAGCGATGGTGCGCGTGCGCATGAGAAGAGGGCTCGGCGTGCGCGTGTTCTCCGTGATCGTGGGTGTGTTTGTGCTCGTGGACATGCGGGTGATCGTCGCTGGGCGTGATCACGTCGACCTTGGTTCCGGTGAGGCCGCCACGCGTGACTTTGCGCATCTCGAGCCGTGCGCCGACGTTCAATGCCGCAGCGGTCTCTTGCAGGCGCTCGATCGGAACGCCGGCATCGACCAGCGCGCCGAGCAGCATGTCTCCGCTGATGCCGGCAAAGCAATCAAGATAGCCAATTCGCATCGAAGGAAATTCTAAACGGTCGTTTATGTCCCGCGCCTCATCAGCACCTCGGCCGGCAGCACCGCATTCAAGGAACCGGACCGGAAACCCGCACAGTCGAGGGTGACGTATTTGAAGCCGACCTTGCGCAATTCGGCGGTGATCGTGTCAAGCATTTCGATGGTGAGCGCGCGCGGCAATTCGTTGCGGGCAATCTCGACGCGGGCAAGCTCGCCATGATGGCGTACGCGGAACTCCCGGAATCCGAGCTGCCGCAGGCTCTCTTCGCCGCGCTCCACCTGTTCCAGAACTTCGCGGGTCACGGTGCGTCCATATTCGACGCGCGAACTCAGGCATGGGGCGGCCGGGCGATCCCAGAGCGGGTAACCCGCAGTCCTTGCCAATTCGCGAATCTCCAGCTTGGTGAGCCTTGCTTCAGCAAGCGGCGCCAGCACCTCGTGATCTTTTGCCGCGCGCTGGCCGGGGCGATAGTCCCGCTCATCATCGGCATTCATGCCGTAGGCGATGTGCGGGAATCCCAACTCCGCGCCGAGCTTCTGCATGCCGTCGAACAATTCTGTCTTGCAGTGGAAGCAGCGGTCGGCATCGTTGCGCTGATACTCCGGCTTGTCCAACTCTTCAGTCTGGATGATCCGCAGGGGCATGCGCTGTGATTCGGCAAAGAGGCGAGCCTGCTCCATGTCGCGGCGGGCCAGGCTGGGCGAATCTGCCAGCACCGCCAGCATGCGATCGCCAAGAACGCGGTGGGCTGTGGCAGCCAGGAACGCGGAGTCGACACCGCCGGAGTAGGCGACCATCACGCGGCCCAGGCATGCGAGCTGATCTTCGAGCGCCCGCAGCTTCGATGCGGCGTTCTGTTCAGTGTTGACGGGGGTTTGCGCGCTCGCCGCCATGCCGGGATTATACGCCGAGCCTGGTGCGCTGGTCGCCGGCCCAACGCCAGAGCATCCTTCCATGCGATATACTCCGTTCGCAACCATGCAACCAGGGGGAGCCTTCATGCAATTCCAAGGAATCTGCAAATGGATCAGCGCCTGCGCCTTGGCGTTGGCGATCTTTGTTCCGGCAAGCGCGCCGGCCCAGCAGTCCGGGACCGTTCTGAAGCCGGCGGACCTCGAAAAGCTGCTGCCGCCATCGGTCTATTACAAGGGCCAGTCAGCTACTACGCAGGTGCGCAATTCAGGCGGAGTCAAGTTTGGCGACGGGTTTTACATCTGGTCGGTGCTGGTTGATACGAGCGGCTACTCCAGCGATGTGCAGGCGAAATACCAGGCCTACTTTGTAACCGAGGTTCCCATCCAGATTGGCGGCGAGCATCTTCAGGCCGGAATCTACGGCATTGGCTTCGTCGGCGGAAACAAATTCATTGTGACCGATGTAGGGGCGCATGATTTGTTCACCATCTCCACCTCCACCGACGACGGGCTGAAGCGGCCGATGCCTCTCCAGGTCCTCTCGGACCCGAGCGGCGGTTTCAGGCTATATGAGGGGCGGAGGTACGTGACGTTCAGCCGCCCATAGGCATTACCTCGGAGGGAGCGCATCAAGGCAATCACCGATGCTTTCTCGGCGGGCTTGCTCGGGATTGGGGCATAATGGATGCCAAATCGCCAGTCATGTCCGGGGGCTCGCTTTGCGGTTCAAACCTAGTTTGGCGCCGTGTTTTGTCTTTTTTCTTTCTTCCCTTCAACCTTCCATCGCGCAACATCCTGCCAACTCGAATCCGTTTTACGAGCAGATGCGGAACCTGCTTCCGGCCGGGGAGGTGGTCACCGTCAACGAGTTGACTTTGCGCCGCGACGGGGCGACGTTCACCTTTCACCACGGCGATTTTGCGCTCTACCCCGAGGTGAACGGCAAAATTACCGGAGCGGTGTTCAAGGGCCAGGGACACTTCCGCCTCGAACCGCCGACCGCCGAGGAGCGCCACAACCTCTCGATCACGACTCATAGCGAGGTATTTGACGAGGATTTTGACCAGGTGGTCCTTCGCTTCACGGACCGGACCGCGGCGGAACTGCGCAAAGCGGCGACGGGCAAGGGTCAGCTGGATGGAAGCTATGGGAGCGCTGCGCGGGACCTGCAGACATTCCTGCGACAAAAACTGCACGACAATCTCGATCTGCGGCTGCTCGAGGATGTGATGAGCCCATCGCTCAACGGCTACTTTTTCGCTGCTATCCGGGGCCGAAAAGATCCTCACCTTATCTTCCGTCTCGATCCGCACGGCGCCGTCGACGTGGCACCGGAAGAGATTTCGCTGCTGAACTGGAACGACTGGGGTCCGAGCTACCCCGCCGCATTCCATCTGAGTTCCGAGACTCCGCACGATAGCGGAAGCGGCCGCGAACAAAACGCGACGTATCGCATCGACAACGAAAGCCTCGACGTCACGATCGAGAAGAGCGGGTTCCTCACCGGCCTCGCAACGGTGCACGTGATCGCGCAACGGGACGGGCTGGCCGTGGTTCCATTGAATCTGTTTCCGACGCTGCGGGTCAGCCGAGTCGATACGGACAAAGGCGAAATCCTGGATTACGTGCAGGAAAAGAAAGAGGAGGATGCCGACTTCGGGGTGATTCTGCCGCGGCCTCTGAAGAAGGATGAGACGGCCACAATCCGCATTGCCTATGGCGGCAAAGACGTGGTGATGAACGAGGGAGGCGCCAACTACTATCCGATCGCGCGCGAAAGCAGGTATCCCAATGCGGCACATGGCCTGGGCGACTACGCCACCTACCGCATGACGTTCCACGTGCCCAAAGGCCTGCAACTCATCGCGACCGGCACGCGCGTGAACGAAACAACGGAAGGGAAAATCACGACTTCCGAGTGGAAGACTGACGTTCCGCTGGCCGTGGTGGGATTCAATCTTGGCCGATTCACCATGAAGGAGGCCACTGTACCGGGCAAGCTGGGCGACGACCTGACCGTCGATGTCTACGCCAACAGCACACCGCCGGACGAACTGAGCGATCTCGCCAGCATGAACCTAGGCAACTTTAACGCGGCGGGGATGCTGCCCGTTCAGCTGAGCCAGGGAACGGTGGCCGCCAATCTCTACACGAAATACTTTGGACCCCTTCCGTTTACCAGAATCGCCGTGACGCAACAATTTGCCTGCAACTACGGCCAGAGCTGGCCCATGCTGGTTTACCTGCCCATCTGCGGTTTTCTGGACGAGACACAGCAGCACGTTCTTGGACTGCGACCGGAAGATATGTACTGGAAGGTGGTCACGGCGCACGAGGTAGCGCACCAATGGTGGGGACAGACAGTGGGCTTCAGAAGCTATCGCGACCAGTGGATGAGTGAAGGGTTTGCCAACACCTCCGCCTCCATCTTTCTCGAAGCCACGCGACCCAAGCCTGACGATTTCCGCGAATTCTGGAAGCAGCAGCGCCGGCTGATCACCGAGAAGAACGCGCAGGGATTCCGGCCGATTGATGTCGGCCCGGTCACAATGGGTTTCCGGCTCAGCACCAATAAAACCGGGTGGAATGTCTATCAGGACCTGGTGTACCCCAAGGGCGCCTACATCCTTCATATGCTGCGCATGATGATGTGGAGCTCGAAGGACGGCGAGACCCGTTTCATCGAGACCATGCATGACTTTGTCGACACATATCGCCTGAAGGCCGCAACCACGGAGGACTTCAAAGCCATTGTCGAGAAACACATGAGCCCGCAGATGAATTTGGATGGTAACAACCGGATGGACTGGTTCTTTAATGAATTTGTCTACGGGACGGAATTGCCTGCGTATCACTTCGATGGGCAGGCTACTGACAGCGAAAAAGGCACCAGCATCCACATCAAGATCACGCAGTCGGGAGTTTCGCCGCAGTTCAAGATGCTGGTACCTGTTTACCTCGAGCTGGGCAACGGACACATGATGCGCATGGGCGCGGTCACGATTGTGGGTTCCTCGACATTCGAAAAAACGATCGCGATCCCGAAGCTTGCGGCGCCGATCAAGCGAGTGCTGATCAACTATAACTACGACGTGCTATGCACGGACAATTAGAGCGACCTGATGAGGTGATGCATGGACGGCATGGATCCACTATGAAACAAGTCTTTTCTGTGTTGCTGCTGGCCGCGGCCATTCCGCTGGCGGGCCAAGCACCGCCGCAACCATCCTCCGATGCGGGGAGCGCGACTGCACAAAAGCCCGGCGATGCCGATGTGATTGCGTTGGAGCAATCGCTGCTCCATGCACTGGCTTCCGGTAATACCGACGATATCGGGGCATTCCTCAGTCCTGACTTCATCAGTGTTGCCGGCAAGATTCACAGTCGCGCCGAATCACTGCAACTGATCAAGGTGGAGCAGCCTTATTGCACGAGCCAACCGCTGGCCATTGCCCATCCACAAGTAAGTGCGCTCTCCAGCGATGTTGCGGTGATTGTTTACCAGACCACATTTCGCGGCACATGCGGTTTGCGCAAGGGCAAGGTGGATCTGAACATCACCTCGATCTGGGCGCGCCGCAATGGCAAGTGGCAGATGCGGATGCGGACCGAGCAGGTGCTCAACGGGTTTGTGGTTCAGTCTGGAGAAAAAGAGCCTTCGAATACGGATGGCGATACGGATGAATCGCAGAGGCCGAATGACTGAAATCGCCCGTTTTCTGAGCAGCGCAATGCTTGCGCTATTGCAGTGCGCGGTGGTTTTTGCCCAGAAACCTCGTCCGCAGGCGCATCCGGTATCGATCGAGGGCCAGGTTATCGCCGCGGAAACCGTATTTCAGAAGGACGAATCAACGGCCAACCTGACCGCGCTGAAGGGTCTGCTGCTGCCGGATTTTGTGGAAGCAGACAGGGAGATCATGAATCGGGATCAGTTGCTCAATCTCATCCAACGCGCCCACTCCATTCCCTGCCAGTTCGGCGACGCAACCGTGGAACATCCGATTGTGACTTTCCTCGATCCCGATATTGCCACGATTGCTTATCATTCGAAACAAAATCTCACTTGCGGCGGCCACGTTCTGGTGGCGGAAGCAAATATTTCCTCTGTTTGGGTCAACACCGCCGGACACTGGAAGGCCAGACTGCACGCGGAGATCGTTACAGCGGCAAACGTAAAGTGACTCGACGGCGCCTGCACTACCGATAGACCATATTGACGGAAATCTTTTCGCCTTCGAGTCGGGTCAGGTGGCACGCAGTCCGACCATCGCGCCGCAAAAACTCCAACCAGACGCGGCTATTGCCTACGCGCAGTTCGTCGATTGAGAGTTCGTTGAGGAACGGGGGCAAGTTCGGGTGAACGATCTTGAGCTCATGACGTTCCGCGTCGGGGCAGATGCCGAGCATGCCCGTGAGCATGAGCAGCATGGCGCCCGACGCCCAAGCCTGGGGAGTGCATGAAACGGGGTAATGCACCGGGTCATCGCCGCGGCCTCGCTGGATTCCGCAAAAGAGTTCCGGAAGCCGGTAGTCTCGAAAACGCAGAGCGCTGTCGTAGAGCGAGGTGCAAATCTGCGAGCTCTGCGAATGAAACCCATACCGGGCCATCCCGTATACGGTCATGGCGTTGTCGTGCGGCCAGACAGAGCCGCGGTGATAGCTCATGGGATTGAAGGTTCTCTCGCGTTCTGAAAGGGTTCGGAGGCCCCAGCCAGAGTTCATGTCCAGATCCATCAGGCAATCGACGACATGATGAGCTTTATCCTCGTCGATCGCCTGCGTAAAGAGCAGGTGCCCCGGATTGGAGGACTTCACGCGCAACGGGTTCTTGTCACGATCGAGCGCCATGGCGAAATAGCTTTCTTCGCGCAGCCAGAACATTTTGACAAGACGCTCGCGAAGATTTGCCGCCGAGGCTTTGAGTTTCGCGGCCATCTGGTGATCGCCGAGCATCGCGAACAGGGTCGAGGCCCGCTCAAAAGCGCTGATAGCGTATCCCTGCACTTCGACGAGCGCGATTGGCGGCTGTGCCAGCGCTCCATCGGCATGGGCCATGGCATCGCCGGAGTCCTTCCAACCCTGGTTCTGCAGGCCCTTCGGGCTCCTCCTGCAGTATTCGATCAATCCATCTCCGTCCAGATCGCCGCAATTGAGAATCCAGTCGATGGCCCGGCGCAGGTGCGGTTCCAACTCATGCAGAAAGTCGCGATCGCCGGACCAGGTGATGAACTCGCTCAGCAGGATCACGAACAGCGGTGTAGCATCGACCGAACCGTAGTTGCGCCCGAATGCCACCTCGCCGGTGTTGGTCATTTCACCGGAACGCAGCTCGTGAAGGATCTTCCCTGGATCTTCATCGCGTTCATCGGACGTTTGTTGGCCCTGGTACGCGGCGAGGACGCGAAGCGTCCCCTTAGCCAGCTCGCTGTTCAGGATCAGGGTCTCAAACGATGCAATGAGGGAATCGCGCCCAAAGATGGTGGCAAACCAGGGAATTCCGGCGGCAATCGCTCTGCCAGCCGGCTGGCGAATCTGCAAAGAATAGAAGTCGCGAATTGAGGTGTGCAGCATCGCATCGAAGATGTCGTTATCGGAGCGAAACCTGCTGCACTCCGCCTGCCACGCGCCCAAGTCGTCTTCCAATTGCGCAAGCGCTCGATCAAGCTGGCCGCCTGAAAGACGAGGTTCCGGCTTGGGATGAAGCAATTCCTGCACCGCGACCCCGCCATTCGCGTCGATCACCCGAGGAATGATGGCGCCGCTGATGTTCGCGTTCCCGAACGGCTGAAGTTCCACTTTCCACGACATGGAGCTGTCGCGAATCTGAGCAGGGGCGGGCTCAAAGACCAGCGTAGTCGTCCGGATCTTCTGATCGAGGCCCTCATAGACAAAGACCACCGTATTCGCATCATGTATCGGGGCGTAGTAGGTTCCTGTCTTTCCGCGCAATATGCCGCGCACCTGGAATATATCCATGAAATCGGCGCCAAACGAAATGTCGATGGTGAGCCGGATCGGTTCGGCATGAAAACTACGCAGGGACAGGACGTCGTGCAGCACGCTCCCTTCGAGCACCTGCTCGCGCCGCATATAGACCGCATTGACGGGTAAATCCAGCCCATCTCCGTGCAGGCTGCCTTTGGGAGTCATTTCAACGCGGGTGGCGTTCGCTTCGGAAGTATTGGAGGACAGAACAACCGCAGGATGCCCGTTGACGCGGAGGTGCAGATGGCTCAGGAACCGGGTATCGTCGCAAAAGAATCCGACATTCGGATGTCCCGGCGGCACGACGTTGCCGGACAGATCGGTTGCGAGGAAGGTCTTGCCGCGCACGAGAGCCGTGATCTCTGTTGCCCAGAGATGGGGCTCCGGGTAGGCGATGCGTGGTTCTGGAGGTGCTGGAATTTGGCGTAGCTCAACTGGTTTCGTCAATTCCACCATGGGCCCTCTGATTTCATACTGCGATTTCGCCCGCCTCAGGCCAGGCTTCATCCTCATCCCCTTCTTCCTGGAGAATCCGGCGGTACAAGTCAAGGTAGCGCCCCGCCATGACCTCTGCGGAGAATTTCTCTGCGACCCATTGGCGCACGCGTTTCGGATTGAACTTCATGGTCCGAACCTTCTCAGCCATTTGCACGACGGAATTGCACATGGAGCCGGAAACTCCCTCGCAAATCACTTCGGGCACAGCGCCGCGGGCAAAGGCGTAGACCGGCGTTCCGCACGCCATGGCTTCGACCATGACGAGGCCGAATGGCTCTTCCCACTCGATCGGGAACAGAAACCCCATGGATCGGCCGAACAATTCGTTTTTCATGGCGAGGTCCGCTTCGCCGATGTATTCGATGAATCGGTTATCGATGTGAGGCTTGATCTGGGTTTCAAAATAGTCACGAAAGACCGGTTGAACTTCGCCGGCAATTTTGAGCGGGATCCCAGCCTTTTTTGCCACCTCAATGGCCTGATGTACGCCTTTCAACGGCGCGATGCGGCCAAGGAAGCAGAGATAGTCTTCCTTGTGGGGCTGAAAGCTGTACTGATTCAAATCGATACCGTGGTGGATGGTTTCTACATCGAGTCTTGGATAGTGTGAAGCCTGTCCGTTGCTGATCGCCACGTAAAACACGTTCGGGTAGCGCGCATAGAGGTCGGCGAAGGCCGGGTCGAACGGATGATGGAGCGTGCATACCGTGGCGGCCTCTGAGAAGCGTGAATAGGTGACCGAAATTGCGCTGTTCACGTGGACGATGTCACAGTCTCTCGCCGCGTCTTCGATGGCCCACGCAACCTGATCCAATTCTTTGGTCATGCCTGCCGACTCGTGAGCCAGGGGCCAGTCAGATTGCGGATACCGCCATCGAAGCTCGGCGTTCACCGTGGATTCGCCGTTTGCATAGACTGCAACATCGATCCGTTTGGCCACAAGCGCCTCGGCTAATGTAGCTACGAACAATTCAGTACCGCCATAGCGAACCGGTGGAATAGATATAAATGGTGAAGCAACAATTGCTATACGCATCCCCGTCCTCGATCCCAAATGGGCCTGGGATGTTCCGTTAGATGCTAAAGACAGGGATCGTGCAACCTGGAAAGCGGTGGGGGATTCATTCGCGCGAACGTGCAGTTCCACCAAGACAAAAGAACGCGGACCGAAGTCCGCGTTCGAGCAATACGGGCGTGCAATTTTCAGGCTTTGACAGGCGCTGCCGCAGACAACCTTTCGCGGACCAGGTCGTGACCGCGAGCAAAGAGCTCTTCGCGCGAGACCTTGCCGGCGTCTACATCGGCCAGGATCGCTTTCTGCGCGACGTATTCCTTGTTCACGACGCCCGCCTTCGACTGCAGCATGCGCCAAGCCTTGCGCCGTTCGACGCAGAACATGACCAGCTGCCGTGAGAGCGACCTGTACTCCAGTTTCCCGTTGTCCTCGTACTTGATGTACACGCCGAAGTCGGGGATGAAGGCGCGGTGCTCTGGATTCAGGTAGCGCCGATAAACCACGTCCTGCTGGGTGATGCGCACCAGCATGTTTTCGAGCGGAATCATCTTCTCGGCCTGCTCCGCCTTGATCTTCTTCAGGTGGTTGCGGAATCGAGCTTCGGTGGTGCACCAGTGAGCCACGGTGTAGCGCGTGGTCTCGCCGGTCGACTTGATTTTGGTTTCGTACCAGTCAAGATCGATGGAGGGATTGCCCTTGATGTCGAACGCCTCCTGGTAGCTCTCGCCTTTGCGCGGGTCGAACACGAACTCCGGCACGCCGCGCGAGTCGCGCACGCGCTGCGCCTGGTGCAGCGCCATATCGTCGGCGACGCCGTGCTCCGGCTGGCAAGTGGTAAATGCCTGAAGGAACATGGTTCCGCGATATTCCAGCCCATCGAGAATCGCGCGGTAAAGCTTTGGCGCATTGGCCATGGAAACCTGCGCGACGAAGGGCGAGCCATGTCCGGCGAGGAATGTTTCGGCCACCGTCTTCTTCTCAGTGTTCTTGCCTTGCGTGGCGACGCCGAACACGTTCATGTCGTTGCCTCCCAGCATCGGCGTCGAATCGGAGTTCTGGCCGCCGGTGTTGGAGTAGACCTGCGTGTCGAGCATCAACGCCTTGACGTTGGGCCGGTTCTGCAGGATCACCTTTGACATGTTCTGGTAGCCGATGTCGCCCATTCCGCCATCGCCGCCAACCACCCAGACCTTCGGCAGCTCGACGATTTCCTGGTCGGTCATCAAGGCATCAGTGAAGTGCGTGAACTCGTAGTACTCCTTGTCGGTAATACCGCTTTCGCGGGTCAGGAGGACATCGGCCAACCGCTCCGGAATGACCGAACGGCGCGCATGATCGACGATGAAGCTCTCGCCCATCAGCCAGCCCACCGTGATGCCGTCCTGGAACAGGGAGTTCATCCATGGGTACGGATGGGGATTGTTGGGCGAGGTGGAACCGTACACCGTGTTGCAGCCGGTGTGCGCGGCCATGGCCATGACGCTCATGCCGTTGGCCAGGCGACCATCGATCGGCTGCAGGCTCTTGTGGTTGAACGCTTCGGTCAGCAGCACCGCCGCCATTGCTTCCACAAGCTGCTCATCGCCGATCTGTCCGTTTTCTGCCTCGTAAGCCGCGATGCGGGCCTTCGTGTCTCGATCATCTTCGCCGCCGAGACCCAGTACCAGGTGCGAGATGGCCTGCCGCAACAGCGCGTATGCTGCTGGATCAGAAGCCTTCAGCGCGCCAAGCCGGGCCGCGCCCTTCTTCTCCAACTCGCCTGCCTTGGCAACGAAGCGATCGCTCTTGGCGTGGTAGACCGGGCGCATATAGGCTTCGGTGACGGCCGCGATGGAGCGCAGCACACTCTTTTCGCCGCAGCCTGCACAGGCGCCATCGCCAGCAACAAGGGCATCGTAATTGGTGCGCACCATGAGCATGTTGCGCAGGGTCGCGGTCTTCGAGTCGGCCGGGTTCGCGTTGTTATAGAGTCCCAGGTACTTCTGCGAAGTGTCGGGAAGCATGTTCAGGAAGGCCGTGCCGGTTTCATGCTCGGCGTTCACCGCTTCGGTTTCCTGCACCATCTTCAGCGCCTGATGATCGCCGCACGCCGTTACGCAGGCTGCGCAGCCCTTGCAAAGGTCGGAGACGAAGATGGAGAAGATGCCTCCCGAGCCGGGAGTCTTGCGCTCCGGAGAGGAGAAGATGGCGTTGACTTTCTGATAAGCCATCGGAACCTTGTCCATGATGCGGAAGAACTGCCTCTTGGAAGATTCCGAGAAGCCGTTCACCGAATCCGTCACATCGCGCAGAATGGTCTGGAGCGGCGTTCCGGTCTTCATCTCGGCAACCATCCGCTCGCGGGTGCGCTTCTCGATCTCGGGCAGAGCGTGCATCATCTTGGTGCGCTCCGCGGGATCGGCCACGTAGTGGGAGATGGCGGTTGAAAGCAGCGTACCCAGATCCTGCGAGCAGTTGGGCAGTGCAGTATCCGGGCAAACCGAGATGCACTCCATGCACTGCGTGCAGTTCTCAGGGATGTAGAGCGGGGTTTCGCGGCGCGCTACGTACTTGGAGGCCGTGTCACCCGTCGCCGCAGCAATCACGCCCATCGCAGAAAGCGGGGTGGCCGGCTGGTTGTAGCCGAAGTGCGAGCGGAACTCGGCGTCGAATGCGTTAATGGAGCTGATGGGAGTGCGCGGTCCCTGGCCTGCCGGAATCGGCGTGGAGCGGCATCCGCCTGTTGCGCAGGAACCACCGGCCTCGACCATTTCCGGCACCGTCTCGAGGATCGGCAGCAACGCGGCGCCACGCAGACTCGACTTGTCTGCCGCGGCCAGCTCGCCGATCGCGATCTCTTTCACGCGATCGAAGCCCTGCAGCATCACTTCCATGTTCGACTGCACAACGGCGTCGCCCATCTTGCCGAACTTTTTCACGTACTGCCTGTGAACGACCTGCCGGTACTGCTCCTGCGAGATGCCGAAGTCCTGGAGCAGATCGCTGACGGCAAAGAACGCACCGAGAAACGCATTGCCCTGCATGCGCAGTTGCAGGTCGCCGCGGTCCGTCGCCTTCTTTGCAATATCGAAGCCGGGCAGGGTGAACACGCGAATCTTCTTTTCGATGATTTGATTGCGGGCCCACAGGGGCAGACGCTCCCACGCTTCCGCGCCTTCGTGATCCGACTCCCACACGAGGCTGCCGCCTTCCTGGATGCCGTCCAGCGGATTCGTGTGGGTGAATGCCTTCGGGTCGCAGCACAGCACGACTGTCACGTGCCGCAGATCGCAGTTCACTCGAATGCGCTCTTTGGCCGCAACCATGAAGTAGCTGGTCGGTGCACCCTTCTTCTCCGATCCGTACTTGGGATTCGCGCTAACGTGGATGATTTCTTTGGGATTGCCGTACTCGTCCTTCAGCCCGTCGCGCTCGTAGAGGAGATCGTTGAGGTCGCCGATAATTGCGCCCAGGTTCTTGCCGGTGGTGATGGCTCCCCATCCGCCAACGGAGTGGAATCGCACAGCCACCGCGCCTGCTGGCAGCAGCGAGGGCATCTCGTCACCGATCACGCTGTAAGGGTGGTCAATGCCGAGAACGATAAAGTTAGCGCCGTCCTTCAGCGTTTTGCCATCCTTGCGCGCCCGCCCCGCGGTCGCATATTCGAAGGCGCCGATAATGTGTTCCGGACGGAAGTCGCGCGAACCGAGACCATATGTTCCATTGATCAGTGTCGGCAATTCGCTGGGCGAAATGGCCGGCAGGCCTTCAGCGGCGGGGTGTCCTTCGTACTGGACTGCTTTCGTCAGGGCGGTGCGGATATCGCGGCCGAGCGGGTTGTCACCGGCCATGGCTTCGTCGGTGCGCTCGAGGACGATGACGTTCTTCTTGCCCTTGAGCGCGGCAACCAGGGCCGCCTCGGGGAAGGGGCGGATCACGTTGACGTGAATGGAGCCGACCTTCACGCCGCGTGTCGCACGCAGATAATCGACAGCAGCCTCGATGTTTTCGGCAGCCGAACCCAGCGAAACGAAGACGGTGTCGGTGTCGCTGGTCTTGTATTCGCTGACGAGCCCGTAATAGCGACCGGTGAGCTTGGCGAAATCCTCATACGCGTCTTCAAGGAACTTGAGGATCGGCTCGGCAAAGTTGTTGCGCCGCGCCACTACGCCCTGCATGTAGTGTTCCTGGTTCTGCACGGGGCCCATCATGATGGGGTTGGTGAGGTCGATCATCTTCGGCACGCGCCGCCGTGTCGGTCCGAACAGCACGCGCTGCGCTTCAGTGGGGCACTCGATGATGTCATCGGGAGCGCCGAGATATTCGCGAATCAGATCCGACTCGTGCTTGTAGAAGGTGCGTTCCAGGTGGCTCGTCAAAAAGCCGTCCATGATGTTCATGCCGGGGGTGAGCGAAAGCTCGGTTACGCGGCGCAGGATGAGGGCCTGGTCGGCGGCCTGCTGCGCGTCCTTGCCGAAAAGCATGATCCAGCCGGTATCGAGGGCGCCGTAAATGTCATCGTGGCCGCAATGCACGTTGAGGGCATGCTTGGTGAGCGCGCGCGCGCCAACTTCGAGGACCATGGTGGATCCCTTGCCGGGCGCGTGATAGTACTGCTCGACGCCATAGACCACGCCCTGCCCGGAGGTAAAGTTCACCACGCGCTTGCCGCACACGGAGTGTGCGATGGCGCCGCCCTGGGCCGCGTGCTCACCTTCTGTCTCGATGGCAATCGTGTTGCCACCGAAGACGTTCAGATGGCCTTCAGCATAGGCTTGCTGGAAGAGTTCGCCGCCCTCGGTCGAAGGCGTGATGGGATAGAAAACGCCAGCGTCGGCAATGCGCGTCTCAGTGTGGTACGAGACCAGCTGGTTGCCGTTGGCTGTGACCCGGATGCCGGGATAACGTGCGGATTCCTTCATATTCCCCCCTGTATCTTCCAAGCGTACGTATACCGATCTCACCCCAACCGGTCGCGCGTTTCGAGTCGAGTTTCTCGCTCCAAACCGCGCGGTATAGAAATCTCTTGCGCTCTCATCGCCCTCGTTTGGGCGGATTGAACTTCAAAGATTTGGCCTCAAAATCTGCGATGGCGTCTCACGCTGTTGAATCGATTTTCCAGCGCGAATGAATCGGTTTTCCCCGGGAGTCGAACCGCTCCACGGATTCGTAGGGACAGCGCCGGGGAAGATTCCCTTGACTGGAGCTCTTTACAAGTATGCTCCATTCCCGGGCGGAACGGGTACAGCGTCTCGCATGATGAAACGGCCGGCTTCGCGCCGCCAACCGCCTCATTTCGTGCTGCTTACCCCACGGGTTCTATACTGCTACCGGCTTGCATTCCGTATCGCCGATCCCATGACCGATTCGACCCGGAACACCTCTCAGCTTGCGACCTATCCAAGTCTTCGCGGGCGTGCCGTGCTCATCACCGGCGGTGCGACCGGGATTGGCGAGGCCTTCGTCTCCCAATTCGCCCGGCAAGGCGCCCGCGTGGCTTTTTTGGATATTCAGGACGAGCCCGCACACCGGCTTTGCCAGCAGCTCACCGCGGATGGCTGCCTGGCCCCGGTCTATGTGCACTGCGATTTGACCGACGTTGGCGCGCTGCAGACGGCGGTGCGACAGGTTCTGACTGAACTTGGAGGGGTTGACGTGCTGGTCAACAATGCGGCGAACGATGCACGCCACGCCCTCGATGAAGTCACCCCCGAATACTGGGACCGCTGCATGGAGCAGAATCTGCGACATCATTTCTTCTGCATTCAAGCGGTGCTGCCGGCGATGAAGGAGGCTGGGAGGGGTTCCATCATCAACATGAGTTCGATTGCCTGGATGATTCCGACGACGGGGCTGCCGGTTTACATCACCGCCAAGGCCGGCATTGTGGGGCTCACGCGCACGCTGGCTCACGATCTCGGTCCCAACAACATCCGCGTGAATACCGTGCTGCCGGGCGCGATTGTGACCGAGAAGCAGAAGCGGCTTGTTTACACGCCCGAGTACAAAGCGAATATTCTTGCCAACCAGTCGCTGAAGCGCGACATCCTGCCCGACGATGTGGCGCGGCTGGTTCTCTTTCTGGCTTCAGAGGATGCGAGCGCGATTACCGGACAGAGCTATGTGATTGATGGCGGGTGGGTGTGACCACCACCCCAGCGACGAAGACCTGTCGCCGGGGACCCCGGATGACCACCCCAGCGACGAAGACCTGTCGCCGGGGACCCCGGATGACCACCCCAGCGACGAAGACCTGTCGCCGGGTGCCCCGGATGACCACCCAGCGAGAACAGGAGTCAGTTGTCAGTGGGCAGGGGTCGGTTGTCAGGGGTCAGGGGACAGGGATTAGGGAATAGGGACGTAGGGACGAGGGAAAGACGCGAGGGAACGGTGTCTGGTATGCGATGCGCGGGTGTGGTGTTGGCGTTCGGGATGATCGGAGTCTCCGGCCCCACACAGACAACTTCGCACCTTGCGCCCGACGCGAACTCCCAGCTGCGCCGGTCGGCCCAATATGAGCAGGTGCAGCAGCGCCTCGCGCACGGTTGGAATACCTGGGATGTACACAGCGTCGCGACCCAGGTTCTGCTGCCGGAAGGCCTGGCGATCCACGTAGGCCTGAAGCACAACACGACCGAAGGCGGCGACGCATTTCTTGGCGACGCGCTGATCGGACGGCTCGACGAGGGAGCCGAGAAGGTCACGCCCGGACCGCACGCGTGGGACGGGAGCTACACGGACCTGCGTATCGATTGGAAGGGGCACAGTCTTCGCATCCAGAGCGCGCACGACGGCGACGATCTCGTCTTGCTGGTGAGCCCACTCCCTTCCAAAGCCACTTCTGCGCTGCCACCCACGGTCGTCTTTTCAGTGAACTTTCTTTGGAATCGTCCCGGAACAACGATGAAGCATGGCAATTTCATTGACGCCCGGACGGGCTCCCGTACCGTTCGGGTGCAGTGCGCCGGCGACAACCTGGTCGATGCAAATACGAATACCGTTACCGCCCCTGTCTCAGGCTCATTCTTTGCCGTCGACCTGACCGCACCAGTTGGCCTCAGCGCCGGCCGCCCTCGCACTCTCGACGAGATTCAATCTGCAATCGACAAGCAAAAAGCCGCTTACGAAGCCTCCGTCGCTGCCGCCGGCAAGAACGCTCCGATCCTCGATGCCATCCAGACCACCCTCGGGTGGGACACGATCTACGATCCGGAGAAGATGCGCGTGATCTCGCCGGTCAGCCGCGTGTGGTCGGTCAGTTGGGGCGGCTACGTTCTGTTCGACTGGGACACGTTCTTTGCGGCGACGCTCGCATCGATCGGCGACAAGGACCTCGCCTACGCCAATGCGCTCGAGATCCTGCGGGAGGAAACGCCTGAGGGCTTTGTGCCGAATTACGCTCGCGCGGGCGGATGGAGAAGCTCAGACCGCTCCGAACCACCGGTCGGCGCGATCACTGTGCTCGGTCTCTACAAAAAGTTTCACGATCGCTGGTTTCTGGAGGACGCGTTCCAGCCGCTCCTGCGGTGGAACCGCTGGTGGGCCAAGCATCGCGACATGGATGGGTATCTTGCGTGGGGCAGCGATGGCGAGAACCAGCCTGCCAATCTCGACGACGATTCGCGCGGCACCTGGCAGGGGGCCATCTTCGAATCCGGGCTCGACAACAGCCCGATGTACGATGGCAGCTTCTACAATCCGCAAACGCATGTGGTTGAAGTCGCCGATGTGGGCCTGATGAGCATGTACATCGCCGACTGTGATGCGCTGGCAGAGATCGCGATGGAGCTAGGGAAATCCGACGAGGCGCGGGAACTGAAGGCGCGCGGTCAGAGATACCGGACGAAGCTGGCGACGATGTGGGATGAAAAGGCAGGCATCTTCCTGAACCGCGATCTTCACAAAAAGGAAAACAGCAAGCGGCTGTCGCCGACCAATTTTTATCCCTTGCTGGCGCGTGCCGCCACGCCGGAGCAGGCGCGCACGATGATCCAGAAGCATCTTCTCAACCCAGAGGAGTTCTGGGGCGAGTACGTGATTCCATCGATTGCGCGCGATGATCCCGCTTTCCACGATCAGGAGTACTGGCGCGGCCGCATCTGGGGTCCGATGAATTACCTCGTATACCTCGGTCTGGAAAACTACGACGATGCGGGTACCCGCAGCGCATTTGCTCAAAAATCATCCAAGCTTTTTTTGAAGGAATGGAATGCGAACCGCCACGTCCATGAAAACTACAACGCAATGACCGGCTCGGGCGACGATGTCTCCTCGAGCGACCGCTTTTATCATTGGGGAGCGCTGTTGGGCTACATCGACTATCTGGACCAATCAGAACCGAAATGATTCTTTCCTCTCCCGTCACTTAAATAGGCCGATTTGCACCCACCCTGTCGCGCCATGCCTTAGTATTTTTCAGTCAGCAAAATATGGCGCGATCCTGTCGCGAAGTTGAGTCGTCGGCGCAAAACTGCACAGGTTCAGACCTATGGCTGCGTGAGTAAGGAGACCAATGACAAGCAGGGCTCTCGGAAAATTCGCTATTCTGGCCATTCTTCTTCTCGTGTTTTCACCGCTGGCAAGGGCAGAGTCGCCCATTGTCGGGGACTGGATCGGCACGCTCAATTTCGGCGGCCAGCACCTTCGGCTGGCGCTGCACGTGGTGCAAGAGAAGGACGGCAGCTTCTCCTCGACGACGGACAGTCTTGACCAGGGCGATTATGGAATGCAGTCGACGACGACAACATTCCAAGAGCCGAAGCTGGTCTTCACCATCGATCGCATTCATGTGCGGTACGAAGGCACACTGAAAAGCGATGGCTCTGAGATTGACGGCAATCTTGTGCAGGGTCAATCGATCGAACTGAACTTCAAGCGAGATTCGAGCGGATCCGGAACGATTTCGGCTGTGTTTGGCCGGCTTAACCGGCTCGGCGAGTTGCCCGATGCAGGGTGGCGGATGCACTCCGGGGATCTTGCCCATGGCGAGGCCGTAAATCTCGACGATTCGTCCTGGGAGGCCGTCAAGCCGGACGGCAAGGCGCCCAACGATGCGGTCTGGTTCCGGCAGACTGTCCAGGTGCCGGATACGCTTGCGGGCTACGACCTGACCGGCGCGCGCATCTGGTTCCAGTTCCACGCCGACGCAAACGGTCCCATGCCGGAGATTGTGTATTTCAACGGCCGCAGGGTGGCCATGGGCGACGATCTTGAGCCCATCGTTCTTTTTGACGATGCCAAGCCCGGCGAAAAGGCGGTGATTGCCGTCAAGCTTCTGCACACGGTCGACACCAAGAGCATTGGCGGCGCAACGTTCAGGATCGATTTTCCTGAGAACCGGCCGAATCCCAAAGACCTGCTGGAAGAATTCATCTCGGCGCAGTCGCTGATTCCTTCGCTCGCGCCCAACGATTCCGGCCCGATGAACACGCTGAACGCCGCGGTCGCGGCTGTCGATGTGAAGGCTCTCGACGCTCACGACCAGGGCAAGTTCGACGCAAGCCTCAAGGATGCGCACGAAAAGCTGGAGGCTGTGAAGCCTCTGCTGCAGACGGTCACGTTCCATGAGACCGGCAACAGCCACATTGACGCTGCCTGGCTTTGGCCGTGGACTGAAACGGTCGATGTGGTGAAGCGGACCTTCGGCACGGCATTGCAATTGATGTACGAGTACCCGGGATACACCTACACGCAATCGGCTGCGGCCTATAACGAGTGGTTGGCCGACAAGTATCCCGACATGAACGCCGACATCCAGAAGCGGATCAAGGAAGGGCGGTGGGAGATCGTTGGCGGCATGTGGGTCGAGCCCGATCTCAACATTCCCGACGGCGAATCGCTGGTTCGCCAGCTACTGGTGGGCAAGCGCTGGTATCAACAGCACTATGGTGTCGATGTCCGGATCGGATGGAACCCCGATTCGTTTGGATACACTTGGCAACTGCCGCAAATCTACAAGAAGAGCGGCGTCGATTACTTCGTGACGCAGAAGATGACCTGGAACGACACCAACCAGCTTCCGTTCAAGCTGTTCTGGTGGGAGTCGCCCGACGGTTCGAAGGTCCTTGCCTACTTCCCGCAGGATTATGCCAACCGCGACCTGGGACCCGAGCGCATGTCGCATGACATGACTGTTGCGCGCGAGCGGGCACCGGGTCTCAACAACATGATGGATCTCTATGGCGTCGGCGACCACGGCGGCGGACCGACGCGCGCCATGCTCGACCAGGGATTCCACTGGGCTGATTCGAGCCACGTCACAGCTAAGTATCAGTTCGGTATCGCGCAGCCGTTCTTCTCCGACGTCGAGAAGGAGATTGCGCCGGATAGCCCGACGTGGAACTACCAGTCGATCGCCAAGGGCTACACGCCGCCACCGGCGGTCTCAGGAAAAGTCGCCATTCCCACGTGGAAGAGCGAGCTGTATTTCGAGTACCACCGCGGCGTAATGACCACTCAGGCATTGCACAAGCAGAGCATGCGCGAGAGCTCTGAAGAAACCCTCAACGCAGAGAAGTGGGCATCGCTTGCATGGCTCGATGGCCGCCGTTATCCGGGCGATGAAATCACCGAGGATTGGAAGAAGGTGCTGTTCAACCAGTTCCACGATCTGGCAGCGGGCTCCGGCATCGCGGTCATCTACCGGGATGCGCAGAAAGACTATGCCGATGTTCGCTGGTCGACGAACGAAATCAAATCGCATTCGCTTGAAGCGATCGCCGAGCACATCGACACCGCCGCCGGCAAGAAGGAAGGCGAGTGCCAGTCGGTGGTTGTGTTCAACCCGCTGGGCTGGGCGCGCTCCGGCGACGTCATGGTGCATATCCAGCTGGCCAATGCGGCCGGGGCTCGCTTTGTCGATGCAGCGCGCGGCACGGCACTCGCGGCAGAGATCCTCTCGGTGAATAAGCAGACCGGCGAGATTCACGCGCGCGTTCACGTCAATGAAGTACCGGCCCTCGGCTACAAGGTGATCAAGGTCTACGGGGAGACCACCGAGGCAAAGCAAGCGCCCGCCGTCCACTCCACTTCGGAAGGCGGCAAGCTGACGCTGGAGAACGAACGGCTCCGCGTGACGGTCGACAAGAACACCGGCTGCATCACGAGCCTGTTCGACAAGCATGCCAATTTTGAGTCGATTGCTTCGGGCGCCTGCGGCAACCAGTTGCAGTTCTTCAAAGACAATCCGCGAGACTACGACGCTTGGAACATCGATCCGGGCACGCTGGATGTGGCTCCGATGACGATCGACCATGCCGACTCAGTTGAATTGTCTGAAGAACATGCGGGTTATCCAACCATTCGCGTCACCAGCCACTTCCAGAATTCGAAGTTCGTACAGAACATCTCGCTGGCTTCGGAGTATGTCGAGGTTGAGAACGACGTCGACTGGCACGAATCGCACATTCTGCTGAAGGCGGCGATGCCGCTTGCGGCAACCAGCAACTTTGCAACGTATGAGATTCCTTACGGAACCATTGATCGGGCTACCACGCGCAACAACTCGTGGGAAAAGGCTCAATTCGAAGTGCCGGCACAACGCTGGGCCGATCTTGGCGACGGGCAGCATGGCCTGAGCCTGATCAACGAGTCAAAATTCGGCTATGACGCAGTTGGGAACCTGCTGCGCCTTACGCTGCTGCGCTCGCCCAAGTGGCCGGATCCCGATGCCGATATGGGTCACCAGCACTTCCACTACGCGCTGTATCCGCACGCGGGCACCTGGAAGGATGCGATGACGGTTCGTCATGGGTGGGAGTACAACTACCCGCTCACGGCCGTTGTCACGTCCACCCATCCGGGCCCGCTTCCGGCCGAGCACTCGTTTGCATCGGTTGCGCAAGAAGACGTGGTGCTCACCGCGGTGAAGAAGGCCGAGGACGCAAAGGGCCTGATTTTCCGCGCGTATGAGTGGGCCGGCAAAGACACGACTGCCGAGTTCCACGTTCCGCCAGGAGCTACGGGAGCGACCGTCACCAACATGATGGAAAAACCGGAAGGCAGTCCGCTTGAAGTCACCGGCGATGTGGTGAAGGTTCCCTTGCACCCGTACGAGATTCAGACCATCCGCGTTGATTATCCGAACGGCGGCCCGAAGGAGTAGCCGGAACTTGAATTCAACCCGCAGCGCCCAGAGTTCCATTGGAAACTGGGCGCTACGTTTTTGCAGGTTATTCCTGGCGAAGAACCCGGACAGGCTCGATCTGCGAGGCGCGGAGCGAAGGGATCAATGACGCCAGTGCCGCAACGACCAGGATGATGCCCACGACACCCGAATACGTAATGGGATCGAGCGCGGTCACGCCGTAGAGCATTCCCTTCAAATACCGGCTTAGTCCGACTCCCAGTGCGATGCCTAACGCGCACCCAATCGCAGCCGCGCCCAACCCCTGCAACAGAAATCGCTTAACAATCTCGCTGCGCATTGCGCCGAGCGCGAGGCGCACACCCACTTCTCGCTGGCGGAGTCGGCCCAGATAACTCAGCGTTCCGTACAGGCCGATGCACGCCAACGACACCGCGGTGGCGGCAAAAAGGGTAAGCAACATCGTGCGGAGGCGATTCTCAAGCGCCGCGTCGGCAAGGTGATCGGTGAGCGGCATGATGGCGTAGACGGATCGCGCGGGCTCGAGATCGTGAATGCGGCGGCGAATGGTGTCGGCCATCTGCGCCGGGTCGCCCTGCGTGCGAATCAGGTAATTGGGAAATGGATTGGGCGCGCTCACACAGACGTACACGGTAGGGGTGGGCAGCGTGTTCAGGCCTTGTTCGCGGGCGTCGCCAACCACTCCGCGGATTTGACCCTGAAAAGGATCGGTGGCTGGTTTAAGCAGATGGCCGACAGGCGATCGGGCACCGAAGTAGAGATTGGCGAAGCTGCGATTGACCACCAAATCATTGGTTGTCGATGCTTCCCTGCAGGGCTCTCCGGCGAGAAGAGGGATCCCAAGAACGTTGAAGTATCCCGACGAGGCGGTGCGCGTATCTGCCAGAACGCGGCGATCGATATTGTCGTGACCATCGATTTTGTATTCGAACGGATAGGCCCAGGATGCTCCGGGTATTTCATCCGTCGTGGCGGCATCGACTACGCCTGGCAGAGTGCGCAATCCGTCGAGCGTGCGATCCACGCGCTGAACAACGCCTTTGATGTCCGATGTCTCGCCCCAGGAGCCGCTCACCTGCAGCGTGAGGACATGGCTGGGATCAAAACCGGGCGAGACGCGGCTGAGTTCCTGGAGGCTGCGCAGCAGCAATCCCGATCCGATCAGCAGCGTCACCGCCAACGCGACTTGCACCCCGACCAGAGTCCATTGCAACGGGCGTCGCGTGGACACCTGCGCCCGGCTGCCTTGCGCAATTACCTGGGCAAGCCCGCGACGGGTACCGCGCATCGCGGGAACCAGCCCGCATAGCAGGGTTGTTGCAACAGCGGCTGCAAGGGAATAGAGCGCAATTCGCCAGTTGAGCGCAATCTCTTCGGCGCGCGGGAGCGTCCTGGCCAGGAGATGAAAACCTCGTATGGCAGCCGCGTCCACGGCAAGCCCCGCGACGGCGCCCAGCAAGGTGAGGCCAAGCACTTCCGCGAGCAATTGCACGATGATGGTCCGCCGCGATGCGCCAAGTGAAAAGCGGATCGAGATTTCGTGTTCGCGCTCAGCCGTTCGCGCCAGCAGCAGTGCGGCGATGTTGGAACAGGCAATCAGCAACAGGAGCGAAACCGAACCGTACAGGAGCCACAGCGAGCTGCCAACGGCGCCGATGACGGTTTGCTTCATGGGCACAATTTCGACGCTGAGCTCGTTGTCGGGCCTGGCATACTGGCGGCCAAGCTGGATCTGGACGCGGCTCAGGTCGGCCTGCGCCTGCTTGAGTTGTATGCCCGGCTTCATACGGCCGATTACCGTAAACCAGGTTTCGGTCCGTTTCTGCGCGAAGGGTGCGTCGGGCGCGCTGACCGCCCACAGGTCAACATCGCGATTCGGATAATGAAAGTCGCGCGGCATGACTCCGACGATGGTGTTGTAGAAGGAACCGACATGGAGACGCTTGCCGAGCGCTTCGGGATCGCCGTGAAAGCGGCGCTGCCAGAAGCCGTAGCTGATGAGAATGGCGTCGGGACCTTTGAATCGTTCTTCCTCGGGCGTGAAGTCGCGCCCCAATACTGGTGACACGCCAAGGACCTGGAGGAAGCGCGGAGCGACGAGGGCCTCGGTAACTTTCTCCGGTAGAGGGCCAGAGAGTTCGCTCAGGTCATCGGTGTAATAGCCGCTGATGCCGCTGAAGGTGGAGTTGAGGCGGTTCCAGTCTTCAAGACGCTGGGGAGCGACGAAACGGTTGGCATCGCGGGACTGGATGTCATGCTGGTAGATCACAGTAAGCCGGTCGCCCCCGGGATACGGCAGCGGCCGCAGGATTACCGCGTCAATTGCGGAGAACACCGCGCTGTTGGCCCCGATGCCGAGTGCCAGCGTGAGAATCACCGCGATTGAAAAGCCCGGCGATTTTCGCAGGAAACGCCAGGCGGCTTTGAGATGGAAGGCCACGGCCTCGGCAATTACAGAGGTGTGAATTGCGCGGACGGATTGGCGGATTTGCTCCCGGCCGCCGAATTCGACCAGGGCGCGGCGGCGCGCTTCTTCGGGGGAAAGACCGCGCGCGATGAAGTCTTCGGTGATGAGGTCGATATGGTGGGCGATTTCGGGATCGATGGACTGCCTTGCGCCGGGGTTGCGCGGATCGTTTTTCATCGCAGCCTCCTATGGCACCGTTTGCAGAATGAGTGAAACCGCCTTTGAAAGCCGGTTCCATGTCTCTTCTTCGGCCGCAAGCTGCTTGCGGCCTTTCGATGAGAGGCGGTAGAACCGCGCCTGCCGCCCCTTTTCCGATTCACCCCAATCGGCTGCGATCAGGCCGCGTTTCTCGAGGCGGTGCAGCGCGGGATAGAGCGATCCCTGCTGTACCTGCAACACTTCATCGGAAATCTGCCGGATGCGCTGGGAAATGCCGTAGCCGTGGACCGGCCCAAGCGCCACAACTTTGAGGATGAGCAGGTCGAGAGTTCCCTGCAGGAGGTCCGCCTTTTCAAGAGGAGCCATGCTCTTCTCTCCTAGACAATCTACCTATAGGAAGCGGATATGTAGATTGTCAAGGAGAGAGTGACGGACGAAGCCAATGCGCTTGAAGAATGCTGCTTAGGGTTCAGTCGAGATGGTGGTGGCGGTGGACGACGTAGCGCCCTATCATCCAGCCGACCGCGCTGCCGACCAATACATCTGAGGGGAAGTGCTGGCGGCCGAGCACGCGCGTGATGCTGACGCCGGTCGCGAGGCCGTAGGCAGTCAGTTTGGTCAAGGGACCACCATACTCCGAGGCGAGCGCGGAGGCCGAGGACCAGGCAATCATGGTGTGGGTGGATGGGAACGACGAATCCGTGGTCTGGAAAAACCTGCCCCTGGCGTTGTCGATTTCGGGCCTTTCGCGCCTTGAGATAAGTTTCATTACTTCGTCGACGGCCAGGGCATCGACCATGGATTCGCCGCCGAGAATCCCCGTTTCGGTTGCGTGATCATCATGGTGTATTCGGCCCATTCCGTAGAGGATCACGGGCGCAGCCACAAACCCGCCGAGTAGTCCATTAGAAGCGGTTACTGCTTTATCGTTGAGAGAAGTATTCTGCAGTTTTGAGGATGACATCACCTGGTGATCCGTGGTGATGGTCACGGCCGTTGCAATCACCAGGAGCGCCGGCACGAGCGCGTTCGACTCCCGAATACGCGCGGGACTCGTCCAGATCGCAGCCTGGTCTTTGAGGATGTTGCGGGGCGTGCTCGCCACGGTGACTTTGCCCTGCGGCTGCGTTGCGGGATCAGGCGCATCGGGAAGGCTGGAACTCTGCGCAAAGCAGGCTCGGCTCCAGGGGGTTATGGCGAGGATGACAATGAGTGCAAAGTTGCGGGAGCGAAAAGCCATAGTCCTCACTGGCGGATTCAGTCGATCCGCCTAAGGTGCGCCTTGCATGAATGCGAGGCTTGTCTATCTGACGTTGAGCTGCGCACCCTCAGAAAGGTAGATTTCCACATAGTCCAGGTAATTCTGGGCATACTCAAGAATCATGGCGCGGTCTTTGTCGGTCAGCTCGCGGCGCAGTTTCGCGGGAACCCCGGCCCAGAGTGTCCTTGGGGGCACGATGGTGCGCTCTGGAACGATGGAGCCGGCGGCAATGATCGAACCCGTCCCGATGCGACAGCCATTCAGGACGCGCGCGCCGATGCCGATGAGGCACTCATCCTCGACCACGCAACCATGCACCGTGGCATTGTGCCCGATGGTCACCCAATCGCCCACGCTTACCGCGTAGAGGTTTCGCTGGCCGTGGAGCACGGAGCAATCCTGCACGTTTGAGTTGGCTCCAACCCGGATGGAATTTACGTCTCCGCGAAGCACCGCGTTCATCCAGACGGAAGAATGCTCGCCGATACCGACGTCGCCCAGAACCTGGGCCGAGAGATCGATGTAACAGCTGTCGGCGATCTGGGGAGTGTGTCCCTGGTAGCTTCGAATCATAAGCTCTCTCAGCCAAAGTGTACGCGAGAGGCCGGATACCGGGGAACTCGGCTCTCGGCGCCGGAGACGAGGGTCCGCCCGATGCATGAGCCCGGAGTCTTGTTCCGAAGATGTGATTTAGATCACATTTCGATGGCTTGTGTCCGGAGCGGGAACACCGGGCAAATCATATACTTGGCTGGGCTCCCAAGTTTCCATTATGATGAAATTTGCCACGATGGCGGGTTTGGAGGTGGAACTCTTTGGCAGAGGTTCGCATTCAAGACGGCGAGCCGCTCGAAAATGCGCTGCGCCGTTTTAAGCGGAAGGTACAGCAGGAGGACATTATCAAGGAAGTGAAGCGTCACTCCTATTACCTGAAGCCAGGCGAGAAGCGCCGCGTCAAGGAAGCATTGGCGCGCAAGCGGAACCGCAAGAAAGCACGCAAGGAACAGGACTAAAACCGTAAACTGAATTGCAACGAGCCGTTCAGCGCGTCCCGCAAGGAATTCGCGGGAAACGTCAGCAAGACCAGACAAGACTGAGTGGCCCGTTGTAATTCGATCCGTTAGCTCCAACCGCCGCAACGCACAAACATGGCGGTTATCAGATCGGTCTCCCGTGCGGGCAGACGTTCGAGACAAAATCTAGCCGCTTTCCTTTTTTTGCGGCCCGGGCCCTTTTGTTCAGCAAGCGCAAAGACAGGGAAACCGGACCGGCGAGCACACCTGTTCATGGCCGTTTCGTAAGTCCCGCTCTTTGGGGAAGCCGGCCATGGAGTTCAAGGATCGTGTCCTGAAGTGCATTGATTGCGGCGCGGAGTTTGTGTTCACCGCCGGAGAGCAGCTTTTCTTTCACGACAAACAGTTTACGAACGACCCGAAGCGCTGCAAGCAGTGCAAGGCAAAGCGGGCCAGCGGCGGGTCGCGGGTGCGTACCGAAACGCGGACGACGTGTTCGGCATGCGGCGAATCGACGACGGTGCCGTTCAAACCCACGCAGGGCCGGCCTGTGCTATGCCGATCGTGTTTTCAGAAGCAACAACCGGGTAGGCCGGCGGCCGCGACCCCTACCGCAGACTAGGACTGAAGAGCAGATCCCCATGGAATCCTGAGGGGTTGCCTGCGGCTCGCACGAGCGTGGCCAACTGGGCCCAGTGCCGCTGGCTGTGGAAGAGCGCGTGGACGCACAATTTGCGATACGTCGCGGTGCGGAACTCCGGCGGCAGCCAGCTCACATTTAGGGTGTAGGTGGCATCCCAATCCTTCGCGGGATCTTCCAGCAGGTTGCGGAGAATCGTCATCCCTCTCCGATGCAGATCGAACAGCGCATCCAGCGGTCCTTCGGGAATCTGTTCGCGCGGCGTTTCCGTTTTTCCGGAAATGCGCTCGGCCCAACGCAATTCCACCGCCCAGATATGCCGCACAAACTCCTGCACCGTTTTGGTGCCGCCAATGTCGCAAGGCAATGCGAGCAGTTCGGAGTGAGCGGCAAAATGCTGATGCCAGAATTTCGCGGACTCCTCGTTCCATCCGAGAAGCTCTTCAAGACTGATGGTCACTGTCATGCTTTCCTCGCGAGCGCGCGATGTCCGATGTCGCGCCGGTAGTACATCCCGTCAAACTGGATTTCGGCGAGCGCCTGGTACGCCCTGGATAAAGCCTGTTCCATGGAATCGCCGGCGGCCGTCACGCCCAGCACCCGTCCACCGCTGGTGACAAGCTGATTGCCCACTCGTGCCGTTCCCGAGTGAAAGACCTGGACCTCGGGGACCTGGGCAGCCGTGTTCAACCCGGCTATCGGAAAGCCGGTCTTGTAGCTGCCGGGATAGCCTGATGAACTCGCTACCACGCATGCTGAAGCGCCCGGGCTCCAGCGCAGATCGACCTGGTCGATCCGACCATCGATGCACGCTTCGAGAACCTCAACCAAGTCGGTCTCGAGCCGCATGAGGATCGCCTGGGTCTCCGGATCGCCGAAGCGGGCGTTGTATTCAAGCACCTCTGGACCGCGCGCCGTCATCATGAGGCCGCAATAAAGGACGCCGCGGAAAGCCATTCCTTCCTCGGCCATGCCGAGAATTGTGGGCCTCGCAATGTGCTGCAAAATCCACTCGGTCATGCCGGGATCGAGCATGGAGTCGCTGGAATAAACGCCCATGCCGCCCGTGTTTGGACCGGTGTCGCCCTCGCCGATGCGCTTGTGGTCCTGCGCCGGCGCCAGCGGAACGACGTTTCTGCCGTCGCTCAGGCAAAGGAAGCTGAGTTCATCGCCTTCAAGGAACTCCTCGATGATCACCTGCTTCTCTGCATCGCCGAGCAGAGTTCCATTGAACAATCCATGAGCGGCTTCAAGAGCAACGCTGCGCGACGGGCAAATCACGACGCCCTTGCCCGCGGCGAGTCCATCGGCTTTGACGACGATGGGCGGATGAAAGAACTCGACCGCTTTTTCGAATTCGGCGGAGCTCGCACAGACTGCATAATTGGCCGACGGAATATGGTTCCTCTTCATGAACTGTTTCGCGAAGCCCTTGCTCGATTCGAGCTGCGCCGCTTCGCGCGTCGGGCCGAATGCGCGCATGCCGCGCTCCTGCAGCAGATCAACAATGCCTAGCGAAAGCGGCAGCTCCGGCCCAACAATCGTCAGATCGGGATTCTCTTCTTCAGCCACCCGCACCATGGATTCGACGGATTTCAAATCCACCGGGACACACCGCGCAATTTGCGCCATGCCGCCATTGCCAGGCGCACAGACAATTTCAGTTACGCGAGGACTGCGTGCCGTTGCCCAAGCCAGCGCGTGTTCCCGGCCACCCGAACCCAGGATAAGAACCTTCATGAACGTGCTTTCCCCCGAAACGATATGGTCAGCAATCGGGCGGGGGTAAGTCAAACCGCAAGCAGACTGCCTCTCAACCTATACTTATCTGTGGGCCGCCGTTGCTTTCTATCAATGGCGATCACCGGCACGTCATGGTTGAATCCCGCATCAAGTCCTACAGTGAGCAAACCGCCGAGCGGGAACGCCGCGAGGCACAGAGGAGAGCGACGCTCTGCAACGAGGTGTGGGGCATGTTGCTGCTGGCGGCGATCATTCTTGCGTGGTGGCTGGTGCACACGAATCCTCGATGGATTTTTCCACCCGGCTGGTGGCGTCCGTAAATGAAGTAATCAGGGGTCAGTCGTCAGTTGTCAGACACGAACGAGATGGCGAGGCCATCTGCAAGTATCGAAGAAACGATGGAGTTGACAGCTGAACGCCGTTCGCCCCAAGCCGGAACCCCTCGTCGTGATTTTGCTGGGGCCCACGGGTTCCGGAAAAACGACGCTCTCCATTGCCCTCGCGGAGCGCTTCGCGGGCGAGATTGTCAGCTGTGATTCAGTGGCGGTTTACCGAGGCATGGATCTCGGAACCGCCAAGCCAACGAAAGAAGAGCGGATGCGGGCGCCGCATCACCTGATCGACCTCGTCGATCCGGACCAGCCTTTCACAGCCGGCGACTACAGCCGCCGAGCGCGAGCGTTACTGGGCGAGATCGCCGCCCGGGGCAAGATGCCCATTGTCAGCGGAGGCACGGGTCTTTACCTGCGCGCGCTCACCGATGGCCTCTTCGCGGGGCCGCCGCGCCAGGAGAAGCTGCGCAAGCGTCTGCGACTTACGGCGCATCAACGAGGAAGCGCATGGCTGCATCGCATGCTGTCGCGGCTCGATCCGGTTTCGGCCGCGCGCATCCACGCCAATGACACACCCAAACTGATCCGGGCCATCGAGGTTTGCGTGGCTTCGCGGAAGCCGTTGTCGCACATCATGGGGCGCGATCCGCTGGTTGGATTCCGCCTGGTGAAGATCGGGCTGAACCCGCCGCGGCTGTCGCTCTACAACCGGCTCAACCATCGCTGCGCGGAGATGTTTGCCGCGGGGCTAGTGAGCGAGACACGATCTTTGCTGGCCCGCTTCGGCGAGGTGAAGGCGCTCGATTCGTTGGGGTATCGGCAGGCGCTTCACGTGCTGCAAGATTCCTGGAGCATCGAACAAGCGCTGAAGGCAGCGCAGCAGGGACATCGCAACTATGCGAAGCGGCAGCTCACCTGGTTCCGGCGCGAACCAGGCGTCGAGTGGATCGACGCCTTCGGTGACGATCCCAATACGATTCAGCAAGCCTCGGATCTCGTGAAAGCGAACTCGGACTAAACGAGCAGACGCGCGCGCAGGCGCATCACGGGCCTTTCCACGATCCAGAACGACAATTCAGCGGCAGCCAGGATCAGCGCGCAGGTGAAGACTCCGAATCGCGCAGGATTTGCTGTGAAGAGCTGCTGCCAAAGGTACAAGCTGTAGGAAATGACGCCCAGATGCCGAAGGACCGGCCTATTCAGGATGCTGCCGGCGATCGATCGAGGACGTCTCACGACGTATTCCAAGAGCGCGCCAATCGCAAGAGCGGTGATCGTGTATCCGAATGCGATGACGAGAACCAAGGCGCTGCCTGAAAGCTTGGCAGCGGCATAGGGAACGATCACGAGGCCCAACGCAAGAAGCACAATCACGAGCCACGCATTGGCTTTCAGTTCAAACCAGCGCTGCCAGCGAGCGCCGTTGCGAACCAACGCGAGCAGACAGCCGATCATGAGCATGTCGATGGCGCCGCTGTTCACGAGAAGGCGGCTGTGCTCCGTTGCCGCATGGGACCCGGTCAAGCACACGACTGCCCTGAGAATCGGCATCACGGAGAGCACGCTTATGGCGACGCGCACTGCCACTTTGCGTCGATATGCGATGAGGAGCATCAACGGCCAAAGCAGGTAGAACTGCTCCTCGATGCTGAGGGACCAGGCGTGCTCCACGAGCCATCCCTGCGGATTCGGATGGTAGATGATCGTGCAGGTCGCGGCCGCCAGGAATGTCGACGGATCCTCGGGCGCGAGCCGCGCAACCCAGAGCGCTGCCAACACGCCCAGATAGATATAGAAGGGCGGAAAGATCCGCAGGGTTCGGCGGGCGTAGAAGCGCCGGAGCGAGATGTCGCCGGTGCGATCGAATTCGCGCAGCAGCAGGGTCGTGATCAGATATCCGCTGATCACAAAAAACACCTGCACCCCGTGGAGCCCCCCGCCAATCGAGTACCGGAACAAACCTGAGTTGACCAATGCCGCCGGCAGCAGGGACTTCGTGTGCGAGAGAATCACGATCGCGATCGAAACGGCGCGCAGCCCATCGAGGGATGGAACGTCGTGCCGACTGGCTGCTCCCACGTGCTCCGCAATTGCTGCCGGGCTTCCCATCGGCCCAGCATAGCCTTCGTCTGGCTGGCGATTGTCTCAACGATGTCAAAACAAAGTAAAACATGGAGCATCCTTTAAACTAGTCAGTGGTTTGCGCCGGACCCGCGACGGGAGAGCGCAGAAACGGAGTTCGCATTGGCAGACACGATCTATGACGTGGCGATCATCGGCAGCGGGCCTGCAGGCTACACCGCGGCCATTCGCGCAGGACAACTCAAGCTCAAGGTGGCCCTGATCGAATCGGAGAAAGTGCTGGGCGGCACGTGTCTGCACGTGGGCTGCATCCCGACCAAAACCCTGCTCTTCAATGCTGAAATCTGGGATCATCTGAAGCACGCTGCCGAGTACGGCATCGACAACGTGACTGCGCCGGCGCTCAACTGGGAGAACGTACTGAAGCGCAAGACCGCGATTGTGAACAAGCACACCAAGGGCCTCGAATTCCTGATGAAGAAGAACAAGGTCACGGTGGTTCCGGGATATGGCAGGCTCACCGGTCCGGCAAAAGATGGCGTGCATACCGTGTCTTTAACCGGCGCGGATGGCAAGAGCAGCGAGCTAAAAGCGAAGAACGTTATCGTCGCGACGGGCTCTGACGCCAAGATGCTCTTCGGACTTTCGCCGGACGATCGCATTCTCACCAATATCGAGATTCTCTCCATTCCGCAGGTGCCGAAGTCGCTCATCGTGATTGGAGCGGGTGCCGTGGGAGTTGAATTCGCGTCCATTTTTCGCAGCTACGGCGCTGAAATTACGATCCTGGAGTTTCTGCCTCGACTGATGCCGCCTGAGGATGAAGACATTTCGAAAGAGCTGGCGCGTGTGTTCAAGAAGCGCGGCATCGATATCAACACCAGCGCCAAGGTGGAGAAGATCGAGAAGACCGATGCCGGCGTTCGCGTCACCTGGACCGACGCGAATGGCAAGACGCTCCAAAAGGAGGCCGAGAGGGTACTGGTGGCCGTAGGACGCTCGCCCCGCACCGGCGATGTTGGCATCGACAAGACGAAAGTCCAGCTCGATCGCGGATTCGTCCAGGTAAATGAAGTGCAGGAAACCGCTGAGCCGGGAGTCTATGCCATCGGCGATATCGTCGCCGGTCTGCCGCAGCTAGCCCATGTCGGGGCGATGAGCGGCATTGTCGCGGTGACGAAAATCGCCGGACGCCCATTCCGCCCGGTTCGGCGCGATCGAATCCCCGCTTGTACATTTACGGAACCGCAGATCGGGTCAGCCGGGCTGACCGAGGCGCAGGCGAAGGAAAAAGGCCACCAGGTGAAGGTTGGCAAGTTTCCGTTCGCGGGCAATTCGAAGGCGACCATCGTGAACAGCCACGATGGGTTCGTGAAGATCGTCGCCGATGCACAATACGGAGAGATCCTGGGCGTGCACATCATCGGCCCGCAGGCGACGGAACTGATCGCCGAAGCGGTTGCGGTGATGGACCTGGAAGGAACCGTGGACGATCTGATGTTCACCATCCACGCCCATCCGACGCTTGCTGAAGCCATGCTCGATGGATACGCAGCGGTGGAAGGAATGGCGATCAACGCATAGCGTGAGGCGAAGAATCGGGCTGCAGACGCTTCTATTGCGGGGCGACTTCAACGCGAACAGTTTTCATGCCTGCCGGTGCTCCTTCGGGTGTGACATCGAGCGAGGGGATTTCGATGGAGGTCGGCAGCAGAAGATAGGCATCGCAACCCGACCACGGCGTGCACACCAGCCGCACCTCCCGCAAAAGACGCGCCTTCGATCCGCTGGGCAGCTCTGGCGGAAATGCGTGGGACTGCAACGTCGTAGTCATTCCTTCAAAGCCCTTGTCGCCGTGGAGCAGGTTTACCCTGACCGGCTTACCATCTTCGAAGGCGACAGCATAGAGTCCCGAACCTGTGAGCTTGGTGCTGGGCGCGATCTGACGTATCTCCTCGTCTTTATCCAGCTCTGCGCGAAGGCTGCCGTCATACTGGCCATGGTTCAAAGACGCGGCGCGCAATTCCCTTCCCGTCACGCGCTGATAACCTGAAGCGATTCGATCGTCGAGGTTGTCGCTGGACCCAAGGAATCCGCCCAGCGGATTCTCAACGCCGGTTGCGTGGGCAAGCTCGTACTGGTGCGCCGCGGCAGTTTTTTTGCCTTCGGCCTCGAATGCCCGCCCGAGCTGGAATCCGCTCATCCTGTCCTGGCCCAGCCTCCAGGCCGCGCGCAGGTAGGCTTCCGCAGTCGCGAGATCGTGGGTCTCAAGGGCCGCCCAGCCTCGCGTGCACCAGGCAAACGCGAGCACTTGTCCCCAGTAAAGGGAATGCGCGTCATCAGAGGGCAGGGTCAGCGTCTTCGCTTCGATCTCCTCGACCGACTTGCGCGAAAGATCCACCGCCCTGGTCAGATCGTCCGGGCCCGCGCCTGGGTCCGCTTCGAGAACGCCGATCGCATCGCGCAAAGGCTGTACCGCGGAAAGAAGCTGCTCTCTCGCCTCTCCGGACAGCGTAACCACGGAACGCCCATGCGTAGTCGCCGGCGCGACCGCCACATCGGAATTGAGCTTGTTTTGAAAGGCCTGGGCATCTTTGCCGCTGATGATCGGTGTCATCTGCACTTCGTCTGCGTAGATCGCCCTGCGGAAGGCGAGATACTTGTCCCATTGATCGAGGGGCACCTTGTTCTGCCTGGTCACGACGCGACGTTCCGCTGTGTACGCGCCGTTCTTGAAACTGTACGTCGCGCGATATTCTGCCCAGCTTTCCTTCAGGTCCACGTTCCTGGGCGGAATCACGGCCCAGCCGGCCGGCAGCTGCACCGTCGCCGAATACAACTGGTCACCGGGTGAACCGATCTCTACATCGTCGGCTGGCTTGATCTGCTTGACCCCGGGCGCAAGTTCCCATCCCACAGGCGGCATAGGCGGCGAGATACGGCGCTCTTCCCACTCGCCATATTTTTCGCGGGTGTAGTCATAGGAGAACTGGAAGGGCTGGCTGGTTTGTTCGATGGGCGAAACATCCGGAGTTTTGACTTCGCCAGCAAATCCGGTCGAGTTTGAAAACCGCTGGATCAATTCTTTCCATTGCGACTGCGGCACCGAACGAAACGCTGCCCGAATGAGCATTTCTACATCGCCGTGGTAGGTCTGCACAAAATGACCCGTAAACACGCCCTGGTCGGACAACTTGCCTTCCACCCGGACCTCTGCGGACTGCTGATAGGGCAGATCAACGGGGGTGCGCTCAAGGTAGGCCGGCTTGCCTGCCGGGATCGCGAGCGCCTGCTTGTCGCGGATTGTTGCCATCAAGGTACCGATCGGGGCAACTTCCTCTGTCGAATCCATCCATATCAGCTTGCCATCGAGCGGGACCAGCGTGATGACATGGTCGAACTGCGCGGGCGAAGGAGTCTTCGGGTCAAGCTCGCGACTCGTGGAAATCAGCACGGGCCACGCCTGGATTCCCGCGGCCTTCAGCAGAGAAGCGAGCAACGTGTGCTTGTCCTTGCAGTCTCCGTATTCGTTCGAAAGCACATCGTCGGCGGGATGCGGCTGATAGCGGCCAATTCCGAATTCCAGCCCGACATAGTGGATGTGGAGGGCAACCTCATTAAAGATGGCACGGAGCTTTTCGTCATCGGTTGTGAGTCCCCTGGTCAACTGGTCTGCGCGCGCCTGGATAGCGGGCGTAATCGCAAGCGGCTGCTGCTGCAGGGACTCATACCAATCGCCCACCTGCTGCCAGGTTGTAAATGTGGTCACTTGAAGGGACGGCTTCCAGTTCCTGGTCGACTTCGGCGGGGCGTCGGGATCAGGCCGCGCAAGATTGGAGCTGGCCCAGTGATAGAGCTTGCGGCCGTTCGCGGTGGTGACCTGCGGCTGCACGTCTGTGCTGGCAACGGTGACCGTCTTATCCGCCGGCACGTCCAGATCAAACTCTTCGTCGAGCAGGACGAGGTTCTTCTCGAATGTGTAATCCAGCCAGAATTGGCCGGGGACCTCAGGCTTGAGCGTGCGCTGCGTGACCTGGTATTCCAAGGTGTCGCCCACGCCGAGGCCTTTGACGGCCACGTGTTTCTGGTGAATGTCGGAGTACATTGGCGCTTCCCGCGTCACGTCCGCGGGCATATCCTGCACGTTGTAGTCAGGAGTGACAACGACGGTGCCGTCGGGCTTGCGGACACGCACATAGTCGATGTCCATCTGCTGATTCGACGCCGTGTAGGTGAAGGTAAGCACAGCCATCTGCTTGACGCCCGCATCGGCAAAGATGCGGACCACGGCGGTCGTCTGGCGCGTGCCGGTGCCATCTGCCTCCATGCGGATCCTGGTGGCAAGCTTGTCAAAAACGAGAGCCTCTCGCGAGTAATCGCCGGGGTTTGAATCCGCTGGCGCCGGTTTTACCGTCGCGGGCTGGGCCGGGCTGCCGGCAGCGGTCTTGTCCTGACCCGAGGCAAGTTGGCAAGCCTGCGGCAACAGCATCGCCCCCAGGACAGCCACACTCCACCGCGAACACGGCGACAAAGCGGGAAACCGCGGGCTGACCGGTAGAAGCATCGATGTGATCCGAGTTACAGGAACGATACCAGAGTTCCCGGTCGGCCGACATGGCACAAATGGGAGATCACTTTTCGTCCGTAACCCATCCGGCGCTCAAAGGTCATGCTCCTGCAAACCGCACGAATTAAAGCTCGAGCGAATGGCTTTCGACCAATGTTTTGGCCTTGGCGATGAAGTCGCCGAGCGGGATCGAGCCCTGATCGCCCTTGCCCCGTACGCGCACGCTGACAGCGCCCCCCGCGAATTCCTTGTCCCCAAACACAAGAATGTAGGGAATCTTCTGGTTCGCCAGGTCCCGGATCTTGGCATTCATCTTCTCATTCCGCACATCGGTTTCCACTCGCAAACCGGCGGCTTTCAGGTCGCCCTCGACCTTCTTCGCGTATTCGAGGTGCCGCTCGCTGATGGGCACGAGGCCCACCTGAACCGGCGCGAGCCATAAGGGAAAAGCCCCGGCGTAGAGCTCGATGAGGTAGGAGACCATGCGCTCCATCGTGCTGATGATGGCGCGGTGAATCATCACGGGCCGATGTTCTTTGCCGTCCGCGCCCATGTATTCGAGTCCAAACTGGTTCGGGAGATGGAAGTCGACCTGGATGGTGGAATAGGTCTCCTCGTGCCCCATCACATCGGCAAGCTGGATATCAAGTTTCGGCCCGTAAAATGCGGCCTCACCTTTGGCCTCTCGATATTTCAGCCCCAGGGCATCGAGCGCCTCGCGCAGAACGCGCTCTCCGAGCTCCCACATGGCATCGTTGTCGACGTACTTCTCTTTGTTTGCCGGATCGCGCAGCGAAAGGCGATAGCTGTATTTCGTGATTCCGAGCGCACGATAGGATTCCTCGACCAGCTGCATGACCTTGGAGAATTCTTCCTTGATCTGCTCGGGCGCGCAAAAGATGTGCGCATCGTTCAGGGTCATGCAGCGCACGCGGCTGAGGCCGCTCAATGCGCCCGACCGCTCATAGCGGTACATGGTGCCGAGTTCCGCGAGTTTCACCGGCAGATCGCGATAGCTGCGCAGTCTCGACTCGTAGATCAGGATGTGATGCGGACAATTCATTGGCCGGAGGACCATCTGCTCGGTCTCAAGGTCCATGGGCGGGAACATGTCTTCGTGATAGTGGGCCCAGTGGCCGGAACGCTTGTACAGATCCACCTTGGCCAGCGCTGGGGTGTAGACATGCTCGTATCCCGCCTTGCGTTCCAAGTCGAGGATGTATTCCTCGAGCAGCCTTCGAATGGTCGCGCCCTTGGGAAGCCAAAGGGGCAGGCCGGCGCCAACCTCTTCGCTGACCGTGAAGAGCTCAAGTTCCTTACCGACCCGCCGGTGATCCCTGCGCTTGGCGTCTTCGAGCAGTTCCAGGTAGGCGTCCAGATCCTTCCTGGAGAAAAATGCCGTTCCGTAGATGCGCTGGAGTTGCGGATTCTTCTCATTCCCCAGCCAGTAGGCGCCGGAAATGGACATCACCTTGACGGCTTTCACGCGCCCCGTGGAGGGCACATGAGGACCGCGGCAGAAATCGACGAATTCGCCATTGCGATAGAAGCTTACCTGATCGCCGGGCTGGGTAAACCTCGTGACGAAGTGGGTCTTCATGAAGTCGCCGTCTTTTTCAAACTCCGCAAGCGCCTGCTCGCGCGGCTCGTACTCGCGGACGAACTTGTCGTCGCGCGCGACCACCTCGGCCATCCTGGCCTCAATCTGCGCGAGGTCTTCTGGTGTGAACGGCTTTTCGCGATAGAAATCGTAGAAAAAACCCGAATCCGTTGCCGGCCCGTGACCCAGCTTGGTCTCGGGAAACAGTTCGAGCACCGCCGTTGCCAGGACGTGCGCGGCCGAATGGCGTACGACCTTGAGCGCGTCGGGATCCGTTTCTTTCACGAGCTCGAGCTTCGCGTCTTGACTGAGGGGCGTGGCAAGGTCAACAAGCCGCGGTCCCCCCGTATCTTCGGCCGCATACATCGCAGCTTCTTCTGAAGCGCCCACTTGGGCGGAGTTCGCCCTGGACCCAGTCGCGAGCGGGGTGAGGCGCGCAACGACAGACGCCGCCGCCAGCCGTGGGGAAATCGAGTTCGCAATTTCGAGAGGCGTCGTTCCCGCGGGAACTTCCTTCACGGATCCGTCAGGCAAATGTATGGCGATGGATGCCTTGCTCATGATGAAAAAACAGCCCTTCTTATTTCTGGAGTGTTTAAAGAATGCGGCTTAACCTAACAGGATAGTTGCGCCAGGCCGTTTGCGTCGAGAAACAGGCTTGGAATGGGCGCCTACTTCTGGAGCCGATTGCCTGGGAGGGGCGTCAAAGAGTGAGAACATGACCGGGATGAATGCAAATCAACACGGTAAAGATCGCCGATTCCGATGGGGAACTGTCATTGGGATTGTATTGGTGATTGTCGCCGTGCTGTATGCCAGCCAGCACCCTCACAGCTTCTTCTCAACTCTGGTGCATGTCTTCGTTGCCCCTTAGAATTCCACCTTGACCCGTCCTGAGAATTTGGGATTAAGCAGCGGCAACCTATGGCGCCAGCGCTTTGGCAATGTCGAACCACCGGGCATTGGTCCAGTTTTCGCGCGGATCAGCGGCGGCGCGGGCAAAGGTCCAAAGGCGCAGCCTCTCCGGATCGACACCTGTCAGGCCGGCCATCCGCTTGACAAGGGCGGAGGGATCCCCATGAAGGCGGGCTTCGCAATTGATCAGGTGCTGCACCGGATCGCACGCGCGATCGCCCACGAACGGCTTTGGATCAATGGCCAGCCAGGGCTCTCTCTGCGAGCGGAGAACATTCCCGGCATGAAGATCGGTGGCGAGGAGCACGTCTGTTGGCGCGGG
>Ga0070731_10000336_pt1 | contig 70249 bp, 60 predicted proteins | sample Coa_R1_2_FD_66448 | JGI IMG/M metagenome (GOLD analysis project Ga0070731, IMG submission 66448) | Surface soil microbial communities from Centralia Pennsylvania, which are recovering from an underground coalmine fire - Coalmine... | ecosystem: Environmental > Terrestrial > Soil > Unclassified ... | reverse complement strand
CGACGAGCTGGCGCGGAGCCGGCGGGCCGTGCCGGTCCGGGTGGCCGGTGAGGCGCGCTGGATCGCGATGGAGGATGTCGCCCGGTACCGCGACGGCGTCGGGGTCGCGGCGCCCCCGGGCGTGCCCGCGGCGTTCCTCGCGCCCGCGTCCGGCGCCCTCGACGGCCTGCTCGCCCGCTGGGCGCGGACCCATGGCCCGTTCCTGTCGCCGGATCCCGCGACGCGCTGGGGCCTGCCGGTCGGGGTCGTCGACGACGGGCTCGGACGGCTCCTCGCCGGCGGCTCGCTGGTCCGCGGCGAGTTCCGGCCCGGCGGCTCCGAGCGCGAATGGTGCGACCCCGAGGTCCTCCGACTCCTTCGGCGCCGGTCGCTGGCCCGGCTCCGCCAGGAGGTCGAGCCGGTCGCGCCCGAGACGCTCGGCCGGTTCCTGCCCGCGTGGCACGGCGTGGCGGAGGTCGGATCGGACCTGCCAGCCCTTCGCGGCACGGCCGCCCTCGAACGCCTGGCCGAGGTCGTCGACCAGCTGTCCGGCGTCCCGATCCCGGCCTCGGTCCTCGAGCGTCACGTCCTGCCGGCGCGGATCCCGGGCTATCAGCCGCGGCTGCTCGACGAGCTCGGGGCTCTCGGCGAGGTCGCCTGGGTCGGGCGCGGGTCGCTCGGCCGCGACGACGGCCGGGTCGTCCTGTACCGGCCCGGGCGCGAGGTGCTGAGGCCCGCGGGCCTCCCGAACGGCGTGGAGCGACCCGGCGGCGACCGCCACGAGGCCATCCTGGAGCACCTTGCCCGGCGCGGGGCCAGCTTCTACCGGGCGATCCACGCCGCCGCCGGCGGCGGGGCGGATCGCGACGTCCTCGATGCCCTGTGGGACCTGGTCTGGGCCGGCGAGGTCACGAACGACACGTTCGCCCCGCTCCGGGCCCTGCGCTGGAAGCGGCCAGCCCGGCCGAGCGGCCGGCCGCGGATCGGCCGGTTGACCGCGCTGGGCCCGCCCGAGGCCGCCGGCCGCTGGTCCCTCGTCGAGCCCGTCGCCGAGGCGCCGACCGGGCGGATCCACGCGGCCGCCCTGGCGTTGCTCGATCGCCACGGCGTTCTCGTCCGCGAGGCCGTCATGGCCGAGGGCCAGGAGGGCGGGTTCGCGGGCGTGTACCCGGTCCTGCGGGCGCTCGAGGAGGCCGGCCGGATCCGGCGGGGCTACTTCGTGGAGGGCCTCGGCGCCGCCCAGTTCGCGCTGTCGGGCGCGATCGAGCGGCTCCGCGCGATGCGCGATCCGGGCTCCGCCGAGGGTGACCCGCGGGTCGTCCACCTGCTCGCCGCCGCGGATCCGGCGAACCCGTACGGGGCCGCCCTCGCCTGGCCGCGGCGCGGCGATGACGACCGCCGGCCGTTCCAGCGGGCCGCCGGCGCGTCGGTGGTCCTCGTCGACGGTGTCGCCGCGCTCTACGTCGAGCGCGGTGGGCGTTCCCTCCAGACCCTGCCCGCCTTCGACGACCCGCGCGTGGCCGAGGCCGCCCTGACCGCCCTTCGCGAGCTGCTCGGCGAGGGTCGCGATCGGGAGCTCGTCATCACCCGGATCGACGGGGAGCCGGTCTCGACCTCGGCCCACCGCGAGCCGCTCCTGCGGGCCGGCTTCGTCGCCGGCTACCGCGGGCTCGTGCTCAGGGAGGCTCGAACCGAGGCTCGGGGAGCCTCCCGCGCAGCGTCGGCGCACACTCCGACGCAACTCCGGCGAAACTGAATAGATGGCCGAAGGCGACACCCTCGCGCGCATCGCGGTCGGACTGCGCCCGCACCTCGCCGGGCGGGTCGTCGTCAGCGCCCGCGCCAGGCTCCCGGGACCGCAGGTCTCGCGGGTCGTCGGTCAGAAGATCGAGGCGGTCGAGGCCGTCGGCAAGAACCTCCTGATCCGGTTCGAGAACGGCCTCGAGATTCGGACGCACCTGGGCCTGCACGGCTCGTGGCACCGCTACCGCCCGGGCGAGCCATGGCGCCGGCCGGCGTCGCGGGCCGTCCTCATCATCGAGGTCCAGAACGCGGTCGCGGTCTGCTTCGACGCCCCGGTCGTCGAGCTATTCGAGACGCGGACCGAGCCGGTGCACCCGACGCTCGGCCAGCTCGGGCCCGACCTCCTCGACCCGAAGTTCGACGCCAAGGAGGCCCATCGCCGCGTCCGCGCGCCGGAGCGGGCCAACCAGCAGATCGGCGACGTGCTGCTCGACCAGCGGGCGATGGCCGGCGTCGGCAACGTCTACAAGAGCGAGGTCCTGTTCCTCGAGAAGGTCAACCCGTTCGAGCCGGTGTCGGCGGTCGACGACGACGCGATCGACCGGATCATCGAGACGAGCCGACGGCTCCTCGTTGACAACGCCCGGCCCGGGGGCCCTGCCGGCCGGACGACGACGACCGACCCGAAGACGGGGACGATGCTCGCCCCGACCCGCCTCTGGGTCTACGACCGAGCCGGCCGGCCGTGCCATCGCTGCGGCACGATCCTCGAGTCGGCGCCGCAGGGGACCGAGGTTCCGCGGACGACGTACTGGTGCCCGTCGTGCCAGGCCCCGAACAACGGCCGCGGCGCGACGAAGGCGCCGAAGCGCCCGACGTCGAAGGCCGCCGCGAAGGGCTGACGCCGGTGTGCGAGCACTTCGTCGCCCGCTCAGCGGAGCCGTTCCGGCTCGACGCGCTCTGGGACCTCGCCGCGGGCCTCGAGCGGTGGGGGATCGCCGGGCTCGGCTGGGGCGCGGCGTGGCTCGGCGCCGACGGCGCCATCCATTCCCATCGCGAGGTCCGCGCCTTTCGGGACGATCCCGCTCGAGACGGGGTCGGCCGCGAGGAGACGACCGTCGCGCTCGTCCACCTGCGGCGGCCGTCGAAGCTGTCCACGATCGGCCTCGCCGACACGCAGCCGTTCGACGACCCGGCCGGCCGCTACGCGTTCAGCCACAACGGCGACCTCGCCCGGCACCTCGACTGGCGCGACCGATATCGCGCCGAGGGCCGGATCCGGGGCCGGGCCGACAGCGAGACCGGGGCCCGCTGGCTGGAGGACCGCTGGGACGGCACGGGCGGCCCCGGCGCGCCGGCCATCCTCGCCGAGCTGCACGAGACGTTCGGCGGCCTGGCCAACTTCGCGGTCGTGACCCGCGACGGGACGGCCCACCACTACGCCGGCAATCGCGACAACCCGGTGTTCTCCTTCCGCCTCGGGCGGATCGGTGTCGCGGCCACGGCGCTCTACTCGATCGATCGGTCGCTGTTCAGGCTCGTCGCCCACGGCGCGACGCATCGACACCTGGTCCCGCTCATGACCACCGCCAGCCTCGGCCCCGACGGGAGCGTCCTGTAACGGTCCCTTGACTTCCGCGTCCCCCACGCGCAGGGTCCGTTCCGGGGAAGCGAGGGAGGGAGAGGTGGAGGCAGTCGCCGTCGCCGCCGGCGTCGATCCGGCGCTCGCTGACGCGCTCGAGGCGGACGATCGACCCACCGAACGGCTGCCGCTGCGCCAGCTGCTCCAGATCTCGATCTACTGGTTCGGGATCACCTCGATCATGGGTGGCATCGGGGTCGTGGTGCAGAAGCAGATCCCGGCCTTCGTGTCCGGCGACCTGCAGGGCCCGGCCATCGCCCTCCAGAGCCTCCTCACGACGATCATGGCGGCGGCGATCCAGCCGACGATCGGCATGGTCTCCGACTTCACGATCAGCAAGTGGGGCCGGCGCAAGCCGTTCATCGCGGTCGGGGCGACGCTCGACATCCTCTTCCTGATCGGCATCGGGACCGCGAACACCTACCTGACGCTGGTCGTGTTCCTCGTCGCGATCCAGTTCTCGTCGAACTTCGCCCAGGGCCCGTTCCAGGGCTATATCCCGGACCTCGTGCCGGGCGAGCAGGTCGGGCTCGCGAGCGCTCTCGTCGGGATCATGCAGACCCTCGGGTTCGTCCTCGGCAACATCATCATCGCCTTCGGCGTCGCGACCCACGCCTACCTGCTGCCGCTGCTGTTCCTCGGCTTCATCGAGGTGGCGTCCGCGGTCGGCACGATCGTCTGGGTCCGCGAAGGGCGGGCCGCCCGGGATCGAAAGGGCCGATCGTGGCTCCAGATCGCCAGGCTCGCCTGGAGCACCGACATCCTCAAGGAGCGGAGCTTCGTCAACCTGGTCCTGTCGCGCCTGCTGTTCCTCGCCGGCACGAACATGCTCCTCGGCTTCGATATCATCTTCATGCAGCAGACCCTCGGCCTGTCCGACGCGGACCAGGGCACCTGGATCACGATCACCGGCGCGACCGTCGCCCTGCTGACGGTCGTCTCGACGTTGCCGTCGGCCCGGATCTCGGATCGCATCGGCCGGAAGCCGGTGATCTACGCCGCGTGTGCGATCGGGGCGGTCGGGCTCGTCGTCCTCGCGCTCGCGCCGTCGATCCAGGTGTTCCTAGTCGGGGCCGTGCTCATCGGGATCGCCAGCGGCACCTTCGTCGCCGTCGACTGGGCGCTGATGACCGACATCATCCCGAAGGCCTCGTCCGGCCGGTACATGGGCATCAGCAACATCGCGGTCGCGGGCGGCGGCCCGCTCGCCGCGGCCATCGGCGGGGTCATGCTGTTCTTCGTCGGTGGCGCCGCGCGCGTGCCCGAGGGCCCGCGGTCGGCGTACCTCGTCGCGGTCATCGTGTTCATCGGCGCGGCGTTCTTCCTGCGGCGGGTCGACCCGCGGCCGCGGGGCGAGCGGCTCGCCGCGGAGACGGCTCAGGCGGCAGGAGCGACGGCCTAGCCGATCCGGGCCCGATCTGGCGGGGTCGGGTGCCGTATCCTGCCCGTTCAATGAGCGATGGCACCGTCATGGTCATCGGCGGGGCGGAGGACAAGATCCGCGACCGGCTGATCCTGAGCCGGTTCACCGCCCTGGCCGGCGGGCCGGACGCGAAGATCGTCGTGATCTCGACCGCCAGCTCCCTGGGCTTCGAGGCCGGCGAGCGCTACCGGACGGTGTTCGGCGAGCTCGGCGTGAAGACCGTCCGGCCGCTCCACACGATGACCCGCGCCCAGGCCAACGACGAAACCTTCGCCCGCCAGCTGCGCGATGCGACCGGCATCTTCCTGACCGGTGGCAACCAGCTCCGGCTGTCGTCGACGATCGGCGGGACCCTCCTCGCCGATGCCGTCATGGACCGGTTCCGGGCCGGGGCCGTGGTCGGCGGCACGTCGGCCGGCGCGTCGGCGATGTCGACCCACATGATCGCGTTCGGGGCATCGGGCGGGACGCCGAAGCACCGGATGGCGGCGCTGGCGGCCGGGCTCGGCGTCCTCCCGAGCGTCATCGTCGACCAGCACTTCCAGCAGCGGAACCGCTACGGCCGGCTGCTGAGCGTCATCGCCCAGAACCCGAGCCTCGTGGGGATCGGGATCGACGAGGACACGGCCGGGGTCGTCGATCCCGACGGCGTGATGGAGGTCATCGGCCGAGGCTCGATCACGATCGTCGACGGCGCGGCCGCGGAGACCGACGCCTGGGACGTCCACGGCCACAAGCCACTGATGATCAGCGGCGTCGTCCTTCACGCCCTGCCGGCCGGCTACAAGTTCGACCTCCGGCGCCGGCATCGCGTCGTCACGCCGAAGCTCACGGCGATCCAGGGCGGCGAAGCGGCCGCGGCGTCGAGCTGAACGGCCCAGGCTGATCGTGCCGAGGCAGGCCGCTCCGAGGAAGGCTGCGTCGGCGAAGGCGCCGGGCCGCCCGCGTCAGGACGCCGCGCGGCTGCGCCTCGAAGGGACCAGGTCGAAAGCCGCCGTGGCCGCGACCGCCGCGCAACGGCCGGCCAGGGGCAGGGCCCCGGATGGCAAGGGCGCCGGCCCGCTGCCGTCCCTCCAGATCCTCGAGACCCGGATCCTGCGCGGCCCGAACTACTGGTCGCGCCAGCCCGTCATCCGGATGGTGGTGGACCTCGGCGTGCTCGAGGGCTACCCATCCAACACGATCCCGGGCTTCGTGAACCGCCTGCTGACCTTGATGCCGAGCGTCGGCGAGCACGCCTGCTCGCTGAACCGCCGTGGCGGGTTCGCGACCCGCCTGAAGGACGGGACGTGGCTGGGCCACGTCGCCGAGCACGTCGCCCTCGAGCTGCAGAACCTGGCCGGCACCGACGTCCGCCACGGCAAGACCCGCGGCACCGGGACCGAGGGCCAGTACAACGTCGTCTACGAGTACCGCGAGGAGGCGGTCGGGCTGGAGGCCGGCAAGCTTGCAGTTCGCTTCGTCAACCACCTCGTGGCGCCGGAGGATCCGGGCCACGCCTTCGACTACCCGGCCGAGCTCGAGCGCCTGATCCGCCTCGCCGAGAAGCAGGCGTTCGGACCCTCGACCCAGGCGATCCTCGACGAGGCCGCCTCGCGCGACATCCCGTACCTGCGGCTCGACCGGTTCTCGCTGGTCCAGCTCGGCCAGGGCATCCACCAGCAGCGGATCCGGGCGACGATGACATCCCGGACGCCATCGATCGCGGTCGACATCGCGTCGGACAAGAACCTGACCAACCGGCTCCTCGACGCGGCCGGCCTGCCGGTCCCGAAGTCGGAGGTCGTCTCGACATCCGACGAAGCCGTTGCCGCGGCCCACCGGATCGGGTTCACGTGCGTCGTCAAGCCGCTCGACGGCAATCACGGCCGCGGCGTCGCCCTCGATCTCCGCTCCGACGAGGACGTTCGCAAGGGCTTCGCCGGCGCCATCACCCAGACGCGGTCAGGGGATGTCGTCGTCGAGACCTACATCTTCGGCAACGACTATCGCTGCCTCGTGATCGGCGGCAAGGTCGCCGCGATCGCCCAGCGCGTGCCCGCGAGCGTCGTCGGCGACGGGGCGCACACCGTCCAGCAGCTCGTCGACATCACCAATGCCGACCCGCGGCGCGGCATCGGCCACGAGAAGGTCCTGACCCGGATCAACGTCGACGCCGCGGCGATCGAGCTCGTCGAGGAGCAGGGCTTCACGATGGCCGCGGTCCCGCCCGAGGGCACCCGGGTCAAGCTCGCCCTGACCGGCAACATGTCGACCGGCGGGACCTCGATCGATCGGACGATGGAGGCCCATCCCGACAACGTCGAGATCGCCGAGATGGCGGCCCTGGTCGTCGGTCTCGACGTCGCCGGCATCGACTTCATCTGCCCCGACATCACGGTGCCGGTCCGAGAGACGGGCGGGGCGATCGTCGAGATCAACGCGGCGCCCGGCTTCCGGATGCACACCCACCCGACCGAGGGCGAGCCGCAGTACGTCGCCAAGCCGGTCATCGACCTGCTGTTCCCGGCCGGCGCCAACGCCAGGATCCCGATCATCGGGGTGACGGGCACCAACGGGAAGACGACGACGGTCCGGATGATCGCCCACATCCTGAAGTTCATGGGCCGGCGCGTCGGGATGACCTCGACCGACGGCATCGTGGTCGACGGCCGGATGATCAAGCGCGGCGACATGTCAGGCCCGAAGTCGGCCCGGATGATCCTCCAGAACCCGACGGTCGACACCGCCGTGTTCGAGGTCGCCCGAGGCGGGATCCTGCGCGAGGGCCTCGGGTTCGATCGAGCCGACGTCGCCGTCGTCACGAACGTCACCGCCGACCACCTCGGCCTCGCCGGGATCGAGACCCTCCGCCAGCTGTCCGACGTGAAGGGCGTGCTCGTCGAGGCCGTGCCCCGGTCCGGCACGGCCGTGCTGAACGCCGACGACCCGTACGTCGCCCGGATGGCGTCGGAGTGCCGCGGCGCGATCGTCTACTTCTCGATGGAGACGGAGAAGGGCGGCGCGGGCTTCGATCGCGTCGACGGGCACTGCGGCCGCGGCGGTGCGGCGTTCGTGCTCCGAAAGACGCCCGAGGGCGACCAGATCGTCCTGCGCCACGGGCCCCGGGTCATGCCCCTCCTCTATACCCACCTTATCCCGGCGACGTTCGGCGGGCGAGCCCGGATGAACGTCGCCAACGCCCTCGCCGCGGCCGCGGCGGCGTGGGCCGCGGGCGCCCACATCCACGACATCCGACAGGGCCTCCGAACCTTCACGACATCGTTCTTCCAGGCGCCGGGGCGGCTCAATCTCGTCGAGGTCGGCGGGATCCGCGTCGTCATCGACTACTGCCACAACGTCGACGGGATGCGGAACCTCGCCGACTTCACCCGCCGGATGATGTCCGACGGGGATGGCTCGCGGGCGTCGTCGCGAGCCGGCCGCGCGATCGGCGTCATCGGCATGCCCGGCGACCGCCGGGACGAGGACATGCGGGCCTACGGCGAGCTGGCGGCGGGCGCCTTCGACGAGCTGATCGTCAGGGAGGATCGCAACCTGCGCGGCCGGAAGCCCGGTGTCACCGCCGAGCTCGTCGCCGACGGCGCGCGGACCGGTGGCGGCCGCAACGGCGGTCGGGCGGTCAAGGTCGACAAGATCCTCGACGAGCTGACCGCGGTGCGGACCGCCCTCCGCCGGGCCAACAGCGGCGACCTGCTCGTCATGTGCGTCGACGACGCGGTGGGGGTCTACAAGGAGGCGATGGCGATCGCCGGCAAGCCCGGCGGCACCACCGCCTTCGCCGATCCAGGCGAGCTCGAGGCGCCCGAGGGCTAGGGTCGGAGGGCCAGGGCCGGAGGGCTACGGCTTGGCGTTCGTCCCGACGGTCCGGATCACGAACCAGATCTCGAGTGCCGAGATGACCACGAGCGCGATCCCGATGACCGTCTCCAAGGCTTCCTTCTCATCAACGTCCCCGGGGCCTGGCCGACATGAGATGCGCCGCCTCGATCAGCTCGACACGATCGTCCCGCAGGTCACGTCGCCGGCGAGATGGATCCGGTGCGGCCCGGCCGCGCCGCCGGCCAGGACCTCGACGAAGTCGGCATCGATGTGCGCACCCGTGGCGGTGACCGAGAGCGTGCCGGCCGGATCGAGCTTGTAGGTGTGGTTCGTCGCCGGGTTGTCGCCGACCGAGAAGATGACGCCGCCATTCGGGTTGGCCGACGGCAGGGTGATGATCATCAGCGTCGGGTTCGACCCGATCGTGATGATCCCGGTCATGCCGACGCTGCGGCCGTACTGCGCGCTGCTGTTGCACTGGACCCGGAACGACGAGAACGGCCCGCTGACGGCGCCGTCCGCCGTCGAGCCCGTGACGGTCACGGTCGAGGCGCCGGCCGTCTGGCCGCCGCAGTCGATCGAGCCGGTCACGTGGCTGATCTTGCCGAGCGTGCCCGGCTTGGCATTGGGCTGGACCACCTCAGACACGTCGCTGTCGAAGGTCCCGCCTGTGGCCGGGTCGAACGCCGAGACGCCCGTGCCCTTGAACTCGCGGTCGGTGTAGTTCGCGCCCGAACCCGCCCGCTCGCTGACACCGATCGAGCCGGCCATCAGGGCGATGAGGACGACGGCCTTGGCGTCGGGCGACTGGCCGAAGAAGATGATGTCGGGCCCGGCGAAGCTCGGGTTGTCGCACGTCACTCCGAAGCTCGGACCCCAGGTCCCGGTGACGTTCGCGTCGCCCGCGACCGTCAACGTGAAGGTGGCCGGTGCCGTCGAGGCGGGCCCCGCGGCCGATGCCGGCGGCGCGGAGGCCGCGGCCGTGGGCGTCGCGGCGCCTGGTGTCGTAGCGCCCGGGGTCGGGGTCGGGGTCGCGGTGGCGCCTCCGCCACGGGCCGAGCAGGCCGCGACCAGCGTTGCGACGATTCCTAGCGCGGCAAGCGACCTGCCCACGCGCCGGCCCCCGATCGATCCCCTTGTCATCGCTCGACCCCCGTGTGTCCCGTCGCGCGACCGGACCTCCGCGCAGCATGCGCGATCCGCCGGCCCGACACCAGTGGTGGCGCTCACGCCTCCGCGGCGACGAGCGCGGTGAGCTCGGCCGAGGCGTCCACGGGGCTGAACCCCCGAGCCTGGAGCTCCTCGAACGCCTCGTCGCGGCTGTCGTGGGCGAGCAGGACGACGATGGGCTCGGGCGTGGCGGGCGGCCGATCGAGCTCGCCGGCCAGGGCTCCGACCTCGGTCTCGTAGACAGGGATGTCGCCTCGCCAGCCGGCCCCCGTGGCGCCGGCCTTGATCTCGCCGATGAAGCTCTCGCGGCTGCGGCCGCGGAGGTAGTGGATGGACTCCTTGATGACGACCCGCTGGGCGCGCTGCGCCGCGATCCGGCCCATGCCCCGCAGGGTGTCGTCGGGCCGGTCTCCGGCGGTGCCGACAATGACCGTGACGGGCCGGCGACCCGCGGCGATCGCCTCCGCGACGTCGAGCAGGACGGTGAGCCCGGCCTCGTTGTGGGCGAAGTCGACGATCACGACCCGCTCGCCGTTGCGGAACACGTTGAGCCGCCCGGGTGACGTCTCGGTCGTTGGTCGGAAGTCGCGGAGGCCACGCGAGACGTCGTCGATCGAGGCGCCCATCGCCCGCGCGCCGCCGGCCGCCGCGAGCGCGTTCGCGACGTTGTGGCGGGCGGCGCCGCCGAACGCTATGGGCAGCTCGGCGATCGAGGTGAGCGGTGCCCAGGCCGAGCCCTCGGCCTCGCCGAGCGCGCCATCCCGGACGAGGTAGGCGCGGCCGCCCGTGCGAAGGTGCCGCCGAACGAGCGCCGACCGGTCGCCGGCCATCGTGAAGTAGGCGACCCGGGCCCTGACCTCGCGGGCCACGCCCGCCACCCAGCGGTCGTCGGCGTTCAGGACGACCCACCCCGAGGGCTTCGTGATCCGGCAGATCGTGGCCTTGACCTCGGCGAGCTCCGGCAGCGTGTGGATGCCCTGGAGGTCGAGATGGTCCGATGTCACGTTCGTGAGGACGCTGGCCTCGTTCGACTCGTAGCCGACGCCCCGCAGGACGATCCCGCCGCGCGCCGTCTCGAGCACCGCGACGTCGAGCCCGGAGCGCGCGAGGATGCTCTTCGCGCCCCCCGGCCCGGTCCAGTCGCCCGGCTCGACCAGCCGCTCGTCGACGAGGACGCCGTCCGACGTCGTCGTCCCGACATGCTGCCCCGCCAGCCGCAGGATCCGGGTGATCAGCCGGGTCGTGGTCGACTTGCCGTTGGTTCCGCTGATCGAGACGATCGGGATCGACCGTTCCGCGTCCCGGATCCAGGTGGGCGGATCACCCTCCGCGGCGCGCACTCGCGCGACCGACCGGTCGAGGAGGCGTCGCTGCCGCGGCGTCAGCGCCGGGCGCGCGGCGTGGCGGATGCCGCGGCTCGTGAGCTCGAGGGCGGCATCGGCGATGGCCCGGGCCCGGTCGGCCCGGAGCCACGGCCAGGTGACGATCCAGTGGCCCGGGTCGGACGAGCGATGGACCACGAGCCCGCGCGTCCGGCCCTCGCCCGCCGCCTGGCGGAACCGGGCGATCCAGTGGCGCAGCGTCTCCACGTCGCCCGGCCACTCGGCCCTCGGGACCGCGGCCCCGAGGCGGACGAGGTTGTGCGGCGCCGGCTCGCGCGGTCCGTACCAGGATCGGCGCCGGCCGACCGCGACCTCGACCTTCGCGACCGGCTCGAACCGGTACACGCTCGGACCGTCGAGCAGTCGAATCTCGATCAGGCGCACCGTCCGGCGAGGATATCCTCCCGGGGTGGCCACGACGACGCCGCCGATCGTCTCCGACGCCGAGCTCGACCGGCTCCGCGACGCGGTGGCGGCGGCGGAGGACGCGTTCCTCGCCGACCTCGAGCGGCTCTGTCGGATCGATTGCGGCAGCTACTCACCGCGGGGCGTGAACCAGGTCGCGATGTGGGTCGCGGGCGAGATGAAGCGGCTTGGGGCGACCGTCGAGCGACGCCCGGATCCCGACGGGAAGTACGGCGACACGGTCATCGGGACGTGGCGACGTTCGGGTTCGCGGGCGTCCGATCCGGCTCGCCCGCGGGTGCTCCTGATCGGCCACATGGACACGGTCTTCGAGGACGGCACCGCCGCCGATCGCCCCTTCCGGATCGCGAGCGGGATCGCATACGGGCCGGGCGTGACCGACATGAAAGGCGGCCTCGTGGCCGGCCTGCATGCGATCCGCGCCGCCCGCGCGGTGGCCGGCGACGACCTCCCCCTCGACCAGATCACGTACATCGCCAACCCCGACGAGGAGATCGGCTCGCCCTCGTCGTCGCCCCACATCCGCGAGGTCGCCGCCGAGTCCGACGTCTGCCTCTGCCTCGAGTGCGCCCGCGCGAACGGCGACTTCGTCTCGTCCCGGAAGGGCATCGCCGACACGCGGATCACCGTCCATGGGCGCGCGGCCCACGCCGGGGTCGAGCCGGAGAAGGGCCGCTCGGCCGTGCTCGCCGCAGCGCACCTGACGACCGCGATCCACGCCCTGAACGGCCGCTGGCCGGACGTGACCACCAATGTCGGGGTGTTCCGGGCTGGCACCCGGCCGAACATCGTCACCGACCTGGCGGAGCTCGAAGTCGACCTCCGAGCGCGGACCGCCGCGAACCTCGATGCGGCCGTGGAGACGATCCGGGGCCTCGCCGCCAACCCGGCCGTGCCGGACGTGACCATCGACGTCGACGTCCGCCATGCCTGGCGGCCAATGGAGAGGCTCGAGCGATCCGGCCGGCTCGTCGAGCTGACGATCGAGCTCGCCGGACGGCTCGGCTTCACGACCACGGACGGGGCGACCGGCGGCGCCGGCGACGCGAACACCACCTCCGGCATGGGCATCCCGACGATCGACGGCCTGGGGCCCATCGGCGGCCGCGATCATTCGCCGGACGAGTACCTGGAGGTCGGCTCGATCGTGCCGCGGACCGCCCTTGTGGCGGCGCTGCTGCTCGCCATCGGGCGCGACCCGGTCATCGCCGGTTGGCGTGCGGCGACCATCCGAGCGAACCCCTAGGCGAGGCCCAGCGCCCGGGCGACACCGACCAGCGCGGCCGCGGCGATGAGCCCGACGAACAGGTTCCGTCGCCACGCCACCAGGGCGAGGCAGAGCGCGACGGCCGGCCACTCGACCCCGACGTGGAACGACGCGCGGCGCTGGGGGTCGAGGACGACCATGACGTTGACCGCGGCCAGCGCGGCGAGGACCGACGGCCCGACGAGCCGCAGGTAGAGCTGGACCCGCGGCGGCAACCGCTGCATGCCGGGCACCAAGAGCGGGATGGTCCGCCACGGGTAGGTGACCAGGCCCATGAGCAACGCCAGCGGGACGAGCGCGGTGCTCAATCGGGCGGCCCTACCATGGCGCGGCGGTCGAGCCCGACGCCCGCGCCGGCCACGCCGCCGACCGGCGCGACCATCCCGACGATCGGTCCCAGCAGCCCGCCGGCGATGATCCCGGCGGCGGGATCCCAGGCCAGCGAGATCCCCACGGCCGCGAACGCGCCGACGATCGCCGCCACGAGCTCGCGCCGGCCGGCGATCAGGCCGACGGCGAGGCCGCCCATCGCGGCCGGGAAGATGACGTCGAGCCCGAACCGGCTCGGGTCGGGGATGCTGCCGCCGACCGTCACGCCAAGCAGCGTCATCAGGTTCCAGGGCACGAACGTGCTGCCGATCGCGGCGATGAAGTAGCCCGTCAGGTCGGCTCGCCCCAGCCGGCGGAAGTGGGCGATCGAGATCGCGAACGCCTCGTCGGTGAGGAGATGGGCCATGACGGCCCGCAGCGGCCGCGGCCGGTCGGCGAGGAACGGCGCGAGGGCGGCGCCGTACAGGAAGTGGCGGGCGTTCAGGAACGCGGTCAGGACCACGATGCCGAGCCACGAGAAGCCACCCAGCACGTAGCCGATGGCCGCGAACTGCGACGCGCCGGCGAAGACGATCAGGCTCATCGCACCCGCCTCCACCGGGGAGTAGCCGGCCGCCCGCGCGGTCAGCCCGAAGACGAACCCGAAGCCACCGGACGAGACGGCGATCCCGATTGAATCGAGGACCACCTGGCGTCGGCTCTGGCGGAGCTGGGTGGCGGCATCCGGCGCGGTCATGCCCGGAACGCTAGCCGGCGGGCCGGCACGGGACGGTGACGGCCCCGTTGCGCCTCAGCGCAGGAACGTCTTGCCGCAGGTCCCGTCGCAGACGACGTAGAGGGCGTGGAGGTCGCGGGCGTAGCCGGCGACGTGGAGGATGCCCAGGCAGCCGGCGGTGGGGCACTTCCACGTCCACCAGCGCGGGTTCTCGTCGAGCGCGGTCGTCTCGGCCTTCAGCATCTCGGCGCTGCCGTCGTGCGCGGCCACGTAGGCCGCGACCTTCGACGCGCGCTCGCTCTCGGTCTCGCTCGAGTACGGGTAGCTCTGGCCGACGTTCGAGGTCAATGCGTGCCCCCGCCAGGCGGATGAAAGGGGAAACCGGTGACGGCTTCGTGTGAGCGCGGCACGTCACCGGCGACGGGGAGTATCGCACACGGCCCGGGGTCGTCCAGCGGGACCATCGGCCCGTCCCGGATGGCCTACCAGGTCGCCGGCAGGCCGGCACTGCGCGGATCGGTCGCGGCCGCGAGGGAGCCGCCCTCGGCCGATGGCCCGCCGCCGACGAGCTCGATCGCATGCTCGTGCCCGAGGCCGGAATCGAACGGCTCCGTCCGGACGACCGGATGGCCCATCGCCTCGAGCGCCTCGAGGACGCCGGAGCCGAACCGGGGCTCCACCTTCACGCGCCGGGCGGGCCGGAAGAGCCCGTCGGGCTCGACGAACCAGCGCGGGATCGACACCGCGCTCCGGATGTCCAGGCCGCCGTCGACCAGGGCCGAGACGAGCTCCGCATGGACCTGCGGCTGGGCGTCGCCGCCCATCGAGCCGGCGACCACCCAGGGGCCGCCACCGGTGCCCTCGCCGTCCCGGAACAGCATCCCCGGCAGGAGCGTGTGGAGCGGCCGCTTGCCGGGCGCCAGGACGTTGGGATGATCCTCGTCGAGGGAGAAGTAGTTGCCGCGGTTGTGGTAGTGGATCCCGGTCTCGGGGTCGACGACGCCCGACCCGAACCCCATCCAGTTCGACTCGATCAGGCTGACCGCATTGCCGTCGCCGTCGACGGTTGCGAGGAAGATCGTGCCGCCGCCCGGCGGGTTCGTGGCCGGCTCCGGGACGCTGGCCCGCCGGCCGTCGATCCGGCGGGCGAGGTGGGCCGCGTGCGCCTTCGAGATCAGCCGCTCGGTTGGCACGTCATGCGCCTCGGGATCCGTCAGCCAGGCATCCCGATCGGCCATCGCGAGCTTCGCGGCCTCGATCGCGAGGTGGATCCAGCGCGGGTCCTCGGGGCCCCCAGCGCCCCACGCCGACGGCGCCGGCGGCTCGAACGTCTCGAGCACGTTCAGGATCTCGAGCGCGACGACGCCCGAGGCGTTCGGCGGGTGGCTGGTGACGCGGACGCCGCGATAGGTCGTCGAGATGGGATCGCCCCATGTCGACCGGGTCCCGGCGAAGTCGGCCGGCGTCGCGGGGAGTCCGAGGGCACGCAGCGTCGCCGACTGGCGAGCTCCAAGATCGCCGTCGTAGAACTCGTCGAAGCCCTCGCTGGCGAGGCGCTCGAGCGTCGCGGCGAGGGCGGGGAGCCGGACCAGCTCCCCAGGGTGCCAGGCCCGCCCGAGGGCCCGGAAGACCTGCATGAAGGCGGCGTCGTCGCCGAGCGTCGCCGCGACCTGCGGCGTCATCCGTTCGACCGAGTCGATGAAGCCGTCCCAGGCCGGGAATCCGCCGCGGGCGAGCTCGATGGCCGGGGCGAGCACGGCATCGCGCGACAGCCGCCCGAAGCGCGCGTGCGCGTCGCCCCACGAGCGGACCGCTCCGGGGATCGTGACCGCGAGCGCGCTCCGCGTCGGGATGGCGCCCAGGCCCCGCGCCCGGAGCGCCGCCGCGCTCATGCCGGCCGGCGCGCGACCCGAGCCGTTCAGGGCGCTCTGGTGCCGGGCGGCCGCGTCCCAGATGAGCCAGAACGCGTCGCCACCGATGCCGCACGCGCTCGGCATCACGACGCCGAGGACCGCGTTGGTGGCGATGGCCGCGTCGACCGCGTGGCCGCCTGCCCGGAGGATCGCGAGGCCCGCGGCGGTCGCCAGGTGATGGGGCGCCACGACGGCACCATGCCGACCGCGCGCCAACGGCACGGGGACGAGCGGCCCTCTGCCGGCCTCGCTCACCGGGCGAGGGGCTTCACGCCAGCTCGGCCACGCTGGTCGGCCCGGTGACGTAGTGCTCGACTCGGCGCAGCTGGCTGAGCGGGATCAGGGCGATGAGGAGCAGGACGCCGGTCGCGAGGAAGAGGCCGTCGAAGCCCCGCCACTCGGCTGCCACGCCGCCGATGAGGCTGCCGAGGATCTGGCCGATCCCGAGGAACACGGAGTAGAGGCCCATGATCGCCCCGCGATCGCCGGGGAACTGCTCGCTGACGTCGGCCAGGAGGCCGACCGCCGCTGGCGTCGCGCCGGCGAGCGCGAACAGCCCGATGGCGGCAATCACCAGCGCGACACCCAGCAGGCCGACCAGCACGGGATTGCCGTCCGCGTGGCGGGCCGCGTGGTTGGCGATCACCCCGGCGATCACGAGGGCCAGCCCGCCGAACACGCCGACGCCGATGATCGATGTCCGCCGGTACCGGTCGAAGCGGTTGCCCCACCACAGGATCCCGGCTCCGAAGACGATCGCGATGACGATCGCGCCCGCGGTGATCTCGCCCGGCGCGAACCCATGGTGGAGCCACTGCTCCGGGAACTTCGTGTTGGGCCGGGCCAGCTGGAAAAGGGACTGGCTGAACCACAGCCCGATCGCGGCGTTGACGGCGATCCAGGTCGGCGCCAGGAGCCAGACGTGCGAATGGCCGATCAGCTGGGCGTAGCGTTCGAGCGAGACATGCTCCCGCGAGGCGGCCTCGGCCTCGCCGGCGGGATCCCTGACCCAGAAGGCGTAGATGGCCAGCGAGCCGAGATAGAAGACCGCGTTGAGCACGAAGGCCCACGGCCCGAGCGCCCCAAACAGGAGCGGGCCGACGATGAACCCGAGGCCGATCCCGGCGAGCGTGGCGCCCTCGAAGCGCGACGCCGCCCGGCCACGGAGCGCCTCGCTGTTCGCGGTCACGATGGCTATGTAGCCGAGGATCGCGGGCACGGACGCGGCCGTGGACGAGCCCTCGAGCAGCCGGGTGGCGCCGAGGACCAGCACGTGGCCGCTGAGCGCGGTCAGCAGCACGGCGACAGCCCCGAACGCCGGACCGAGGAGCATCACCCGGTGGTGGCCGTAGCGGTCGCCGAGGATCCCGAACAGCGGCGACAGGGCCAGCTCGGCGACGAAGAACAGGGCCGAGAAGAGCCCGACCATGACCGGCGTGACGGTCGCGGAGTCGGGGTGGAACTCGGTGAGATGGGCGAGGTAGAACGCCAGCATCGCGCCCGTCAGGCCGGTCGAGAACCGGAGCGTGAACGTGCCGACGAGCACGGCCGTGAGAGACCGATTCATCGCGGCACAGCGTATCGGGCCGGGTCGTCGGCCACGTATGATGCCGGCCGGAGGAGGCCAGTCGTGGGTCGAGTCGCGTTCGTCACCGATTCCGCGTCCGACATGGATCCGGGCCTGGCCGCGAAGCTCGGGGTCACGGTGGTCCCGCTCGTGGTCAGCTTCGGCGAGCAGACGTTCAAGGCCGGCGTCGACCTGTCGGCCGACGCGTTCTGGATCCGGATGACGGCACCGGACGCGCCGTTCCCGAAGACCGCGACCTCGGCCCCCGGGGACTTCGTGGCGGCGTATGAGGCGGCCTTCTGCGCCGGCGCCGAGGCGGTCGTCTCGGTCCATGTCGCGACGACCCTCTCGGGAACGATGAAGGCCGCCGAGATCGCGAAGGGCATGCTCCCGAACCGGGAGATCCACGTCGTCGACTCGACGAGCGCGTCGATGGGCGAGGGCCTCCTCTGCGAGCTCGGAATCGACCTCGCTTCGCGGGGCGTCTCGGCGACGGAGATCGCCCGCGTCCTGACCCAGCGAACGGCCGACCTCGACGTCTTCGTCGCCCTCGACACCCTCGAGTACCTGAAGCGCGGCGGTCGGATCAGCGGTGCCCAGGCCGCGATCGGGACGCTGCTGTCGGTCAAGCCGATCATCACGATCAAGGACGGCGCGGTCGAGGCCAGCGAGCGGGTCCGGACGAAGTCGAAGGCCCGCGAGCGGGTCATGGAGCTCCTCACCGAGAAGCCGGTCGACCGCCTGGCCATCCTCTACGCCCCGCCGGGGGAGCCGGAGTCGTTTCGCGACGAGGTCATCCGGAGGATGCCCGGCGGGATCGACCCGAGCGGCGTCTCGATCCACGTGATCGGCCCGTCGGTCGGGCCGCACCTCGGGCCGGGCTGCATCGGCGGGGTGGTGCTCTTCAGGCACTGATCCGGACGGCCCGGGCCGGTCGTCCCCCGGATCAGGACCATTGCAGCATGGTTGCGATCGGGTAGCGGGCTATACTCGCCGTCGCTCGGGGCCCGGACTGACCGCCCCGAACCACGACCCGACCCCCTTCGGAGGATTCCCGCTCACATGACGACCGAGAAGATGGCCGCCCAGATCAACCCCTGGGAGGTCGCTCAGCGGCAGTTCGACCTCGCCGCCGAACGCCTCCACCTCGATCCCGCGATGGCCGCGGTCCTGCGCGAGCCCCGCCGCGAGCTCACGGTCCACTTCCCGGTGAAGATGGACGACGGGTCGGTCAAGGTCTACACGGGGTACCGGGTCCAGCACAACCTCGGCCGCGGACCCGCGAAGGGCGGGATTCGCTACCACCAGAACGTCTCCCTCGACGAGGTCAAGGCCCTCGCGATGTGGATGACCTGGAAGTGCGCGGTGGTGGGCATCCCGTTCGGTGGCGGCAAGGGCGGCGTGATCGTCGACCCGAAGCAGCTGTCCCGGAAGGAGCTCGAGGCCCTGAGCCGGCGCTACTTCACCGAGATCGAGGTCCTCGTCGGCCCGGAGAAGGACATCCCGGCTCCGGACGTCAACACCAACGCCCAGGTCATGGCCTGGTTCATGGACACGTTCTCGATGCACGCCGGGTACACGGTCCCGGGCGTCGTGACCGGCAAGCCGATCAGCCTCGGCGGGTCGGAGGGTCGCAACGAGGCGACTGCCCGCGGCACGGTCTACTGCATCGTCGAGGCAGCCCGCCATCTGGGCATCGAGCTGCCGAAGGCGAAGGTCTCGATCCAGGGCTTCGGCAACGCCGGCTCCATCGCCGCCCAGCTGATCGCGGCTGAGGGCGCGACGGTCGTCGCGGTGTCGGACTCGACCGGCGGCATCCACAACGCCGACGGCCTCGAGGTCAACAAGGTCATCAGTTGGAAGCAGGAGCACGGCACCGTGCAGGGCTTCCCGGGCTCGACCGACGTCTCGAACGCCGAGGTGCTCGAGGTCGAGTGCGACATCCTGATCCCGGCCGCCCTCGAAGGCCAGATCACCGAAAAGAACGCCGGCAAGATCAAGGCCCGGCTCATCGCCGAGGCTGCGAACGGCCCGACCACGCCGGATGCCGACGAGATCCTCTGGAAGAGGTCGATCTTCATGATCCCGGACATCCTCTGCAACGCCGGTGGCGTCACGGTGTCGTACTTCGAGTGGGTCCAGGACCTCAACCGCGACCACTGGAGCGAGGCCGAGGTCAACGACAAGCTCAAGGGGATCATGGTCAAGGCCTTCCAGGAGACGCTGGCCATCGCCCGTCGCGAGCAGTGCTACATGCGGACCGCCGCCTACATGCTCGCCGTCCAGCGGGTCGCCGACGCGACCCAGATGCGAGGCCTGTACCCGTAAGGCTCGCCCGGACATCGCCGGTAGATCATCGGGAGCTGACGCTCCCGCACCCGCGCCATCCGACGGCCGGCGCCCGAGCAGCGCCGGCGGTCTCCGTTCGCCGACCGGACAGGCGCACGCCTCCGCTCCCGGCCGCGACGGCTACAAAACACGGCCGCCTCGACTGGGCAGGCGCGAGGACCCGCCCCACCGCGATCAGATCGCAACTACGACCGCCGAACGCCCAGCAGCTGCTCGGTCACCCGCTGGGATCACGGTCAGATCACAGCCTTGACCGTCGATCCGCCCGGGAGCGCCGGCGTGCGAACCATCGGCGTGCTTCGCCCGCCGTTGCTGCGATTGAATCGCAGGCGAGAGCCTCGAACGACGCGGGCGGATGCCGAACGACACCAGGCGGGCGAGGGTCCGAAACCAGGCGCCCGCGAACGTGAGCCGCGCACGACAACTAGAGCATGACCAGCGCATTGCCGCCGGGGTCCCGCCCATCGCGGAGCGCCCTCAGCGCGTGCCGCGGCGGGACCGGGAACATCGCGGCCAACTGGTCCCGGGCCTCGGCGAGGATCAGCCGGTGGTGGTGCGTCTCACCGAGGAGGAGAAGCACGCTGTCTGCGTTCGAGTCTCGCTGCTTGAGCGCGAGGCGTCGAAGCACCGCCTGAAGATCCCCGAGATGCGTCTCGGCGTCGATCCGCACCGTCCAGCCTGGTCCGTCGATGGCCGCGTCCCAGGCTCGGTGGTCGATCGTTCCCGACTGAGGCAGCTCGATGACGGGCACCTCGGAGCGCCAGACCAGGTTCGGCGCGGTGCGCGTGCGGAGGCGTTCCAGAAGGCGAAGCTGGCCTGCGTCGCGGATCGGCGGGCCCACCGGGAATGCCCGCGCCGAGAGCTCGAGCCCAAGCACGGCCAGCAGCTGGGCGAGCCGGACGACCGACACGTCGGGCGATTGGCCGCGACAGATTCGGGCGACCTGGCCGGAGCCCAGAGACATGGCTCGCCCGAGATCAGCGAAGCTCGTTCCACGCTGAACCCGCGCAGCCTCGGCCTCGCGACAGAGCTGCGCGGCGAGGCTGCGGCCCCGCTCCGTTCCACGGCGCATCGCGCTCTCTCGGGTTGGCACGCCCGCAGCGTGAGCGAGCCGGCTCAACGGTCGATCACCGCGCCGGAGCCGTAGTCGCACCCCTGGCTGGACTCGGGCCCGACCCGATCGGACCCGTGGCCGGAACGACCCAGGTCGGGTGCTACGATCCGGGGCCGATGCTCGACCACGAAGAGAAGTTCCTGTTCAAGGAGGAGATCCTCGCGCTCGCCAACTCGATGGCCGAGCCGGGGACCCTCGACAACGTCGAGGACCTCCTGACCGACGTCATCACGTCGCCCCGCTTCGACTCCGAGGTGTTCACCCTCGAGCGCAGCCTGCAGGTGATGCTCGGCGCCCGGCCCGGCACGACGCTGGTCGGCCTGCTGACCGTGAGCCCCGAGGTGTTCGACGAGGTCGCCGAGGTCCGGATCCCGCCCGAGGTCCACGAGCGGCTCGTCGCCTGGCGGGCCCGCTTCGGCCTGGCCATCGACAACGCCCTGAACTTCCTGAACAACCCCGACGGCATCCAGGGCCACAACTTCGCGACCCAGATCGCCCATGTCGAGGAGCGGCGGGTCCTGCAGGGTCGGCTGACCCTGGTCCGCTACAACAACGAGCCGCAGTTCTTCGTGGCCGATGCGGCCGTCTTCCTCGGGCTCGTGGCCGACATCATGGATCGGCTCGGCCCCTACCTCGAGGCCGATGGGGTCGACGCCGAGACCGTCACCCGGCTGCGGGAGGGCATCTCGCTCATCGAGCGGAAGACCAGCGCGACCCGGGCCTAGGCGGGCCAGGGTCGAGCACGACGCGGCGACGACCGGGACCGGCCCCGCGATGCGCCAGCTGTACCTCGCGGCCACGGGCCAGAACCGGGGCAAGACGACCGCCGCGCTCGGCCTCCTCGACGGGTTCGTCCGGCGCGGCCTGAAGACCGGGTTCATGAAGCCGGTCGGGCAGCGGACCGTCATCGACCACGGCGAGCCGGCGGACGAGGACGCCGTCCTCATGCACGAGGTCTTCGGCCTCGGCGAGCCCTACGCCGCGATGAGCCCGGTCCACATCCCGCGCGGCTTCACCAAGGCCTACATCGCGGGCGAGGTCGTCGAGGATCTGGGGGCCCGGGTCCGCCGGGCCCAGGCCGTGTTCGCGGATCACGACGTCCTGCTCGTCGAGGGCACAGGCCACGCCGGCGTCGGAGCGGTCATCGGCCTCTCGAACGCGGTCGTTGCCGCTTCGCTCGGGACCCCGGCGATCATCGTCAGCGAGGGTGGCGTCGGCCGCCCGATCGACGAGATCGTCCTGAACGCGGCGCTCTTCGAGCGTCACGGCGTGCCGGTGGCCGGGGCGATCGTCAACAAGGTCGACGTCGACGCCCAGCCCGGGATTCGCGACGTGCTGGAGGGCGGTCTTGCGCCCTACGGCATCCCGCTCCTGGGCATCCTGCCGCGCAAGCCGATCCTCTCGAACCCGACGCTCGAGATGATCGTCGAAGGGCTCCGCGCCGAGATGATCGAGGCGGGGCCGGACCTCGAGCGGGTCATCGACGGCGTCGCGATCGGGGCGATGGAGCCGGTCCACATGCTCGAGCGGGTGGGGCCCGGCACGCTCGTGATCGTCCCGGGCGACCGCGAGGACATCATCCTGACCCTGACGACGGCGCATCTCGTCGGGTCGCCAGGTCCGGCCAGGCGGGCGCCGACGCGGGGGCGCCTGCAGGTCGTCGCAAGGGACGGAGCCGAGCCAACGCTCGACCTGCCACTCGGCCACGATGGCGCCGCGATCGGGCTGGTGCTGACCGGCGGCTACCGCCCCCGGCCGGCGGTCCTCAACGCGATCCATCGGGCGAACCTCTTCGCGGCGCTCGTCCCGGCGGACACCTACTCGGTGGCGTCGGAGGTCCACGACCTCCTGGTCAAGACGCACCCGGCGGACCGCGAGAAGATCGAGCTCATCAAGCAGCTCGTCGCCGAGAACCTCGACGTCGACCGGATCCTGGCCGTCGCGACGGACGCGGCGATGAGACCCGCGTGAGCCGTCTCGACCAGCGGGCCTGGGCCGACCTCAGCGAGGTCGAGGGCTAGCCGAGCGGCTCGTTGTCGATGAGGCGGGTGGTCCCGAACCGCACGGCGAGCGACGCCAGCGCGGGACCGTCGACGCGGTCCAGCTCCTCGAGCGTCTCGCCATCGGCGATCGAGACGTAGTCGATCTCGGCGAGCGGCTCCGTCGCGATCTCAGCTCGCATCCGCGCCCGCAGGGCGTCGCCGGATCGCTCGCCACCGGCCCAGACCTCACGCGCGGCCAGGAGCGCCCGGTGGAGCACCGGCGCGGCCGCGCGCTCGGCGGGCCCGAGGTGGACATTGCGCGAGGAGAGCGCGAGCCCGTCGGGCTCGCGGACGGTGGGGCAGGCGATGACCTCGGTCGGGATCGCGAGGTCGATCGCCATCCGCCTCACGACCCGGACCTGCTGGGCGTCCTTCTGGCCGAAGTAGGCCCGCTCCGCGCCCACGAGGTCGAACAGGATCGCGACGACGGTCGCGACCCCGTCGAAGTGGCCGGGACGCGCGGCCCCCTCGAGCGGCTCGGCGATCGGCCCGACCCGGACGGTCGTCTGGAAGCCGGGTGGGTAGACCTCGTCCACGGACGGCGCGAAGACGATGTCGACGCCCTCCTCCTCGCAGATCGCGACGTCGCGCGCCTCGTTGCGCGGGTACCGCTCGAGGTCCTTCGGGTCACCGAACTGGCGCGGGTTCACGAAGATCGTCACGACGGTCGTCGCGTTGTCGACCCGGGCCCGCTGCATCAGCGAGCGATGGCCGGCATGCAGCCAGCCCATCGTCGGCACGACGCCGACCGGCCGGGGCGCGGCGACGAGCGCGGCACGCAGCTCGGCCCGCGTGCGGACCACGCGAGTCGCCGTGGCGCTTGAGGGAGCGGGTGCGCTCAGAGGTCGCGGTCGAGGGGGATGCCGGTCAGAGAACGATCGGCGTTTCCGGCGGCACGGTCGTCGGCGGTCCGGCCGAGGGCCTCGTCGAGCACCGCGTCGTCCATGCGGACGGTCTGCTCGGGCCCGGGGAAGCGGCCGCTCGCCACGTCGGCCGCGTACTCGCGGGCCGCCGTCGCGATGGCGCCCTGGACGTCGGCGTAGCGCTTCGCGTGCTTCGGCGAGAAGTCGCCGAGGCCGATGAGGTCGGTCACGACCTGGACCTGACCGGCGCAGCCCGCGCCAGCGCCGATGCCGATCGTCGGGATCCGGAGCCGCGAGGTGATGACGCTCGCCAACTGCTCCGGGACGAGCTCGAGGACGATCGAGAACGCGCCCGCGTCCTGGATCGCGACGGCATCGGCGAGGAGGGCCCGGGCCGCGTCGCGCGTCTTGCCCTGGACGCGGACCTTGCCGCCGAGCCCGTGCTGCGACTGCGGCGTCCAGCCGATGTGGCCCATGACCGGGATACCGGCCTTCGTCATCGCCTCGACGATCCTCGCGCTCCGCACGCCGCCCTCGATCTTCACGCCGTGGGCGCCGGCGTCGCGCATGAACCGCCCGGCGTTCTCGAGGGCCTCGTCGACGCTGGCGTAGGAGAGGAACGGCATGTCACCGACCACGACGGCCCGCCGCGTCCCGCGGACGACGGCCTTCGTGTGGTGGAGCATCTCGTCCATCGTCACCCTGACGGTGGACTCGTAGCCGAGCATGACCTGGCCGAGCGAGTCGCCGACGAGCAGGATCGGGATGCCCTCGTCGTCGAGGATCCGGGCCGTCGGGTAGTCGTACGCGGTGAGCATCGCGATGCGCTCGCCGTCGGCGTGCATCCGGCCGATGTCCGAGATCGTCAGGCGTCGGACGGTCTCACCGGTTGCGCTCATCGCCTCGTGGCCTCCTTCGTTGCGGCGGCAAGAGTCTGCGCTGCCGCATCCCGAGCGTCCAATGCGGCGGCGATGCGGTCGAGAATCCGATCGGCGACCTCGCGCTTCGAGAGGAGCGGCAGGTCGTCCCTCGCGCCGGCGGCGTCGAGGATCGAGACGCGGTTCGTGTCCGTGCCGAACCCGGCGCCGGGCGCCGACACGTCGTTCGCGACGAGGAGGTCGAGGCCCTTCGACCGGAGCTTCTCGGGGGCCCGGTCGAGCGACCCGGTCTCGGCCGCGAAGCCCACGAGGATCGGCGCGGGCCTGACGGGTTCCCGGGTGGCCGCCCCCGTCGAGTCCGCCCCGCGGACGATCGTGGCGACCTCGGCCAGGAGGTCCGGCGTCGACTCCAGCTGGAGCGTCAGGCCGTCGGCCCGGCTGACCTTCACGGCCGATGCCCGGACCGGGCTGAAATCGGCGACCGCGGCCGCCATGACCAGCGCATCCGCGGGCCGCGGGCCATCGAACATCGCCCGCCCGAGCGCCGCCCGGAGGTCACCGGTCGACTCGATCCGGACGATCGACGGGCCATCCGGGAGCGGGATCTCGACGGATCCGGCGATGAGCGTGACGTCGGCGCCCCGATCTAGCGCCGCTTCGACCACGGCGATGCCCATTCGCCCGGTGGAGCGGTTGCCGATGAACCGGACCGGATCGATCGGCTCGCGCGTGCCGCCGGCCGTCACGACGATCCGGCGGCCGGCGAGGTCTGCGTCCCGGACCGGGTGATCGACGAGCGGCGGGCGCCCCGCGGGATCGGGGGCGCGGACCGGGCGGTGGCCGATTGCCGCCACGACCGCGTCGACGATCCGACGCGGCTCGGCGAGCCGGCCCACGCCGACCTGGCCCGAGGCGAGGCGTCCGCTGTCGGGCTCGACGATCGAGTAGCCGAAGGCGTCCCGGAGCCGGGCCACGTTGGCCACGGTCGCGGGGTGGCGCCACATGTCGCCGTCCATCGCCGGCGCGACCACGACGGGAGCCGAGGTCGCGAGGCAGGCCGCAGTGACAACATCGCCGGGCAGCCCGTTCGCGATCGCACCCAGGAAGTGGGCCGTCGCCGGGGCAACGACGATCGCATCGGCCGAGTCGCCGACGACGATGTGGCCGATCCGGCCATCCGGCAGCAGCGCCAGCACATCCGTCTCGACCGGGTGGCGGGACAGGGCGGCGAACGTCAGCGGCCCGACGAACCGCGACCCGGCCGGCGACAGGAGCACGACGACGTCCGCGCCCTCGGCGGCGAGCAGCCGCAGGAGCTCGACGGCCTTGTAGGCGGCGATCGAGCCGGTCACTCCGAGGGCGATGAGCCGGCCCTCGAGCCGGCCCTGCCCGGGAGCCCGCTGCACCGCGGCCACTAGGCGAGGCCCAGCTGGAGTGGCGTGCCCCCGGCGACCTCGGCGTGGAGGATCGCGAGGCCCTCGAGGGTCAGGTCGACGTCGACGACCTCGACGCCGTCGATGCCGCCGGCCCACGGCGCCGCCGAGAGGCCGCCCGTCAGGATCGTGTGGACGGCCTCGGGCGGCACGTCGCTCGTGTCGGCGAGCTCTCGCCGGATGCGGGCCAGCAGGCCCGACGCGAGCGCCTGGTAGCCGAGGATCGCGCCGCTCTGGATCGCCGTGACGGTATCGCGGCCGATCGCCCGATCCGGCGCCCGAAGCTCGACTCGCGGCAGCTTCGCGGTTCGCGCGGCCAGGGCGTCGAGCCCGAGCTCGAGGCCCGGGGCGATCGCCCCGCCGACGTACGCCCCGTCCGCGGCCACGCAGTCGAAGGTCGTGGCGGTGCCGAAGTCGGCCACCACTGCCGGCGTTCCGTAGAGCCGCCCGGCGGCCAGCGCGTTGACGAGCCGATCCGCCCCGACCTCGGCCGGCCGGTCCACCCGCACCGGCAACGGCACGGTTCCCGCGCTCGCGAGCAGGAGCGGCCGCTCGCGGCGATCGGCCAGTCGCTCGAGCGCGCCCGTCAACGCCGGAACCACGCTTGCGCACGCGATGGCCGAGATGTCGGCGATCGCGGCATCGTCGAGCCGGAGCAGCGACTCGAGCAGGCTCTCGAGGTCGTCGGCCGTCGCCCGGGGGGCTGTGACCGCGCGCCGGGTGGCGACGAGGGCCCCGTTCCGGAACAGGCCAATCGTGAGGTTCGAGTTCCCGATGTCGATCGCGAGCAGCACGGCCGGATCATACGCGGGGCCTTCTGCGGGACCGAGGGCCGCGCTACCATCGCGGCCGGTAGATCCCGCGCCGCCCCCTGACACGCTCCGAGCCGCTTCCGAGTGCCCCCGGGAGGAGCCCGTGCCAAGCCAGCCGCCGGCCAAGTTCTTCGTGAATCAGGGCGTCGTGTCCAGCCGCGAGGACATGCTGAACCTCCTCCGGCCTCTCCTGAAGCAGACCGTCTCCTACCGTTACCTGCGCGGGCGCGACGTCGTCTCGCACGGCACCGGCTGGGTCGAGCGGATCGTCGTCGACCAGCCCGAGGTCTCGACCTACTTCACCCCGATCGCGATCACGGTGAACGTCGACTCGTTCGAGCACCTCGACTTCCAGACGCGGCCCGACCAGCTCCTCGTCTACACGCTCGTCCAGGGCGACGAATCGGTGATCGTCGAGTTCACGCCCGGCGGCGATGGCTCGACGTCGCCGTTCGAGCCGCACCAGCTCGCCTTCGACACCTCCGGCTTCGTGCAGATGGAGCTCACGGGCCTCGAAGGACCCGCCACCGAGGAGTAGCGAACCGCCCGCGGGGCTCGCGATTCAAGCGCGAATCCGTTAACGCGCGGGCGTACCATCGCGGCCATTCGGGCCCGGTCAGCGGGCCCTGGGAGGGACGCGCGACCCGCTGCCCCCTCGGGCGCGGCGCGCTCCGGTGGAGGAGGGACCGGTCCGGGTGTCTGCAGCAAGTGACGCCGCGCCCAGCATGACGAGCGCCGGCAGCCTCGCCCGTTACTTCAAGTTCGCGGAGCGCGGGACCGACCTGGTCACCGAGGCTCGAGCGGGCCTGACCACGTTCATGGTCATGGCCTACATCATCTTCCTGAACGGGAACATCATCGCCGGGCCACTCAAGCTCGATCCCGTCGCCGTGGCCGCCGGCACCGCGTTGACCGCCGGCGTGATGACGATCCTCATGGGGCTCGTTTCGAACTATCCGTTCGCCCTGGCAGCCGGTCTGGGCCTGAATGCCGTCGTGGCGTTCAGCCTGACGGCCCAGGGACTCGATGCCAAGGGCGCGATGGGCGTCATCGTGCTCGAGGGCGTGGTCATCACGATCCTTGTCGCCCTCGGTCTCCGAGAAGCGATCCTGAACGCCGTTCCGCTGGCCCTGAAGCGGTCGATCGGCGTCGGCATCGGCCTCTTCATCCTGTTCATCGGCTTCGCCAACGGCGGGCTGATCGTGTCCGGCTGCGCACCCGACTCCGCGACACTGGGGTTCTGCGACGGGACCCTCGTCACCCTGTCATTCCCGAACTCCCCGGGCCAGTTCGTGTTCCTGCTCGGCCTGGCGATCACGTTCATCCTCTGGGCTCGCCGGGTCAAGGCGGCCCTTGTCGTCAGCATCCTGGTGACCACGATCATCGCGATCCTGGCTGGCGTCCAGAAGGTCGACACCTCGAACCTGATCGCGCCGGTCAGCTTCTCGACCCTGGGCCTCGGCTTCCAGGATCCGTTTCAGGCGTTCACGAAGCTTGGGGCGATCACCGCGATCCTGACCATCTTCGCGATCATGCTCAGCGACTTCTTCGACACGATCGGCACGGTGACGGGGATCGCCGTCGAAGCCGGCCTCGCGGACAAGGACGGCTCGGTTCCCGGCATCGGCCGGATTCTGATCGTGGACAGCCTCGCCGCTCTCGCCGGCGGGGCTGCAGGTGTCTCCTCGAACACGACGTACATCGAGAGCGCCGCCGGCGTCGCCGAGGGAGGGCGAACTGGCTTCACATCGGTCGTCGTGGGCGTGCTGTTCCTCCTCGCGATCGTGCTCTCGCCGATCGCGGGGCTGATCCCATCCCAGGCGACGGCACCCGCCCTCGTCCTCGTCGGCTACCTGATGTTCACGCAGATCCGGGACATCCCGGTGACCGATATCGAGGACGGCCTCCCGGCACTCCTGACGATCGTCCTGATGCCCCTGACGTACACGATCACCGTGGGCATCGGGGCGGGGTTCATCAGTTGGACGCTTCTCAAGGTTGTCCGAGGCAAGGCCTCGCAGGTGCACCTCCTCGTCTGGGTCGTCACGATCGCGTTCGTCATCTACTTCGCTGACAGCTGGATCCAGGCAGTCCTCCCCAAGTAGCGCTGGTCAGCTCGATCCGCCGACACGGCCGGCGCCCCCGGGCGCCGGCCGTCCGATTCGTCTCGACCTGTACCATCCCCGGCGATGTTCGAACGGACGGCGCTGCCCGAGGGGCCGCGCGTGATCAGCGCGCGCCTGCCTGCCGCCCGGTCCGCCAGCGTCGCCGCGTACGTGATCGCCGGCTCCCGCTCGGAGCATCCGGATCAGGCCGGTGTCGCCCACTTCCTCGAGCACCTCACGTTCAAGGGCACCAGGGCCTACCCCTCGACCCGGGCGCTTAGCGAAGCCATCGAGGGCGTCGGCGGGTCGTTCAACGCGGCCACCGATCGGGAGTCGACCGTGTACTGGGCCCGCGTGCCCGGCCGGGAGGTCGGCCGGGCGATGGACGTCCTGGGCGAGCTCGTCTGCCGGCCCGCCCTCGACGGCTCGGAGATCGCCCGCGAGCGGGACGTCATCGTCGAGGAGATCCGCGGCTACCTCGACGACCCGGTCGAGTACTGCCAGATCCTGTTCCAGCAGGCGATGTTCGGGAAGGGCCCGCTGGGCCGCGAGATCTGCGGCGAGGAGGCCGACGTCCGGGCCCTCGCCGACCCCCGGATCCGGGAGTTCTGGGCGAGCACATACCGCCCCGCGAACATGGTCGTCGCGGTCGCCGGCGACCTCGACCACGAGGCCGCCGTCGAGCTGGCATCGAAGGCGTTCGGTCGGGGCAACGGCGCGGTGGCCGGGTTCGCGCCGGCGCCGGCGCTGCCGGCCGGCGAGCGGTTCCTCGCCGCGCGACGCGAGACGACCCAGGCGCAGCTGTGCGTCGGCGTCCCGGCCCTCCGACGCGACCATCCCGACGCCTGGGCCCTGGCGATCCTGAACGTGATCCTCGGCGACGGAATGAGCAGCCGGCTGTTCCTCGGCCTCGTCGACCGGGACGCCGTCGCCTACGACGTCGGCTCCGGGATCGTCGAGTACGCCGACGCCGGCTCGCTCGAGGTCACCGCGGGCGTGGATCCGGCCCGGCTCGGGAAGGCCCTCGCTGCGATCCTGGTCGAGCTCGCGCGCCTGCGCGACGAGCCGATCCCCGAGGCCGAGCTGGCGAAGGCGAAGGCCTACCTCGCCGGCGGCCTCGAGCTGCGCATGGACGAGACCCGCCACCTCGCGTCGTGGGTCGGCGGCCAGGAGGCCCTCCACGATCGGGTGCTCACGCTGGACGAGGCGCTGGCGGCCATCGAGGCCGTGTCGGCTGCCGACGTCCACCGGTTGGCGGGCGAGCTCATCCGGGACGAGGCCCTCCGGCTCACGGTCGTCGCGCCCGGCCGGAGCGCGCGCGGCCTCGATCGGTCGCTCCGGCTGCCGGCATGAGCCCGACGCAAGGCGCGAGCGCGATGAGCGACGACCTGCGGATCGCGCGCCTGCACCTCCGGGTCGGGATGCTGACCCTCGCGCTGGCCGAGCTCGAGGACCTCGAGCGGCGTGGCCTCCTGTCGAACGACGACCGGGCGATGCTCGCCGAGGCCCGCTGGCGATCCGGCGACAGCGACGGCGCGGCCGCGGCCGCCCGGGCCAACCTCGACGCCGGTGGCGACGACCCGGTCGCGATCTGCATCGCCGCGGAGGCCGCGGCCGCCGACGGCCGGCCGGGCGAGGCACGCTCGCTCATGGACCGGCTCGGCCCGCCGGACGCGACGACCCTCGACGCGCTGTTCGGGGGCATGCCGCGCCGGGCGTTCTGGCCATCGGCGCCCGCGGACGTGGGCGAGGCCGAGACGCTCTTCGGCGACATCCCGCGCGTCGGCGAGCGACGGACGCCGTCGCGTTCCGAGTCCGGTTCCGGGGCCAGCACCGCGGCGGGCGCCGCGAGCGCGGTTGCCGCAGAGGCGACGGTCAGCGATTCGGGGACGCCCCGGCGGCGAGAGAGCTCCGTCCCCGGCCCGCGGGAGGTCCTCGATGCGACGGCGCCCGGCCTCTGGTCCGCCGCCGGCGAAGCCGGTCCGGAGGCCGCCGCGCCGTTGGAGAGCGTGTCGCCGGGCCGGCCGCGCCATGTCAGCCCGACCCTCGATCTCGACCCGGTGGCGGAGCTGCACGAGGCTCGAGCCGAGCTCGCGGCGACCCCGGACCGCGCCCTTCTCCGACTGGCACTGACACTCCGTGCCGACCCGACCCTGGCGCCGGCGGTCCTCGACCTCGTGGCCGGTCGGACCGAGCCCCTCGCGGCGATCCTCCGGGGCGACGCCCAGCGCCTGCTCGGGCGGCATCTCGAGGCCGAGGCGGCGTTCGCTAGCGCGGCAGCAGGGCTCGGCGACGAGCCGCGCCAACCGCGATCATGACGACCGCCGAACCGGAGGAGGCTCCGTGACTGAACGCACCCTGGTGCTCATCAAGCCGGACGCCGTCCAGCGCCTGCTGGCCGGCCGGATCCTCGCCCGGTACGAGGACCGCGGCCTGAAGGTGATCGCCCTGAAGCTGGTCGCGGTCTCGACCGACCTCGCCGAGCAGCACTATGCCGTCCATCGCGACAAGCCCTTCTTCCGCGGGCTGGTCGACTTCATCACGAGCGCCCCGCTGATCGCGGCGGTCCTCGAGGGCCCGAACGCGATCGCGATCGTCCGGGCGATGAACGGCGCCACGCGGCCGCCCGATGCCGCGCCGGGGACGATCCGCGGCGACTTCGCGGTCGAGACCGCGCAGAACCTCGTGCATGCGTCGGACGGCGCCGAGACGGCAGCGGCGGAGATCGCTCTCTGGTTCGACGCCGGTGAGCTCCACGAGTACAACCGCCAGATCGACCGCTGGGTCCTGGCCCCGGAGGACTAGCTGACTAGTCGATCACGCCGATGATGGCGATGATGAATCCGACGATCGCCAGCAGGATCACCGCGTAGCCGGTCAGCGGCGCCCGGTTGGCCCGTAGCTTCGCCGGCAGCGCCCGCCGGATGGCCCGCAGCGACAGCCCTCGACCCGACCAGCCCGCTTCGCGCCCGCCGGTCCAGCGGAGCCGCGCGGACGGGCCGTTCGTGACGGCAGCGCTCATCGTCCCGGCCCCGGTCACGACGACGCGGCCGAGGTAGAGCACCGGTGTCAGAGCGACGAGGAGGAGCAGGAGGCCGAGCGGCCCCTGGATCGTCGCATTGACGAGGGCGATGCGCGCTTCCCAGATCGCCATCCCGGGCAGCCCGACGGCGCCGACCCAGATGATCCCGAGCGCGACCGCGAGCCCTGGCGAGGCACGCATCCAGCCGCGGAGATCGACGAGCCGGTGGGCGCCGAAGGTCGAGCGCATCGCCGACACCCACGCCGCGAGGGCCGTCTTGATCGCCGCCGAGGCGACGAGCCAGTCTCGGGCGGCCTCGGCCGCGTCGGTGTTGAGCGAGGCGAAGGCGAGGACCGCGATCCCGGCGTCCTGGAGGATCGAGTAGCCGAGGACGTGCTCGAGATCGTCATGGAGCATGGCGGCGAAGCCGCCGACAACGATGCTCGCGATCCCGACGAGGATGATCACCACGCGCTCGAGGTCGTCGACGCCACCCGGCCCGACGGCGACCTGGCCCCAGTCGAGGGCCACGAGCATGAAGGCCGCCGGTCCCCAGATGAGGGCCGCCGGCACGGCGAGCGGCGAGACGCCCTCGGTGAAGCGGGCCGCCCAGACGTGGGCCGGGATCAGGCCGGATCGCATGGCCACCGCGGCCACGATGCCGAGGAGCGCGACGCTGGCGGCCGCACGGAGCTCCGGGTCGCCGACCGGCGGCCCGTTCGCGAGCGGCCCGACCGGCGACGCTGCCCAGGCGATCACGGCGATGCCGAGGAGGGCGGAGCCGAGCGTCGCCCACGTGCCGCGGACGACGGTCGGGAGGTGGGCCGGATCGCCGCCGGCGCCCCGCCAGCCGGCCAGGCCGGGCAGCATGATCGCGGCCACGCCGCCGCCGCCGAGCGCCGCGAAGCCGGTCCCCGGATCGTGGACGGCGATCGCGATCATCGCGGCCCCGAGGCCGAGGAGCGCCGGGCCGGTCACGACCCTCCGCCGCCCGGCCAGCTCGAGCGTCCCGAGGATGACGGTCCCCGCCGCCCAGCCGATCGCGACCACCCGCAGCAGGCCCGACCCCACGAGCGCGGTTCCGCCCGTCGCGACCGCATCGTCGATCGGCATGACGAGCGCGATCGCCAGGGAGCCGACGGCCGCGACGAGGCCGATCGCCGTGCCGGCTCGAGGCCACTCCGGGGTCACGAGGACCGTGGCCACGCCGCCACCGAGGGCGACGGCCACGAGGGCGAGGATCGTCACGTGACATCCTCGGCATCGGCGGTGGCCTCGAGCCGGGCGCCGCTGGCGTGGGCCAGCCCGACGCCGCACGCCGCGCCGCCGACGAGCAGGCCCGCGATCGCGATCTGCTCGAGGTCGTTCGGGGCCGACTGCGAGCCGGCGAAGCCGACGCGGAGGAGCGTCACGCCGACCGTCACGAGCGCGACCCCGACGGCGCGGCCGAACCCCGGGCGTCCGAGCGCCGCTGGCGTCAGCCCCACGGCCAGCACCGCCGCCGCCGCAGCCAGGATCACGATCGCCGGCGAGCCCGCCGCGGCGAGGACGTCGGAGTGGCTGGCCGGCAGATCCGCGCCGTTCGCGACGACCGCGAGCTGGAGGGCGATGGCGGCGCCGCCGACCGCGGCCGCGATCGCGATCAACCCCTCCGCCGGCCAGCCGAGCGGGGAGCTCGCGCCCTCGGCCTGGCCGACGTCGGCGGCGAGCCGGACGATCGATAGGCACAGCAGCCCGCCGACGATTCGGACGCCGACGCTCGCTGCGGACGGCAGGGGATCGATGAGGAAGGTCGCCCCGACGAGGACGATCGCCAGCCCGATGAGCGCGGCGCGCGGATCGCGGCTCGAGACGGCGATGATCGCGCCCACCCCGACCGCGACCGCGACGGCCGTCAGGGCGACGTTCATGGGCTCGGGCTTGGAGCGGGGCTCGGGACGTCGCTCGGGTTCGACCTGCCGGCGCCGGCGCTGCCGTCGAGACCCGGGTAGGTCGGCCGCGAGATCGTCCCGAGCGTGTCGAACGGCCAGTACCGGAGCCACGCCCGGCCGATGACGCTCGAGATCGGGATCGGTCCGAAGATCCGCGAGTCGGCGGACGCGTTGCGGTGGTCGCCCATCACGAAGAGGTCACCATCCGGCACGAGCCATTGGCTCGTGTTGCCGTCGAGTGGCTCGGTCGTCGTGGAGCCGTCGTCGTTGTGGATGTACGGCTCGGCGAGCTTCACGCCGTTGACGTACACGTCGCCGTCGCGGAGCTCGACCGTGTCGCCCGGCAGGCCGATGACCCGCTTGATGAACGGCACGCCGGTGCTCTCGCTCCAGTTCGGCGGCGGGTTGAACACCACGATGTCGCCGCGGGCGTAGGCCGACCAGTGGGGCGTCAGCTTGTCGACGAGGACGTACTGATCGGGGAGGAGGGTGACCTCCATCGACGTCTGCTGGACCTTGTACGGCTGGGCCACGAAGGTCTGGATGCCGAGGAAGATGACGAGGGTCAGGACGAGCGTTTCGACCACCTCGAACAGGCAGCCGAGGGCGGGTCGTTGGGTCACAGGACGGGGAGTATACGGGCGGACCCGGACCCGCCCGGGATTTGACCCGTTCGAACTCGCGGCGATAGACTCCGCCCGCCCGAACGGGTCTGTCCCGACCTGCCCGCGGGCCTTCCAATTCGACCGCACTTCCGGCGGACGAGCGCGCCATGACGCCCGGATCGCCGCCAGCTCCTGGAGGACCCGCCAACCCGATGGACGCCAGTCAGCTGCAGCTGATCATCCCGGTCGCCGGCATCGCCGCCGTCCTCTTCGCGGTGTACCTCGCCCGGGATGTCCTGTCCCGGGACAAGGGGCCCCAGGCGATGCAGGACGTCGCCGATACGATCCGCGAGGGCGCGGACGCGTTCATCCGACGGCAGTACACGACGATCGCCGTCCTCGCCCTCGTCGGCGCGGTCGTCATCGGCCTGGTCATCACGGCCTTCGAGACGAAGGACGTCGCGGACACGAGCGTGTTCGGGCTCGACCTGGGTTGGCGGACCGGCATCGCCTTCCTCGTCGGCGCCGCCTGCTCGATGGCGTCCGGGATCATCGGCATGTACATCAGCGTCCGCTCCAACGTGCGGACCGCGGCGGCGGCGCGCCGCAGCCTCGTCGAGGCGGTCCAGGTCGCGATGCGCGGCGGCGCCGTCTCGGGCTTCCTGGTGGTCGCGCTGTCGCTCCTCGGCGTGTACGGGATCTTCGCGGCCTACGGCGGTCTGGCCGGCGGGACCGCCACCCACGACGCACCCTTCCTCATCGTCGGCTTCGGCTTCGGCGCGTCGTTCGTGGCCCTCTTCGCCCAGCTCGGTGGCGGGATCTACACGAAGGCTGCCGACGTCGGCTCCGACCTCGTCGGCAAGGTCGAGGCCGGGATCCCGGAGGACGACCCGCGGAACGCGGGCGTCATCGCGGATCTCGTCGGCGACAACGTCGGCGACTGCGCCGGCCGAGGTGCGGACCTCTTCGAGTCGACGGCGGCGGAGAACATCGGGGCGATGATCCTGGGGGTCGGGGCCTACGCCATCGCGAGCACGGCCGGCTGGCCGAACCCGCAGGCCTGGATCTTCTTCCCGCTCGTCGTCCGCTCGTTCGGCCTGCTGGCCACGATCGTGTCGATGTTTTTCGTCCGCGGGCGCGAGGACGAGAACCCGATGAACATGCTGAACCGCGGCTACTGGGTCACGACGATCCTGTCGGCCGCCGGGCTCGCGGTGGCGACCTACGTGATGATGAACACGAACGGCGCGAGCTCGAACGGCCTGCCCGTCTGGGTCTGGTTCTTCCTCGCGGGCGTCGTCGGCCTGGCGACCAGCGTCGCGTTCGTCTACATCACCCAGTACTACACCGCGGGCACGTTCCGGCCGGTCCGGGAGATCGCCGAGGCGTCGAAGACCGGCCCGGCGACCAACATCATCTCGGGGGTCGCCGTCGGCTTCGAGACGACGTTCGTGACCGCGATCACGATCGGGGTCGCCCTGTTCCTCAGTCACTGGCTGGGCTCGCAGGCCGGCCTGCTCGACTCGAACGGGGTCGACAAGGGCGGCATCTTCGGGACCGCCGTGGCGACGATGGGCATGCTCATGACCACGGCCTTCATCCTGGCGATGGACACCTTCGGCCCGATCACCGACAACGCCGGCGGCGTCGCCGAGTTCAGCCGGGCCGAGGCCGGTGCCCGCGAGATCACCGACCGGCTCGATGCCGTCGGCAACACGACGAAGGCCCTGACGAAGGGCTACGCGATCGCCTCGGCATCGCTCGCCGCGTTCCTGCTCTTCAGCGCCTACATCGACAAGGTCAACCTGATCATCGGCCGTCAGATCGCGGCCGGCACGAACGACGGCCGGACGCTTCTGACCTCGGTGAACCTCGCCAACGTGAACGTGTTCATCGCCGCGCTCATCGGGGCGATGCTCGTCTACTTCTTCAGCTCGCTCGCCATCCGCGCCGTCGGCACGACCGCCCAGGCGATCATCGTCGAGGTCCGGCGGCAGTTCCGGGAGATGCCCGGGATCATGGACTACAGCCAGCGCCCGGACTACGCCCGCGTCGTCGACATCACGACCCGGGCGGCGCTCCGCCAGATGGTCCTGCCCGGCGCTGTCGCCGTCGCGACGCCGATCATCGTCGGGCTGCTCCTTGGCCACGAGGCGATCGCCGGCATGCTCATGGTCGGCACGATCGCCGGGGTGCTCCTGGCCACCGTCCTGAACAACGGCGGCGGCGCCTGGGACAACGCCAAGAAGTACATCGAGTCCGGGCACCTGACCGATGACGCGGGCACGGTCCTCGGCAAGCGGACGCCGGCCCACGCGGCCGCGGTCGTCGGCGACACGGTGGGCGACCCGTTCAAGGACACTGCCGGCCCGTCGCTGCACGTCCTCGTGAAGCTCCTAGCCACGATCACCCTGGTGCTGGCCCCGCTCTTCATCCGCTAGTCCGCCCGCTTGCGATCCGGTAGCTCGCGCCGGGTGCCCACCCGGCTCGGAGGAACTCGATGGACCTGACCATCCAGGCGCTGGTGATGGGGATCGTCCAGGGCCTGACCGAGTTCCTGCCGGTCTCGAGCTCGGGGCACCTGATCATCGTCCCGTGGCTGTTCGGCTGGACGGATCCGTTCATCGACAGCCTCGCGTTCAGCGTCATGCTCCACATCGCGACACTGATCGCGCTCCTCGTGTACTTCCGGCAGGACTGGCTGCGCCTGATCCCCGCGGGTCTGGCCGCGATCCGTGACCGCTCGCTCCGGGACGATCCCGAACGCCGGCTGGCGTGGCTGCTCGTCGTGGCCACGATCCCGGCAGTCATCGCCGGCATCCTCCTCAACGACATCATCGAGAACGCCGTTCGCCAGCCGACGATCGTGGCGATCATGCTGACCATCGGTGCCGCGATCCTGTTCGTCGCCGACCGGACGAGCGCCCGGACGAAGGACGTCCAGGGCGTAACCTTCCCCGTCGCGTTCGGGATCGGGGTGGCGCAGGCGTTCGCCCTCGTCCCCGGGATCAGCCGGTCCGGCATCTCCATCAGCGCCGGCCTGTTCGCGGGCCTGACCCGCGAGGCGGCGGCCCGGTTCAGCTTCCTCATGGCGACCCCGGTCATCGCCGGCGCCGGCCTGTGGGAGGCGAAGAAGCTCGTCACCGGCGAGGCCGGGGTCAGCGTCGACCTCGGCCCGCTCGTCGTGGGCATGGTGGCCGCGCTCGTGTTCGGGCTCCTCGCGATCGAGGTCACGCTCCGCTACCTCCGGACGCACTCGACGCTCGTCTTCGTTGCCTACCGGGTCGCCCTGTCGATCGTCGTGGTCGTCGCCTGGCTGTTCCTGCTCGGGCACTGAGCCGGAGCCCGGCCCGATGGAGGTCATGAAGCAGCTCCGCCAGCGGGCGATCCGCGACCTCATCGAGACCCGCTCCATCCGGACGCAGCACGAGCTCGCCGCGGCGCTCCGCGAGCGCGGGTTCCAGGCCACCCAGGCCACGGTGTCGCGCGACGTCCGGGAGCTCGGGCTCGCGAAGGGCGGCCGCGGCGGGACGCCCGTCTACGTCCTGCCGCCGCGGCTCGTCGAGGCCGAGGCGACCGGCGAGGACCGGCTCCGGCGCCTCCTCGCCGACCTCCCGATCGAGGTCCGGGAGGCCGGCCTCCTGCTGATCCTGCGGACGATGCCGGGCTCGGCCCACGCGATCGCGGCGGCCCTGGATCGAGCCCGCTGGCCGGACGTCGAGGGCTCGATCGCCGGCGATGACACGGTCTTCGTGGCGGTCGCCGACCGGGGTGCGCTGCGACGTCTGCGGGACCGATTCGCCGCCCTCTCCGGACGGGCCTGACACAGCCGCCCGAGCAAGTCCGCGGAGCGCTCGGCCGCGTCGCGAATCCGCAACGATTCAGGGCGTTTCGCGACTTTTGACACCCCTCGGGCGGCGCGGTAGGCTACGCCGCCAACTCGAACTCCAGCAGGCGGTTCCCACCGCTTAGAGGCTGGGGTTTTTCCTTTCATCGGGGGCCCGCCCGAGCATGAACAACAAGCCAACCTACATCTCGAAGGACGGCCTCGAGAACCTCCGCCACGAGCTGGAGGAGCTCGTCGCCGTCCGTCGACCCGAGGTCGCCCAGCGGATCCACGACGCCAAGGAGCTCGGCGATCTCAGCGAGAACGCCGAGTACGAGGACGCCAAGAACGAGCAGGCGTTCGTCGAGGGCCGCATCCAGCAGCTCGAGGCGTTGATCAAGAACGCCACGCTCATCGACGGCAACCACGGCAGCGACCACGTCCAGATCGGCTCGACGGTCAAGGTCAAGGGGCCGGACGGCAGCGTGTCCTTCACGATCGTCGGCTCGACCGAGGCCCGGCCGACCGAGGGCCGGATCAGCAACGAGAGCCCGGTCGGTCGGGCGCTCCTCGGCCGCCGGAAGGGCGACACGGTCAAGATCCAGGTCCCGGCCGGCGACATCGCCTACACGATCGTCGCCATCTCGTAAGCGAGCGTCGGCCATGGACTGGGCTGACGAGCTCGCGGCGCAGGTCTCCGGGCCGCAGGTCGTCAACGACTCGAAGACACCATCGGGGACCGTCCACGTCGGCAGCCTCCGCGGCCCCGTGATCCTCGACGTCATCACCCGGGCGCTGCGCGCGGCCGGGCACGAGACGACCCTCCTCTACGGCGTCGACGACCTCGACGCGATGGACGCCCAGGCGCTGCTCACGCCCGATGCGGTCGAGGCGGCGATGGGCAAGCCGCTGGCCCACATCCCCGACCAGGTCGGCGATGGCCACGCCTCGTATGCCCGCCACCACGCCCAGGTCTTCATCGACCTCTTCGCCGCCCTCGGCGTGAAGCCGGACCGCTACTACTGGATGAGCGACATCTACCCGACCGGGGCGATGGACCCGTTCATCCGGACCGCGCTCGATCGGGCGCACGTCGTCCGCGACCTCTACCGGCGCGTCTCGAACGTCCAGCACCCGGACACGTGGCATCCGCTCCTCGTCATCTGCGAGAGCTGCGGCCGGGTCGGGACGACGATCGTCACGAGGTGGGACGGCGAGCGGGTGTTCTACGAGTGTCGGCCTGACCTCGTGACCTGGGCCCACGGCTGCGGGCACTCGGGCTGGGTGTCGCCCTTCGGCGGTCGGGCCAAGCTGCCCTGGAACCTCGAGTGGGCCGCCCAGTGGTCGCTGTTCGGGGTGACCATCGAGCCGTGCGGCAAGGACCTGGCGACGGCGGGCGGGTCCCGAGACCGCTCGGACGCCGTGGCCCGCGAGGTCTTCGAGCGCGAGCCGCCGATCAACGTCCCGTACGAGTTTCTGAACGTCGGCGGCCGGAAGATGTCGACGTCGAAGGGCCGCGGGACGGCGGCGCACCGGATCGTCGAGGTCCTGCCGCCCGAGCCGCTGCGGACGCTGATGATCCGCTCGCGACCCAACCATGCCATCGACTTCGACCCCGAGGGCACGGACGCCGTGCCGCGCCAGTTCGACGAGTTCGATCGGCTCGGCGACGCCGTGGCGGGTCGTGACGTCAGGGGCGACCTGCCGCCGGGCTTCGAGGGCATGTTCCGGTACGCCCTCCGGGACCCGGACGCGGACGTGGACGCCGAGGCGGCCGCGTTCCGGCCCAGCTTCTCCCACCTCGCCTTCCTGCTCCAGGTTCCCGGGGCCGACATCCCGGGCCTCATGGCCGCGGAGAAGGGGAGTGCCCTCGACGGCCACGAGGTCGAGATCCTCGAGGAGCGGCTCGCCGCGGCCCGTGTCTGGCTCGACGACTACGCCCCCGAGCGCGCCCGGATGCGGGTCCAGGAGCGATTGCCCGAGGCGGCCGCGAACCTCGATCCGGACCAGCGGGCGTTCCTCGGGACCCTGGCCGAAGAGGCCGCCGCGCGGTCCGGTGACGAGTGGCAGGCGGCGATCTTCGCGACCGCCCAGGCCGGTGGCCTGCCCTCCGGCCGGGCCTTCGCGGCGCTGTACGTGGCGTTTCTCGGCCGCCCGAACGGGCCGCGCGCCGGCTGGCTCCTCGCCGGCCTCGACCGCGCCTTCGTCACGGCACGCCTGCGCGCGGCTGCCGGCGCGGCCACACTGCCGGCATGAGCGTCGGGCTGCAGCGGCTCCGCGAGGAGCCAGATCGCATCCGGCAGGGTGCGATCGACAAGGGCGAGGACCCGGCGATCGTCGATGCGGCGCTGGCCGCCGACGCCCGCCGGCGCGAGCTCCAGGGCGAGGGCGACGCGCTGCGGGCCGAGCGCAACTCGCTCTCGAGGCAGATCGGCGAGGCGATCAAGGGCGGCGCCAGGCCCGACGGCGACGCGGTCGTCGGGCTCAGGAGCCGCTCCACCGACATTGGCAAGCGGCTTTCGGAGATCGATGACGACCTCGGGCGAACCGAGGCCGAGGTCGAGGAGCTGATGCTCCGGATCCCGAACCCGGCAGATTCCGACGTCCCGGTCGGGGGCGAGCACGCCAATGTCACCGTCCGGACGTGGGGCGAGCTCCTCCCGCGGGTGCAGCCGGTCATCGGCGAGGTCGGGGCGGACGCGCCCGCCGGCGGCGAGACCTGGGAGCGGCGGCCGCACTGGGAGATCGGCGAGGCCCTGGCGCTCTTCGACCTGCCACGGGGCGCGAAGGTCGCGGGCTCGGGCTTCCCGGTCTATCGGGGCTATGGCGCGGCCCTCCAACGAGCTCTCATCCAGTGGTTCCTCGACGTCCACAGCCGCGAGAACGGCTTCACCGAGATCTGGCCGCCGGTCGTCGTCAACGCCGACTCGGCCCGTGGCACCGGCCAGATCCCGGACAAGGAAGACCAGATGTACGTCGTCACCCGCGACGAGCTGTACCTGGTCCCGACGGCGGAGGTCCCGGTCACGAACCTCCACCGCGACGAGATCCTCGAGGCCGCGGACCTGCCGATCCACTACGCGGCATACACGCCGTGCTTCCGGCGCGAGGCGGGCGCGGCCGGCAAGGACACCCGCGGGATCATGCGGGTCCACCAGTTCGACAAGGTCGAGATGGTCCTGTTCGAGCGGCCGGCCGACTCGGAGGCCGCGCTGGAGTGGATGACGGGTCGCGCGGAGGACCTCCTGCAGCGCCTCGGGCTGGCCTACCGGGTGCTCTTGATGTCGACCCGCGAGATGGGCTTCGTGCAGGCCAAGAAGTACGACCTCGAGGTCTGGGCACCGGGCGTCGAGCGCTGGCTCGAGGTCAGCTCGTGCTCGAACTTCCGGGACTACCAGGCCCGCCGGATGTCGATCCGGTACCGGCCCGAGCCCGGCGCGAAGCCGGAGCTTGTCCACACGCTCAACGGCTCGGGCCTCGCCCTCGCCCGGATCGTCGCCGCGATCCTGGAGACCTACCAGCGCGCCGACGGTGGCCTCGACGTCCCCGAGGTGCTCCAGCCGTACATCGGCGTCGACGCTGTGCTCGCGCCGGCCTGACGTATCCTCCCGCCCGGAGAGGTGCCGGAGCGGTTGAACGGTCCTGTCTTGAAAACAGGCGAGGCGCAAGTCTCCGTGGGTTCGAATCCCACCCTCTCCGCCAGCCGCTGCCCGATCCCTAACGACCGGCAGCATCCGCCGCCGCCGTCGGCGTTCGTGAGCCGTTACGCTCCTCGCGTGACCGAAGCTGCCGCCCTGCCGTGCCCGCACTGGGCCGAAACGATGGACGCTCCGCCCGACCCGAAGAACGTGTGCGAGCGCTGCATCGAGATCGGCAGCCAGTGGGTCCACCTCCGCCAGTGCCTCGTCTGCGGCAAGACCCTGTGCTGCGACGACAGCCCGAACCGGCACACGACGGCCCATTGCCTGCGCGAGGGCCATCCGATCATGCGATCGGCCGAGCCCGGCGAGAGCTGGGCCTGGTGCTACCCGGACGAGCTGCCGTTCGTCCCCGGGCCCGACGGCTGGGAGGTCGCCTGACCGGCCGGATCAGCCTCGGCTGATCCTGGCCAGGATCGCGGCGGCCCGGGCTCGGTCCGGGAACGACGTCTGGGTCCCGCCGCGGGTCACGCTGTGGGACGCGCACGCGACGCCGAGCCGGACGGCGTCGATCGGCGGCCACCCGAGCCCGAGCCCGACGGCGAACGCGCCGACGAGCGCGTCGCCGGCCCCGGTCGTGTCGACCGCCCGGACGTGGGGCGCCTCGATCCGGTCGACCTGTCCGGCGTGGACGAGCACCGCCCCGTACCCGCCGCGAGTGACGACGAGGTCGCAGCCGATCCGCTCGGAGAACGCGAGCAGCTCGGGCTCCGAGTCCGCGATCGCCGCGCCGACCAGGCTCGCCAGCTCCATCTCGTTCGGCACCAGCCAGTCGGAGAGCGAGACGAGCTGCGCGTCGAGCTTCGCTGCCGGCGCGGGGTTCAGGACGGTCGTCGCGCCGCGCCGCTTCGCGGAATCGAAGGCGGACGCCGTCACGGCCTGCCGGATCTCCAGCTGTCCGACGAGGACGTCGACCGAACAAGCCTCCTCCACGGTCCGCGCCGCCACGCCGGGGTCGATGCCGGCGTTCGCGCCGGCGATCACGACGATCCGGTTCGTGCCGTCGGCCTCGACCCAGATGGGCGCCAGCCCGCTCGAGCCCGGCAGCCGGGCGAGGCCGCGAAGGTCGATGCCCTCGGCCTCGAAGCTCGCGGCCATCTCGGCCCCATACGCGTCGTCGCCGACGGCTCCGATGAAGGCCACCCGCGCCCCGAGTCGTGCGGCCATCACCGCCTGGTTCGCGCCCTTGCCGCCGAAGCCCTGGACGAAGCGCTCGCCGAGCACGGTCTCGCCCGCCCCTGGCGCCTGCTCGACGTACGCGACGAGGTCCATGTTCGCGGCTCCCACCACCGCGATCGACGGCGCCGGACCGGTTGCCTCCACCCGGCTAGGCTAGCCGCCGTGGACCTCTGCGAGCACGCTCCCGCCACGCTCGCGACGCCGAGCGGCGATCGTTGCGAGGAGTGCGGCTCGGACAACCGCCTGCGGGCTTGCGCCGAGTGCGGGCACGTCGGCTGCTGCGAGTCCCAGTCAGGTCATGCCCGGGCGCACGCGCTTGGCGAGCACCACCCGGTGATCCTGCAGGTGCCCGGCGGCCAGGGCTGGGCCTGGTGCTATGCGGAGAACCGCTACCTCTGAGCGCCGCGCCGCAGCTGCGGCGCGGCCCGATCTCCGTCGCGACGGTTGACGGGTGCGCTACATCGTGGCGGCATACGCGGACGCCGAGTGGGTCGCCGACGCCCGCGCCGCCGGCGGGGCGACGCTGAGCCGAGGCGGGCGCGACGAAGCCGTCATCCTGGACGAGATCCCGATCTCGGACCGGGGACGCGCGGTCGTGGCCTTCTTCGAGCAGGTCCGGGGCGGCGTCCGGCTCTTCGGGGATCGGTCATCCGAGGAGATCGCCGCCGACGCGACCCGCCATCCCGTCTTCCGAGTCCAGGCCGTCCCGGCGCTTGACCCTCGGGTCCGCCCCTCCTAGACTCCCGGCCACATCGCGAAGAAGGGGCTGCGAACGGGACGAGTACCCGTCGTGCGCCGACCGAGAGATCCGGCGGGTGGTGTGAAGCCGGAACGGCAGCGACGATGAATGGACCCGGGAGCCTTGCAGGGCCAGCGTTACAGGGCCAGGCAGAGTGCGGCAGACGCCGAATGAGGGTGGCACCGCGGAAGGCACGACCTTTCGTCCCGGGAGGACGAAGGTCGTTCTTGATTCCCGGAGGCCGAAGGTGACGTCGCTGGACCCGCTCAGCCTGACCCAGGCCAAGCGGCTCGCCGCGACCGCGGACACGCTGCTCCTGCGGGCAACGCGCCCGGCCGACCTCGAGACCCCGATCGGCGCGTTCCTCCGCCTCGACGACGGCACGACCCCCGCCTACCTGCTCGAGTCGGTCGAGGGCGGGGAGCGCCTCGGCCGGTACTCGTTCCTCGGCGTCGGGCCGCGGCGGCTCCTCGAGGTCCGAGGCGGCACCGCCACGATCCAGGACCGGCCCGTGAGCGTCGAGCGCTACGACCCCGAGCTGCCGACCACGAGCCATGAGGCTCCCGATCCGCTCGAGGCGATCCGGGCCTTCGTCCCGCGCCGCCGCGTCGAGCCACGGGACGGGATGCCGCGCTTCACCGGCGGCGCGGTCGGCGCCCTCGCCTACGACGCCGTTTCGTCCTTCGAGCCGCGGGTCCCGCTGCCGTCCCGCGATCCCGTGGGCGTGCCGCTCGCGGCATTCATCGAGACCGACCTCGTCATGGTGTTCGACCACCTGACGCACACCCTCTCGGCGATCGCCTCGCTGCACACCGCGCCGGCCGATCTCGAAGGTCGCTACCGGATCGCCGAACGAGCCGTCTTCGACGCCCTCGAGCGAACGGCGCGCCCGAGCGCAGCCGAGCTGAACGGCCGGGCGCACGTCGACGGCGCCCCGGCGCCCGCCTCCTTGGCGAACGACACGAGCCTCGGTCGGGAGGCGTATGTCCACGCCGTCGAGGTCGCCAAGGACGCGATCGCCTCCGGCGAGGCGATCCAGGTCGTGCTGGCCCGCCGCCAGTCATTCGACCTGCCGGTCGATCCCTCCACGAGCCGACCGCTCGACGGCATCGGCTTGTACCGCTCCCTCCGGCGCGTCAATCCCAGCCCCTATCTGTTCTTCGTCCGGACACCCTCGTTCGAGGTCGTGGGCGCCTCGCCGGAGCTCCTGCTCCAGGTCGAGGGGGACCGCCTCACGACCCATCCGATCGCCGGCACCCGCCCGCGCGGCGAGACGGCCGAGGAGGACGCGATCCTGGCCGAGCAGCTCCAGCGCGATCCGAAGGAGCGGGCCGAGCACGTGATGCTCGTGGACCTCGGGCGGAACGACCTCGGACGCGTCGCCCGGGCGGGCACCGTGACCGTCAGCCGGTACATGGACGTCGAGCGCTACAGCCACGTCCTCCACCTCGTGTCGCATGTCGAGGCCCGCCTCCGGCCGGACCTCGATGCGCTCGATGCCCTCCGATCCGTGTTCCCGGCCGGCACGCTGTCCGGGGCTCCGAAGATCCGGGCGATGCAGCTCATCGCGGCCGCGGAAGGCGAGCGCCGCGGCCTCTACGGCGGCGCCGTGGGCTACCTCGGCTACGACGGCAACCTCGACACGGCGATCACGATCCGGAGCGCGGTCCTCCGCGAGGGCCGAGCCCACGTCCACACGGGCGCGGGGATCGTCGCCGGTTCCGTGCCGGAACGCGAGTTCGAGGAGACCGAGCACAAGGCGGCCGCCCTTCAGCGGGCGCTCGAGGAGGCCGTCGCGCTCGCGCCGCGACGCCGCTCGGCCGACGCCGCCACCGAGCTCGAGGGGGCGGCGCCGTGATCCTCGTGATCGACAACTACGACTCGTTCACGTTCAACCTCGTCCAGGCGCTCGAGGCCGCCGGAGCGGCCGTGGTCGTGCGGCGGAACGACGCGATCGACCGGGCCGGGATCGAGGCCCTAGCCGACGATCCGGCCGCGGAGCTGCGCGGCATCGTGATCTCGCCGGGACCGGGCGACCCCGACGACGCCGGCGTCTCGATGGACGCGGTCCGCACGGCAGCGGATCGCGCGATTCCGCTCCTCGGGGTGTGCCTCGGGATGCAGTCGCTGGCCGCCGCGTACGGCGCGTCGATCGTCCGGGCGCCGACGCTCGTCCACGGCGAGGCGGCCGAAGTCAGCCATGACGGCGCCGGGCTGCTCGCCGGGATGCCGCCGGCGTTCATGGCCGCCCGGTACCACTCCCTGTGCGTCGACCCGGCGACCCTGCCACCCGACCTCCGCGTCACGGCCGTGACCGAGGTCGACCGCGTCGTGATGGGCATCCGCCACGCCACGCTGCCGCTCGAGGGCGTCCAATTCCATCCGGAGAGCGTGCTGACGCCGCAGGGCCCGCATCTGCTCGCGAACTTCCTGCGGCAGGCCGGCGAGGGCGAGGCGAACCGCCTCGACGCCGCGACGGGCACCTTCGCAACCGCCGGCCTCGACCGATGAGCGACCAGGTCCGGGCCGCGCTCGCCGCGATCGTCGAGGGCCGGACGCTGAGCCGCGACGAGGCCCGCGCCGCGATGGGCGCGGTGATGGACGGCGAGGCCACGCCATCGCAGCTCGCGGCGTTCCTCGTGGCGCTCCGGATGCGCGGCGAGACCGTCGACGAGCTGGCCGGCTTTGCGCTGGCGATGCGCGACCGGGTCCTGCGCGTAGAAGCCCCGCCGGGCACGATCGACGTCGTCGGCACCGGCGGGGACGGCGCCGGCACGTTCAACATCTCGACGGCCGCGGCCCTCGTGGTGGCCTCCGCGGGCATTCCGGTCGCGAAGCACGGCAACCGGGCGATCACGTCGCGCGCCGGCTCCGCCGACGTGCTGGACGCACTCGGCATCCGGACGGACCACGACGCCGAGTCGGCCGCCGGCGACCTCCGCGAGCACGGCTTCGCGTTCCTCTTCGCGCCGGCGTTCCATCCGGCGATGCGGCATGCCGGCCCCACCCGGCGCGAGATCGGGATCCGGACCGCGTTCAACCTGCTCGGACCGCTGACGAACCCGGCCGGGGCAACCCGCGCCGTCGTCGGCGTGGGGGACGCGACCGCGGCCCCACGGCTGGCGGCCGTCGCCGCCGCGCTCGGGACGGAGCGGACGTTCATCGTCCATGGCACCGGGATCGACGAGCTGCCGCTCGACGGATCGGGCGTCATCCACGACGTCTCCCGCGACGGCATCGTCCAGCACGACGTCCGCGTTGCCGATCTTGGGCTCAAGGTCGCCTCGATGGCCGACCTGGCGGGCGGCGACGCGACCGACAACGCGGCGATCATCGAGCGCGTCTTCGCCGGGGCGCACGGCCCGCAGCGGGATGTCGTGGTCCTGAACGCCGCGGCCGCGTTCGTGGTGGCCGGCCAGGTCCCGGTCCTTGCCGAAGGGGTGGCCGTCGCCCGCGAGACCCTCGACTCGGGCGCGCCGGCCCGGCTGGTCGAGCGGCTGCGAGCCGCCCGGCCGGCACCGGTGGTGGAGCCCGCATGACGATCGTGGCGCGCCCAGCCGCCGCGGCACCGCGCGCACCGGCGGGTCGGGGCCGCCTCGGGGTCGTCGGCCAGATCGCCGAGCGGCGCCTGGCCGACCTCCGGCCCGAGCTGGACGCGCTCGACGCCGTCGACGTCCGTCACCGCCTCGCGACTGCGGACCCGCCCCGCCCCTTCGCCCAGCGCCTGGCCTCGCCCGGGCTGCACCTCATCGCCGAGATCAAGCGCCGCTCGCCGTCGGCCGGCCCGATCGCAACCGGCGACGAGGACGTCCTCGCCCGGGCGCGGGCCTACCAAGCCGGTGGCGCGGCAGCGATCTCGGTCCTCTGCGAGCCGCACTGGTTCGGCGGTTCCGTCGCGGACCTCGAGGCCGTGCGCGCGGGAGTCTCGGTCCCGGTCCTCGCCAAGGAGTTCGTCGTCGATCGGCGCCAGCTGCCGCTGCTCCGGATCGCGGGCGCGGACGCGGTCCTCCTCCTGGCCGTGCTCCATGGCCGCGCGGCGCTGGCGCGGCTCGCGCAGGAGGCGCTCGACCTCGGGCTCGAGCCCCTCGTCGAGGTCCGTGACGATCGCGAGCTCGACGCGGCCCTGGCGACACCCGCCCGGGTGATCGGGATCAACAACCGCGATCTCCGCACCCTCGACGTCGACCCCGAGCGCGCCGCCCGCCTGCATGCGGCGGTACCCGAGGATCGGCTCGTGATCGCCGAATCGGGCGTCCGAGATGCCGCGACGATCCGGGCCTGGCGGGCCCTCGGCATCGACGCCGCCCTGGTCGGCGAGGCGCTCGTCCGCTCCGGCTCGCCCGGCGCCGCGGTCCGGGCCTTCGTCGAGGCCGGCGCACCGCCGACCGACCCGGCCGAGTCCGCCCGTGTCGCCCTCGTGAAGATCTGCGGCATCACGGACGTCGCCGGCATCGAGGCGGCGATCCGCTCGGATGCCGACGCCATCGGCCTGAACCTGGTCCCGGGGACGCCCCGCGCGCTCGCGCTGGAGGAGGCGGTCGACCTGGCGAGGCATGCCCGGGCGATCGCCCGACAGCCCGGCCGGCCGCGGATCGTGGCCGTCACCGTAGACCGCTCGGCGACGCAGCTCGGTGCGATCGTCCGGGCCCTCGATCCCGACGCGATCCAGCTGAACGGCAGCGAGCCGCCGGGGCTCATCGCCCAGCTCGAACGGCCGGCCCTGAAGGTCCTCCACCTGCCACCCGCTTCGGACATCGCGAACGCGCCCGCGCCCGCCCTGGCTGCGGAGCTGGTTGCCCGGGCGAATGCCTACCTGGCGGCGGGCGCGGCCCAGATCTTCCTCGACACATCGGGCGGTCCCCACCCCGGCGGCACCGGCCGCCGGGCCGACCCGGCGCTCGTTGCGGCGGTCGCCCGCGAGGTCCCGGTCGTGCTGGCCGGTGGCCTCGAGCCGGGAACCGTCGGCGATGCGCTCCGCCGCTCGGCGGCCGTGGCGGTCGACGTCGCCTCCGGGACCGAGCGACCGCGCCAGGCGGGCGAACGGCCGCGCAAGGACCCGCTGAAGGTCGCGCTCTTCATCAAGCGCGCCCGGGCGGCGCGCCTGGACCGCCCGAACCTGCCGGCCCGGCCGACGCCGGTCGATCCCGGGCTCGTCGAGGCGGACGATCGGGGGCGCTGGGGCACCCGGCGCCAGTTCGGCGGCCGCTACGTGCCCGAAACCCTGATGGCCGCCCTCGGGGAGCTCGAGCGCGAGTACGGCCGGGTCCGCCACGATCCCCGGTTCTGGGCGGAGCTCCGCGAGCTGCTGGCGACGTTCGGCGGTCGACCGACGCCGCTCTACCGGGCCGATCGGCTGGCGGCCTCGATCGTCGAGCGTGTCGGGGCCCCGCTTCGGCTGCGCCTGTACCTGAAGCGCGAGGACCTGGCCCATACCGGGGCCCACAAGATCAACAACGCGCTCGGACAGGCGCTCCTGACGCGACGGCTCGGCAAGAGCCGGGTGATCGCGGAGACCGGCGCCGGGCAGCACGGCGTCGCGACCGCCACGGCCTGCGCGCTCCTCGGCCTGCCGTGCGTCGTGTACATGGGTGCCGCGGACATCGAGCGGCAGCAGCCGAACGTGCTCCGGATGGGGGCCCTCGGGGCCGAGGTCCGCTCGGTGACCTCGGGCAGCGCGACCCTGAAGGACGCGATCAACGACGCGATGCGGGACTGGGTGACGAACGTCCGGACCACCCACTACGTGCTCGGCTCGGCGATGGGCCCGCACCCCTACCCGACGATCGTCCGCGACCTCCAGCGGCGGATCGGCGACGAAGCCGCCGTCCAGATCGTCGACGTCGGGGGGCGGCTGCCCGACCTCGCCCTGGCGTGCGTGGGCGGCGGCTCGAACGCGATCGGGCTCCTCGACCGGTTCATCGGCGAGCCCGCGGTCCGCCTTGCCGTGGCCGAGGCGGCCGGCGATGGCCTCGCGACCGGCCGGCACGCGGCCGCACTCGCCGGCGGCTCGCCGGGGATCCTGCACGGGGCCCGATCGATGCTCCTCCAGGACGCCGACGGCCAGGTGCTCGAGGCGCACTCGGCCTCGGCCGGGCTCGACTACCCGGGCGTCGGCCCCCAGATCGCCGCCCTGGCGGCGGCCGGTCGGCTCGAGCTCGCCACGGCAACCGATGACGACGCGTTCGCGGCGATGGCCCTGACGGCCGAGCGGGAGGGCATCCTGCCCGCGCTCGAGACCGCCCACGCGATCGCCGCCCTGCCGCGGCTCCTCTCCGGCCGCGAAGGGAGCGGCCGGCCGTACGCCGAGGACGTGCTGGTCCTGCTCGGGTTCTCCGGCCGCGGCGACAAGGACCTCGCCGCGTTCGGCCGCTGGCGGGAGGCGCACGCGTGACGGCCGCGGCGTCGGCCGCAATGCCCGAGGCTCGCCCGGCGTCGGCCCCCGATCCGAGCGGGCCGGCGCGAATCCGATCGGCCTTCGCCGCGGCCCGGGCCCAGGGTCGCGTGGCGCTCGTGCCCTACGTCGTCGGCGGCTATCCCGATCCGGAGACGAGCTTCGCTGCGGCGCTCGCCGCCATCGACAACGGGGCCGACCTCCTCGAGGTCGGGTTGCCGTACTCGGACCCGCTGGCGGACGGCGCGACGCTCCAGCGGGCTTCGGCCGCGGCCCTCCAGTCCGGCGCGTCCTTCGACGCGGCCGTCGAGCTCGTCCGGCAGGTCACGACCGCCAGGCCCGACGTTCCGGTCGTGCCGATGGCCTACGTGAACCAGATCATCGGCGGCGGCGACGGAGCGCCGGCCGCCCGCCGCCTCGCCGCCGCGGGCGCGAGTGGCCTGATCGTCGCCGACCTCACGCCCGACGAGGGCGCCGAGTTCGAGCGCGTCGCCGCCGACGCCGGCCTCGCGCTCGTCTACCTCGTGGCGCCGACGACGCCGCCGGAGCGGATCCGGCGGATCGCCGCCCGGTCGACTGGCTTCGTCTACTGCGTCTCCCTCGTCGGCGTCACGGGCGCGCGGACGAGGCTCGCCGCCGGGATCGGCCCCCTCGTCCGGGCGGTCAAGGCGGCCTCCCCGGTCCCCGTCGGCGTCGGGTTCGGGGTCAGCCGGCCGGCCCACGTCCGGGCGATCGCGAAGCTCGGTGCCGACGGCGTCATCGTCGCGTCATCGCTCGTCGACGCGCTCGGGCCCGACGGCCGCGACGTTCGTTCGCTGGGGCGGCTCGTCCGAGCCCTGCGCGAGGCGACGGGCTAGCCTCGGGCCCATGGTCGACCAGGACAGGGTCCGGGTGGCGATCGAGGCCACCCCGAAGCGCGCGTTCGCGACCGCGGTCGACTGGCCCGGCTGGTCGCGCGGGGCGAAGACGCCCGCGGCTGCGCTCGACGCCCTCGCGGCTTATCGCGACCGGTACGCCGCTGGGATCGCGCCTGCCCGGGTCGGCGTCCCGCCGGCACATCCCGAGCTCGAGATCGTCGAGGAGATCGAGGGCAACGCTTCGACCGAGTTCGGCGTGCCGGGCACCGTCGCCGCCGCCGACCGCGCGCCGCTCGATGGCCGGGAGGCCGAGCGCCGGGCTGCGCTCGTCGCGGCCGCCTGGGCGACCTTCGAGCGCGTGGCCGGGTCTGCGCCGACCGAGCTCCGGAAAGGGCCGCGGGGCGGGGGCCGCGACACCGCGAAGATCGTCGCCCACGTCGTCGCGAGCGACGCGGGCTATCAGCGCGAGCTCGGCCTCCGGCTGCCCGAGCCTGACCCGACCGACGCCCGGGCCGTGGGTGCCCTCCATGACGCGATGCTCGCCGTGCTCCGCCGTCCTTCGAATGGCCAGCCGATCGTGAAGCGCTGGACAACGCGCTACGCGGCGCACCGGATCGGCTGGCACTCGCTCGATCACGCCTGGGAGATCGAGGACCGCTCGAGCTAGGCGCTCGGCGGCTCTCCCGATGGATCGGGCGCGTCACGCCGGAAGCGGTCGCGCTCGCGGGCTTCGAGCGCGCGGGCGGCGGCGATGAGTCGGCGGTAGATCGCGAGCAGGTCGGCCTGGGGCATCGGCCCCTCGTTCGCGATCGAGACGCGGAGCAGCACCTCGCGTTCCCGATCGGCGTCGCGGATGGCGCGGCGGCCGAGCCGGAGCTTCTCTCCGCCGACGGCGCGGGCCAGCTCGGCGCGCTCGTTCAAGAGCTCGACGATCCGGCGATCGAGCTTGTCGATCCGCTCCCGGAGGCGGCGCAGCTCGGGGCTCTCGGCGCCCGTCTCGCGGCTCGTGGTCACGCGCCCGTCCCGAGCCGGCGCAGCAGGACCTCGAGCGCCTCGAGGTAGCCGGCCGGGCCCTTGCCGACGATCGACTCGACGGCGACGTCCTCGAGGAAGTTGACCTTCCGGAACGCCTCCCGCTTCGACGGGTCCGACAGGTGGACCTCGACGAACGGCCGCTCGACCGCCAGAAGCGCGTCGCGGAGCGAGACCGACGTGTGGGTCAGGCCGGCCGCATTGACGATCGCGCCGTCGTAGTCCCGCTCGTGCAGGCGATCGATCAGCTCGCCCTCGTGGTTCGACTGGAAGAACACCACCTCGAGGCCGAGGTCGATCGCTCGCCGCTCGATCGAACGGTGCAGCTCCTCGAGCGTCTGCCGCCCGTAGATCTCGGGCTCGCGCGTCCCGAGCAGGTTCAGGTTCGGCCCCTGGAGGACGAGGATCCGGGTCATCGGGCGCGCTCCGCTCCGGCGACGGCCCGCGTCCCCGCGATCACCTCGGCCGCGACCGACCGGACGAGCTCAGCCGGCACGTCGGCGTCGACCACGTGGCCCTCGGCCGTCGGCAGCACCCAGCGGAGGCGACCGCCGCGGGTCTTCTTGTCGACCGCAAGGTGGCCGATCACCTCGTCCAGGTCGAGGCCGAGCGGGTCGACGCCGAGCTCGAGGCGATCGAGCAGGGCCTCGATTCGCCGGGCCCGGTCGGCCGGCGTGGCCCCGCGCGCGACGCCGATCCTCGTGGCCGCCCGCAGCCCGTAGCCCACGGCCTCGCCGTGCAGGAGCGTGCCATGGCCGGCGGCCGTCTCGAGCGCGTGGCCGACCGAGTGGCCCAGGTTCAGCGCGATCCGGCCGCCGGCCTCGCGTTCGTCCTCCGTAACGACCTCGACCTTCGCCCAGGCGGTCCGCTCGACGACGTCCGCGACGGCCCCGTCGGCGACGGCACCCAGATCACCCGCCGCGACCGACGGGCCGTCGGCCTCGAGGACGTCGAACAGCCGAGCCTCGCCGAGGGCGGCGGCCTTCACCGATTCGGCCAGCGCCGCCCGCCGCTGGCGTTCGGGCAGCGCGGCGGCGAGTCCGAGGTCGATGACCACGCTGTCCGGCTGGTGGAACGCGCCGACGAGGTTCTTGCCCTCGGGCAGGTCGACCGCGCTCTTGCCGCCGATCGCCGCGTCGACCTGCCCAGCGAGGGTCGTCGGAACGTGGATGACCGGCACGCCGCGGAGGTACGTGGCGGCGAGGAACCCGGCCGCATCGGTCAGTGCGCCACCACCGACCGCGACGATCAGCTCGGATCGCTCGACCCGGCGGCGAGCCAGCTCGCGGGCGCCGGCCTCGATGGTCGCCAGCGTCTTGGCGGCCTCGCCGCTCGGGAGCGTGACCACCTCGAGCGGACGGCCCGCCGCCTCGAGCCCGGTCCGGATCTCGTCGCCGACGGCCGCCCAGGCGACCGGCTCCGTCACGACGATGGCCCGCGACGCGCCGAGGCGATCGAGCGCCGCGCCGATCTCGGTCGCGGCGATCCCGTCGCCGATGACGATCCGGCCGATCGAGGTCTCGGCTCGCAGCAGCACGGTGCCGGCCGGGACCCCGATGCGGCGCGCCACGACGTCGACCTCGTCCAGCACCGCGTCGATCTCGCGGAGGGCGTTGACTCGGGCGCCGGCCGCGCCGTAGAACCGGGCCCGTGCTGCGGCGAGGGCCCGGACGGCCCCGACCGGATCGGGCCCCTGGACGAGCGGCCGGACGAACGGGCTCCGCCGGAGCCGCTGCGCCGCGGCCTCCGGCCGGGCGTCGAGCCAGATCACGGCTCGGCCGCGGTAGAGCCGCCAGCGATTGCGCGGGTCCATCGTCGTCCCGCCACCCGTGGCGATCACTCGCTGGATCGCCGGCCCTGGCGTCGGCCCCCCGATCCGCTCGACGACCGCCTGATCCCGATGTCGGAACGAATCCTCGCCCTCGACCTCGAAGATCTGGGCGATCGTCAGCCCGGCCTCTCGCTCGACCTCCGAGTCCGTGTCGACCAGCACCGCGCCATGACGCGCCGCGAGGCGCCGCCCGATCGCCGTCTTGCCGCTGCCCGGGAGCCCGACGAGGACGACGTCCATGGCGTCAGTCGTCGCCGCCGGACGCGAGCTCGACCTCGGCCGCGGCCGTGGCGGCCTCGCGCGCCGGCGGCATGCCCGCGCCGTCAAGTGGCCGGGCGAGGCGCTCACGCCAGCGGTCCATCGTCTCGAGGACCTCGGCCATCGAGTCGCCGCCGGTCTTCTCAAGGACCGCCTCGGCCAGGACGAGCATGACCATCGCCTCGCCGACGACGCCCGCGGCCGGCACGACGGAGATGTCACTCCGCTCGTAGTGGGCCTTCTCCACCGGCTCGCCGCTGACGAGGTCCGCCGATGGCAGCGGGCGAGCGAGGGTCGAGATCGGCTTCACGGCCCCGCGGACGACGATCGGCTCGCCGTTCGTCACGCCCGCCGTCAGCCCGCCGGCGTTGTTCGAGCGGTGGAACCAGCGACCACCGTCGCCCCGGCCCTCGATGACGTCGTGGACCTCGGAGCCGAACCGGCGGGTCTGCTCGAACCCGAGCCCGAGCTCGACGCCCTTGACGATGTTGATGCTCATGACCGCGGCCGCGAGCCGGGCGTCGAGCCGGCGATCCCAGTGGACGTAGGAGCCCAGCCCGATCGGCACGCCCGTCGCGAGGACCTCGAACACCCCGCCCATGGTGTCGCCGCGCTCGCGGGCCTCATCGATCCGCGCGATCATCCGGGCCTCCGCCTCGGGATCCGGGCAGCGGAGCGGCGACGCGTCCGCTGCCTCGCGAGATCGCGTCGCCCGGGCTGGGTCCACCGCCACCCCGCCGACCTCGGAGGTGAAGGACCAGACGTCGACCCCGATGGCGCGCAGGAACGCCCGCGCGACCCCGCCCGCGGCCACCCGCGCCGCCGTCTCCCGCGCCGAGGCGCGCTCGAGCACGTTCCGGACGTCGGCGTGTCCGTACTTGAGCGCGCCCGCGAGGTCGGCGTGACCCGGGCGTACCCGCGTCACGCGCGCCGATCGCTTGTCGCCGCCCTCGGCCGCGGCCTCGAGCGCCGCTCGGTCGGCCTCCGACAAGGGCCCGACCTGCATGACCGCGCCCCAATTCGCGGCATCGCGGTTTGCCACGAGCAGGAGGATCGGCGAGCCGAGCGTCAGCCCGTGCCGGACGCCGGCGACGATCTCGGCCCGGTCGTGCTCGATCGCCTGTCGGGCGCCGCGGCCGTAGCCGCGCTGCCGCCGGGCGAGGTCGATGGCGAGGTCGTCCTCGGTCAGGGCGAGGCCTGCCGGGACGCCCTCGATCGTCACTCCGAGCGTCGAGCCGTGCGACTCACCGGCGGTCAGGAACCGGAAGGGGGCCATGGCCGAACCCGTGATCGACCGGGCTGTCAGCCGGCCGTCGAGGCCGCGGCCTCTTCGGCCGGAGCGAGCTCGGGCTCCGGTCCGGCGAGCTCGCCCTCGGCCGAGCGCAGGCCGTGCGCCCGGGCGCCGGACAGGGCATTCGCCATGAGCTCGAGCGGCGCCGGCTGGCCGGTCCAGAGGCTGAAGGCCGCCGCGCCCTGGTGGAGCAGCATCGTCTCGCCGTCCATCACCGTGCTCCCGGCCGCCTCGGCATCGCGCAGAAACCGGGTCCGGCTGTAGATGAGGTCGAGGACGAGCAGGCCGGCCGGGATGATCGCCCCGGACACGGGCGACTCGTCGCCGCCCAGCCCGATCGACGTCGCGTTGACGACGACCCGGGTCTTCGCCAGCTCCGACTCGATGATCGACTCGTGCCATGGCATCGCCCGAAGGTCCATGTGGGCCGCGCTCCGGCCGAAGTGCTTCACGAGCGACTCCGCCCGGTGGAGGTGCCGGTTGAAGACCACGATCCGCTGGAAGCCCTCGCGGATCAGGGTGAAGACCACGGCTCGAGCCCCGCCGCCCGCACCGAGCACCACCGCCTGCCGCGGCATCTTCTGGCGGCCGACCAGTCGGTCGAGGGCGGTCGCGAAGCCCTGGACGTCGGTGTTGTGCCCGACGAGTCGGCGTCCCTCGCGCGTGAGCGTGTTCACGGCGCCGGTGAGCTGGGCGTCCTCGGTCAACCGGTCGATGAGCGGAACGACCCGCTCCTTGTGGGGAACCGTCAGGTTCGCCCCGAGGATGTCGTCGTCGCCGCGGACGTCGGCGATGGCGTCCGGCAGCTCCAGCGCCGTCCGATCCCATGGCTCGTAGCGCGCGTCGATCCCGAGCGCGTCGAAGGCGCCCTGCTGCATGGCGCCCGAGAGCGAGTGGGCGACGGGATGACCGATGAGCACGACCCGCTTCGTCATGCACGGATCCTTTCGAGCTCGATGAGGAAGCCAGGATCGGAGATGGCCACGCTGGCCGCGCCCGAGATCGTCGTGATGCCCGAGGCGAGGAGGCCGGCGATGGCGAAGGTCATCACCAGCCGGTGATCGCCATGACCGTCGACCGTGACCCCCGCGAGCGCGGTCGGTCCGGTGACCCGCACATCATCTCCGTCGAGGGCGACCCGCGCACCGAAGGCCGTCAGGCCCTCGACGATCCCCGCCAGTCGGTCCGATTCCTTGACTCGCAGCTCGCCGAGCCCACGGAAGACGCTGACGCCACGCGCCTGCGTCGCGGCCAGGCAGAGGACCGGGATCTCGTCGATCGCGTCGACCGCCCGGCGGGCATCGACGTCGACGGCCCGCAGCTCGGACGACATGACCCGGAGATCGGCGATCGGCTCGCCCCCGTCGGGGATCGGGTGGGGCCGCTCGGAGATCGTCGCGCCCATCTCTCGCAGGATGTCCAGCGCGCCCCGCCGGCCGGGGTTCACGCCGACACGCGTGAGGTCGATCCGGGCATCCGGGTGGCACGCCCCCGCGACGAGCCAGAACGCGGCCGCGGAGCCATCGCCGGGGACGAGCTCATCATGCGGTGCCACGACCTGGCCGCCCCCGATCTCGACGATCGAGCCACCTGCGCCATCGCCGGTGACGCGGACGTCGACGCCCCGCGCGCGGAGCATCCGCTCGGTGTGGTCACGCGTCGGCACCGGCTCGTGGACCCGGGTGGTGCCGTCGGCCCGGAGCCCGGCGAGCAGGATCGCCGACTTCACCTGGGCCGAGGCCACGGTCGGCGACCAGTCGATCGCCCGCAGCGGCCGCCGACCTCGGATCCGGAGCGGCGGAGTCCCGGCGTCGGTCGGGCTGACATCCGCGCCCATCGCCCGGAGCGGCTCGACCACGCGGCGCATCGGCCGCGTCCGGAGCGACTCGTCGCCGTCGAGGACGGCGGGGAACGGCTGGCCGGCCAGGATCCCGGCGGTCAACCGCATCGTCGTCCCGGAGTTGCGACAGTCGATCGGGCTCGGGCCGGGATCGTCGAGGGAATCGACGCCCTCGGCGTCGATCTCGAGCGTGTCGATCCGCTCGCGCACGCGGGCCCCGAGGCGCTCGGTGAGGGCTCGCGTCGTCCGGACGTCGTCGCCCCGGCTCGCACCGGTGATCCGGCTGTGGCCCCGGGCGAGCAGCGCGAGGAGGAGCGCGCGGTGGCTGATCGACTTGTCGCCGGGCAGGGCCGGGGTACCGTGCAGCCGGGCGGCGCGCGGCACCTCGACCGAGTCGGCCCACGTCGCAGTCGCCATGTCAGTGCCTGGCCAGCCAGTCGGCCGATGGATCGGCCGCGCGACCGTCGCCGCCCAGGACCTGTCCGTGGTCCACGCCGCGAACCTGCTCGTGCATCGGGATGAGCGTCGCCATGAGGCGGGCGAACTGGCCAAGGTCGAGCTGCTGCTCGGCGTCCGAGAGGGCCGCGTCGGGGTCGGGATGGACCTCGACCATCACGCCGTCCGCGCCCACGGCCACCCCGCCCATCGCCAGTGGCGGCACGAGCCAGCGCTTCCCGGTGGCATGGCTCGGGTCGACGACGACCGGCAGGTGGCTCAGGCGATGGAGGAGCGGGACCGCGGCGAGGTCCATCGTGTTGCGGGTGTACGTCTCGAAGGTCCGGATGCCGCGCTCGCAGAGGATCACGTTCGGGTTGCCGGCCACGACGATGTACTCGGCCGCCATGAGCAACTCCTCGACCGTCGCCCCGAAGCCGCGCTTGAGCATGATCGGCCGGGCGACCCGGCCCGCCGCGTTGAGCAGCGAGTAGTTCTGCATGTTCCGGGCGCCGATCTGGAGGATGTCGGCGTACTCGGCCACGATGTCGACCTGGTTCGGCTCCATGACCTCGGTGACGACCGGCAGGCCCGTCCGGTCGCGCGCCTCGGCGAGGTACCGGAGCGCCTCGACGCCGAGTCCCTGGAAGCTGTACGGCGACGTCCGCGGCTTGAAGGCGCCGCCCCGCAGCACCGTCCCGCCGGCGGCCGCCACCGCCTCCGCGGTCTCGAGCAGCTGGGCGCGGCTCTCGACCGAGCACGGTCCGGCCATGACCGTCAGCGATCCGTCGCCGATCGCCGCGTCGAGGACCCGCACGACGGAGTCCTCCGGGTGGAAGTCGCGCGAGGTCAGCTTGAACGGCCGCTGGATCGGCGTCACGCGCTCGACCCCGGCCAGGCCTCCGAGGCGGTCGATCAGCTCGGCCCGCCGCCCGTTGCCGATCTCGCCGACGACCGCGATCGCGAGCCCGGCCGCGCCGGCGTGCTCGTACGGCGTCAGCCCCTCGGCGAGGATCCGGCTCTTGACGCCGAGGACGTCCGCCTCGCTGGCGCCGGATCGCATCGTGACGAACATCGCCTGCCTTCCTGATCGAGCCCGATCGAGCGGAAACAAAAAAGCAGAGGCCCCGACCTCTGCTTCTGCCCGGCACGTTGGGTGCCTCCGGTCAGTGACCGGAAACCGTCATGCCGGGCGTCGGTACCAGTAGAAGAGGTGTCTCACCGTGCGCGCGACGGTACGGCAGCGCCGGAATGGCGTCAATGCCACCGGGGTGGCGTAGGGTGGTGGCCGGGCCTGCCGTGGTAGCCTGTCGGCCGCCTCGCGGAGAGGTCGCATAGAGGCCTAGTGCGGCGGTTTGCTAAACCGTTAAGTGGGGTAACCTGCTTCGAGGGTTCGAATCCCTCCCTCTCCGCCAGCAGACCTCCGACCGAGGTCCGGCATACGCGCCCGTAGCTCAGCGGATAGAGCGTCAGGTTGCGGACCTGAAGGCCGTGAGTTCGAGTCTCGCCGGGCGCGCCACTCCTACCAGGCGACATCCCGCGGGAGGACGGATCGCTGAGCACACCAGGGCGGGTCGGGTTCATCGGCCTCGGCACCATGGGCGGGGCGATGGCGGCGAACGCCGCCCGCGGCGGCTTCCCCGTCACGGCGTGGAACCGGACGCGCGGCCGCGCTGACGGGCTGGCCGAGCTCGGCGTCAGCGTCGTCGGCAGCCCGGCCGAGGTCGCGCGCGCGAGCGACCTCGTCATCTCGATCGTCTCCGACACCCCCGACGTCGAGGCCGTCCTGTTCGGCCCCGATGGCGTCGCGTCGGGCGTCCGCCCTGGGTCGCTGGTCGTCGACATGTCGACGATCTCGCCGTCGGCCACCCGGGACTTCGCCGAGCGCCTCGCGGCGCGCGGCGTCGCGATGCTCGACGCGCCGGTCTCCGGCGGCAGCGAGGGCGCGAAGAGGGGCACCCTCTCGATCTTCGTCGGCGGCGCGCCCAACGACCTCGAGCGAGCGCGCCCCGTCCTTGCCACGCTCGGCACCACGATCACCCATGTCGGCCCGATCGGCTCCGGTCAGGCCGCCAAGGCCGTCAACCAGGTGATCCTCGCCGGTACGTACCTCGGGGTGGCGGAGGGGATCGTCCTGGCGTTGAAGGCCGGCCTCGACGTCGATCAGCTCGTCGCGGCCCTCTCGGGCGGGGCGGCCCAGTCGTGGGTCCTCGCCAATCGCAGCGGCCGGATGAAGGACAACGAGTACCCGCTCGGCTTCAAGGTCTCGCTCCATCGCAAGGACCTCGGGATCGCGCTCCAGCTCGCGCGTGAGACCGGAGCCGCGCTGCCCATCAGCGCGATCGCGGAGCAGCTGGAGGCCGGGCTGGCCGGCCGGGGCCATGGCGACGACGACGTGTCGGCCGTCGCCCGGGCGATCCGGGAGCTGTCGGGGCTCGATGGCTGACGGGCCGCTAGGACGGCGGCCCGGCGACCGGGCTAGGCGCCCGCGCCGACCGGCGACGGTAGCCCGACCAGGAGCAGGGGCGACCCGAGCCGCCCGTCGTAGCGGGGCCGGAACCGCTCGGCGTTGTACATCGCGTCGATGTCCACGCGCCGCGCATGGTCGTCGGGCCCGGGCAGGTGCGTGTAGGAGTACTTGCCATCGCGGATGCCGACCATGTAGCCGAATCGCCCATCGGCGACCAGGTCCATCGCGACGTTCGCGAACGTCGACGCCACGATCTGGTCGAGCGCGTCGGGCTGGCCGCTCCGCAGGTCGTACGTGAGCTCGATCGCCAGCGTCTCGATCCCGGTCCGCGCCGTGATCTCGGCGGCCAGCGCCTCGCCGATGTCGACCTTGTGGCGATGCCCGAACGAGTCGGGCGCGCCCTGCTCGCCGAGCACGCCGCCCGCCCAGACGGCGCCCTCAGCGGCGACGAGGATCGCGTATCGGCTCGGGCTGAGGCGATGGTCCTCGGCCAGGATGCCGGCGAGGTGGTCGAGGTCGTAGGGCGCCTCGGGCAGAACGCAGCGGGTCGACGTCACGTACGCCGCGAACAGCGCGGAGAACCCAGCGTCACGGCCGAAGATCCGGAAGATCCCGATCCGTTCGTGGCTGCCGAGCGTCGTCCGCTGCCGGTCGATGAGCTCCTTGGCTCGGGTCATCGCCGACGAGAAGCCGATGCAGTACTCGGTGCCCGGGACGTCGTTGTCCATCGTCTTCGGGATCGCCACGAGCGGGATGCCGCGATCGCACAGGACGCGCGCGAACGACAGCGTGTCGTCGCCCCCGATCGGCACGAGGACATCCAGGCCCAGCCCCTCGATGTGCTCGAGGACGAGGTCGGTGAGGTCGTAGCTGTCCTCGCCTCGCCGGTAGCGGGCGGCCTCGGCCGGGGTCAGCCATGGCGGCAATGCGGCCTGCGACATCCGGGTCGGGTTCGTCCGTGACGTGTGGAGGACGGTCCCGCCGGTCCGATCGATCGTGCGGGTGCCCAGGCGGTCGAGCGGCCGGACGTAGTCGGGGTCGGGGACCGCGCTCGGCCGGACGTGGGTCAGGCCCTCCCAGCCGCGTCGGATGCCGACGACCTCGAGGTCGAGCTCGGTCGAGCGATAGGTGATGCTCTTGATGACCGAGTTGAGGCCGGGGACGTCGCCGCCGCCCGTCAGGACCCCGATCCGCCGTCGTCGCGCCACGCCGGGATGGTAGCCAGCGCCGTCCCGGGATGCCGTCGGCCGGCGGCTATGATCGCAGCGTGAACTACGAGCTCTACATGGGCGAGGCGCTCGAGGAAGCCCGCGCCGCGATCGCTCGCGGCGAACGGCCCCACGCCGCCGTCGCCGTCCTCGACGAGGCGATGGTCGCCCGGGGCCACGATCGGGTCCAGGAGACCGACGACCCGACCGCCCACGCCGTCGTGGTGGCCCTCCGCGAGGCGGCCCGCCGGGTCGGTGCCGAGCGCCTCCGCGACGTCACGATCTTCACGACGATGGAGCCCTGCCCGATGTGCGTCGGCGCGCTCCTTGCGTCCGACGTCGACGAGCTCGTCTACGCGATGCCGAACAAGCTCGAGGGCGCCGCGGGCACGTGCCTCCAGCTGGCCGAGCACCCGTCGCTGTCCCGCCGCCTGAAGGTCGTCAGCGGCATCCGGCGCGACGAGGCCGAGGAGCTGTACGCCGCCACGCTCGCCTGAGCGCCGTCCGGGCCGCCGAGGCCCGCTTGCTATCCTCTCGCGCGGAGAGGTGTCCGAGTGGTTGATGGTGCCGCTCTCGAAAAGCGGTGTGCGAAAGCACCGTGGGTTCGAATCCCACCCTCTCCGCCACGATGAAGGCCCGCGTGATCCGGAATACCGACCCGCCGGCTCGCGGCATCGGTTCGGGTGACGCGCCCGGGTACCCTGTCGACGCCCGGAGAGGTCGCCTAGTGGACTATGGCGCCGCACTGGAAATGCGGTTCGCGGCAACGCGTCGCGGGTTCGAATCCCGCCCTCTCCGCCACGACCCGCCGGGTCGGCGCGAGCCCCCACGCGACTGGCCAACACCCCCTCGCTGGTATCCTTGGCGGGCCGTGCTAGGCGGGGAACTAGCGGTGCCCTGTACCTGCAATCCGCTCCAGCAGGGCTGAACTCCCTCTCGAGGTCCCTGCGCTCGGAAGCCGCCGCTCCAGGTGACGTTGAGGATCGGGTCCCGCGCAGCGGCGAATCGCGAACCGTGTCAGGTCCGGAAGGAAGCAGCACTCAGCGAAGCTCGTCGGGTGCCGCGGAACGGCCTGGTCCGAGCCGCCTTCAGGGGTAGGCCCGGGTGTCAGTCGGTCGACGGAGGGTGCACGGCAACTAGCTCAGGAGCCCTGTGATCGAGCCCGTCCCGCACCAGGCCATCTACCGCCGCTGGCGGGCCCAGACCTTCGGCCAGATCGTCGGCCAGGAGGCGGTGGTCGAGACGCTCCGCAACGCCGTCCGGACTGGCCGGGTCGCGCACGCAATCCTGTTCGTCGGGCCCCGCGGGACCGGCAAGACCTCGCTGGCCCGGATCCTCGCCAAGGCGATCAACTGCACGAACCTCCAGGACGGCGACCCGTGCGACGCCTGCCCGTCCTGCGTCGCCATCCGCGAGGGCCGGGCCATGGACCTCATCGAGATCGACGCCGCCTCGAACCGCGGGATCGACGCGATCCGCGACCTGCGCGACCGGATCAACTACGCCCCGACCGACCTCCGGCGAAAAGTCTACATCCTCGACGAGGCCCACCAGATCACACGCGACGCCTGGAATGCGCTCCTGAAGTCGCTCGAGGAGCCGCCGGAGTTCGTGGTCTTCATGTTCGCCTCGACCCATCCCCAGGAGTTCCCGCCGGCGATCCTCTCGCGCCTCCAGCGGTTCGACGTCCGGCGCCTCACGACGACCGAGATCGAGAGCAAGCTCCGCCGCATCCTCGAGACCGACGGACGCGAGGCGACCCCCGAAGCCCTGCACCTGATCGCCCGCCTGGCCGCGGGCGGCATGCGCGACGCCGAATCGATGCTCGACCAGCTCCTCGCGTCGGCGGCCGAGCGGCTCGACGAGGCCCGTGTCCGCGACCTGCTCGGGCTCGCCGACGGCGAGACGATCGGCGGCTTCGTCGATGCCCTTGCAACGGGCGATGTCGTCGCCGGGATGGCGGTCCTCGACGCGCTGGAGGACCGCGGCCGCGATCTCCGCGGCTTCCTCGACCAGGTCATCGAGTCGCTCCGCGAGACGATCGTCGGGGCGGGCCGCCAGCCGGCCCTGGCTCGGCATCCCCTCGCCACGCTGGTGGCCGTCGCCCGGCGCCTCGCCGCCATCGACCCGAGCCGGTCCGGCGTCGGCGGCCTCCGCCTCCAGCTCGAGCTGGCCCTGTTCGCCGAGCCCGCCGCGGGCGCCGCTGCGCCCGCTCCGGTCCTCGCCCCGGTCGCCCGCGAGGCGCCCTCCCTGGCCGCACGGGCCGAAGCGCCATCCGAAGCACCGTCCGATGCGCCGCCCGAGGCAGCCTCACAAGCACCCGCGACCAAGGCGGTCAGGCGGATCAAGCCTGGCGCCGCGTCCGCTCCGGAACCGGCACCGGGCACGGCCGGATCAGCGCCGGATCCCGATGCGCCGAGCCCGGTCGCGGTCGGGCCGGGGAGCCCTTCGCTCGCCGAGCCCGAGGTCGCCGGCGACCTGGCCACGCTCCGTGATCGCTGGCCCGAGATCGTGGCCCGCGTGAGCGCGCACCCGCCGACGAAGCCGCTGATCGTGGCCTGTCGCCCGGTCAGCGTCGAGGATGGCATCGTGACCCTGGGCTTCCCCGAGGACCAGGGCTTCCTGCGCGCCGTCGCGGATCGCCGGAAGAGCGTCCTGGAGGAGGGGATCGGGGCCGTGCTCGGGCGACCTGTGGCCGTTCGCTGCATCGCGACCAACCTCGACCTCGTGCCCGAGGTCTCGACCGATCCTGATGCCGAGTACCTGCTCCGGGAGGCCCGTCGGATCTTCGGTGCCGATGCGACCGACGCGGCCGAGGTCGGCTGAGCGATCTGCACGGTCGCCGGGCATCCCGCAGACTGACGAACCGGATCGACGGAGGGGAGGCGTCATGGGCATGGCGAACCTGCAGCGGATGGCGCTGCAGATGCAGCAGGAGATGGAGCGCATCCAGGCCGAGCTGGCCGAGGCCGAGATCGAGGGCAGCGCCGGCGGTGGCGTCGTGCGGGCGGTCGTGACCGGCAAGCAATCGGTCGTGTCGATCACGATCGATCCGTCGGCGGTCGATCCGGCCGACGTCGAGATGCTCCAGGACCTCGTCACGGCCGCCGTGAACGATGCCCTCGACGCGTCCCGCCGCCTCGCCGAGCAGAAGATGGGCGCCCTCACCGCGCTCGGCGGAATGGGCGGGCTCGGCGGGCTCCTCGGCCGCTGACCGTCGTCCGATGGCCAGCGTCCTCATCGAGCCCGTGGCGCGCCTCATCGAGGCGTTCAACCGCCTGCCCGGCATCGGCCCCAAGACCGCCCAGCGCCTGACCTACCACCTGCTCCGCGCCCCCGAGGCGGAGGCCCGCGTCCTCGCCGCAGCGCTGGTCGCCGTCCGCGAGGAGGTCGTCTTCTGCGAGGAGTGCTTCAACATCAGCGACCAGCCGCGCTGCCCGATCTGCCGCGACGGCGCCCGCGACCAGCGCCGCCTGTGCGTCGTCGAAGAGCCCCTCGACGTCCTCGCCCTGGAGCGGACCGGCGAGTTCCGTGGCCGCTACCACGTCCTCCACGGCGCGATCTCGCCCATCGACGGCGTCGGGCCCGACAGCCTGAAGATCGCCGAGCTCCTCGCCCGGGTCGAGGCCGCGGCCGCCGATGGCGCACCGTTCGAGGAGGTCATCCTCGCCACGAACCCGACGCTCGAGGGCGAGGCGACGGCGATGTACATCGACGAGCGCCTGGACGGCCAGGTCGGCAGCGTGACGAGGATCGCCCGCGGGATCCCGGTCGGCGGCGACCTGGAATACGCCGACGAGGTCACGCTGATCCGGGCGCTCCAGGGTCGGCGTTCGCTCGGAGACCGCGGATGAGCGAGCTCGTTGGCGAGCTCCTCCTGCGGCTCGCGAAGGTCGGGATCGCCACCCTCCTGGGTGTGATCGTCTATCTCGTCGAGGTGGTGCTGCTGGGGGTCACCGGCTCGCCGCAGGTGGCCGTCGAGGCCTGGATCGTCGGCGCCCTCGTGGTCCTCCTGATGGAGTCGAATCTGTTCTGACGACAGGCCCGTCGGCCGCCTCGGCTGCGTCCGCGGCCCTGTTTGACGGCTGCACGGCCAGCCGCCATACTTCGCCGTCTGCGCCGGGGGCGCCACAGCGCGCCCCGGATGCGGCATGCACCTTGACAACTGAAGAGTGGCAGAGATCCAGAAGTACGGATGAGCGAGCGGTCGAACCCTCGGACGAAGTCGCAGCCGCAAGGTTGTGCGTTCTTTCGGAGAGTTTGATCCTGGCTCAGGATCAACGCTGGCGGCGTGCATGAGACATGCAAGTCGAACGGACGATTCGGGCTTGCCTGAGTCGTTAGTGGCGGACGGCTGAGTAACGCGTGGGTGACCTGCCTCGAAGTGGGGAATAACTGCCCGAAAGGGTGGCTAATACCGCATGTGGTGGTGCGTTCGATCGCACCAGTAAAGCCGCAAGGCGCTTCGAGAGGGGCCTGCGTCCGATTAGCTCGTTGGTGGGGTAACGGCTCACCAAGGCGACGATCGGTAGGTGGTCTGAGAGGACGATCACCCAGACTGGGACTGAGACACGGCCCAGACTCCTACGGGAGGCAGCAGTCGGGAATTTTGCGCAATGGGCGAAAGCCTGACGCAGCAACGCCGCGTGAGGGATGAAGGCCTTCGGGTTGTAAACCTCTTTTCTCAGGGACGATAATGACGGTACCTGAGGAAGAAGCCACGGCTAACTACGTGCCAGCAGCCGCGGTAATACGTAGGTGGCAAGCGTTGTCCGGATTTACTGGGCGTAAAGAGCGCGCAGGCGGTCGTATAAGTCGCGTGTGAAAGCCCCCGGCTCAACTGGGGAGGGTCACGCGATACTGTTCGACTCGAAGGCAGGAGAGGGAAGCGGAATTCCCGGTGTAGTGGTGAAATGCGTAGATATCGGGAGGAACACCAGTGGCGAAGGCGGCTTCCTGGCCTGTTCTTGACGCTGAGGCGCGAAAGCTAGGGTAGCAAACGGGATTAGATACCCCGGTAGTCCTAGCCGTAAACGATGGACACTAGGTGTTGGTGGTATCAACCCCGCCAGTGCCGAAGCTAACGCATTAAGTGTCCCGCCTGGGGAGTACGGCCGCAAGGCTAAAACTCAAAGGAATTGACGGGGGCCCGCACAAGCAGCGGAGCGTGGGGTTTAATTCGATGCGACGCGAAGAACCTTACCAGGGTTTGACATGACCAGGACAGCGGCGGAAACGTCGTCTTCCCGCAAGGGACCTGGCCACAGGTGTTGCATGGCTGTCGTCAGCTCGTGTCGTGAGATGTTGGGTTAAGTCCCGCAACGAGCGCAACCCCTACCGTGTGTTGTATCACTCACACGGGACTGCCGAGAGAAACTCGGAGGAAGGTGGGGATGACGTCAAGTCAGCATGGCCCTTATATCCTGGGCTACACCCACGCTACAATGGCCGGTACAACGGGTTGCGAAACCGCGAGGTGGAGCCAATCCCTAAAAGCCGGTCTCAGTTCGGATTGTAGGCTGCAACTCGCCTACATGAAGCCGGAGTTGCTAGTAACCGCCGGTCAGCATACGGCGGTGAATATGTTCCCGGGCCTTGTACACACCGCCCGTCACGTCATGAAAGCTGGCAACACCCGAAGCCGGTGCGCCAACCGCAAGGAGGCAGCCGTCGAAGGTGGGGTCGGTGATTGGGACGAAGTCGTAACAAGGTAGCCGTACCGGAAGGTGCGGCTGGATCACCTCCTTTCTAGGGAGATCCGAGTCCCGACCCTCGGTGGGATCGGGGCGCTGATGGCTCCTACGGTTGATCGCACGGCCGATCGTTTCCCCCAGCCAGGTGGGGAGCGGCGCCGCCCGCGAGGGCGACGCAGGCCGATCGCGACCTGGTGAGAAACACCGAAACCCGCTCGAGCATCCGAGCGCGGATGGATCGCTGCCACTCTTCTAGGGTCAAGGGTGCAACCGCTCGCGCCGCCGCTCAGGCGGCCGGCGCAGGCCCGGCGGGCGTTTAGCTCAGCTGGTTAGAGCACTGCCCTGATAAGGCAGAGGTCTCTGGTTCGAGTCCAGAAACGCCCACCACTCCCGCTCCGGGAGCTCGGGGGGACGTAGCTCAGCTGGTAGAGCATCTCCTTTGCAAGGAGAGGGTCAGGAGTTCGAGTCTCCTCGTCTCCACCACCTTCGTCCGCCGGACGGCATCCCTTGAGATCGACCCGTCGTTCCCCTGATCCGTGGCCTCCCCTGTGAGGTCACCGACCAGCGGACCGCTGGGGAGGGCCTTCGGGCCCTTTGTGCGCGTCATTGCGCGCGACGGACCTTACCAACTGGATATGTGATCGGCAGAATGAGAAGTCTTTTTGATCTTCGATTTCGCCGTGTTGTCAGATGAATTCCGATACCGATCCGCCAGTCCCCGACCGCTTGGTCAGAGGCTGGGGGGTCAAGCTACACAGGGCACGAGGTGGATGCCTTGGCGCCAAGAGCCGATGAAGGACGTGGCAGGCTGCGAAAAGCTCCGGGGAGTCGCGAGCAGACATCGATCCGGAGATGTCCGAATGGGGAAACCCGACTGGAGAAGTCCAGTACACCCCTGGTTGAACCAAATAGGCCAGGTGGAGGTAAGCCAGCGAACTGAAACATCTCAGTAGCTGGAGGAAAAGAGAGCATTCCCTTAGTAGTGGCGAGCGAAACGGGAAGAGCCCAAACTCACTCAGCGCGATAGGTTGCCGCCGTTTCTGAGTGGGGGTTGTAGGAGTCGATCATGGAGCCCGGCAAGGCTCCAGCGGAGTCAGAAACTCGATTGCTAGTCGAACACGCCTGGAACGGCAAGCCATAGAGGGTGACAGCCCCGTAGGCGAAAGCAAGCGAGCTCCGTGATCGGCCACCTGAGTACCACGTGGAAGGTCTCTCATGTGGGAACCTGGGCGGACCACCGTCCAAGGCTAAATACTCTTGGCGACCGATAGTGAACGAGTACCGTGAGGGAAAGGTGAAAAGCACCCCGATGAGGGGAGTGAAACAGTACCTGAAACCACGTGCCCACAAGCAGTCAAAGGGTGTTGCCGGTGCGGCTTCGGCCGTTCGGTAGCCTGATGGCGTGCCTTTTGAAGAATGAGCCGACGAGTTACGCGCATGTGGCGAGGTTAAGTCCGAGAAGGACGGAGCCGGAGCGAAAGCGAGTCTGAACAGGGCGTTCAGTCGCATGCGGTAGACCCGAAACCGAGTGACCTATCCATGGCCAGGTTGAAGCGGGAGTAATGTCCCGTGGAGGACCGAACTCACCAGCGTTGAAAAGCTGGGGGATGAGCTGTGGATAGCGGTGAAATGCCAATCGAACTCGGAGATAGCTGGTTCTCCCCGAAATGCCTTTAGGGGCAGCCTCGGGTGATCAATCGTGAGGGTAGAGCACTGGATGGGCTAGGGGGCTCCACGCTTACCAACCCCAACCAAACTCCGAATCTCACGATTTCTACAACCCGGGAGTGAGACTGCGAGGGCTAAGCTTCGTGGTCTAAAGGAAAACAGTCCGGACCGTCAGCTAAGGTCCCTAAGTCCAAGCTAAGTGGTAAAGGATGTGGATTCGCACAGACAACCAGGATGTTGGCTCAGAAGCAGCCATCATTGAAAGAGTGCGTAACAGCTCACTGGTCAAGTGGATCCGCGCCGAAAATTCAACGGGGCTCAAGCTTGGCACCGAAGCTACGGATCCGCCGCCGGCTTGCCGGCGGTGGGTGGTAGGGGAGCGTTCCGTTCTGCAGTGAAGGTCGACCGTGAGGACGGCTGGAGCGGACGGAAGTGCGAATGTCGGCATGAGTAGCGAGATGTGGGTGAGAATCCCACACGCCGTAAGCCTAAGGTTTCCTGAGCAAGGCTCGTCCACTCAGGGTTAGTCGGGCCTAAGCCGAGGACGAATGTCGTAGGCGATGGACATCCGGTTGATATTCCGGAACCGACCAAGGGTCGTTTGCACCGCAAGGTGTCGCCTGGAGGACGCGAACGGTGGTTGGCCGGCGCAAGCCGGTCGAAGCCGGGAGTTGATCCCAGGTGGGAGCAAGGGCGTGACCCAGTCTGGTAGCTCGAGCGTGCTTTGGCTATGCACGTCTAAGCAGGTAGGGGGAGCGGATAGGCAAATCCGTCCGCTCGTCAACCCCGAGACGCGAATGAGAGGGGCGTATGCCTCGATTCGAGTAAGCCAAGCTGGCAAGAAAAGCGTCTAGCGAGACCCGAGGCGACCGTACCGCAATCCGACACAGGTAGGCGGGTAGAGCATACCAAGGCGATCGGAAGAACCCTCGTTAAGGAACTCGGCAACATGGCCCCGTAACTTCGGGAGAAGGGGCGCTTCGTGACCGCTGCTTGCAGTGGTCGTCGAAGCCGCAGTGAAAAGGCCCAGGCGACTGTTTAGCAAAAACACAGGTCTCTGCGAAAGCGAAAGCTGACGTATAGGGGCTGACGCCTGCCCAGTGCCGGAAGGTTAAGAGGAGAGGTGCAAGCTTTGAATCGAAGCCCCGGTAAACGGCGGCCGTAACTATAACGGTCCTAAGGTAGCGAAATTCCTTGTCGGGTAAGTTCCGACCCGCACGAATGGCGTAACGATCTGGGCGCTGTCTCAACGAGGGATCCGGCGAAATTGAAGTACCTGTGAAGATGCAGGTTACCCGCG
>Ga0070731_10000333_pt1 | contig 71304 bp, 60 predicted proteins | sample Coa_R1_2_FD_66448 | JGI IMG/M metagenome (GOLD analysis project Ga0070731, IMG submission 66448) | Surface soil microbial communities from Centralia Pennsylvania, which are recovering from an underground coalmine fire - Coalmine... | ecosystem: Environmental > Terrestrial > Soil > Unclassified ... | reverse complement strand
GCAGGAAGACGTGGAGGTCGTTGGACTGTCGATTCTTTCCGGCGCGCACATGACTCTTTTTCCCGCAGTGCTCGAAGGCTTGCGCAAAAACAACATGGGCGACGTGCTCGTCTTCGGCGGCGGCATCGTGCCGCAGCGCGACATCGACGCATTGAAAGCGCTGGGTGTCGGCGAAATTTTTACACCGGGCGCGGACACGCGCGTGATTGTGTCTTATCTCGATTCGTACTTCAGCAACAAAAGTAGGGCGGGCTGCCAGCCCGCCCAGAGCGCAAGCGGCGATTAGGTGCCCAATGGACGGGCTGGCAGCCCGTCCTACTTCGACGCGAGGATCGCATGTCAAAAAATATCGCCGTCATCGGCGCCGGAACCATGGGCCGCGGCATCGCGCAAGTCGCCGCTGCCGCCGGCTGGAACGTCAAACTCATCGACACCAGCGAAGACGCGCTGCATTCGGCGCTGCATACGATTGAAAAGTCGGTCACGCGCCTGATTTCGAAAGCGCTCCTGAAAGCAGAGGAGAAAGAAGGCATTTCCAAACGCATCACGCGTACTGCGGATTTGATGACCGCCGCCGATTGTAGCGTGGTCATCGAAGCGATTTTCGAAAACGAAAAAGTGAAACTCGATATTTGGTCGAAGCTCGCAAAATTTTGCACCGAAGATGCGCTGCTCGCGTCGAACACGTCAAGTATTTCAATTACGAAACTCGCGTCGATCGTGAAGCGCCCCGAGCGTTTTGTCGGCATGCATTTTTTCAATCCCGTGCCTGTGATGAAGCTCGTAGAGGTCGTGCGCGGAAATCGGACCTCGGACGAAACCATCGCGCGCACGAAGGAGCTCGCCGTTGAATTCGGCAAAACGCCCGTAGAAGTGCGCGACTACCCCGGTTTCGTCTCGAACCGCGTGCTGATGCCGATGATCAACGAATCGATCTTTGCGCTGCAGGAAGGCGTCGCCACCGCCGAGGCGATCGACGATGTCATGAAACTCGGCATGGCGCATCCGATGGGGCCGCTCACGCTCGCCGATTTCATCGGCCTCGATATTTGCCTGGCGATTATGGAAGTTTTGCAGGACGGATTCGGCGATTCAAAATACCGCCCCGCCCCGCTGCTGCGGCAAATGGTCGCCGCCGGAAAACTAGGGCGAAAGAGCGGCGAGGGATTCTTCAAATATCCCGATGAAAAAAAGTAGCGGGTGCCACGGATTTGAATGTACTCATTCAAATCCGTGCCCGCTTGAAGTCAGCGCGTTGGAGTGTTAACAAATGCGCGAACAAAGCACGGATTTTCAAACGGCAGAAAATCCGTGGCATCCATTGCTCACACTTTTTCCGGAATCGAATACGGCGCCCGATACTCGCGCGTCAGCATCTTTGACGCGTCCATGTTGCCGCTGAACGTCTCAGCGACACCATCCATCGTCAGGAACTCGCCCATTGTCGCTTTGGTCTTTCCGAGATCGACACGGTTGACCTTCAAATGCATGCACATGTTTTCAAACGTTTCTTGCGCGTCGAAGTTGTCCTTGAGCTTTTCGCGAATCGCCTCCTGCGTGCTCTTCGCGCCCAAGCGGATGGAGATGTTGCCGGTGTGGCAGAGCGCGCTCGACAAATGCCCCTGCAAAATCGGCGACGCCAGCGATTCCTGCTTGCGGCTGTTGACCGCGTCGATGAAATTCTTGAAGTGGTTTCCGCCGCCCTTGAATTCCTTCACGATCTTGCCGTCTTCATCCAGCACATGCGCCTTTTCATAGGACGTGATGACCAGATTACCGTGTTCACACTTCGCGACCACGCCAATCTCCGCACCCTTGTATTCGTCCATCTTCGGCTTCTCGCCTTCCTTCGGCGGCTTGCCGGGCAATCCGCGCACTTCGAAAATCAGCGGCGCGGGTTTGTAATCGTGGAACACAAACATCGTGTTCGGCGTTTCGCCGTCGTCTTCGTAACCGAAGCGCCCGCCGACCGAGAACACGCGCGGGCTGAGCTTGTCTTCGCCCAACACCCAGCGCGCGATATCCATCTGGTGGATGCCTTGATTGCCAAGATCGCCGTTGCCCGTGTCCCACACCCAATGCCAATCGTAATGCAGGTTCTTGCGCATCAGCGGCTGGGTGGTCTTCGCCGGCCCGCACCAAATGTCGTAACCGGCGCCGGCCAATCCCTTCGGAATCGGCTGCGGGCCATCGACGTGACCAATCGACGGGCGATACTTGTAACAAAGACCGCGCACGTGCTGAATCTTGCCGAGATTCCCGTCCTGCACCCACTTGATGGCTTCCATCAAACCCACGCTGCTGCGGCATTGCGTGCCTGTCGCGCAGATGCGTCCGGTTTTCTTCTGCACTTCAACGACCTTGCGCCCTTCCCAGACGTTGTGCGAAATGGGCTTCTCGCAGTACACGTCTTTGCCGGCCAGCATCGCCCAAATCGCTTGCAGCGAATGCTGGTGATTGGGTGTCGCAATCGAAATCGCGTCGATGTTTTTGTCTTCAAGCAGCTTGCGCAGGTCCGTGTATTTATCGACTTTGATGCCCTTCTTGTCGAGCTTGCCGGCTTCGGCGTTGAGATGATCTTCATCACAATCGCACAGCGCCACGATGCGCACGCCCGGCACTTTGGGCGAGCCGCCTTTGTCGGTGCCCGAATATTCGTCGATGTGCGCCTTGCCGCGCCCGCCGCACCCGACAACCGCCACGCGCACGGCGTCGTTGGCTCCGTAAGCGCGCCTCCAAGTGGCCAGCGATGCGGCTGTGGCGACGGTTCCGGTCAGAAAAGTGCGGCGAGTGAATTTGCTCATGCGGGAAACTCCTTGGAAGCGCGGTGATTTAATGTGCCGATACGCGGTAACGCATGACCATTATATATGTCGAAGCGCGCGATTTATGCGAAAAAAATCGGCATTATCCCGCTTTTTCGCGGCGAAGGCGGTCGAGTGCGGCTGCGGCCACAAGAAACATGCCGCTAATGACTAATTGATAGGCGTCAGGAATGCGCAACGACGTGCAAGTGTAGCTGATCGAGCGCATCAAGACGGCGCCGATAACGCAACCTGTTACCGTCCCTTGTCCGCCAAGCAACGACGTACCGCCGATGACCACGGCGGCAATCACAGTCAGTTCTTCCCCGGAGCCGGTGTAAGAACCTGAGCCGCCCATTCTGCACGCGTACATGACACCTGCAATTCCCGCCATGAATCCGCCGATTCCATAGGCAATCAACTTTACAGACGCGACACGTACCCCGGACAACCGTGCAGCTTCTTCGTTGCTGCCAACCGCATATAGCCTGCGCCCGAGGCGCGTGTGCTTGAGCATCGCGCGCGCGATCAGAATTGCCGCGAGAACAATCGGAACGAATCTTGGCACGCCAGACCATGGGTCACTCTTTGATAGCCAGCCCATACGAGCATTCAGTGCAAGCGCCCCTTTCTTCTCTATGACGCCATCACCAATGAAAATAGTTGCATTGCTATTGAGCAGGTGACACAAGCCCCGCATGCTCATCAACGTTCCCAGCGTCACGATGAACGGCTGCACGCGCAAACCAACCACCATCATTCCATTCACCACGCCGCAAAGCGCGCCCGCCGCCACGCCGAAGGCAATTCCAACCGCGACCGATTGAAAATGATTTGTGGCTAAACTCGCCGCCGCCGCCGACACGCCAATGATGCTCCCCACCGACAAATCAATTCCGCCGGTAAGAATCACAAACGTCATTCCCACTGCGGCCACGATCGTCGGCGCGCAATCCGTCGCCATCGATCGCAAATTGCCGGCGTTCAAAAAAATCGCTTGCGGCAGCAGCAGATCGCGGATGCCCATTCCGCCAAAAATAAGGATCAGCGCCGCGTACGGCAGCAGCGCCGTGAAGACATACCACAAGCGGGACCGCGAGGATTCGCCGGACGATGCCATCGATTCATAAAATCCGAGTTTAGATAATTGAACTACACTTCTTCCGCCGCCGCGATGTCGATCAGCGCGCAAATTTCAGCGATGGTGCTTTGATGCTTGTCAGCCGCGTAGTACGCGTGAATCTTCTCGCGCGCCGCATCGATCTGCCCCGCCGCTTTACCGCGCGCGATCAGCCGCTTGCACTCCGCCGGACGCGGACCCCAATTGCCGACTTCGACGAAATCGTGGTTGTAGAACACAAAAATCGGAATCGCCTCCGCCGCGTTGGTGAGGTATCGCACCATGAGTTCCGGCCGCGTTTCCTTATCCACGCAGCGCAACCGAAGCATCTCCGGATTGAGCGCGCACAGCTTCGCCAGCACTGGCGCATTCCGCCGCACGTCGCCGCACCAATCTTCGATGATCGCGAGCACATGCACACGCCGCTTGAGCGCCGTCAGTTTCGAGGCAATCACAGCAGGGATGGCAACTTCAGCATCGAAGCGCTCGATGTCCGCACGCATCTGCGGCTTGCACGCCGCCAGCCAATCCGCGTAACTTTTGCCGCTCGACCAAGCCGCTTTAGAATCCAATGCAGGAACCGCCATCGCTAAATCCTCCTCTTGTTGAATTTTTCTTTTAACACAATTCGCGCGAAGAGACAACGAACGACGATTGGCAATTCGAATTTGTGATTTATACTTCGGCCATGGACCGCAAACAGTGGCTCACCCTGATCTATCGCGAGGCGAACGTCTTTCTGGAACGCCACGCCCCCGACGGCAAGCTCTCCGAAACCGAAATGGACGAGCTTGAACCGGAACTGCACGACCAACTTAAAGAAGTCTTCGGCCGCATCGAACACCTCGAAGATTTGATCAAGCATTCCCTGCTGAAAAACCCATCGCCCGACCTGTGGTACGGCGAGAACGAATGGCCGCACGTCGTTGCCGCCGTGGCCAGCGCGTGCCTGATTCACGATGTCCGCGGCCTGATCCTCAAAATCGTAGAGGGCAAACTGCCGCGGACGCCATCGGAGAAACTGCTGGATCCCTTTTAAAAATCTCACGCAGAGGCGCAAAGGCGCGGAGGAATGAAAAAAGAAGGCTATCGCGAACGCCGGTTGCGTCAGCGCACGGAACGCTTGGAGAAACGACGGCGCAAGCTCATGAGCGCTATGGGAGTCGCGCTGCCGAACCTTCCGCCACTTCCGCCGCCGATTCCGGCCGGCACGGTGAGAGTAAATCCATCGGCACTTGAATCTAACAGCTCTTACGTTCCGCCAGATTTTGTGAGACGAGGCTATTATCTCGACGAAGAATTCACATGTCAGGATTGCGGAAAGACCGAAGTATGGACCGCTGCTCAACAAAAATGGTGGTATGAAGTTGCCAAAGGTTATATTTGGACCTCCGCGATTCGCTGCCGCGCGTGTCGATTGAAAGAACGTAAACGGCGTGAAGAAGCCCGCAAAATTCATTTGGAAGGGATTGCGAAGAAGCGAGCAAAGTCGCATTGAATGCTTACCGGTCTTCTCGCACTTCTCGCTGCCATTCCACTGGATCAATTCCCTCAAAAGGATTTGATTGACTAATCGATTCCATCACCACCAGTAGCTTGCGCTGCCGCTCCGCCTCGGCGCTCTGCGCAATTGAGGTATTTGTCACCGCTTGTTGAGGAGTCGCCACAACTTTGAATTTGACGTTGCGGAGTTCGTTTGGAACCGGCACATGCAGCGTGCCGTCGGCTGCGGGTTCGAGAATGGCGGTGATGGTGCTCATATTGGGAAGATTATCCTGAGCGTGACACGAAGTCAACTTGTCCACCTAACTCGCCCTCGCAAGTGGTCGCACACTCAAAATCTCGTCCGCCCGTAACGCTTCAACCGCGCTCATTGGAACAGCCACCACTTCAATCGATTCTCCGACCGCGTTGAATACCTCCAGCACACAGCAGTCCTCACCGCCTGAAGGATGTTTGACAAAGTCCACCACCGTCGCGATGTCTCCCGTTCGAAGCCGATACTCAGGCACATCGCGGGTCAAAGCCACTTCCTGAATTAATTGAAGCGTCATGGCTTGCCTCCGCTCGATTACGTATTCTTAAACTCCCCCGGCTTCGGCAATTCGCTCACGTTCTTCAATCCGAAATTCTCCAGGAAATAATCCGTCGTCCCATACAGCAGCGGCTGCCCCACGCCGCTCCCCCGCCCCGCGATTTGGATCAGCTTCTTCTCCAGCAGCAATCGCAGCACCGGCCCCGCATTGACGCCGCGCACGGACTCAATCTCCGCGCGCCCAATCGGCTGGCGGTACGCGATCAGCGCCAGCGTTTCGAGCGCCGCTTGCGTGAGTTTGCGCTGCGACGTTTGCGATTTGAGACGCTGAATCGCCGGATGAAATTCAGGCCGCGTCACCAGTCGCCAGGCGTTGGCGACTTCGACCAAATCCCACGGCCGCCGTTCGCGGTCGCCGGTTTGTTTAAGCGCGGCAAGCACCTTCCGGATCGTCGGGCTGTCGCTGTCCGCGGCGCGCGCGAGCTCGCGCACGCTAATCGGTTCGCTCGCGGCAAAGAGCAACGCTTCGACCGTCCGTTCCAATTCCTTTTGAGTGTCCTTCGCGGCGATTTCCGCGGAAAGCGGCGACGGCGGCGACGGCTCTGCCAGCGGGTCACGTTCGCCCGGGTACTCGCCGGATCGTGACGGATCGCTCCCCGCATCGTTGGGATTCACGTTGACGCTGACGATCGCCGACGCCAGATTCTGTTCGCGCTCCAACGCCGATTCGAGCGCCGCGTCGGCCGGCGAGTTCGGATCGCCGCCGGCGCTTTCGTCGCCCACTTCAAGGCTGCCGATGGCGTTCTCCGCGTTCGCCGGCGCAAGGGCAGCGAGCGATTTGAGCGGCTTAGCAGCAGCGTCAGAGGTTTTAAGCTTTATGGTTTCGTCGGACATTTGAACGATTGTAATTGGATGGTGAAATTAAGCCAAGTGTGAATGCCGGGGACAAACGATGAACGCGGAACGATGAACGATGAATGGATGCGTGGCGCAACTTTGTTCATCATTCGTCATTCATCATTCATCGTTCATTTACCCTTGCTTCAAAAACTTCCCAATCCGCCCGCACGCTTCCGCAATCCGCGCTTCCGTGTCCACCAGCGCGATGCGCACGAAGCCTTCGCCTTCCGGACCGAACCCGCCGCCCGGGAAGAAACTCACGCCGGCGTGCTCCGCCAGTTTCAGGCAGAATTCCATTGTCCCCATCTCGCGGAAATTTGCGGGCAGTGCCTGCCACGAAAACATCGTCGCGCGATTCTTGATGGCGCGGCCCCAGCCGTTGTGTTCCAGCCCGTGCAGCAGCGTGTCGCGCCGCTTCTGGTAGCGAAGCGCCTGCTGCTTGATGTACTCATCACCCGTGTCCAGCGCCACGGCTGCGGCCGTCTGAATCGCCTGGAAATGCCCATAATCAAAATACGGCTTGATCTTCGTCAGCGATTCGACCAGCAGCGAATTCCCCGCGAGGAACCCCACGCGCCAGCCCGCCATGCTGTACGGCTTCGACATCGTGAACATTTCCACGGCCACATCGCGCGCGCCCTTCGCCTGCAAAATGCTCGGCGCTTTGTAGCCGTCAAAGCAACTGTGGCCATACGCGAGATCGTTGAGCACCCAGAACTTGAAGTGCCGCGCCATTTCGACAATCTCTTCGAAGAAATCCAAATCCACCGTGCGCGCGGTCGGATTGTGCGGAAAATTCATCACCAAAAATTTCGGCCGAGGCCGCACGACTTCGAAGACATTGCGGATGTCTTCGAGCAGTTTGTCGCCAGGCTGTTCTTCATCCATGAACACGCCGACCACAACCGCGCCTGCAATCTGCGGAGCGAAATAATGCGGCGCATACGCCGGCGTCGGCACCACGCACGCATCTTGATTTCCCAACAACGCAAAACACAAATGGCTAAACGCGTCCTTCGACCCAATCGACGAAATGACTTCGCGTTCCGGATTGAGCATCACATTGAAATGGCGCTCGTAATGCCGCGCCAACGCCTCCTTAATAGGGCGAATCCCCGTGGCGGGCGCGTAGCGGTGGCTGGCAGGGTCGTCAACGGCTTCTTTGAGTTTCTCGACGACGTTTTCGGCAATCGGATCGATGGGATTTCCCATGCCCAAGTCGATCACGTCCATGCCTTTGGCACGCAGGCCGTCGTTGAAAGCGTTGATGCGGCTGGCCAAATATGGCGGCAGCAGCGCCATGCGCGGCGAATTCACCGACGGCATTCCCTCCAGCGCCGCGGCGTGAGCCTGCGCCTGGTGATGCTGAATCACCAACGGGTTTGTGTTGGGAGCGATCTGACTGGCTGTGCGAAGATGAGGCATATCCTGGCTTTTCGAATAACCATTCCCAGAAACCGGCGCTGAATCAGTACTTTTGCCGCTCACGGCTTCCCGCCGGTGCGCATCACGTTGAGTCAACATTGTGTCGCTTGCGATCCTTTCTCCAAGAGCGGCAGTTTACACGCCGAAACGCAATTCTGCCACTTGGATTGCCCCAAAAAAAGCTGTGTGCCCTGCTTCCTTTTTATCGGCAATGTAACCATCCCGCCGCATTTTCTACTCAGAATTCTGGCCACACGCGGGTTAGAGTATTAGGATATACTTTCGCCTCCATGAGGAATTTGAGGACTGCAATGAATCTGTTTAAAGCCATCATCTGGATTCTGGTCGTCGGCGGCATTTGCGCCGGTGGGTATTATTATTATTTGAAGCTGACTGCGGTTCCTGAACGCACCTACAAGACGGCCCCCGTCAAAAAAGGCAGTTTGGTTCAGACCATAACCGCCACGGGCACTGTCGAACCCGAAGAAGTCGTCGATATCGGCGCGCAAGTCGCCGGGCAGATCAACACCTTCGGCGTGGACAAAGACGGCAAGCAGGTCGATTACGGCTCGATCGTCGATGCCGGAACAATGCTTGCGCAGATCGACTCCTCGCTCTACGACGCGGACTTGGCGCAGGCCAAAGCGCAAGTTGACGTCGATCGCGCCAGCGTCGCGAAGGCTAAAGCCGACGCCGATACGGCGAAAGCCAAGCTGGAGCAAGCCCAATCTGATTTGGAACAGTTCAAAGCCAAAGTCGATCAGGCGCTGACCGATTTGGACATGTTCAAAGCCAAACAGGATCAGGCCAACGCGGACGTGCAACAGGCTCAGGCCAAACTCGATCAAGCGCAGCGCGATTGGGACCGCGCGCAGAAGTTGGGGCCCTCGGACGCGCTTTCGCAGGAAAGCTACGATACCTATAAAGGAGTCTACGAAGCCGCCTCCGCCGCGCTGACTTCCTTCAAAGCCATCGCCAAACAGTCGGTCTTTTCCATTTCCTCTCAGAACGCGGTCATCGCGCAGGCCAAAGCCAATCTGGCGTCGCAGAACGCGGTCATCGCGCAGGCCAAGGCCAACACGCTCTCCGCCGACGCGGTCATCAACCAGGCCATAGGAAACGTCGCTCACGACGACGCCGCCGTGATGCGTGCGCAGCAGAACGTCAACTACTGCGTGATCAAATCGCCGGTCAAAGGCGTCATCGTGGATCGCCGTGTCAACATCGGCCAGACCGTCGTCTCCAGCCTCAATGCGCCGAGTTTGTTTTTGCTCGCCAAAGACCTCACCCGCATTCAAGTCTGGGTTTCAATGAATGAAGCCGACATCGGCAACATTCATCCCGGCCAGCCGGTGACGTTTACGGTCGATGCGTATCCGTATACGACGTTCAAAGGCAGCGTCCGAAAAGTCCGCTTGAATGCGACGATGACTCAAAACGTCGTCACGTACACGATCGAAGTGGAGACCGACAATTCGGACGGCAAACTGCTTCCTTATTTGACCGCGAATACTCAATTTGAAGTCGCGCGCCGCGACGACGTGCTGATGGTCCCCAATGCCGCGCTGCGTTTCACGCCTCAAAAAGACGAAATCGAGCCGGACGTCACGGACGACGCTGAATCCCCCCACCGTGCCTCAACCGGAACCGGCAGCGGCGCTGCGACCGACGAAACGCCACCGACAAAACCCAGCGGAACCGAGCATCGCGGCCCGCGGGCGGACAAATCCGACGCCAGCGCGAAGCCCGCACGCGACCACTCCGAATCCGGTCCTAGAACGCACGGAAAAGTCTGGGTCGAAGACGGCAAATTCCTGAAGCCCATCCGCGTCCGCCTGGGCATCACCGATGGCGTGAACACTGAAATCAAAAGCGATGAACTCAAAGAAGACATGCAATTGGTCGTCGGCCGCCAAATGCAAGGCGCCGCGGACGCCAGTGGAACGACCAATCCGTTCCAGCCGACCAATCCATTCGGCCGCCGGCAGAGCAAGCCGTCCGAATCCACTCAATCGCAGGGAACGCAACAAAAGTAACCAGCATCGTCCACTATGCGCGGAACGGAGTCCTCGATGGAATTAATGGAACTTAAAGAAATCACCAAAACCTACCACCTCGGCGAAATCGACGTCCCGGTCCTTAAAGGCATCTCGCTCACCGTCAAACACGGCGAAATGATCGCGCTCATGGGCCAGTCCGGTTCCGGCAAGACCACGCTGATGAATCTGCTGGGTTGTCTGGACCGCCCCAGTTCCGGCCAGTACTGGCTCGACGGCCTCGAAATTTCGTCGATGAACGCCGACCAGCGCGCGCTCGTCCGCAACGAAAAGATCGGTTTCGTCTTTCAAAGCTTCAACCTGCTCGCGCGCACGACCGCACTGGACAACGTCACCATGCCGCTGACGTACACGGCCTCGACGCTCTCTGAAGCCGAATGCCGCCGGCGCGGGCAAGTGCTCCTCGAACGCGTCGGCCTCGGCGACCGCATGGAGCACCAGCCGTCGCAACTTTCCGGCGGGCAGCAGCAGCGCGTGGCCATCGCGCGAGCGCTGATTAACAATCCGCCGCTGCTCTTCGCTGACGAGCCCACCGGCAACCTCGATTCTAAAACCAGCAAAGAAGTGCTCCAAATGTTCCGCAAAATCAACGACGAACAGCGCATCACCGTCATTCTCGTCACGCACGACGCCACCGTCGCGCAATGCGCCAAGCGTATAGTGCAACTGAGCGATGGCGTCGTCGTCGCGGATAAGTACAATTAAATGTTTGTAGTCCCGCCTTTAGGCGGAAGCGCGCCTCGCGGTCAAAATCCGTGCCGCCTAAAGGCGGGGCTACGAACACAGCACTCAGGACTTTGAACATGAGAATTCTCCGCACCTGCCGCACCGCCACCATCGCACTCCGCCGCAACCTCATGCGTGCCGCCCTGACCACACTGGGCATCGTCATCGGCGTCGCTGCCGTCATCGCCATGATGGAAATCGGCAAAGGGTCGTCCAGCGCCATTCAGAAAACCATCGAAAGCATGGGCGCCAACAATCTCCTCGTTTTCCCCGGCCAGGCCGCCAGCGGCGGCGTCAGTTTCGGTGCGGGAACGACCATGACACTCACCGCAGCCGATAGCGACGTGCTGCCGCGCGATTGCCCCGCCATCAGCGTTTCCGCGCCCGTCGTTCGCGCGCGCACGCAAGTCGTTTATGGCAACAAAAATTGGGTGCCCATGAACATCTACGGCACCACTCCCCAGTTTCTCGACGTCCGCGATTGGACCAATCTGCTCGAAGGCGAGCCCTTCACCGATCAGGACGTGCGCAGCACCGCCAAAGTCTGCCTGATCGGCACCACCCTTGTCCGCGAATTGTTCAACGGCGCGTCGCCCGTCGGCAAGGAAGTCCGCGTGCAAAACGTGGGGTTCAAAGTCATCGGCGTTCTCTCGCGAAAAGGCGCCAACATGATGGGCATGGACCAGGACGATATCCTCATCGCCCCTTGGACTACGATCAAATTCCGCGTCACCGGCCAATCCGCGGCCACCACAAACCAAAGCGCCGCGACAGCCAGTTCCAACAGCAGCACCAGCACCGCGGTCAACACGCTCAGCGTCGTTTACCCGGGCACATTCGGCGGCTTGTATTCCACGCCATCCGCCACACAAACCGCCGACACGCCCCAACCCGTCCGCTTCGCCAACATCGATCAGATCGTCGTGGCCGCGCGCTCCGCTCTGGAAATTCCCGACGCGATGGTTCAGATGACCGACGTGCTGCGCGAACGCCACCGCTTGCGCCCGGGCACCGCCGACGATTTTCAAATTCGAGACATGACCGAAATGTCGAAAGCCCTCTCCTCGACAACCCAACTCATGACCAACCTGCTGCTCTGCGTCGCCATGATCTCGTTGGTCGTCGGCGGCGTCGGCATCATGAACATCATGCTCGTCTCCGTTACCGAGCGCACGCGCGAAATTGGCCTGCGCATGGCCGTCGGCGCCCGGCCCCGCGACATCCTCAGCCAATTCCTGATCGAAGCCGTCATGCTTTCGCTGGCCGGCGGCGCGCTCGGCATCGCGCTCGGCCGCCTCACGTCGTACCTCGTCACCTACTTTAAACATTGGCCGACGGAAGTGTCGCTGCCCGCAATTATCGCGGCGGTGATTGTATCTGGCAGCGTCGGCATTATCTTTGGTTTCTATCCAGCGTGGAAAGCGTCGCGCCTCGACCCGATCGATGCGCTGCGATACGAGTAACATGGGCTTTTGTGTTGGTCGGGCAGACATTCTTGTCTGCCTGTGCTGGCAGACAGAAATGTCCGCCCCACCGGCCCGTGCGTAGTTTCAACGTGTCCAAAGTGAGGGGAATCCGATGTTGTCACTGAAATACTGCCGTTCGCGCCTTTTGACCCTGCTGCTGCTGCCTTTCCTCGCCGGCTGCACTCTCGCCGTCGGCCCCAGCTATCATCCCGTCCAAGTGCAAGTACCCAGTTCGTTCCCCGCCGTGGCGCAGTCGCTGAGCGTTCCGCCGGCCACGCCCGCTGACGCCAAACCAGCCCCGACTCAGCCCGGCGCCGCCATACCCGTCAGCCTTCCGCCCGCCGAAAACCTCACCGACTGGTGGGTCGTCTTCAACGACCCCACGCTCACCAAACTCGTCGCCGAAAGCATGGAGGGAAATCTCGATTTGAAGCAAGCCTGCCTGCGCATTTATCAAGCCCGCGCCTCGCGCGGCATTATCGTTTCCGGCCTCTTTCCGCAGCTCGATTACACCGGCTCCGCCAACACCAGCCGCACGCCCGTGCTCGGCCACGGCGGGCGCGGCTTCATCGGCCGCACCTCGAATTTCTTCACCCACGGCCTGGATGCCGCGTGGGAATTGGATTTCTTCGGCGGCACGCGCCGCGCCGTGGAAAGCGCCGATGCGTCGATCGAAGCGGCCGTCGAGGACCGCCGCGACGCAATGGTCACGCTCGCCGCCGAGATCGGCACGAATTACATCGCCTTGCGCGGCTTCCAGAAGGAGCTTGTCATCGCCCGTGAAAACGTCGTTTCGCAGCAGAAGAGCGTCGATCTGACCGAGAAAAAACAAAAGGCCGGAATTTCAAACGCGCTCGATGTCGCCAACGCCAAGGCCCTCGTCGCATCCACCCGCGCTCAAATTCCCGTCCTCGAAACCGCCGCGCAGGAAGCCATCTACGCGCTCGGCGTCCTGCTGGGACGCGATCCAAACGCGCTCGACGAAGAGTTGAACAAAGGCGGCCCGATTCCGCCGCCGCCGCCGAGCATCCCCGTCGGCCTGCCCTCGGATTTGTTGCAGCGCCGCCCCGACATCCGCGCCGCTCAAGCCCGCGTTCACGCCGCCACCGCGCAGATCGGCGTCGCCAAAGCCGACCTCTTCCCGAAATTCTCGCTCACCGGCAGCGCCGGATTCCAGGGCCAGAAGCAGTCCGCGCTGGTGAGTTGGGCGCAGCGCGCCTACTCCTTCGGGCCAAGCGTGGATTGGTCGATCTTCTCCGCCGGAAAAGTGCAATGCAACATCGTCCTGCAAAGGCTGCTCGAAGCAGCGTCCGAAGTCACGTACCGCCAATCCGTCCTAACCGCATTGCAGGACGTGGACAGCGCCGCCTATGCCTACGCCAAGGAAAAGGAGCACCGCGACATTCTCGCCGACGAAGTCAAGCAGTTTCAGAGGGTCGTTGAACTCTCGCTGGACCTTTATCAAAAAGGCGCGACCGACTTCCTCAACGTGATCATCGCGCAGCGCTCGCTGTATCAGGCGCAGGACGAATTGGTGCAAAGCGAGCGCGCGTTGTCCTTGGATATTGTGGCGCTCTACAAGGCCCTCGGCGGCGGCTGGAACGATGCGGATGTGATCGAATGCGATCCCTGCGTACATTAGCGCTTCCACGAAGACACAATTCGCGAAGCGACGCGCGCCATTCTCCCCTCTCTCCCCTTGGGGGAGAGGGGCCGGAGGTGAGGGGTGGGCCGCGTCCGCTGCTCACAAAATATTCAACACCACCACCAGCAGGACGCACGGAATCAATATCGGCTGCGCCAGCACACCCGTCACCATCGTCATCAGCGCCAGGATCGTGTACCCAAACGCATCCAGCCACCGTCCCAACCCGCGCGACGTGCCAACTCTACTGACAAATAATAGCGCCGCCAGAAATCCAATCGAAAACGCAAACGTCAGCGGCACGCCCCGGCTTAGAAAATTGCTCTGCGGCGCCACGGAGCGAAAGAACAACATCGTCGTCCCGAACAGAAAAACGACTCCCATCAAATCCGCCAGCCCCAACTGCCACCGTCCCGTCCAGCGCGGCGGATATTTCGCGTAAAGCGCGCGCAGTCGAAAAACCGCAAGTGCGCCAATCGGTATGTTGAGCACTGAAAACAACGCCATCTGCCCCCACTCCGCATGTCGCCACGTCACGCGCTCAATTGCGCCATCGAAAAGCACAAGGACGATCACCAGCACTACGCCGCTCGCCCCCGCCAGCGCAAACCACCAGAACGATTTTTGTGTGCCGTGAGAAAACACGAATTCGCGTCCTCGTCAATTCATATCCTTGAACCCGCGCAACAACCCGTCCGCTTTGCGCGTCCAGTGCGCCAGCAGATTCAGCGCCGGCATCCCAAGCGCCAACGCGATCAGCGGCGGCAAACGCCCTCCGAAAAAAGGAGGCACGCTTTCCCCCCAAAAATTCGCCGGCGGAAATCCGCCGGGATCCACGCGCGGTGCAATGACCACGCCACAACAATATGCCAGCCCATAAATCATCGATCCCAACACCGCGTCGGTGATCACGTTGCTTTTGTACGCAACTGCAACCAACACGCAGTACATCAAAAACGCAATGTAATCGTGGCCCCAACACGACACCATCGCCATCGTACAGATCGCCAGGAACCCGCCAAATGCCGCACCCAAATGCCGCGGGCTCGATAGCAGTACATACAACCCGCCCAGCGCATAAAGCACGCAGCGCGCCGCAGCATAAGGAGGACTGATCGTCTCGAAAACCATGCCCCGCCTTTTAGCGCGTCCGCACGCCGCGTCGAGTGTAATGATCGCCGGGACGAAGCGAAGCGCGTTCGCGGCGCGGGAAACGACAGCACTTCATCGCCCGCATCACTTCTGCTTCTCCTTCGCCCCCCGCAGCTCTTTCAGCAACTTCCCCGCCGCTTCCACCAGCATCTCCCCCGCCCCCTCCGCGCAGCGCGCGCTGAACACTTCGTAATTCCCCTGCGCGTACGCCGGCGCGTTCGGGATGTATCCGATGCTTCCATTTGCAAGCTCGGCAATAAACGTATGTTTGAACGGCGACGCCTTTTTGATCGCCAATCCCAATTCCACAAAAATCTCTCCCGGCAGCGACACAACCGCCATTTCGTCGCTCAATGCAATGACCTGCACTTCCACTTCCAGCGGCGCGCCTTCCCGCGCGACCACGTCCAAAATACAAAACGCTTTCGCTTTCTCGACCGTGCCGATCTTCGGATCGGACATTTTGCGCGCGATCGTCTTGGCTTCTTCGATCTGCGCCTCCGTGAATTTCGGCAGCGGCAATTTCACCGGCGTCGAAGCCGCACGCGGCGCGTATGTCGTCAGCGCCTCGAGATTCGGCACTGAACTCAACACCGCGCCGGCGAGTACCGTGCCGATGCGCTCAGACTCGCGCGGCCCGTGCTGCGGATCGGCCCAGGCAACATTTCGATGATTGATATTCCCGCAGCATCCGTTCGCAAACAGCGTGAGCATCGTGTCGCCTTTGTACTCCGCCAGCCGCTTCGAAAGATAATACGGATAGTCCGCGGAAATTTTCGTCCCGCCTGTCGTATCGGGATGCATCGCGAAATTCACATACATCGCCAGCGGCGCCGGTTTCTTTTCAGCGCTCTCAAAATACAACACGCCCACATCCGGATCGATCGGTCCCGCCGGCCGCACGATTCGCTTATCCAGCTTCGCCGGATTCCACGACACGCTTCCGTCCTGCATGAAAAAACGCCGATTGAAGCTCAATTGCTCCTCGCGCCCCAGCGTCGCCAGCGCCCGCGCTGGCGCCAGTTTTGCATTCGCTTCCGCCACGCAATGCGCGATCAGCGCGGGCAATCCCCCGCCAAATTCCTGCGCCGCCGGCGTCTTCCCGCCCATCAAGTCGTCCAGCATGCCCTCGCGCGCGAGCACCGGCCCCGTGTGCGAATGCGTCGCCGAAATCATCACGCGCTCCGGTGCAATCCCCGTTTGTTCCGCGATCAGTTTGCGCGCCGCGACCACAATCGGCCGCGTGACGGTGATCAAATCCAGCGCGACAAACGCCGCCTTCGCGCCGTCCTGTTCGACGACAATAGCTTTCGCGTGCAAATCGTCCAGCACTCCATCCGCCGCACGCATCGAATAATAGCCCGCCATCGGCGTGCCATCTTTCGGCGTGATCACGACCGCCGCCGTGCCCGCTTTAAATTCGCCCGCCGCCGACAGAAGCATCGCGCTCGCAATCGCAAAGCATATTGAGACTCGAATAATAGCCATGCCCCCATGTTAACCACTTTTTCCTCTCGCATCAAAAAGCGAAACTCAAAAAACACCGCCTCTTAAGTCTTGACTCCGCGGCGCGGTGAGTTATCGTTGCGTTCGAATTCTTCGGAGCTGTTTTCGAGGAAAAAGCCGCAGCCTTTTAAGAGAATGCGCGCGAGAAGGGTTGTAACTGCCAACCCTGTTCGTGCCTGTTCTCCAAGAAAGAACGATGGCAACAACAATCTTTGTTCGCGCAAAAGCGTGTTCCGACACGAGCTTTTTGCGCTTGCAGGACCGTATTGGCTATCTTTTTGGCAATCCCAGCCTGCTCGAACGCGCGCTGACCCATCCGTCCAGCACGCCGCACGCAAACAGCGACAACGAACGCATGGAATTCCTCGGCGATTCCGTCGTTAATCTCTGCGTCGCGCAAGCGCTCTACGAATGGCACTCCGATTGGAACGAAGGCGATTTGACCAAAGTCAAATCCTGCGTGGTCAGCACGCAGTCGCTGGCCCGCGCCGCGGAATTGATCGGATTGCGCGACGTCGGGCGCTTCGGCAAAGGCCTGCCGCAGAACGAACCGCTCCCGCCGAGCGTCTACGCGAATTTGTTTGAAGCCGTAACCGCGTCCGTTTACCTCGATGGCGGACTGGAAGCGGCGCGCGCGTTCGTGCTGCGCATCCTCGGTCCGGAGATGAAAGTCTGCGCGGAAACCGGCGGCGATCCGAATCCAAAATCCGCGCTGCAGCACGTCGCGCAGAAAATCTGCGGCGTCACCCCGCATTACGCGGTGGTCGGCGCGATCGGCCCGGACCACGGCAAGATTTTCGAAGTCTGCTGCCATATCGGGAAGCGCGTTTTCCCCGTGGGCAAAGGCAAAAGCAAGAAGGAAGCCGAGCAGGAAGCAGCGCAGCGCGCGCTGCAAATTCTGGAATCCGAAGTCGCTCAAAAAGCCGAGCAAGCGCGCAAAGACGCGGAGCCGCAAAAATGCCCCGCTGAAGAACCGCCGCACGAAATAAGCGCCGTCATCGAGTCGTCGAGTTCAAGCATGTAATGAAAAAATACAAGGCATACATCAAGCCCTTCAAACTTGAGCCGCTGCTCCATAGCTTGCCCAAGGAGGGCGTTCACTCGGTCCTGATTTCGGAAGTGCGCGGCTACGGGCGCCAGAAAGGCCAGCTTGAATTGTATGCCGGCAGCGAATACGAATGGACCTTTCTACCCAAGGCGCGCGTTGAGATCTATTGCGACGAATCCGCGGCCGCGGCGGTGGACAAAGCCTTGATCGAAAATTCCCGCACCGGCCGCATCGGCGACGGAAAAATCCTGGTCCAGACCGTCGAGCAAGTGGAATCGGTAGACTAAAGGTTTGCTTTTTCCAATATTCCACACTACATTCATTGCGCCGAGTTTTCACGACATCGCATTTTTTAGCCGACTCACGCGGTATCGGCATTATTTAGTCGAATTTCGGCGCTTGCATGTCGATAAAAAGTGGCGTGGGCAGAACGCTCAAATGCGAATAGGAAATTATGCAAAAAACCACGAAACCGCCTCCCGCCATTTGTGTGGCCGCGCACCATAAATCGGTCCGCGAGTTGATGGCCGACAATGAGTTTCGCGCGCTCGCCAATCAGCCCGGTTTTCTGATCGAACTGCGCCTCGATTTCTTCAACGATCTCACCGACGCATCGCTCAGCCGGGCGATGGATCAGTTCGCGCCCAACGCCGTCGCCACATTCCGCCATCCGGCCGAAGGCGGGATGCGCAAAGACGTGAGCGATGCCGAGCGGCTGCATTTTCTCCAATTGGCCGTGAACCGCGGCGCATCCTTCGTGGACATCGAAGCGCGAACGCCGCGCGATGGATTCAACAAACGCGCCGCGCGCCTCATCGTCAGCCACCACGAATTTTCGCGCCCGCTTTCGTACGACGAATTGCGAGGCATCTGGCTCAAGCAATCGTCGCAGGGCGTCGCCGACGTAATTAAAGTTGTCTCCATGCCCAAATCGATTCTCGACACCGTCCCGGTGCTTCGCCTGCTCGACGAATTGCAGAACATGCCGCGCGCCTCGCAGGTCGAACGAATTTCGGGCGCAAAAGTGAATCTTCCCACGCCGTTGTTTCTTTGCATGGGCGAATTCGGCGCATGGACGCGCATCCTCGCCGGCCGCTTCGGCGAGCCGTTCACTTTCGCGCGCAGCGAAAACGCGCCCGGCACCGCGCCCGGCCAGCTCACCTGGCGCGAGATGGACGAACTTTACCGCTTCCGCGCGATCACTGAAACCACGCCGATCTACGGCGTGATCGGCAACCCGATCGCACATTCCCTTTCGCCTCTGCTCCACAATACGGCGTTCAAGGAAATGCAGGAAGATGGCGTATACGTGCCGTTTCTCGTTGATTGCAATCCGGCCGAATTCGTTCGCGCATTTGGCACGATATTGAAAGGGCTTTCGGTGACGATTCCGCACAAGGAATCCGCGCTGGCCGCGTGCCAGCATCTCGATCCGTCCGCGAAGGCCATCGGCGCGGTGAACACGCTTGTGCGCGCGTCTGAGAGCAGCGCGGGCCTGCATCCTGAATGGCTGGGTCTCAACACCGACGCGCCCGCCGCAGCCGACGCGCTCGAATCCGCGCTCGGTTCGCTTTCAGGAAAACAGATTCTGATCCTCGGCGCGGGCGGCGCGGCGCGGGCGATTGCGTTCGGCGTCAAGGAACGCGGCGCGACGGTCATGCTGCTCAACCGCACCCGCGAACGCGCCCAAAATCTCGCGCGCGACGTCGGCGCCACGGTCATCGCCGACAGCGATCTCGCCAAAGTGAAAATCGATGCCATCGTCAACGCCACGCCCGTGGGCATGCAGCCAAACGTGGACGCCTCGCCGCTCGAAGAATCCCAGATTCCTCCCGGCGTGCTTGTGTACGATACGGTGTACAATCCGCAGCGCACGAAACTGCTGGAGCTTGCCGAAAAGCGCGGCTGCCGCACGCTCGAAGGCGTTTCGATGTTCATCGGCCAGGGCGTGCGGCAGTTTGAACGCTGGACCGGCAAGAACGCGCCGCGCGAAGCGATGGAACGTGCGGTCCTCGATGAATTGAAAAAACGCCGGAGCCAGTAGAATTTCGTTGTTGAACAACCGCGTTCGATTGTATCCAAAAGGGTTCTTTCCCGCGGAGACATTCATGCAATTCGTCCGTCGCCTTGTCTTCATTTCAATTCTGATCCAATCTACCGCAATTCTAGCATCCGATTCAGCGCCGCTTGGTTCGCCCGATTTCCGCCCGTCGCAGGCACACCCGTTCGGCTTCCGCGGCGACGGCAGCGGGCGTTTTCCAGGCGCAACGCCGCCGACTGAATGGTCCGCAAAAAAAAACATCCGCTGGAGCACTGCTGTCGGCCGCAGCTATTCGTCGCCAATTTTGACCGATAAATGCGTGCTCGTGACCTCCGAGCCGAATGTGCTGCTTTGCCTCGATCGCGCCAACGGACAAATCCTCTGGAAAGTCGAATCCAATCCCGCCGATCTGCCAGACGAAAAAAGCCGCAAAGGCGCCGCCGACTACGAAGCGCCGAAGAACGGCTCCGGAATGGCCGCCGCCACGCCGGTCACCGACGGCAAATTCGTTTATGTCGTCTTTGCCAATGGCATCGTGCGAGCCATCGACCTGAGCGGAAAGCCGCAGTGGGCCGCGTACATCGACGCCGAACAAAGCACTGGTTACGGGCGCAGTTCCTCGCCGATTTTGTGCGGTGGAAAACTGGTCGTCCACATGACCAATCTCTACGCGTTCGATCCGGCAAATGGAAAACAGCTTTGGGTGAACACCGACGCGACCTCGCAATACGGCTCGCCAACCTCGTTCAAACTCGGCGATGCCGATCTTATCGTCACGCCGAATGGCGATGTGGTGCGCGCCGATAACGGCAAGTCCGCCGCCACCGGCATTGGGCTGGGTCACAACTCCTCGCCGGTCGTGAGCGACGGCGTGATTTATTTTGACGAAAACGCCGTCAACGCCACGCGCCTCAACGCCGCGTTCAAAGGCGAAGAACTGTGGAGCGCCTCGATCATGGGCGATGTCTTCGGCTCGCCGCTGATTGACGAGCCGCGACCGCAAGGGAGCGGGCTGCTCTTCACCGCGACCGGTAAAGGCGAGTTGTTCGCTTTCGACACGAAAGGCAAAGGCGATCAGGATCCCGTGATCAACGCGCGCGCGCTTTTTGGCGAGAACGAAGGCGGCCCAATCGCGTACGCAAGCGTGACGCTCGCGGGCAAATATCTTTTCCTGAATTCAAATCAAGGCGACACCGTCGTGCTCGAAGCCACACGCGAAGCGAAGCAAATCGCAAAAAACACACTCGCCGCCGGATCCGGCGCCTCGCCGGTTTTCTCGGGCAAGGACATGTATCTTCGCGCCGGCGAAAAACTTCTCTGCATTGGTGAATGACGTTCGTAGTCCCGCCTTTAGTCGGAACCGCGCATTTGCAATCACGCCGGGTTCCGCCTAAAGGCGGGACTACGAACTCACACCGGCCCAGACCCCAGCGCCACCACAATTGGATCGAACACTTCCTCCGGCGCCGAACGCGATCCCACCGCGTTGAAGCCGTCGTCGTTGCCGGCTTTGAAATAATAATCGCGCGCGCGCTCAAAACACCGATTCGCTGCCTCTTCATTCAGCGCGATATCGCCCGCGTAATGAAATAGCTGCGCCGTCCGCCGTCCCAATTGTGGCGTGACCATGAAAAAGAACATCTCCCACGCTTCCGAAAAACGCGCGCCCAGCGCCGTACCCAACGCCTCCGCCGCCTCCGACCGGTATTCGTGCGGCAATTCATTAATCGCGCGCGCCTCGAATTCATACCCGCGCAGCGCAGACTGAACGCGCGCCAGCCTGTCGCGCCAGTACGACGATTCGGAGCGCGACGCGTGCAGAAAATAGCGCGACGAATCCACGCGCGCTCCCGCCGCCTCATTCGCCTCGCCCGCGCGGTACGCATAGTAGCCGTGGTACGGCCGCGCTTGCAGCATGTGCGCGTAAACGCCAGCCGCCGCCGAATATTTCTGCTCCGCCAACGCCGTCTCTGCTTCGTATTCGAGCGCCGGAAAAAAATCGGCGTACTCGTTTTTCACCGATTGAAAATAGCCCTTGATTCCGGATAAATGTTTGCGGTAGGCGTCCGTTTCTTTTCGGACAAAATCCTTCCCCGTCTTTTGCAGCCGCATCTCGATCACGCGGTCGATCATGCGGTCGAACGGATTTCCCGGCGCGCGGCCCGCGGCCATTTGTAAGCGCATAAACACCGCGGGCGACGGCAGACTGTAGATGCACGCCTCCTCGCCCGAGCGGATAAAGCCGTTGATCCACGAAGCGATTTCGTCCCGTTCCTTTTCGTAAATCGCGCTGCCCAGCCGCTCGGCGCCCAGTCCGTTCGTCACATCAAGCGCCTTCTTCATCACGTGGCAGCCCAGCATCGACGCGCCGAGTTTGTCCGTTTCGCGCATCGCGCCTTCGCCTTCGACTCTGATTTTTTTATCGATGCTCTCCCCATGCCCGCGCAGCGCCGAGCGCCATTCCCACGCCGCCAACTCATTCCCGCCGCCGCCCCGTTTGAGCGCGTTCATCAAGATCGCCCACCCTCGCGACGTGTGCCCGATCTGTAATGCGCCGCGATACAAAAACAGCGTTCCTTCCAGCGCAAACGGCCCGCCCGCGAGTCCATTCGCGGTTCGCGTCAGTTCCGGCGAATAATATTTCGCGTCCTGGTAATAGTACGCGCCGCGCACGATCGAAATCAGCGCCGCGCCCTCCGCGCCGCCGCCGAAGCGCTGAGTCATCCGCGGCAGAAATTCCTTGTTGAACCAATCCGTCTGCTCGTTCGACCACAGCGCCTTCTCCAGCCACTTCCGCCGCAGCGTCTGAACGTACGCATCGATCGACGACGACTGCTCCAGCCGCTGCATCTCGCTGAGCTGCGGCGCCGCCGCCGGCTTCGCGGCGCCAAGGCCAATCGCTTTTTTCAAACCGTCCAGCAATCCCATGCCTACCCACTCCGTAACTGCGTACTCTCTACTCTCTCACGCTCAACTCTCACACTCTCATACTTTGCGCACTGCGCGCATCGACCGGCATTCGCGCGCCAATTGCCGGAACTTCCACGCGCGCACATACTCTGCGATCAAATGAAACGGAATGAGCAGCGCGGTTACGCCCGCCAAACCGTACATCCCCCATTTGAAAACGTCAGTGAGTTCCGCATGACCGCCGTTGGGTTTTGCAATGAAGGTGCCCACCATCGCCCAAGTCGCCAAACCCGTTAGTCCCGCAAAGAGCAGCGTCGTCAGCGTGATCACGATCTCGTTGAAGCCCACGCGCGAATGCTTCACTTTGAACGCAATGTCGATGTCGTACAAATCCGCGATCCACATCAGCGGAAAAACGCCGCCCGTGCATTGAAAACGCAGCCCGCTCAATTTGTTCTCCGGCCCAAACAAGCGCATGCTGAATTTCTCGCCCACCGGATCGAGTTCCAATTCCATGCGCTCGGTATCGCTCCACATCGCCCGAAACACGTTCGTATACGTCAGCGTGCGCGTGCTGTTCAAGTGGCGAATCTCCGACTGCCCCGTGACGATGCCGACGACGCCAAAGTTCGTGACATAAACGGTGCACCCGCCGCTCGAAACTCCGCGCACGCAGTTCAGCGGAAGCTTCGTCAAGTCGTTGACGGTGCCGCTGACCTGGTGGATCACAATCTCCTTGAAATCCTTGTCGTTGATCAGCGTGTCTTTGAGCATCTTGCCGGCTTCGCCATCAAAGCTGGGCTTGATGTCCGCGAAGCCGGAGCGCTTCATCTCCGCCATGATCGCGTCCCAATCGCCGCCAGACGCCGGCACGCTTTGCGGATCGAAATCGGTTCCGCCCGCCAAGCTGTTGTCGTAGCGCGCGCGCAACTCCGGATTCGAGAGCACGTCCCACGCTTCGACGACCTGTTTGAACTGAGCCGCGCGCTGCGCTTTTTCGTGCGGATCGGCGAAACGATCTGGATGAACTTCCTGCACCAGCGCCAAATAGCGCTTGCGGATTTGCACAAACTTCGCGGCGCGGCCAACGCCAAGCGTCGTGTAATAATCGCTCGCGGTGGGTTTCGATAACGTGGCGGTATCGGACATGATCAATCTCCGCGGTGGAGCAGACATTCTTGTCTGCCAAGCGCAAACGGGCAGACAGGAATGTCTGCCCCACCTATTATTCCAACGCCTCGTACAGTTCCTTGAGTTTCCTGTTTTCCGGTTGCGCAGCGGGCATGGCGTGCGGCAAATCGCCGAGTTTCGGTTTTTGCGGAAGGAACCGCGCGGCCAGCGGCACATCGTAGAGTTTGATCGGTTCAGGCGGCACGTCGCTGGCCGCGTACAACAAATACGGCGACGCCGAAAAGCGCCCGACGCTGTGCAAGCCGATGAAGATCAATGCGGCCACGCCGACGCCGATAAGCAAAAAGAAGCAGCCAAACAACATTCCGCCAAGCTCCGACCAGAAATTGTTGGACTTGGCCGTCAAATCCATGATCCCCATGGCGATGATGCCCAGCGCCAATTGACCCGGCAGCAAAAATGCCATCAGCCCGCGAAACCACGGCATGCGCTCGGCGCCGGAACGAATGCCCTGCTTAATGCGCGCGGGCGTGAATTCAAACTTGCAGCGCAATTTCTGAAGCCGCGCCGCGCCGAAGAATACGTAGAACCCGAAGCTGGAATCCAGCACCAGATGCGGCATCGTCCGCGACGTGTCGTGCGATTCGAAATCGATGTAATACGTGTTGTTCACGTCTTCGGTGATTTTCATCGCGTCAAGTTCGTCGAAGCGCCACGTCTCTTCGGCCAGCGAGCCGGACGCGCGCAAAACGATGCGGTCGTCCACAATCGCCGCCGATGACAGTTCGCTCTTCCCGCGCGAACCGCGCGCCAGCCTCAAGCGCTTCTCTCCCGCTGCCGCCATCGCTTACGCCTCCGCCTTCGCGCCGCAGTTCCCGCAGAACTTGAATCCCGGCGGCACTTCCGTCCCGCAGCTTGCGCAGATTTTCTTGCGTTCCAGTTTGCCACCGCATCCGCCGCAGAATTTAAACGTCACCGGATTTTCCATCCCGCAGTTTGGACAAATCGCGCCCGGGGCCGAGACCGGCGCCGTCGCCTGACCTCGATCTATCACCGTCGGTTCAGATGCGCCTCGCTGCGTCTGCGTATAAACTCCCGCGGGAATCGTCGCGGGCGCCGGCGTCGTTTGCGGCGCGGAACCGCCTTGCACTTCTTTGAGCCATTCGTTCATCGCGCCGTGCAACGCCGGCGTCGTTGGCCCCACTGTGCCGCCTTGAGCAAATGGAACTGGTTGCGGCGCGGGATTGCTTTGACCAATGGGAACAGTCGGGATTGACGGCGCGGGTTTCGCAAAATTCGGCTGAACGGGAGTGGTTGCCGCCGCCGCGTCCGGCGTCGGCGCTTTGAATACAGGCTGGACCGGCGGAACATTCGGCGTCCCGCCCAGATTCACTTCCGAACGCGTCGCCACCACATCGCCGGCCTTCCCGCCGGCCACGTTGTCGCCCGCGATGCGCTGGCGTACCGAATGAACATCGCCCCCGCCCGCGTGGTGAATGATCTCGCCAATGTTGATCAGCATCCGCGCGTCCTGCGACACCGGCTCGTTGCGCCGCGCGACTTCAATCACGGCGTCGGTCGCAACCAGATACTGCAATCCGCTTGCATCGCGAAATTCCAGTGCAATCGCCAGCGGCACCGCCGATCCGGGACTAGTCGGAAAAATACTCACAGGCAGCGAATGCACGCTTCGCGGCTGAAGCACCGACACCGCACCCTTCTGCTTGTCCTTGATTGCGCCCGCAATCGAAACCTGAATGTCGTACGCCGGCGCCGCGCCCTTGTTCTCGAGCACCACTTCGAGGCGGCTCCATTCTTCCGCGCGAAATCCGGATTGCGTCGAAATCTGCATGCCGATATTCGGCAGGCTGTCGTTGCTCGCTCCCTGGCGGTCGCGGTTCGTGTCCGTCGGAAATTCATGCATCAAATCGTAAAAGTAGCGCTCGATTTCGAGTACATTTCCCGACGCCAGCGCCGCGCGCAAATTCCGCGCGATGCCGTCGATCTTCGCGACATAATCCGGGTGCAGCATCCCGCGCACCGGCCGCATTGCGCGATCGAGCGACGCCAGCGCTTCTTCGCCGTCGGCTTTGAAACGCGCCAGCCGCAGCACTTCCGAATTCTGCTGCTCGCGCGCCGCGGCTTCGCGCTTCATGCGCTGCACTTCTTCCGGCGAAATTGTCTGGCTGCCTTTGATCGTCGTCTGCGCGCGCACGCCTGTCTCTTTGTTGCGCGCCTCGACGTTGAGAATGTCATTCGCGTCCAGATCGAACGTGACATTCAGCGACACTTTGCCCTTCGGCCGCGCCGGAAGTCCTTCAAGATCGAACGTGCCGAGCAGTTTATTCTGCACCGCAATCGAACTTTCGCCCTGATAAACGTCGATTTTCACCACCGTCTGGTTGTCCTCCGCCGTAAAATATTCGCGCGTCCTTCGCGCCGGAATCGGCGTATTCGCGGGAATGATCACCGAGAATCCCCCGCCCTTCACAGACGTGCCCAGTGACAGCGAGGTGCTGTCCACGAGCACGATGTCGCGCACGTTTTCATGGCGCTGTAAAATCCCCGCCTGCACCGCCGCGCCCAGCGCCACGACTTCATCCGGATTAATATTGTTGTAAACTTTCCCCGCAAATTCCTGTTTCAGCGCCTCCTGCACGCACACCACGCGCGTTTCGCCGCCGACCAGAATCACGTCGCATTTCTCAAGGTTCTTCCCGAAAATGTCGCCGAAACGGTCTCGGTATTTTGCCTGGCTCAATTCCGCCACCACGCGCTGCGCAAATCCGCGCAGCCGAAGAAGCAGCGGATCGACCAGCGTCTTGAGCAACGGACGATCAAGTGGAATGTCCAACGACACGCGCTGCCCGCCGCTCACGCCGATCTCCGGCACCACCACGCGCACCGCTTCTTGCATACTTAGCGAGTGCTTCGCCAAAATCGCTTCGCGCCGCAGCGTTCGCAGCGCGTCCTTGTCCTGCGACAAATCCAGCCCGTGCGCGCGCTGCGCCTGCTCGACCAGATGCGCGATGATGCGCATGTTGAAATCGTCACCGCCCAGCCGGTTGTCGCCGCAACTGAACAGCACCTCGTACACGTTGTCTTCGCACAACACAACCGAAATATCGAACGTTCCGCCGCCCAGATCGAAGACCACCACGACCCGCGACAGGCGGTTCATCTGCCCATACGCGAGCGCCGCGGCAGTCGGCTCGTTGAAGACGCGAATGACATCCAGCCCCGCAATTTCGCCGGCGCTTTTCGTGGCCTGCCGTTCGGTGCTGTTGAAATTGGCCGGCACTGTGATCACCGCCTGCGTGATGTTCTGATTGAGCGCGGCGCCGGCGTCGGTTTTCAGCGACGACAGAATGATCGCCGAAATTTCTTCGGGCGAATAGCTCTTCCCATTAATAGTGCGGCGATAATCCGTGCCCATGCGGCGCTTGATCGACACCACGGTTTGTTCGGGAAACTGTTCCAACCGATCCTTCGCCGCCTGACCGACAATCATGCCGCCGTCCGACGGCAGAAACACCGCCGACGGCGTCATCCGCTCGCCACGCCGGCTGGGAATAATCTCCGGCCGCTGGCCGTTCATGTACGCAACCAGCGAATTAGTCGTCCCCAAATCGATCCCGACAGCGATGCTCATAACTTGCCCTTCTGTTTCTTCAACATCTTCAAAATGCGCAGACCTTCTTCCACTTCCTTCGTCGCGCGATCGTTCTCCGGATCGACGTCCAGATCGTGATCGACGAGCCGCGACCGTAAGGGATCGGGCACTCCCGCATCTTCCGAGCGATTCCCGCTCCCTTGCGGTCGCGGATCGTTATGCAGGCGCGGTTCGTTATGTTGTGGCGCAGTGCCGAGTGTTTTCAATGCATCCAACAATTCGCGCGCACTCTGATAGCGCTTCGCCGGATTTTTTTCCAGCAACTTGCACAGCATCGCTGCAAACACGTCGCTCAATGTTGGCACGTAGCTGCGCGGATCGGTCGCCGCTTCCTTCGAATGCTTGACCATCACCTCCAGCGCCGACGCGCCCGAAAACGGCGGCCGCCCGCACACGAGATGGTAGAACGTCGCGCCGAGGCTGTACAAATCGCTGCGCGCGTCCGCGTATTTGGCGCCAGCGATTTGCTCCGGCGGCATATAAAGGGGTGTGCCCATCCCCACGCCGGAGTGCGTGGCCACAAAATGAGGCTGGTCGGTTCCAATCGACAAAATCTTTGCCAGCCCCAAATCCGCCAGCTTCGCGTCGCCTTGCGCGGAAAGCAGAATATTGTCCGGCTTGATGTCGCGGTGGATGATGTTGAAGCTCGCTGCATAATCGAGCGCGTTCGCCAGCCCCGTGATCATCGCCAGCGCGCGCTGCTCTGAAAATGGACCTTCGCGCTTCATCAACGACGTCGCCGTCCCGCCCGGACAGAATTCCATCACGATGTAGCGCATTCCCTCGAATTCCGCGCAATCGTACACCTGCACCACATTCGGATGCCGCAGCCTCGCCGCGATGCGCGCCTCTTGCACAAATCGCGCCTGCCCGACGGGATCGTCGTTTGCCAGCATGAATTTCAGCACAACGCCGCTGTCGAGGCCCGTGTGATGCGCCAGCCACGCCGCGCCCATGCCGCCCTGGCCCAGCTTCTTTTCCAAGCGGCACGAGCCCACCATCAAGCCCGGTAAAAGTTGCAGTGGAGATTTCATATTCCGATGAGCGCAAAGTACCTTTGAACGCACGCATTGCAAGAATATCTTTGCCAATCAGACTTTCCTTGGCGAAGATTCGCGCGATTCGTTGTTTATCTATGACTTTTCAGCCTTTACTTTTCCCTTATTTGCGGTTACAAACTCTTCGTTTTCCAATTGAATTTTGAACGGAGCGGAAGCCCCGTTCGACGAATGGCCTGCCGATGAAGCACGTCCCGCGCCCGCTTCTCAATTTGGCGATCCTCGCAATTGCGCTCTGCCTCGTCACGGGCTGCGAAACCGATCCCAATCAGGAACATACGACCAATATTCCAAAGCTGAGCGATTTCGCCAACGGCGGCGCCAATAAAAAGAAGGATCCGAAATCCAACAAGGACGCCGACAAATCGCCCGACCAGTTGCGCAACGAGGTTCTCGAGAAAGTCGATAAGCAGCTCGAGAATCAGGAAAAGCAGCTCAAAGAGGCTACCGCGCGCGGCGAAAAAGCCGCTAAGAAAAAGGAAAAGGAGAAGAAGAACGGCCCACCCGCGCCGCAGGTCTTCGCGCAAGGCGGCACCCTGGCCGCCGAAGTCGATGCCGGCAAAATGAAAAAGCATCCGGAACGCGAGGGGCCGCTGGCCAGCAGCGCGCCAATCACACAATCCAAATTCTCCCAAATCCTCGGGCCCGATCAGAAACCTGCACCGTCGCAGGGTAATACGCTCAAAATAAGCAACACGAACGGCAAGCCCAACTCCGGCCAGAAACAAGGCGCGTTCGACGAGCAGGACCTCAAGATGATCAACGCGAAAGGCTCTGCCGAATTGGGCAGCGACGCCCTGGCCTCGAAAAATAATAAAGATCCCAATTTCATCGAGCGGCTCCTCGGAAAGAAGAAAGAGGAGCGCGACATGCTCAAGGCGGTGCCGCAAGGCTCGCAAGTCGAACTTATCAATAAAAATCTAAAGAAGGATAAGAATGGACAGATCACCGTCGAGCAGCCGGACGGAACAGCTTTCGGCCCGTTAACCCGCGAAGACAATCCCAAAAAGCGCTCCGTTCAGGCGTTAAAAGACATCTACAATCCGCAGGACGTCCACAACGTCCCCACGCTGAGCGGATTCTCGCACGCGCCCGCTGACAGGAGCGCTTTCGCGACCGATCAAATTCAAAGTGAACTCATGCGCAGCCGCCTCGAAACTGAAGCGAAGATGGCCAAGAAAAACTTGCGCGACTTTAACGACAACCCAACCCACGCCCCGCGCCCAGTCACCAATTTCGAACCGCCACCAGCCAAAGACGGCCCCGCAGAAAAGGTGCGCGCGCCGGCGACGCAATCGAACGCCGCTGCCTCGCCCACCGCGAACGATGCTCCCGCCGCACTGCTCAGCGACACCGCGCCGATCACTGCGTCGTCTTCCATTAATAGTACGATTGCGGCCACCGGTGGCGCCGCCGCTGCCGCCGGAGCCGCCGCCGCACTGGCTAACAGCGCCGATTCTCAGAGTGCAACAGGCGATGCCCCTGAGGGCGCCACCGAAGACAAACTCGCCAACGTCCAGCAACTCGGTTCGCTCGATGAGTACAAGCGCGGCCTCTCCTCGCGCGATGTGGTCGCGCGCGAAGCGTCATTCCAGCGCGCCGTGCTCGAAAAGCGCGCCGATGCGCTGCCCTATTTGGCCGAGGAAATCAACCGCGACGGTCTGCTTGCGCCCCGCGCTGCGCGCTACATCACCGCCATCGGCAAATGCACCGATGCCGTCGAACACGCGTTGCGCGTGGGTTTGAATTCCAACGCGGCGAAGGATATTCCGCTGCGCGAAGCTTGCGCCGAAGCGTTGGGCAGCCTGCGCCTTCGCAGCGCGCTCCGCGACCTCATCACGCACACCAAGATCGACTTCGAAAGAGCCTATCAGGTGCGCGCCGCGTCCGCGGCAGCGCTGGGCATGATTGCGGACGCGTCCGCTTCGGTCGCTCTCCACATGCGCCTGGACGATCGCGGCGAAAGCGAATTTGTCAAACAAAGTGCCGCGCTGGCGCTCGCGCGCATGGGCGATGCGGCCGGCCGCGAATTCCTCATTCGCGCGCTGGACTCCAACGCGCCCGCGCTTCAAATTCTGGGCATGACCGGACTCGCCCAACTGCGCGAGGCTGACACGGCCAGCTATTTGATTTCCGCGCTCGAATCGAGATACCCGGAAGTGTGGAGCACTTCCGTCGCACTCATGCCGCGCGTCGGCGCGCTCCGCGCCATTCCGCTGCTGCGCGATCAGCTTCTATCCAACAATGAAACCATGCGCTCCCGCGCGGCGCTGGCGCTGGGCGTGCTCGGAAACGGCGACGGCATCGCGCTGATCTGCCGCGCCGCGCGCACTGGCGACTTGCAGGAACGCGTGCTCGCCTGCGATCTGCTCGGCCACTTGTACCGCACCGACCAGATTCCCTTGCTGATCGAAAAGCTTAGCGATCCGCAAACCAACGTTCGCCAAACCGCCGCCGTCGCGTTGACGCAACTCAACGCCACCGCCGCAATCCCCGCCATCGCGGAAGCCGCGCGAGGCCGCACGCAGAACTCGCAGCTTCCCATTCAACTGCGCAGCGGCGAGCAGGACATTTACGAGCGCGCGATCATGCTCTCCTGTCTGCGAATTCTGCGCGGCGAAAAAGACGATCTCTCGATCACGCTTCCCAATCCGCACGATGCGCGCTGGCCCGAATTCGACCGCGAACTGCTCAAAGAACAGGTCGCCATGCTCAAGCTGTACAAACTCATCGACGTCATCCCCAGCGGCGCCGGCCAGCCCGGCGCCCTGGTTCAAGTCCCCGGCGGACAGGAAGTTCTTTACCGCGCCGGCGAAACCGTCGCCGCCGGTTTTAAAGTCGGCGATATCAGCCTCGGCGCAGCCGCGCCCGACGGCAAAGCGAGAATCCCGCCCTTCGTCACCCTTCTGCGCGGCGAAGAACGCGTTATCCTTTACGTCGGCCAGGAAACGGAAGTGCAGAACGTGCGCGAAGAACGCGAAAGGTAAGTCATCGATGCAACTGCACGACTCGATATTGGAAAACTTCAATCGGCGATTTAAAATGTGTTCATGAAAATCGCCCTCTGCCAAATCAACCCCACCATCGGCGACTTCGACGGCAATTGCGCCCGCATCGAAAATGCGGCGAAGCAGGCGCGCGAGCTTGGCGCGCAACTGGCGCTCTTCTCCGAAATGTGCGTGCTCGGCTATCCGCCGCGCGACCTTGTCGAGCGGCCGTCGTTCATCGACGCGCAGCAGCGCGCGCTTGGCCGCCTCTGCGAAACGCTCAAGCCCGTTCTCCCCGCGATTGTCGGCTGCGTCCGCCGGCGCGATTCGCACGTGGGCCGGCCGCTGCACAATTCCTGCGCATTCATTTTCGGCGGGCAGATTCAAGCCGTCGGCGATAAGTGTCTGCTGCCGACGTACGATGTCTTCGACGAAGACCGCTACTTTCAGCCAGCGGAATCGCCCACGCTGCTTGAATTCAACGGGCGCAAACTCGGCCTGACAATCTGTGAAGATTGTTGGAACGACAAAGACTTCTGGACCAATCGCAAATATGGCTTCGATCCCGTGAACGATCTGGTTCAACGCGGCGCCGAAGCGATTCTGAATATCTCTGCGTCGCCCTACAACATCGGCAAACTTGCGGTCAAAATCGAGATGCTCGGCGCGCTCGCAAAAAAACATGCGCGCCCGCTGCTCTACGTCAATCAAGTTGGCGGCAACGACGATTTGATTTTCGACGGTCGCTCGATGGCCTTCGACGCGCACGGAAATCTGCGCGCGATGGGCGCGCACTTCGACGAAAGCGTGACGCTCTACGACATCGACACGCCCGCTCATTCGCCCGACTCCACGGGGGTTTTTGTCCCTGAAAATCTGCGCGCGCCAATGAGCGTCGAAGAGGAAGTGCATCGCGCGCTGGTGCTCGGCACGCGCGACTATGCGCGCAAATGCGGCTTCAAATCCGCCGTGCTCGGCCTTTCCGGCGGAATCGACTCCGCGCTCGTCGCCGCCATCGCCGCCGAAGCGTTCGGCCCTCAAAACGTCACCGGCGTGGCGATGCCCAGCCGCTACAACGCCGAACAGAGCCTGACCGACGCGCGCGAATCCGCCGCGAAACTTGGCATTCAATTTCAGGTCGTGCCGATCGAGGGCATCGTCGGCTCGTTTTCAGAAGCTATGAAATCCGCGTTCGAAAACACACAGCCGGGAGTGACCGAGGAAAATATCCAGGCGCGCATCCGCGGTGTCCTGCTGATGGCGATGTCCAACAAATTCGGCCACCTGCTGCTGACCACCGGCAACAAATCCGAACTCGCCACCGGTTATTGCACGCTCTACGGCGACATGTGCGGCGGTCTTGCCGTCATTAGCGATCTGTACAAAACAATGGTCTATCGTCTCGCGCGGCATCTCAACGCGATCAATCCGGCGAATCCGCCGATTCCGGAATCGTCCATCGTCAAAGCGCCCACCGCTGAATTGCGCTACAATCAGAAGGATCAGGATTCTCTTCCGCCATACGACCTTCTCGACGATATTCTCAAAGAGGTGATCGAATCGCAGCGCGGCTGCGACGATTTAATCGCGAAAGGTTTCGACGCGCCGACCGTTAAACGAGTGTTGAGGATGATCGACGTCAACGAATACAAACGCCGGCAGGCTGCGCCGGGATTGAAAGTGACCACGAAAGCGTTCGGCACGGGCCGGCGCATTCCGATCGCTCAAAAAATTGGATAGCACGGCTCGATTTATCTTTTCGCAAAGAGTCATCAATGTCCATTCTGACGCCTTCCGCGTTATGGCTCATCGCCCCCGCCCTCCTTCTTCTGATTTTATTTCGCCTGTTGCGCGCGCGGCGGCGCGTGATCGTAGCCGGAAGTTTGCTGATTTGGAATCGCCTTGCGCTGCTGCCAGTGACGACGCGCCCCAAGCGCATCATCTTTGACCGCTCACTCCTGCTTCAAATCGTCGCGATTCTTGCGCTGATCGCCGCGTTGTCGCAACCCGTCTTCACTCCCCGAGAGTCGAACGCGCGCACAATTCTGATCGTACTCGACAACGGCCCGCTCGCACGCTCGCGCACGGCTGATGGCCGGCCATTGCTCGAGAATGTTGCCGAACGAGCGCGCGAACTTCTGAATCGTCTGGACTCGCGCGACCGCATTTACATCGCGCAGACGGCGCCGCTCTTCGCAGTCTTAAACGAAAAACCGTTTTCCCCGCGCGCTGCCGCAGACACGATCGCGACGATCACACCCGCGCTTTCAGGTCCAGATCCCAACTCTATATGGCTACTTGCAGCCGACCGCGCGCGCGCAATTGGCAACGACGGAAGCGTGCAAATCGCTTTGTTTTCACTGCGCGACAATCCACAAAACACTGCAGCGCTTGGTAATAATTCTGCGCTGTGGGTCTGCGCCTCCGATGAAGCAAAGCGACTGGATAACATTGCAATCGTCGAAGCCGGCTCGATTCGCGTCACATCGAAAGCGAATCCGGGCGCGCGCGTGTTGGTTCGTCTATCGAATTTTTCGGCGAGCGCGGCGAGCGGCGAAATCAAGCTCGAATCGCTCGAAAATTCAGCCGCAAGAGAACTCGACACGCGCGCGATCACGATGGACGCGGGCAAAGAAGCGGTCGCATCGTTTAGCATTTCGGACGACATAAAAACCCCGCTTCGTCTGACCTGGCGCAGCGCGACAAATTCAGCAGATGCGCTTCCGGAAGATGACAGCGTCGTGCTCGCGCCGCGTCCCGCTCATGCTCCACGCGTGCGCTTTCATGCGCCGCAAGCAGCGCTCGAAGATTTGTTTCGCTACGGATTGGATGCGCAAATTGTTTCGGACGAGAACGGTGCGGCGCAGCCTTCAAAAATCGGCGCAATCGATCTCGACGTTTATGTGGGCAGCGTTCCCGACCGCTTGCCCGACGACGCTCACGCGGCGTTCTTCGTGGCGCCCGAACGCGGCTACCACAGTTTTTTCGATGTGGGCGAAGTGCAAAGCTTCAAGCAACCCATTGCCGTGCAGCGCGGCGATGATGACGCGTTGACGGCGGAAATTGCCGCGGGCGCAAACATGATCGCAATTCCGCGCGCCGTTGAAATCATGCGCACCGGCGATTTCAAAACGCTGCTGCGCGAGCCTGCGTCCGGACGCGCGCTGGCCGCAAAATTCATCGACGAAAAATCGCGCCCCTGTTACCTGCTCGCATTTTCGCCAGGCGACGGCCTGCCGTCCGATTGGAAGCTCGACAAGCCCCTCGCGGCGATGCTGACGCGCATGGCGCTCGAAGCGGCGCGCGGCGGCCCGCCCTATACGCGCGTCACCGCCGCGGAATTGGAAGCCGCGTCGGGCCGGCCGCTTCCGCTGGAGTGGCGCCCGCGCGTTGAGGAATCCCCGCAAACCGGCAGCGGCGTGCTCAGCGAAAGCACGTCCGAATTGAAGACCGGAGCGCCCGTCACGAATGCCAGTGCAGACGTAGCAAGTTTTTTGGCTGCGCACGGTTCGTCTTCGGCGGAATCATTCGACTTTTCGCCGTGGCTCATTGCGCTCGGCTTGCTATGCGCCGGAATCGAATTCTTTTGCACGCGCGCATAATCGCTATTGAAACTTGGCCGCCAGCGCCTCCATCTTTTCCGCGAGCATGAAATCCATCTCCGTCACGCCGCCGGAGTCGTGTGTATTCAAATCGATTCGAACTTTGTTCCATACGTTGAACCATTCCGGGTGGTGGTTCATGCCTTCCGCCGACAGCGCCGCAGCGCTCATGAATCCAAACGCGTGCACAAAATCCGCGAATTGATACTCGCGGTGCAGCTTTCCGTGGATATACGTCCAGCCGCCCAGCTTCGGCAGCCGCGCCACAATCGCGCCTTCCTCAAGTTTTTGTCTCTTCGTTGACATGCTGTGCCTCCTTGCGAATTTGCCGCTTACTGGCGTGCGCGGCTCTGGAATTCGACTTTCGACTTCTTCAGCCATTGATTTAAACTGTACCGCACGAAAAGGAGCGGGCAATGGAAACAATCAATCCTGTTTTTCGCCAGGTCGATGACTACATCGAAGAACTCTTCACCAAACCAGACGCGGCGCTCGTAGAAGCCATTCGAGTTTCCGACGCCGCGGGTCTGCCTGAAATCCATGTTTCGCCGAACGAAGGCAAAGTGCTGTTTATGCTCGCGAAGATTTGCGGCGCAAACCGCATTCTCGAAATCGGCCTGCTCGGCGGCTATTCGACGATTTTTCTTGCTCGCGCACTGCCGCCGGATGGCAAAGTCGTCTCGCTTGAACTTGAAGAACGCCACGCCGCCGTTGCGCGCAAAAATCTCGAACGCGCAGGCGTCTCTGCGCGCTGCGACATTCGCGTCGGGTCAGCACTCGACACGCTGGCGCGCATGCACGCCGCGAACGAAGCGCCGTTCGATTTCATTTTCATCGATGCCGACAAAGACAACTACCCGGCGTACTTCGATTCGGTGATGAGCCATTTTGTTCATTCCGGCAGCGTGATTGTCGGCGACAACGTAATTCGCAACGGCCGCGTGCTCGAAGACGCGGCCGGCGACTCCATTGTGCGCGGCGTTCAGATTTTCAATCGCAAAATGGCCGAAGATCCGCGCCTCGAAAGCATCGCCATTCCTCTGATCCGAGTCAGACTCGACGGTATCGCCGTCGCGCGCGTGAAATAATTGTGGCAGTTCAGGTGTATTGACGAATATACGAAATATGAAGGCGGTTCATTTGGACGAGAGAATCATTCGAAAATTGCGCGTGCCGGCCGCGCTCGCTGTCGCTGCGTGCGGAATTTTTGCGCTCTCCGCGTTCGCTGAAGATCGCTCGACCGCCGCCTCGCCTGAATCGTCCGCGCTCGCCGATATTCTTACCGTGTTCGAACGCGGCGGGCCGGTGATGTGGTCGATCGCCGCCGTCTTGCTCATCGGCATTGTGATGGGTTTGGAGCGCATCCTCGATCTCACGCGGCGGCGGCATTGCCCGCGCGATTTTGAAAAAGATGTTACGCACGTCGCGGACGCGCGCGGAATGGATGCCGGCATTTCGCTCTGCCGCGAAAAACCGTCGTCGCTCGCGCGCTGTCTTAGCGCCGCGCTGACCCGGCACGGCGCGCCGCTGGCACAGATCGAAGCCGCGGTACGCCATGAGACGCGCATGGTCCGCTACGTCATGCTGAAGAATACGCGTGTGATCGGCTGGCTCGCGGCGATTGCGCCGATTCAAGCCCTGCTCGCGATTCTTCTGGGCATGCTCAATCGGCTCGGGTCGCCGGAGGCCTCGCGCGGCGCGACCACCGGCGCGTTGATCGTGCTCGGCTTTGCCGAGAGCCTGCCCGCGGCATCGTTCGCGCTAATCACCGCGCTGCTGCTGCTTGGAATTTTCTTCGTCACGCGCGCGCGCGCGAACGACCTCGCTCACGAAATTCAGGTCAAGAGCACCGACGCCATTTTGATTCTGGACCGCAAGGCGCGCCAGAGCATCCGCTTGATCGAAGACATCGAAGAAAAGATCAAAACCGAAAGCATGATCAAAGTGCCGGATTTGAGCGCTGAATTTGACGAGCACGCCATTGGCAGCTCAATCAAGACGGCAGTGACGACGCACGCGGGATTGCCGCTGAAAGATTCGAATCGCGGCGAATCGAAACGCGAAGTGGCGGATGAAGACGGATCAAACCCGCCGGAAAAACCCGCCGAGACATCCAAACCTGAAGCGGATATTCTGACGCCGGAGCCCGCCGATCCCGATCCGGCTCCGCCCGACGTGGCGCAACACGCATCCTCGCCGCCAGACGCGGCGCAATCGAATCCTTAATTGCATTCTTAATTATTGTCGGCGCATTAAAACGTCGGCCCGATATGCCACGGAGCGAATTCCTCGTCGCCGATGCCCTGCTGCTCGCTCTTCGTTTTTTCGCCGCTCGCGACGGCGATGATTTTCTCGAAGATGTGCGAGCCGACTTGCTCGACGGTTTCGCTGCCGTCGAGAATCGTGCCGGCGTTGAGGTCCATGTCTTCGCTCATGTGTTCGTATAGCGGCGTGTTCGTCGCGACTTTGATGCACGGCGATGGCTTGCAGCCGTACACACTCCCCCGCCCCGTCGTGAACACGCCGATGTTGCAGCCGCCGGCAATCAAGCCGGTCATGCTCACCGGATCGTAGCCCGGCGTGTCCATGAAACCGAAGCCTGGTGTCGTGACCGGCTCGGCATATTTGTATACGGCCGCCAGCGGCGATTGCCCGCCTTTCGCGACGGCGCCCAAACTTTTTTCATAGATTGTGGTGAGTCCGCCTTCCTTATTGCCAGGCGATGGATTGTTGTCGATCGTCGCGCCGTGCATGCGCGCGTGCTCTTCCCACCATTTGATGAATGAAATGAGCTTGTCGCCGACGTCGCGCGAGACTGCGCGGCGCGTGAGCAGATGTTCCGCTCCATAAATTTCCGGCGTTTCTGCGAGCACCGATGTCCCGCCGTAGCGCACGAGTTCATCCGACGCCACACCGAGCGCCGGATTGGCGGTGATGCCGCTGTTGCCGTCGGAGCCGCCGCAATTTTCGGCGAGAATCAATTTGCTGATCGGCTGCGCGGAGCGCTTGAGCGCGTTGGCTTGCGGCAGCAGTTTCAGCACGGCGTTCGAAGCGGCATCGACGGTGCGGCGCACGCCGCCGCTGCGCTGAATCGTCAGGAATTCCGGACGGATGCCGCTGGGGTCGGGCGCGTCGAGGTTGTGCGCTCGTACGAGGCTCTCGATCTGGTTGGTCTCGCAGCCAAGACCGATCAGCACGTAGCCGAAAATATTCGGATGGCGCGCGATGCCCGCAAGCACGCGCTGCAAAATTCGCAGCGCCTCGTTCTGCGGCAAAGCGCAGCCGGTCTTGTGCGTGAAGGCAATCACGCCATCGACATTCGGAAAATCGCGCGCGAACGATTCCGTTTTGAATCGCTGCGCGACGTAATGCGAAACTGACGCCGAGCAATTCACACTCGAAATCACCGCGACGTAATTGCGCGTTCCGGCGCGCCCATCGACGCGGCCGAAGCCTTGAAAATAGCGCATGCGTTCGGACGGATAATATTGCACGGGCCGCGCTTCCGTACAAAACTGATAGTCGCGGCCAAAATCCTTCACTTCCACATTATGGGTGTGCACCCATTCGCCGGGCTTGATCGCGCCGCGCGCAAATCCGATGATCTGCCCGTATTTTCGAATCGGCTCGCCCGATGCGATTTTGCGCAGCGCGATTTTGTGCCCGGCGCCAATGTCGCGCGCGGCGGTCAACTGTTCGCCGCCGCAGTCAATCGCCGCGCCGGATTTGACCGGACGCTTGAGGACCGCGACATCGTCGGACGGATGCAGACGCAAGGCCGCCGTATTTGAATTTGAATTCATGCGCACGTTTCCATTCAATCTTCTATTGCCGACGCGCCGCTTTCGCTTGGAATCAGCGCCGTGGATTTTGGCCGCGTTCGAATCGGAAGCAGGAGAACCAACAAGGCCCCGATCAACAACGCGCCCGCGTTGATCCACAAACCATAAGCGTACGTATTATAGCGCGTTTTCAAAAAACCCATCAGCCTGTTCCCGCCGAATCCCGCGCCCAGATTGCCCCAGGAATTGATGAATGCCAGCCCAGCGGCCGCCGCGGTTCCAGTTAAAAACAACGGCGGCAGCGTCCAAAACGGTGCGAGCGCTCCAAGGTTCGCCACGGCGGCAAGCGTGAAAAACGCGATCGCAGAAATTAGATCATGCGTCAGCGACACGCCCAGCAATCCAACGCAGCTCATAAACATGCACACGGCGACAACGTTGCGCTTGTCCTTCACGCCGTCGGCGATGCGGCCAATCAATACCATTCCAATGATCGCGCCAAAAAACGGAATGGCGCTCAAGCGGCCCACGATGCTTTCGGGCACAGTTGTCATTCCCGCGCCAATCCATTCGCGCGGATAGCGTTCTTCAATGACCGATGCGATCCAATAATGAATCGAAAATCCGCCCAGCACCAATGCCGTGAAAATCAAACTCAGCAGCCACACTCGGCCGCTGCGGAGCGCGTCCATCAAATTCCTGCGGCCGTGCTCGGATTGCGTGCGAAGCCGCTCGTCGTTCATTCTGGCTGAAAGCCAGCCGCGTTCTTCAGGCGAAAGCCATGCAGCGGATTCGGGCCGGTCCGTAAAAATAAAAAGGACGGCGCAACCGAGCAAAATCGTCGGGATCCCATCGACCAGAAAAATCCAGCGCCAGCCCGACAGGCCCGCGAAACCGTTCGCCTTTTCAACAATCCAGCCGTTGAGCGGATTGCCAATGATTCCGGAGATGGCAATCGACGTCATGAAAATCGCGCCGATGCGTGCGCGCTGGCGCGCCGGAATCCAGTAGGTCAGATATAGAACCATGCCGGGAAAAAAGCCCGCTTCGGCGCTGCCAAGCAGAAAACGCAATGCGTAAAAGCTCCATTTGCCTTTTACGAAAATAAACAGCGACGAAATCAGGCCCCACGAAATCATGATGCGCGCAATCCAGCGCCGCGCGCCCACCCGTTCAAGCATCACATTGCTGGGCACTTCGAAGATAAAATAGCCGACAAAAAAAACGGCGACGCCCGCACCGTAAATGTTGTCATCTAAATCCAATTCCGGAATCATCTTCAATTTGGCGACATTAATGTTGGCGCGGTCCAGATAATTGAAGACATACAGCAGCATCATGAACGGAATCAGGCGCCACATCACTTTGGAGACGGTGCGGCGTTCAATCTCGGCTGGTTGCACGCGCGGTCCTCGGTCGGAGCGATGCTTTGGATACACTACTAACCGAATTTCGGCGGCGACGCCTGACGAAATTGGAGGTCGCTCGCAGGCAGCTAAACTTGCAATAGCGTCGATTTTGCATAGCATGTAGCGCATTCACCATGAAGGTTTCCGTCGTCACGCCTATTCACAACGAGTCGTCGAACATTCCGGAGCTCGTTGAGCGCATTGAAAAAACCATGTCCGCATGGACCGCGCTGGAAGCGGGGCGCGATTGGGAGCACGTGGCCTGCGACGATCATTCCAGCGACGGCAGTTTTGAATTGCTGCAAAGGCTCACGGCGGCGCAACCGCATTTGAAGCCTGTCAAAAACCCGCAGCGGTCGGGCCAAACCGGCGGATTTGAAACCGGTTTTCGGCACGCCACGGGCGACGTGATTGTTACGATGGATGCCGATCTGCAAAATCTCCCGGAAGACATTCCCGTACTTTTGAAGCCAATCGAGGAAGGCCGGCTTGATCTGGTTAATGCGATCCGCGCGCGCCGGCAGCACGCCGGCACGCTGATCGCAATCTCAAAGTTGGGTAACGTTCTAATCCGCCGGCTGATGGTTTGCCCAGTCAGCGACGCCGCGAGCAACTTCACGGCGCTGAAGGCGAATTTCGCGAAAGATTTAAAGCTTGTCGAAAACGATCACCGCTACTTGATACCAATTCTCGTCCATCGCGGCATGGATCCGAAACGCATCGGCGAAACCAATACGCGCCACGAGGCGCGCAAGCACGGCGCATCAAAATATAGCGCGCTGAGAAAGGCGCTGACAGGATTTCCGGAACTGCTGCGTTGTAAGAAGCGCCTTCGGCGCGGATTTTATGATTGGCCGAAAGAATCGCAGCCGGCCGCGGCGGCCCAAAAATCATGAACGCGGAATCGAGGATGCCTTCGCGCGAACACTCACTGCGGTGGCTTGCTGCGGCCATCGCGCTCTATCTAATAACCGCCGGTTGGAACATCGGCGGCAAGCCGGTGAGCAATGCCGAGGAGGCTCGCTATGCGGTGGCGGCACGCACGATGTTGCGCGACGGCGACTGGCTTGTGCCGAAATTCAACGGCGAGTTGCGGCTGAAGAAACCCATCTTCTTCTATTGGATAATTGCGGCGGCGGGGTCGATTGGCCACGCCGCGGGACCGACTTTGCTGACGGCAATGCGGCTTGGATCGCTGGCGATGGGAATGCTGGCACTCATCGCGACATTTTTGATCGCGCGCAAATTCGCCGGCGGTTCGCTCAGCACGGGATTGGTTGCTGCGATTGTGTTGATCACGTGCAACGAATTTCATAAAGTTTCGCGCGAACTCATCCCGGAGATGACGCTGACGGCGTGTCTGACGTGGGCCTGGTATTTTGCGCTGATCGCGTTGGATCGGAGCGCAGGGAATCGGCGGGTTATCTTTCAACTGCTGGGCCTATACGTGTCGCTCGGACTTGCGTGCATGACGAAAGGGCCGCTGCCCGTGGGCGGATTTATGGTGCTGCCGTTTGTCGCATACCTGGTCTGGACCGGACGCTTCAAGGCGCTTGCTCGCGCCGGGCTTTGGTGGGGGGTACCGCTGACGACCGCGCTTGGATTCTGGTGGTTTTTTGTGATCCGGATGCGCGGGCATGGCGGCGACGTTGCAGAGTTTTTTAAGCACGAAAATTGGGACCGGGTATTCGGGCAGAACGATCACATACATCCCTTCCCATGGATTTATTACTTTACAATCTGGCCGGAAGGACTTTTGCCGTGGTTGATTGCCATTCCATTCATGGCCGAATGGGCGCGTTCGCGGCACAAGCAGGGCGAGGCGTGGATTTCGAGCGACGGTGCAAAGTATGTTTGCTGTGCGCTGGGGATCGCGTTTCTGATCATTGGGCTTTCGGCGAGCAAGCGCACGACCTACTTGCTGACGCTTTATCCGCCGTTTGCGGTTTGGGCGGCGCTGATCTGGAAACAGGCTATCGACGCCAAACCCGCGAGCAAGAAATTACTTGGCGGAGTACTCGCGTTAGCAGTGTTGCTGGCGCTTGGTTTCGAAATTGTCATCGCGTCGCAAAAGGACCAATTGGCGGGACAGGTGGCGTTCTTTGCAGAGATCAAGCAAAAACTCAACGGCCGCACACTCGTTACGTTCAACGAAAGCCCCAACGAAGCAATCTGGTATCTGGACGTGGACCGGCCCATTGGCAAGGTGACGCCTGCCACTCTGGACGAGAAGTTTTTCAAAGCGCCCCGCACGGTGTTATTGATTCAACGCACGAAATTGGTTAAAATCGCTGAATTGGAATCGGCGCTCATCATCGAGTTGGAACGAAAACGCGGCAGGGACGTGTATTGCCTTGCCGTGCCCAATTCGGCGCATCCGCCCGATCCGAGGATCTTTGAGCGCAATTCAAAAGAGGCAGACACGGGAGACGACTAGAAGTGGAACTCAAGAAAGTATTCATCAGCGGCGGCTGCGGATTCATCGGATCCTACCTCGCCCGCGAGTTGCTCAAGCAGGGTTGCGACTTGATGCTCTTCGACGCCTACTTGAACTACATCGATCCATTCACGAGCAACTACCAATTCTTTTTGAAGGCCCGCATGGGCGATTTGCTCGGTAAAGTCAAGATTGAGCGCGGCGATTTGCGCGTGCAGAAGCGCATGCAGCAGTTGCTGACCGAGTGGAAACCGGACGCCGTCGTTCATTTGGCTGCGCTGCCAAGCGCCAAAGAATCGACGATGTATCCGACCGAGGCGCTGCAAATCAACGTGGACGGCACACTCTCGCTGCTCGAAGGCGTGAAGGCCAGCGGCAGCGTCAAGCGATTTATTTTTACGAGCTCCAGTTTCGTCTATGGAAATTTCAAGCGGCCCATTGCCGACGAAGAACATCCGACCGAACCGATTGACGTCTATGGCGGCACGAAATTGACCGGCGAAATTTTGACGCGCGCGTATTCGAAGCAGCACGGCTTTGAGCACGTCATTATCCGGCCATCCGCCGTATATGGATTCGGCGATTGCAATCGGCGCGTGACTCAAATCCTGATTGAGAACGCCATCAAGGGCAAACCGTTGATTTTGCACGACGGCGGTCTGTCGAAGATCGATTTTACCTATATCACGGACGTGGCGGACGGTTTTGCGCGGGCGCTGATGGCGCCGGAAGCGGCGAATCAAACCTTCAACATCACGCGCGGAAATGCGCGCAGCATTTTGGAATTTGCGCTGGAAGTGAAGAAGCATTTCCCGAAAGCCGAACTGATCGAAAAGCCATCTGACACCTCGCGGCCGGAGCGCGGAACGCTGAGCATTGAGAAAGCGAAGAAACTGCTGGGGTATAATCCGAGGATTGACATCGAGCAGGGCGTGGCGGAATATGTGGAGAGGCTGAGGAACGAGGGGCCGAAGTAAAGCTTGTCTTTGCCGAGATGACGGACATACTTGGGAAATAGCGACGCGCTCGTGGAGACGATTGACATGCATCTCGTATTGGTAAAAGAGGGAAACCGTTACCGGCCTCAATCTGAAATGGACGCGAAGGACGTGGCGGAAATGTTGTTCGCAGAAGATTTCGACGTGGCGGAAATTCCGAAAAAAGTTGAGCTTTGGGGGGCGCTTTTGAATCCGGAGCCGCTTCAGCGTTAAAGAAATTCATCGACGAAACGGACGACGATGGCAATCCAAAGTGAGCGCTTTCCATTTCAGATAGCGAATTATATTGGTCAAAGTCAATTTGCGGAAGGTGTAATTTCGTGCCGAACAACATCTTCAATTGAGCGTAGAAACAGTCTGCCCGCCACGGTTACCGCCATGCGCAATAGGAAATACGGGATCATCAGTACGCTGAATGCGGCCGCAAAGAGCAATAACGCCAAATGGCGCGAGACCACTTTCATTTGGATGGCGCAACCGATAGCGATTACGCCCGCGATAACAATTGTAGCGCGAAAGCACCATTCCAGGAACAAAGTCATCGTTGACAATTCAATGAGGACTTCGTCCGGACGGCCGCGATGCCAGACCACGTCGATGTTAACGCCTTCTCTATAGCCTTTGCGAAGTCGAAGCCTCTGGTGAAAACTCTTCAGCGCCACGCTGCGATTATCGCTTGTGATTTCGTTTTGCGCGTTAACAAGTTCGATTTTAGTTCGTACGGCATTTCCATGCACGCTAAGGAGTGAAGTGCCAATTTTTTCCAGTGCCGCGCCGATGCCTTCCTTGAGTTGATCTTCAGATACTTTTCCCAGAGAGATCCAGATCTTGCGGCCCATGCTTTCGCCTCGGCAATTTCATCCATTGCGTTTGAGTGTATCCAGCGGAAAATGCTACCACAGATACTGAGATTCGGAGATTAAAAATGCCCATCGACGTAAAATCGCTCTACGACCTGCGCGGCAAAAGCGCCTACATTCCCGGCGGCTACGGCGGCATCGGCGCGGCGATTGCTTGGGGGCTTGCGTCTTGCGGCGCAAGCGTCGTCGTGTCTGGCCGTAAGAAAGAGAAAGCAGACGCATTGGCGGCGCAATTGAAAAGTGCGGGGCACGAGGCGTGCAGCATTGCGATGGACGCGAACTCCGTGGCGGAGATTCGCGAGTCCGTCGATTTCGTCGCCGGAAAATATGGCCGCGTGGACATTCTCGTCAACTGCGTCGGCATCAACATTGAAATGCCGATGCTCGAATTCACCGAGGAGGCATACGATGAAGTGTATCGCGTGAATCAAAAGGCGGCGATGTTCCTGGGGCAACAGGTCGGACGGCATCAAGTCAAAGCGGGACGCGGCGGCAAGCAGGTGCATATCTTGTCCGTGCGTTCGCAACTGGCGCTGCGCGGACGCGGCTATTCGGCGTATTGTTCGACCAAAGCGGCGATGGCGCTGCTGATCAAACAGCACGCGATGGAATTGGCGCCGCACAAGATCAACGTCAACGGCGTGGCGCCGACGTTCATTTACACGGACATGGTCACGGACATGCTCGCTGACGCCAATTTCAAGAACATGCTGCTGGCGCGCATTCCCCTAGGACGAATTGGAAATCCCGATGATACGGCGGGGCCGGCGGTGTTTTTGTGTTCCGCGGCGTCGGATTTTATGACGGGGCAGGTGGTGTTTGCGGACGGGGGCGTGACGGCGTGCCAGTAGCGCACTCACTTCGCTACGTCGGCCGCCTGCGCCAATTCTCCATTAGTACTCGTTGCCTCTGGCGCATCCAACGCGAGCGTTTCGTCCGGATCGAGCCGTTCCAGCAGCGTCGCGACAGTCATGTCGCTGATCACGTTCACCGCGGCGCGCGTGCGGCCGATGATCCAATCCACGGATAGCAGCAGGGGCAAGACTGTATCGATGTCCTTGCTTGGAATGCCGCCGGCCGTCAAGACAAGCGGCAGCGTGATCAGCCCGGCGTCGGGCACGCCAGCGATGCCGACTCCGGCCATGACGCTGGCCAGTGCGACGCCGATTTGTTGGGGAAGAGTCAACTGCATGCCCAGCGCTTGCGCGATGAAAATCGTCGTCGCCGCTTCATAGAGAATAATGCCGGTGTGGTTGAGGTTGGTTCCGACGCACGCGGCCAGACGCGCATTGGAATCCGCAATCTTCAATTTCTCCTTCAAGCAGCGCAGTGTCACTGGCAGCGTCGCCAGACTCGATCCGCAGGACAACGATGTGACGATCGCGTCGCTGGCGCCGATAAAGAATTTTACCGGCGAATAGCGCGCGACCACTGCCAGAATGAAACTGTAATACGCGACGGAATGAATCAGCAAACCCAGCAGCACAATTCCGAGGAACCGCCCAATAATATCGAAGACGTGAAAGCCCATGTCGCTGACAAGCTTCGCTATGACTCCAAAAATCGCAAACGGGATGATTTCGACGACCCAGCCGAGCATCACCGCGAAAAGATGAAACAGCGCCGTCGCGCCATCCTCGATTGTTTTCACGCCGTGTTCTGTTTCCGGCGTGGCGCGGTTGCGCAATTTGCGCAGCGCAATGCCCGCGAATATGGCGATGAGCACGACCGTGATGATCCCGTTGCTCTGAAATGCGTCCACAAAATTCTTGGGAACGTAGCCCTGGATGACTTTCATCGGATCGAGCGATGCGCCCTTGGCCTTTTCGCGGTCCGCCTGAAGTTTTTTCAGTTGCTGGTCCACGTTGCCGTGAGTCGCTTCCGAAACCTCCTGCGTCATCGTGCTGAGTTTGCCCTGCCAGCCTTCGCCGCTCTTAAAGGAATTGGCAATACCCAACCCAATGGCGATGGCCACGACCGCGTTGATCATGCTGATGATAATCAGTTTGACGCCTTTGCGCGGTGGAATGAAAGTGCGCGCCAACGCGTCGATCACAGCGAAAAAAATGAGCGGTGTGGCGAGGGCTTTGAGCAGATCGATCACGAGCGTACTGAGCGTGCGCATGTTTTCGAGCGCATGCGACACAAATGCAGGCGTGCCCGGAATCTGCGAAGCCCTTCCGACCGCAATCCCCAGCACCACCGCGCCCAGGATGCGGTACGACAGCGGAATGCGTGTCCAGAAATTCTTTTGGGCGTGAGCGCTTCCGGGTAAGGCCGAGCCGGACATGGAAACTCCTTCGTTTCAAATAGGATTCTCGTCCCGTTTTATACAACGCGAACCCGGCGGGTGTAGCTGAAGATTGAGTTTTTGTCGCGGAGGATTTTTATGAAGCTTGCATGGCAAGGCGCGCAATGTACGAATAGCGCCGGTAAAGCGGCGTCAATTCCAGTTTGCAGCGGCCTCTCGTGTCGAGTTCATTCATGTACTCCAGCAGTTCGGGCCGATGATGCACGTGAAAAAGACTCAACCACCACACCAGCATTTTCCGGAATACCGCCGGCAACTCGCGCTGGTCCCAGAAATCCACACTGTAAATCGAATGGCCAGGTTTGACGTTTGCGAATGCGGCGTCCAGCGCAGCGCGCCAAGTTGGAATCATGGACAGCGAGTACGAGAAAAACATCGCGTCGAATTTCTCGTTCAGCTCAAACGTGCGCTTGTAATCGAGTTCTTCGGCGAGGCAATACTTCAGCGTGATGCGATCGGCGAGCTTGCGGCTGTCGATTTTCTTCTGAGCCGTGGCGAGCATTTCACGAGAGGCGTCGAGCCCATAAAAGCGCGCTTGAGGATGTTTGCGCGCAAGCAGAATCAGATTGCGCGCCGTGCCGCAGCCGATTTCGAGCACGTTCATGCCGGGGCGGATGTCCATCGTGCGGATCAGCCGGTCGCGGCCGAAGAGATAGAATTTGCGCGTAAGATCGTAAAAATGCCGCTGCACACGGTAGATGCGATCCATCTGGCTGCTGTGGTCGGGCGCATTGGCAATAGTCGAGGGCATAAGCGGCTCCGGCAATTTAGGAGCGGCGGCACTCCTGCCGCCGTGCATTCGAGGGCGGCAAGAGTGCCGCCCCTCCTACTCAACGCAAGACGTACAGATGAAACCCGCCGTAAATGGCCGAGCGGTCTTGTTTGTGCAACTCTTTCGAATATTGCATTTCGTACTTGAAGCGCTGGCGCAGCGCCTTCGGCAGCGCCTCTTCGACGGGCGACGCTTTCGCGCCCGTGCGGAAGATGATGCGGCTGCCGGGCATTCCAGTGCGTTCGACTTCCGCCCACAATTCATGAATCTGCCACGGCTGCATCCAATCCTGTGAATCGAGGAAAACAAATCGGTTGAGACTCTTAGCGGGCTGATCGCGCAGGAATCCCGTCAGGTTGCCGACAATCGCGCTGGCGCGATGCGCGTGAGATTTCAGCACGTCGTAATTCGATTCTTTCAAATAATCCGGAATCGCGCGGCGCGCGCGCGTGTCATAGCTTCGCCCCAACGCCTGCCATGCGAAATAATTGTCTTCGATGGGGAATCCGCAGGTCAGCCGTTTGATGCGCTCGCGGAACAGGTCGATGATGTCACCGCTCATTTCGCGTTTCATCACCGCATACTGGCGCGGCGGAATGCCGAGGCTGAACAGAATGAGCGGGTTGCGTCCGATGGCTTTGATAATTTTGTTGTCGAAGAACGGCGCGATCGTTTCATTGAAGATTTGCTCCTGCTCTTCGATGCTGCCGGCGCCGAGGATGCGCGACGGATTCTTGCGCACGACTTTGGTCAGGCCGTGCGCGAAGCGCAGCAGCAGGCCGAGCTTGGCATAGTCGTAAAAATTCTTTTTGAAGTACCGGATGCGCGGGCGGAGTTTCTGGAACCAGTTTTTGCCCTCCCAGAATGCGCGTGTTTGGTCGTCGAGGCGCGGGCTGATGTGCTGGTGGTATTTCTCGATGTTCTTCTCATCGTTGGCGAAGCCGAAGAACTGAAAGAAATCGTAGTGAGTCGGCAGCGCTTGGAGCGCGGCGAGTTTGAGCCGCGTGAGGAAGATGTGATTGGGATTGATGTCAACGGCGGTGATCGAACGCGGTTTTTGTGCGAGATAAGCGAGGATGTTGCAGCCGCCGGAGGCGATGGTCAACATGCGGCTCTCGGAATCGAGTTGGAGCGCCTCCATATCGACGCGCGGGTCCTCCCAGATTTGGTTGTAGACCAAGCTGTCGAACCAGAAGGAGAAGATGCGTTCGAGCAGTCCCTTTTTGCTGAGTAATTTATGTTGATGAACGGACTTTTCCACGAGTTTCGGGGCGGGCGGTCCGAGCATGGGAAGTCTCCGGCATTTACGGCAAAGACAGGTTCGATATTGACAATTATCGGACGTTTATATATCAGACTCGCGTGAAGATTTCATGTGAATTCTATTCTTCAATCGTTAAAAAATACATGGCGATCATAAAAAAGAGCGCCGAGCCCAGCAAAAAAACAGGCGCGTAGGGGAAGCGAACGGGCGCGTGGGTTTCAACCGCCGGCTCGTCCGCTTTCGGCGAGAGCTCCGGCGGCGGCACGGTGTTGGCGACGAGCGCCGGTCCTTCGATTTTTGCCGGCAAAGCAGGCTTCGGCTCAATTTTGACGATAACCTCGTTTTTCTTCGCGGCGACCGGCGGAGACGCAACCGCGGGCAGCACCTTTGGCGACTCGACAGGTTTGGCCGGCTCAATGGGCTTTTCAGCCTGCGCGGCTTTGCCGGCGGCGATGCGCTTGAGCACTTCGTCGAATGAATCGGGAGTCGCGACGACCGGCGTTTCAGCTTTCTTCGCGGGCGTGTTTCTTTCGAGCGATTTGGCGGCCACCTCCTTCTTCGCAGCGAGTTCCTTCGCGGCTTGATCCCTTGCGGCTTGCTCTTTTGCCGCGAGTTCTTTGGCGGCAGCCTCCTTGGCCGCGACAGCTTCGGCCGCCTTCTTCTCAGCCGCGGCGGCTTCAGCGGCTTTCTTCTCTGCGGCGGCAGCTTCCTGAGCGGCCTTCTCCGCGGCAGCAGCCTCTTTCGCGAGATCCTGCGCGGACTTCTTTTCATTCGAGGCGACGGCGGCAGATTGCGCGATGCGCGCGGGCGAGCGGCGCCATTTGAGCAGCCATTCGTAGAACTGCCACTTGGGATAGTAATAGCCCCACGCGCCGTGGCCGCAGTTGGGCACGAGCATCAGTTGCGGCTTGGGAACGTTGCCTTTGAGGGCTTCGAACATCTCCTTCGCGCCTTTGGTGAAATCGCCGTCTTCAGCGCCGGCGATAATCCACGTCGGCAAATCTTTGAGCCGCTCAGTTGCGACTTCCGGCGTCACGGCCCGGGGGTCCGATGGAACAATTGCCGCGAAACGGTCGGGGGCTTCGAGCGCGACACACCATGTCCCCTGCCCGCCCATGCTCAAGCCGGTCATGCAGACGCGATCTTTGTCCAAGTAATTTCCGTACGCTTTCAGAATTTCGTCGAGCAGCGCGACGGTCGCGCGCGTGATTTGGCGCTGATTCCACGAACGCCCCGGCGCGCATTGCGGGCCGATGATCAGGAACGGCATTTTGTCGCGCAGCGCCTTATCGCCGCGCAAGTGGCCATGCGGGCCGTTGCCGTAAACGCCTTCCAGATCCGTGCCGCATTCGCCGACGCCGTGCAGAAAAAGCAGCGATGGCGAGGGCGCTTTGCCGAAATCGTTGGGCACGAACAAAAGAAATGGAAAATCAAACGGCGCACCGCCGCCCGTGACTTTGGAAGCGCACTTGAAGAAGCCCGGTTTGGTCGGCAGTTGTCCTTGAATCGCCACCGTGACCGGCGGCGGCGGTTTGGCAATTCCCGCGGGCGCCAGGCGCGTACCCGGAATCGGGCGTTCCATTTTAGCGTCGGGCAGTTGCCAACCGACGGCGAGATTGTCGCCGCCCGATCCCTGTTTGTGCAGCGCTTCTATGTAATACCGGCGGCCCGCGGAGAGCGGAATCGGTTTGGATTTTTGCTCCGGCGCAGTGTCCCACGCGCGCGCCGCGCACCAGGCCGACATCTGGCAGATTTTGACTTTGTCTTTTGGATTCTCAGTTGGGCTAAGCCACAATTCGCTGCCATCGTCGCTGGCAATCCAGAAGGTGTAATTGCCGGTCGCCGGCGGATAGATGAACCCGCGCACGGCCGTGCCATAATTCTCGCCGGTGTTTTCAGGAATTTCGAATGAGAGCAGCGCGATGCTTTCGCTCGGATTATTCGGAAAAGCGGGACTGCGCACAAGATCCTCGACGCCGCCGCCCGGGATGCCTTGAAAATACTCGCAAAGGATCGAGCCGGGTTTTGTGTTGAGCGCGACGGGACCGCTTTTGCGTTCGCCCGCTCGCATCGCAGATGATATGGCACAGAGAGCGATGAGGATCGTACGGCGAATTGTATACGGCACGACCACCCGCTCCGAACGCCACGCCATAATGAAAACGCTCATGAAGAAACGACGCAAAAAGCCGCTCGCACGCTGCACTCAGCTTTTGATTTCCTGTTCTTCGGAAACGACAGGCACGCCTTCATCGTCGGCACCTATTTCCGGCGCGGGCTCTTCATTATTGCGCAGAATCAAATTTCCACACGCACCCACGGCGCACAGGCTTAACGCCCCCAGCACGATCAGCCAGAACACCGGTAGCTCGCGCTGTTTTTGAGCGGCATGTGCGGGATCGTTTGGCGCTGAAATCAGAGAGCCGGTTCCATTTTGCGCGGCGCCGCCCGCGTTTGAATTCGCGGGAGTCTGCGCGTTTTGAGGGGTCTGCTGCGGATCGTCCTGCGGGAACATTGCCCATTCTTTGGGCGGAGGGGTCAATGAACCCGTGCGAATCTCGAGGTCGTGTTTTTGAAAATGCGCGGGACTTTTCGCGAAGGAGCACGTCGCGACAAGCGCGATCAAAAGACAAAGCGATGCTGTCGGGATTGAAACTCGTTTCGGCGCACTCACTGCGGAAGGCCCTCCAAAAGCTTTAAGTTCTGCATTCTTATACAGATTAACTTGCATTCCGTCAGCTTTTTTTCGAAAATAACAGTAACTTTTTTGCTCGCGGTTTGTAGAAAGAAGACCGTTTCAGGGGGTTCAATCGTCAGGTTTGAGAACGCGAAAGGAAGTCCATTGAATCTCGGCGTCAGAAAACCGCTCCCAGCTGTTCGCAAAGCTCCGCCACGCCCCCTCGTCTCCCCCGCCGCCGCTCCAAGCAGCATTTCGTCGCTGACGCGGCCCAAGTACATGCCCTACGGCGACGTGGCGCGCGTGCTGGGCACCGTCGCCGTCGTCGTCGGGCATTGCTGCGACATGGTCCAATATCAGTTCAAGGACTTGAGCCAGCTCAACCACTGGGTGCCGCAATTCAATTTCGCGATGTGCAATTTTTTTAATTCTGCGTCGCGCTGGGCAGTGCCCCTTTATGTGATGCTGAGCGGCTCGCTGCTGCTGGATCCCGCGCGCGCTGAAACGGCCACCGAATTTTACAAAAAGCGCCTGGCGCGCTTGGGAATCGCGATTGTGTTCTGGTCGATCTTCTTCATCGCGCTAACCGTTTTCTATCTTCAACCGCACGGACTATACACGAACACCAACGTCTGGCATGAACTGCTGCTCGGCAAGCCCTATGCGCATCTGCATTTCATCTTCCGCATCGCCGGCCTCTACGCTTTCGTCCCGATGTTCCGCATTTTCCTGCAACACGCGCCCAAACGTGTGGTCACGCTCGCGGTGGTGCTTTGCCTGGGATTGTCATGCTTGAATTCAGTCGCCGACGGATTCACTGAAACCGAAGAAAGCGCGTTCATCCGCTTCGTGCCGTTCATCGGCTATTATTTGGCGGGATATCTGCTCCGCGACCGCAAAGTTTCGAAGCGCACGCTCATGGGTTGCTGGCTGCTGGCGATTGCATGTGTGTTCCTCCTGGCCGGCGGGACTCAACTCTTAGTGGAGACGTTTGGCAACGCGAAACTGTACCCGTCGAAATCGTATTTGCTTTACGACTTCGTCAGCCCCGTGCGGATTGCGCTGGGAATTTCGGTGTGGCTGATTTTCGTCAACACGTTTGACGAAAAGTGGCTGCAAACGCGCTTGAGCAAATTCATCTCGCGCTGGCTGGCGCCGGCAACGCTGGGGATTTATCTGGTTCATCCGCTCTTCCGCGAAATTTTTTATGTCAACGGTTGGGACGTCTCGCTGACTCGCATTTTCCCCGGCGCATTCACGGGCCCGTACGTCTTGCTGGGCATTCCGCTCGTTTCAACGATGGTGTATCTCCCGAGCGTAATCTTCACGCTGATCGTGATGCGCATTCCGTATGTGCAGCGAATTGTGATGTAAGAAATAGTCGAAAGTCGAAGGTCGAAGGTCGAAATAGTCGAAAGTCAAAAAGATTCGACTTCCTCGATTTGTTCGACTTTCGACTATTTAAAACGATGCCGAATTCTGAACACAGACTCGTCCGCCCGATCTCCAAAACCGTTGAATCCAATTATTTGTTGCATCTGCCCGTATCCTACGGCAAGAGCAATACGCGCTGGCCTCTGATCCTGTTTCTGCACGGCGCTGGCGAGCGGGGGAACGATTTGCAAAAAGTGCGCGAATTCGGCTTGGCGCGCGTGTGCGAATACGATCCCGCGTTTCCGTTTGTGGTCGTTTCGCCGCAATGTCCGGAGAACGATTTCTGGCGCAACGACGTGCTGCTGGCGCTGCTCGACGAAATCACCGAAACGCACTCGATCGATCCCGACCGCATTTATCTGACGGGCGCAAGCATGGGCGGCTACGGCACGTGGTGTCTGGCCGCGCACGAACCGCAGCGTTTCGCGGCCATCGCACCGCTCTGCGGGCGCGCGGCCGGGCTGTGGGTTTGGTCGCTGGCGCAGTTGCCGATCTGGGTTTTTCACGGCGCGCTCGATCCGGTCGTGCCGCTGCGCGAATCGCAAGTCATGGTGGACGGACTCAAAGCGCTCGGCTGTCACGTTCAGTTCACGGTTTACAAACGCTGCCTCCACGACTGCTGGACGCGAACGTACCGGAATCAGAAGTTGTACGACTGGTTCCTCTCGCACAAGCGCGCTGCAATTCCAAAATCGACGCTATGAAAGTTTGGACAAGGGGCTTTTGATTCAGTACAATGGTTCTCCTTATGGACCGCCGAATTTTTATCGTTACTTCAATTCTGATTGTCTGCGTCTTCTGCGTCTATCTCTTGCGCTACGCGCCGAAACGCGCGACCGATCCGTTTGCGCTCGCTCCGATTTTTCAACGGGCTGACGAGTTCGACGCGCCTTATGAGTCCGATCCGGAATTGGTGCGCGAATTTGCCGCGCAGAAAATCGAATTCCCGTTCAAGCCGGGCGACCGCGTCGCCTGGATCGGCAGTTCCTCGACGTTCATCGGCGAATGGCCCTCGACGATGGAGTTTCTGCTGCGCTCCCGCCACCCTGAATTGCAGCTTTCATTTTCGCGCTATTCCACGGGCGGCGGGACGTTCGCCAGCGCGTTGTCGAAATTGCCGGATTGGCTGGAACAATCGCATCCGACGCTCGTTTTCTTCAATTTCGGCGCAAACGATGCCGCATACGGCAAGCAAAGCCTGGACGATTTTCGCGCGCACATGCGCGAATGCATCGAACTGGTCCAAAAGTCCGGCGCGCGCGTGATCGTGATCGCGCACCAATCCGCCGACATCCGTGTCACCGGCCCAGCGGCGTATTACCGGCGCAAACATTACGCCGACGAGATGCTTTCGTTTTGCAAGGCGAATGGATGGACGATCGTCGATATCCATCATCCGCTCGAAGAACTTCAGCATCAAGCGCAAGCGGAGGACAATTCCTTCTGCATCAATTGGGATACAATTCATCTGACCGATTCCGGTTACGTGGCATGGGCGTATTTTCTCTACGATCGCTTGAACCCGCCCGACGCCGAAAGCGCGCTCGACATCGACGCCGACATTGGCCGAGTCGCGCGCGCCGTTCATTGCAGCGCGCGCGTCATCTCATCGCGCGATGACTTGGCGTTCGAACGCACCGACGATGTATTGCCGATCCTTCCGCCAAATCCGCTGCCATTGAGCATCGCAAATCGCGGCAGAATTCTGGCCAGCCGCTTCTCCGCGCAAGCGCTCGACACCATTGAGCAAAAGGAGCAGACGACGCAAAGCCTGCCGCCGCGAAAATTTGTGCCGATTGAAGCGCTGTCGAAATACATGTTGAAGGTAACGGGCCTCGCCGTGGGCGAGTATTCGATCGAATGCAACGGCAAACTCTGCGGCCGCGCAAGCGCTGTGCAACTTGGCGCGGGCGTGAATCTCAATTCGCTGGTGTTAGACGCCGGAGTTGAGGCGCCGTGGAACGATTTGGCGGGGCGGATGTGGGCGGGAGCCGCACCCAATGTGTTGACCGAGCGAACGATGATTTTTCGAGTGAAACTCATCAATCCGAAATAGAAGTAGGACGGCTCTCCGAGTCGTTGTTGTGTGAGCTTAGACGGCTCAGAAAGCCGTCCGACTTCACGCCAATCGTTTCCGCACCGCTTCGACCGCGCCGTCGATTTGAATGCGTTCCTGCTGCATCGTGTCACGGTCGCGAATGGTGACGGAGCCGTCCTGCGCAGTCTGGCCATCGACAGTGATGCAGTAAGGCGTGCCGCATTCGTCCTGCCGGCGATAGCGCCGACCGACTGTGTCTTTCTCATCATAGGCCGCGTTGATCTGATGCTTATGGAATTCCGCGATGATTTTGCGCGCCGATTCGGGCATCCCGTCTTTTTTCACGAGCGGGAACACAGCGACCTTGATTGGTGACAATCGCGGATGCAGTTTCAAAACCGTGCGGCCCTCGTTCGTGCCGGGCGGCGGCGGTTCTTCGGTGTAGGCGTCGAGCATGAACGCAAGCGTCGCGCGGTCGGCTCCGGCGGCGGGTTCGATCACGTAGGGATGATAGTGCGCGTTCTTCTGCGAATCGAAGAATGTGAGCTTCTTGCCGCTGTGCTGTTCGTGTTGTTTTAAATCGTAGTCGCTGCGATGCGCGATGCCTTCGAGTTCGCCCCAGCCCCACGGGTAATCGTATTCAACATCGCTGCACGCTTTCGCGTAATGCGCCAGTTCACTCGCCTCGTGCGGGCGCAGGCGCAGCTTTTCCTTGCGAATGCCGAGCGAACTGTACCAGTTGATGCGCTGCTGGCACCAATAGTTGTACCAGTACATGTCGTCCTTGCCTTCTTCAGCGTACTGCGGCGGCGGGACGAAATACTCCATCTCCATCTGCTCGAACTCGCACGAGCGGAAGGTGAAATGTTCGACGGTGATTTCGTTTCGAAAGCTTTTGCCCTGCTGCGCGATGCCGAACGGCGGCTTCATTCTCATGCTGGTCTGCACGTTCAAAAAATTCGTGAACATGGCCTGCGCGGTTTCGGGTCGCAGATAGACCGCAGTCTCATTGATCGCGTCGGCAATAGCTTTTTTCAAGTCGTCGCCGCTGAGATTTTTGCCTTCGAGCGCTTTCGAAATTGATTCGATGTTGTCCACGCTGCCGAGCGAGGTGCGGAACATCATGTTGAAGCGGCGAATGTCCGACAGATTCGGGCTGCCGCAATTCGGACAGATGATGCCGAGCTTGCCGACTGCGCCTTTGCGCGTTTCCTTTTTGCCGGTCTGATGATCGACGATGACTTTGTATTCGACTTCCGTGCCTTCTGGCGCTGTCGGCCACTTGTCAGCGCGACCGCGTTCTTTGCAATCTTTGCAATCGACCATCGGATCGGTGAAGCCGGCGAGATGGCCGCTCGCGCGCCATACGTTCGGGTGCATGATGATGCTGGCGTCGATGCCGACGATGTCCTCGCGGCCGTGGACCATGGTGCGCCACCATTCGGCCTTGACGTTGCGCTTGAGTTCCGCGCCGAGCGGGCCGTAATCGTAGCAGCTCTTCAGTCCGCCGTAGATTTCAGACGACTGAAAGACGAATCCGCGCTGTTTGCACAGCGAGACGATTTTTTCCATGACCTCCGGTTCGGCGGAGAGCTTTGGTTTTTTCTTGTCCTGGCTCATGTCGATCCTTCAATTTTATCGAACGCAAAACGAAGCGGATACTTTAGCGCAAGCCGCAGCGATTCGCAAATCACCCCCCGCCCTTCCGCTTCACTTCCGTATCCCAGCGCTCCATCCATTCGTCGATGTGTTTCTCGAATTCGCTCGTGTCGATTTTCATTGGATTGAGTTTGAGCTCCCGCATCCACTCCGGCAGCTTCTCGCGCGGAATGTCGCTGCGCGCGGGAATGCGCCCGCGTTCCTTCGCCATCAGTTCAAGCTGCTGCGGATCGTTGATGAAATCGTAGAGCAGCTTCGCGCCTTCCGCATTCAGACCGTTCTTGATCAACGCGATCGGCTCGATGTTGACCATGGTTTCGTTCGGAATCACAAAATCGATTGGCTTCCCGCGACTGTCGCGCAACTCCAACGCATCGACCAGTGTCCATGGCGTGAGCGCGTAGGGCCCTTCGTCCACCAGCGCTTGCGCGAGCAACTCAGGACTGGCGGCATAATACCCGGTAATGGCGTGAAGCTTTTTCAAATAATCGAATCCAGCATCGATTGAACCATGCCGGTTTTTTTCGCGCAGAATTAGCGCGCCGAAAATCAGCTTCATGGTCGAACTGGCCTTCGCGTCGCGAATGGCGATGCGGCCCTTCCATTTGGGATCGAGCAATCCATCCCAATCGGTCGGCACTTCGGCGCGCGCGATTTTCTTTGGATTGAACATGATAATCTCCGGCGTCACGAAAGTGGCCGTCCATCCGCCGGTGGGACTCTTCGCATTCCCGGGCAGACTCGCGGACCAGGCGGGCGTGTAAGCGTCCAGCAGGCCTTCGGATTCGGCGCGCTTGAAATCGCCCAGCGATCCGCCCCACCACAGGTCCGCGCGCGGGCGTGATTTTTCGGCTCTAATTTTTGGGTAAATGTCGCCGCCGCCCATGTCTTGAAAGACGACCGTCCAGCCGGGATGCGCGGCTTCGAAGCGGGTTTTGGTGTCGGTTTCGAGCAGCTTGCCGTGCGGGGAGTAGACGACGATGGTTTTGTCGGCGGCAGGGCCGTCGCCGCAGCCACATAGAACCGCGAGCGCACAAGCAATTGGTGCCAAGGCGAGTTTTCTCAGCACTCAATCCTCCACCCTGAAAAAGCAACTCGGCCTGCGCACAAAAGGCAGCTTTTCAATCTCGGTCAGCGCCGCGCGGAAGCGTTCTTCAATCGTGTTGTGCGTGAGCATCACGATCGGCACGTCGCCGCTTTCGTGCGGTTCTTTTTGAATCACGGACGCAATCGAGACGCCCTTTTCGCCGATCACTGTGGCAATTTTTCCCATGGCGCCGGGCTGGTCCGCGACGCGGAAGCGGACGTAGTAGCGGCTGCGCGTTTTGCTCATTGGAATCACGGGCAGATCGGCGCGCGGGTTTTGAAAGAATTGTAATTTCGTGAACGCCTGTCGCGCGCTGCCGCGGGCGGCGTCCACGATGTCGGCGATGATCGCGCTCGCCGTCGGCATCATGCCCGCGCCGCGGCCGTAGAGCATTACTTCGCCGGTGGCATCGCCGCGGACGAGCACGGCGTTGAAGACGTCGCGGACGTTGGCGAGCGGGTGCGCAGTCGGGATCAGCGTCGGGTGCACGCGCAACTCAAGGCCGCCGGGGTATTCGTCCGGATCGGCGCCGGGGATGCGACGTTTGGCAATGCCGAGCAGTTTCAGCGTGTAGCCCAATTCGCCGGCGAAACGAATGTCATCGATGTTGACGTTGTCGATTCCTTCGATGTGCGCTTCGCCGAAATCAAAGATTGAGTGAAACGCGAGATTCGAGAGCAGCGTGAGTTTGTGGCCGGCGTCGATTCCTTTCACATCCGTAGACGGATCGGCTTCGGCGTAGCCTTTGGCTTGCGCTTCGCAGAGCGCTTGCGCATACGGGGCCTGGCTTTGGATCATGCGCGTAAGAATGTAATTCGTCGTGCCGTTCAAAATGGCGTGGATGCTTTCGATGCGGTTGGCCACAAGTCCGTCGCGAATCGCATCGACGACGGGCACGCCGCCGCAGACGGAAGCTTCGAAGCCGATGGAGACTTTTTTCGCGAGTGCCAACTCGAAGAGTTCTTTGCCGTGCGTGGCGAGCAGCGCTTTGTTAGCAGTGACAACAGATTTGGCGGAATTCAACGCCGCGGCCAGCAGCGTGCGAGCCGGATCGATTCCGCCAATGACTTCGACGAGAATATCGATCTCCGGATCGGTGGCGACGGACATGGCATCGTCGGTAAGCAGCGCCGGATCGACCGGCAGCGCGCGAGCTTTTTTCAAATCGCGCACAGCAATTTTGTGCAGGCGGATGTCGAGTCCCGTTTTGTCCACGAGCGGCGGGCGGCTTTCGCGCAGGATTTTCGCGACGCCCGCGCCGACGGTGCCGAGGCCGAGCATGCCGAGCTTGAATATTTTTGGGCTGTGGTTCATTCGAGAATCCAAGCTGCCGAAAAGTCTCACGCAGAGGCGCAAAGGCGCGGAGAACGGAAACGCAAGAGAATTGCAAAACGGCAAGTCTCACTTTTCCAACAATCTTAAAACCAATTCTTTCTTTTTCTTCTCTGCGCCTTTGCGTGAGAAGACTTTTTAACACAAAATGCGCGAAGGCACAAAGGACACGAAGGAGAATTTGCCCGGTTTGGCTCTTGAAAAGCGCGCTCCACCCACTATAAGTATGGTCCCTCGCCGGATGCACGCGCGGGGTTTTTGTTTTATAGGCAAAACAGATTTATCGCCGGTGTCGATTCGCCGGTGCCACGGAAGGGGTGACACGTGTCGGTACACAAAAGTTTGCGCACGGGCGGATCGTTGACGAAGCACCGCAACGTCCTGAAGCGCTCGGAGCGGATCAAGATTCTCGAAGACGGCGGCGGATGGCGCGAGGGGCAGAACAGCGTGCTGGGGTTGCGCAAAGTCAAGAGCATCAAGGTCGCGGCCAAGAAAAAAGCGGCGAAGAAGGAAGCGGCGGAGGGCGCGGCGGCTCCGGCGGCCGGCGCAGCGGCTCCCGCTGCAGCAGCGGCGGCTCCAGCAGCGAAGGCGGCGGCAGCGCCCGCGGCCAAGCCGGCGGCGAAGAAATAGTCGAATATCGAAACAGTCGAAAGTCTAAGGAAAACGGCGGCGTTTGGGCCGCCGTTTTTCACTACGCGGGAATCCAGGATTCGAATTGTGCAGGCGGGACGCCGGCACCACGGGGTTATTTCTTGCCGGTGAACCACGTCTTCGCGCCCGCGTCAGTTTTCAGAAAACTCAGCAGCAGATTGGCGACTTTGTCTCGTCCGCTGTTGCTCGGATGCGTGCCGTCCGGCCCGAAATCCTTTTCTTCATAGACAAGCCCGTCCGCTTTCCGCGCGTTCATGCCGTCGGCCCAGAGATACGGTCCCCAAAGCAGCAGCGGCGAAACCACCTCTCCGCGCGACGATTCGTAGTTGAGCTTCGCTTCTTTTTTGATCTGATCCAGAATCAGCCAGCGCATCGCGAACGCGCCTTCGTACGCAAATGGTTCGGGATTCAGCCGCGAACGCGCGTAGCCGGCATAAATACGGCTGGACAGATATGCGACGCGCAGATTCGGGTAATGCTTTTTAGCTAGATGCAGCAGCGTCTCCATGTCCTTATGCAATGCCCGTGCGTGATCCAGCGTCTCGCCAGTCGGCTGAATATTCGCCTGTTTGATCCACGCAACTTGCACTTGTTTTGCGCTCATCCCCGCCGCTTTGAGGCGCTGCTCCGCCACCTGCCACACGCTTTCGTCGGCCCATTGACGCGCGGCTTTTCCGCCTTGCGCGCCATCGACGATCACGAGATTCGTCGCCTTGTCGGCATCAGCGTCGGCGACCTGTTTGAAGCGCGAAAATTCCTGCGTTGTGTTCGACATGCCGATTCCGATGAACACGATCTTGCCCGTGCCGGCTGGATTTCCGTCGGCGTCGAGCGGCACAATTTTGGCGAGTTCCTTCGCCGCCGCCTCGGCGTGTTCGGGCGGAGGTTCGTTCTTGCCGCCGCCATAAAGACCGCCGTCCTCACCCTTGTATTTTTCAGCGCCCAATTCGGTGAGCGGAATCAATCCCGTCGGCGATTTGCCGACCATCGGCGCTAGCTTCGCGGGGCCAGCGTTGTTGTTGCCGGCGGTGGCCTGATCCTTCCAGGGCGCTTTGCCTTCCGCGATGAGTTTCTGGCGCACTTCTTTGGCGTGGTCGAGGTACGCCTGATCGTCAGCGGAAAGCTTCTCGCCGCGATTGGAGCGTTGGAAAAGATCCTGCGTCTTGCGCCAGTCGATGTTGTCGTCGGCGGCGCGGGCTGCGCCCAGCGTACAGAGGACGAGCGCGAAAACTGCCGCGCCGAAGGGATTGGGGCGGAATGAGGTCAACATGGAGGCGACTCCTTATGAGATGGACTTTTAGCTCCGTTACACTTCGCCCGCAGTTCAAGGCTAATTTGGCGAATCAGATTGGGACGATGGCGCTGGTGGCTGAGCCGTAACATCAACTTCAGTTTTTCTATTTAGCAGTGTCCCATTGTTCCCAATACGATCCAATAGTTTGACTAATTTTATCATTGTGCTCGATTTGATAATGCGTTTCAACAATGGTGGGAATAATAAAGAAGGAACTGTCACCAAAACAAGCAGACAAATTAAGTTTGTAGACCATGACGCCGTGCGAAACGAATGTATCGCGAACCAAAAGGCCAGGAGAAAGGGGCTCAAATAGATGAAGATAATTGCGTAAAAAATACAGCAAAAGAGGAATATGGATACGATACGACGAACAATTCTCATTTACGCAGCATTCCTATCGACGCCTTTCTATCAATACCTACAGATTGCGCATTTGCGACCACAACTAACGACCGAGGCGACCGCCCTGACGAGAACCGTTAGAATATTCCCCAGGATTATAACTTTGGATAGTTAAATGCGACACAAAAAAATCCTCACTTCTTATCCATCAGCCGAGGCCGATGCTTCAAAATCAGTTCCTGAAATTTCAGGTCGTCGCGCAGAAAATCCAAGTCCGGTTCCTGATCGACCCATTCCATGATGCGCGGCGATTTTGCTGTCTGCAGCGCGTGTTCGAAATTCACGTAGAATTCGTCGCGCTCACGGCACTGCACCCAAAAGGCGCACTGCATAATCGCCCAGAATTCCTCGTCCGCCCGAGGGCGCTCGAGCGTCTCGAACAATTCCGTGCCGCGCTCCCTTTGGCCGTCGGCGACGAGATAACCGGCTTTCAGAATCTGCAAATTCCAACTTTCCGGGTTGAGCGCCAGCGCTTTGTCGATCGTCTCCAATGAACCCTTCAAGTCGCCTGCGTTTTTTTGCAGAATGGCGAGATTGTAGAGGCTCACGTCGTCCGGAAATAGCGTTACTGCCAATTCCATATAGCGCACCGCGCCATGATAATCTTTCAGCGCGCGCAGGCAGAACGCCAACTGGCTGAGCACGCTCTGCTGCATCGGCTTGGGCGCCTGCACGAACGCCGCCAACAGATACTCGCGCTCCTTTTCATGATCGCCGCCCCCCGCGGCGTCTTCGGCCAGAAATGTGAGCGCATGTGTGACGACCGACGGCGGCAGCGAGCGCCGATGACGCTCGTCGGTCAGGCGCACAATCTGCCGGCGCGCCGCATCGCGCTTGCCGGGAATGCTGGCCATGATCGTGAGCCGCTGCAGCGCGTAATCGCTGCGATCCGGCGCGAGGCGCAGCGCTTTGTCCAGAAAATTGAGCGCGTCGTCGATTTTGTTTTCGCCGCAACGGTGATTGGCGCAGGTCACGTTCAATTCGGCCAGCGCTTCGTCGGCGCTGAGCGACTTGCACCAGCCCAGTTTGTCGATGTCGTCTTCCGAGGGCTGATCGGCGTTGCGCAAATAATCCTTGTCTGACATTTCGAAACCCTTGTTCGTGGTTTCGATGTTGATGCGTTCCTTGCCGTCGTCCCAGCGCACGAAGGCATGGCGCGGAATCAGGACCATGTGAATCGGCAGATTCAGCGTGTCGCCCACGACCATATAGAGGGTGGATGTCGAGAGGCAATTGCCGTGTTTGCGCAGAAGGCTCGCCGCCAGCGTCGCATCGCGCCAGTACACGTTGGACAGATAACTCACGTCGCGTTCGTCGAGCAGCATTTTGTTGAGCGCGCGGACTTTTTCGCGCGGCGACTCGGCCTTTTCCACCTCCGCGCGCGTGGCCGCAATCAGCGCATCGAACGCCTTGCGCATTTCGCCGGCGCTCAGCTCCGGTTCTTGAACTTGATTGAGCTTTAGCACGCGTTCGAAAAGCTCGTGCCTCTCGTTCGCATTATCCTTGACTGGCGCTTTGGCCTGCTGCGGCGCGTCTTCGGCGCGTGACCCAGCCGCCGCAAAAAGCAATGCGAATGCAACGGCCAACGTTTGGCGCAAATCTTTTAGGAATGGAAGCATGAATCTCTTCTGCATGTTGCGCTCCGCTCGACGATTCGTAGGACGGCCCAGCGGCTTGGCATGCGGCACAAATTTTTCGCACGCGATTGGCCGAAAGCACTCTTTCGTGATATTTAACGAACGAGCGGCGCACTTATGACTTCAATTTTTCCATGACTTTCTTCATGTCCTCCCACACTTGCCGGCGCACTTCCTCGGTGTATTGACGCAGCACGAACGCGGGGTGAAACGTGGGCATCACGGGAATGGTTTTGTACCAATGCCAGCGCCCGCGCAGGCTGGTGATGCCGCTGCTGGTGTTCAGCAGCGTCTTCGCCGCAGGCGCGCCGAGCGCCACGATCACGCGCGGCGAAATCAACTCGAGCTGTTCGGTCAGAAACGGCGAACATGCCGCGATCTCATCCGGCAGCGGCGTGCGGTTGTTCGGCGGGCGGCATTTGACCGTGTTGCAGATGTACACATCCTCGCGCTTCAACCCCATCGCGCCGATGATTTTGTTGAGCAACTGGCCGGCCCGGCCCACGAACGGCTCGCCCTGCAAATCTTCGTCCTGGCCGGGTCCTTCGCCGACGAAGACGAGTTTCGCCTTGCGGTTGCCGGTGCCGAAGACGACATTCGTGCGGCCTTCATGCAGCACGCAGTTCACGCACGCTTTCGCGCGCGCTTCGAGCAGCCGCCAGCGCTCCTCTTTGTCGGGCGTGATGCCCTCCAACATCGGCGCGGTAGTCACAGATGCCGAGTGCCGTGGAACAGTACCCTGCTCCGCGCTGGCGGACTTTGCATTCACAACTACGGGCATCGCCACAGTAGTCGGCGCGGCGCGCTCGAGTTTGACGCGCGGCACGACTTCGACGCCGAAAGATTGCTCGAAGCGCAAACGCTCCAACGCGAGCCGGCGCGTATCGGTCAATTCACTCAATTCGCTCATATTCTCTCAAAGAAACTTTGCTCTTCGACTTGAAAACTTGCGCATCTCCAAATTCTTCTCCGCGCCTTCCTCCGCGCCTGCGCGACTTTGCGTGAAGAATTCGCGTTCGACCAGTTATTATTTCTCCTCCGCCGGCACCTCCCGAACTTTCCTAATCTGTGCTTTCGATCCCCCCCAATATGGAAACGACAGCACCACCACCACCGCCAGCCACGCCACCCAAAGCGCCAGTACAATCCACGGCGCAATGCTCCGCTTTCGCGAAGCGTCCTCTCGATCCTGAGTTTTTGCAGACGGGCTGTCCGCGCCGCCGATTTCCTGTGCGCTCATTGATTAAGTATCGACCCTTCCGGCCGCATCGGCGCAACAGGCCCTTCGTCCTCCGGGTGCCGCCGCCCGGTGACGCGCGTAATTCCCGCGGGCTTTTCGCCCTGCCTGAATGCGTCCAGCGCCTCCTGCGCGCGCCGAATCAATCCGGGACCAGCCTCCGTCCGTTTGACTTCCGACTTTGCAATCCGGAACGGCGCATCGCCTTCTTCCATCACGATGTAATCGTTGGCCTCTTCGCTGACCCGTCCCGAAAAAACACGGTCGTCCTTCGTCACAAGCGAAATCGCCGAATCCAGTCGTTCGTCGCGCAACCCCAGCCGCGTGGCGCGTGCAAACGAATTGAGCGCCTGCTCGCACGCCGCCTCATCGGACTTGAGCGCCGTCAGCGCCCGGCCCAGCCCAAAATGTGCCGCCCCATTTTCTTCATCAAGCGCGACGAGTTTGTGAAACACGCCAGCCGCCTCCTCCCATTGCCCCATCTCCAGCAGCACCGAACCATGCAGATTGAGCGTGGCGATGTCGTTGGGATTGTAAAGCACCGCCGCGTCGAGGTAATTCTTCGCCGCGCTGTAGTGATGCATCTGCAATTCGCACAGCGCCAGTTCGAAATACGGGCGCGCAAAGCGCGGAAATTTCGTGATCGCTTCCTGCAGCGTTTCTTCCGCAAGGTTGAACACGACAAACGAAGGCATATCTTTCAGATCGGACGACTTGATTTCGTTGTAGCGCAATTTGACCAGCGCTGCGATAAACGCCGGATCGCGAAACGCCTGCTCTTTTGACGACAATGCATGCTCGCACGCCACCAGCGCATCCGAAAATGCCGCGCGCTCGCTGACGGGCTTCGGAAGCTCTGGGAGCGGCACAACTTGCTTTTCTTTTTCGTTCCTTTTGCGGATCGCTTCGTTCTTCTTCGCCACGTCCTCGGCGCGCCGAGCCGTGTCGATTTCATTGTCGGCGAATTCGTCCAGCCGGTCTTCCAGCCGCGCGATGGACATGCGCGCATTCCCCGCGACCTCGCCGCTGGCCGAAAAACCGCGCCCCGCTTCATCCGCCGCGCGGTGATACAGCGCCAGCGCATCGTCGAACAAGCCCAGTTCTTCCTTGGCCACCGCCAGCGTATAAAGCCCCAGCGCAAAAATCTCCGGCCGTTTCTCCGGGTAATCCTCGACCGGCTTCGCCCCCTTTTCGCGCCAGGGTTCCAACAACAGCGCCGCGTCCGCCGGATTGCCGACCGCGCAAAGCGCCACCGCCAGCGAAATGCGGTTGCGCGGATCGGACGGAGAAAGTTCGCGCGCCTTGCGGTAGCACGCCAACCCCGCCGCGGCCTCTCCGGCGCGGTCCAGGATTCCCGCCATCGTGCGAAGCAAATCGGATTTTTCAGCGTCGGTGAACGACCGCTCCGCGCGCGTCCCGCATTTTTCCGGCGACATCGTCACGCGCGGCTTGCCGTCCAACGCGCTGTTCCACGCATTTTTCAAACACTCCCGCGCCTTAAAATAATCGCGCCGCTGCAGCCAATAGCGCCCAAATTCCGCCTGCCCCTGCGGATTGCCCGGATCGATTTTCAGCGCTTTTTCGTAGAGGTCCCGCGCCTGAACATACGCTAGATCGCGCTTGTCCAACAACTCGCTGATTTTGTCCGAATGCTCATCCAAGTCCTGCCGGCTCAATCGCTGGTTGCATTCATCCCCCAGCCGCCAGGCCCGCCGCGCCTCCGCCAAATCCGCGCTGATGTCCGGCGGAGCGTCAAGCGCATGCGCGGCGGCGCAAATCAGCAACGCCGCAGCGCAGGCAAGAAATTTTGAACATCTGCGCATCATTTATCCCCGTGTCCCCGCGTCTCCCCTTTACGGCTTAATCAGCCGCGCATTCACAAAATCCAGCCTGTCCCCCGCGTCGTCGTCGTCCGCCCCGTAATCGCAGATCAATTCCAATTGCTTCGCACCCGTTACATCCAATTTTACCACCGCTTTTTCCCCACCGGATTTCGCCGTGCCAGCCGCCCCCTCTTTGCCATCGACCAGCACCTTCCACGCGCACGCCGCTTTCGCCGGCGCCGTCGCGTCCATGCCCACCTCCGCGATGAATTTCGCGTACTCGCCGTTCAGCGCGTAGGTCAGCTTGCAAAAGCTGTGCACGCCGATTCCTTTATCGAAAACCGTGTCGCCAATCGTCAGCGCCGTGTTCGCCGCGGACCGATCCTTGCGCCACGTGAACACCACCGGCGCGCCGCCCACGTACGGCTTCTGCTCGACCGCGCTCGGCGTCAGCGCCGACAGATACACCAGCCGCCCGCCGGCGTATTCGGCGTTTGCGATCCGCGATCCTTCAATCGCCCACGTGCCACCGTGCACGGCTTCGAATTTCAGCACATCCTTTTCCATCCCCGCCGGCTTCACCGTCAGGCGCGAGCGATCGGCCAGCCGCACGACCAAATTCAACGCCTTGTTCTCCTCGTATTTTTCCGTCACCGCCAAGCGCACCGCCGCCACCTGATCGAACGCATACGCACGCGACTGCCCGCCCGCATTGAACGTCAGCTCTTTGTCGCTAAGCTTCTCGTAAAATCCGGTAATGACCTCGCCCTTCACCGTTAGCAGCACGTCCTCTTTGGGCGGCGGGCCTTTGAGTGTTGCGTCGAGATTCTCGGGAATCGTCTTCAGCGGCCAATAAAACACAACCGCGTCGATCAACTTGTATTCGATCTCGAATTCGCCCAGCACGTCGGACTTGAGTTTCAGCTTGGTGTCGCCGCCGCCAAGAATCGACACTTCGCTCAGCGCGTCGCCGTTGCGCAGCAGCACCAGCGGCGAGGTGTTCTTCGCTTTGATCGTGCCCGGAAATTTGATCTGCGCGATATCTTTCCCCGCAATCAATTTCCCCGCGACCGTCGCGCCCGCCTCCGTAAAATCCGTCAGCGCGCCTTTGCTCTCGTCGCCATCCACCTGCACGACCGTGACCTCAATCGCGCACGAACACGACGCCGCCACAGCGGCGAGCACCAGAAACAATTTCGACATTGCCACCCTTTCAAACGGCTCATTTGTCATTTGGCATTTGTGATTTGGCATTTGTTATTCGGTTTAACGTCGCGCCCAAATGACAAATCACAAATGACAAATGTGCAGTTAAAACGATTCAAGCTTCTCCTTCTTCGGCTTCTTCTCGCCCTTCACCGGCTCCGCATCGTCCTTGTGCTTGTCCCACCACTCCTGCCACGCTATCGGATCGGGATCGACTTTCGCGTTCGTCAACTGCCGCAGCGCCTCCATTGCGTTGCCGCGGATTTTGTAATTCTCGTCTTTGAGCGCTTTGATCAGTCCCGCCCACGCGCGCTTTTCGCCCAGCAGCCGCAGCGCTTCGACGGCATCTTCGCGCACGCTGTCGTCGGCATCGCTGAGCGCGCTTTCGATCGCATCGACCTGCGCGATGCCGCCGAATTTCCCCAGCGCGTAAACCGCGCGCGAACGCACTTCCGCTTTCGGCGACTTCAGGAGTGCTTTCAAGACGCCCCCTGCCTTCTCGCTTTTCATCTTCGTCGCTGCCACTGCTGCGGTGAGGCGCGCTTCCTCGTCCTCTTTTTCGTTCAGCGCCATCGCTTCAAGCTGCTCAAGCCCGGATTTGTAATTGCAATCGCCCATCGCGCGCGCGGCTTCCCGGCGCACTGGCGCGTCCGGAGATTTAAGCAACCCCGCCAGCGCCGGCCCCGCGCGCGGGTCCTTCGAATCCGCCAGCGCCAGCATGATCGACTTCATCATCGCCGGCGTCGTTTCCTTCTGCTTGCACAATTCGACCAGCCCCGGCGTGACCAAGTTGCCCATGCCGCGCAGTTCGGTCCACGCTTTCTCGCGGTCCTTCTCGTCGGTTTCGAGCGTTCCCTTGATCAGCTTGCGGACTTTCCGCAAGACATCCGGATCGATCGGCTCTCCCTGCGCACCCGCCGGCGGATCGGTTCTCTGCTCGGCAAACGCAGCCCCGCCCGCGCAGCAAAGCGCCGCAGTTGCAAGCTGAAGAAGACGCGCGAATCTCATGGCGGCCAATGATATGAATTCCAGTCGTCAATACAAGGGACGACTATCGGCTGCCATTAATTGCTTTCCGATTGAGATTAATTGGCGCAGCGCATTGTGTAGTTGCAGTGTTTCGCAACTCATCGCGCATCGCTCAGGACTCAGCACTCAACACTCAGCACTAAAAAAAGAACCGTCACGCCATCGAGCCCTCCAGCGGGTGCTTTCGGGGGCGACAACTTGACGGAGCAATTCAAAACTCGATTTCTTATTTCGCTAATTCAACGTCGTCCTGCGCAAAGGGAAGCGGCATCGTTTCATCATCGTCCTCCAGCACCACGCCCGACAATTCCGGCCAATCGTGCAGCCAATTCAACAACTCAATCCGCCCGTCCGCATGCTCGACCAGTGCCGTGCAGTTCTCGATCCAGTCGCCGGTGTTGCAGTACGTCATGCCCGGAAATTCCTTGATCGCCGGCTGATGAATGTGCCCGCAAATCACGCCGTCCACGCCCTGCTTGCGCGCGTAGCCCATCACCACGTCTTCGAAACTGTTGATGTAGCTGACCGCATTTTTGACGCGGCCTTTGATGTAGCCGGAGAGCGACCAGTACGGCAGGTTCAGCAAGCGCCGGACGAAATTGAAAACGCTGTTCGCATAAATCAGCCAGCCGTACGCCGCGTCGCCGAGCCACGCCAGCCAGCGGTTGTGCTGCACCGCCGCGTCGAAGACATCGCCGTGCAACACCAGAAAACGCCGGCCGTCCGCGGTCGTGTGAATCGCATCCATTTCAATGGAGACATCGCCGAATTTCGCGCCGACAAATTCGCGCAGCCCTTCGTCGTGGTTGCCGGGGATATAGGTGACCTTCGTCCCTTTTTTGGCGCGGTTCAATATTTTCTGGATCACGTTGTTAATGGGCTGCGGCCAGAACCAGCGCCGCTTGAGTTGCCAGACGTCGATGATGTCGCCCACCAGATAAAGCTGCTCGGCCCGGGTATGTTTCAAAAAGCTCAACAAGTAATCCGCGCGGCAATCGCGGGAGCACAGATGCGTGTCCGAAATCCAGATCGTGCGATAATGCCGTTTGCTCATCGAGCTGCCCCTCAGTCCCCCACTTAATTCCCCTATTCGTATTATCGGATAACTTCATTAACGCGCCGTGAAGACCCTGCGAAGTCTCTATGAGCTTTCAATTTGCCGGATTTGTCCGCGCCGCACGCGCCGTTGCCGATAATAAATGGACCGATGAAATGCATTCTCTCCATGCGCGCACACCTGTTCCTCGGCCTGCTGCTGATCGAACTGGCCTTCTGGAAAGGCGACGGCGGTTATTTGGATTTGCGCGAGTACCTCGACGACGCCGAGCGCCTTTGGCTCAAAGGCGACTTGCGCCTGCCTGCTGAACCCGGAGCGCCGCCGCAGTACAATCGCTACTCGCTGGGCCTGCAAGTCCTCTCCGGCCCGTTAATGCTCGTTGGCGCCGGCGTGCAGGCGATCACGCAGGGCGCGATCGGGCGCCGAGCGATCGCGGCGCTCACGGTTCCACTTCTTGCCGCGCTGGCGGGCGTGCTGCTCTTTGAAATCGCGCTGCTGTTGAATGCCTCCAAGCGCATCGGAATTTGCGCCGCAATCATCTATTGTCTCGGCAGCCCGCATCTCACGTTCTCCAGATTCTATTACGCGGAAGCCGCCATCGAATGTGGCATTCTGTTGAGCGTCTGGAGCTACCTGAAATTCCACGCCGCCGCGCCGACTGCGCGCGGCCGCTGGGCGCTTCTTTGCGGCGCGGGATTGGCCGCGGCGGGAGCGAGCCATTATCCGCACGCGCCGCTGGTCGCGGATGTCTGGTTCTGTCTCGCGATGGGGATGTTTGGTGGGACAGGCATTCCTGCCTGTCGGACCTCAACCCGCCTGAAAAATATTTTCCTCTTCGCGTTAATCCCTGCGTTTGCCGCGGCCGCGCTCGTTGCGCTGAATTTATCGCGCTACGGCAAACTTGTCCCGCCGCGTTATCAAGTCGAAGTCGATTCGTATTTCTCGCTGCGTTACATTCCGCAAACCATCCAATACGCCGGCCGCATGTTGCTGCGCACCCCCTGGTTCGCGCCGGCGCTGCTTTACGGCGCGTGGTCGCTGCGCCGCAAAGCTGATTCGACAAATGGCAAATGGCTCGCGGGCGCGATGCTCTCGGGCGCCTCAGCGCAATTGCTTTTCTTTCTCTGTTATTACCAATTGCAAACCTTCCCCGCACGCTACCTGCACCCGATGAGCGCGCTGGCCGCGGTGGGCTTGCCGTTTGCGCTGAATTGGCTGGACGCGAAACTTCCGAAACGCGGCGTTGCGTGCGCGATGCTCGTTCTGCTCCTTTCAAATGCATTCCAATTCCTCGGCGACACCGGCTCGCTGCCGTTTCAATCCGCCCCGTCCGGCGGCGGAATTCTGGCCTGCGTCTGGTACATGCAGCCCGCGTCGCCTGGCGCGAAATTCGATTCCGCCACGCCGGCGGGCGTGCTGCAATTCGCAATCTTCGCCGCATTGATCCTTAGCGGCGCCGCACTTTTGCTGCGCGCGGCATCGCTCGCGAAGAAAGAGTCGCAGAGCACCGTCGCTTGCGCGCTGCCGCCGCTGCGGTGAAACTAACACCAAATGACCGAACAAATCCAAATGCCTGACCGCCTCCTGCTCCCGCTGCGTTTCGACCCCGCGCTGTTGCA
>Ga0070731_10000332_pt1 | contig 71532 bp, 51 predicted proteins | sample Coa_R1_2_FD_66448 | JGI IMG/M metagenome (GOLD analysis project Ga0070731, IMG submission 66448) | Surface soil microbial communities from Centralia Pennsylvania, which are recovering from an underground coalmine fire - Coalmine... | ecosystem: Environmental > Terrestrial > Soil > Unclassified ... | reverse complement strand
CGGCGAAAATGACACCGCTCAACTCCACTTCTCCTGGCGCGATTTCGTCCAGTTCAGCGATGGAACCATTGTCCACAGCACCGGCCACTTCGCCGATGCCAAAAACCGCCCGGCCGGCCTCGTGGTGATCGCCATCATCGCCATCCTGATCGGCCTGCTCATGCCCGCAGTTCAGAAGTAGCCGCCGTTGAAGGTTTGGCTTTGGTCGTTCGTGTCAATCGGAAATCGGTCCGGCTAGGCGCTGGCTGTAGCTTCCGGCTGCAGCAGCCAGCAGCCAGCAGCCAGCAGCGTTTTACGGCGGGTAAAGCGTTAAGGCTTGTCAACGCAGCGCCAGCCACCATCCGACCGCGTGCAGCAGGACGATGCCGACGAACACGGCGATGTAAGATGCCTTTCGATTCTTATGGCGCAAGAGGATCATGGCGATCAAACCACCAGGCCAGCCGCCCAGCAATTCAAGCAGGTGCAGAGTTGCTTCAGGGGTCCGTCGCAGTCCTTGTACGGCGGCGCTCTTGTCGAGCTTAAACGCAACAAGAGTGACAACGCTCATCACTGCGTAAACGGCAAGCACCAGCGTCCATCCTGCCATCGCGCTTCTCTCTTCCTCTGGTGAACATGGTGTTGGCAGCATGTCACGCGGAGGCTGGAATTCAAGGGCACCTCACAGCGCGGCTCGATTCACTCACCGCCCCCGCAGCCTCCACAACCACCGCCCTCACAACCTCCGCCTCCTCCGCCGCAACCGCCACCGCCTCCACAACTGCTCCCGCCGCAACCGGAGCTGCTCCATGACCCAGCGGGCCTGCGCGGCGGATTAAAGATTGTCCCCAGTACACCAAACCCCGTGGCGGTCAGCACCACAGGTCCATAAAGTGCATACGCAAGAATCAAGTCGGCCTCTTCGTTCCGCGCCAAGAGGCGTTTCTTAAGATCACCGTGACGGCTCTGCAATGCGCTTAACACGCGCATACCCCGCCGCGTTAACGCCTGCTTCTCTCTCAGCATCATGAAAGTGACAATGATCATGAGCACCAACATGATCAGCAGGAAAAGCACCGGTCTTCCACGGCTTAAGCCAACCGCCATTTTGCTGACACCCAACAGAAGCATCAACCCCATGATGACAGCGGCGAAGAGTTGAGATTGCACGGCGGAAGAGTCTGACAGGACTAATTCCAATTGTTGCAGGCGCCGCCGGATCTTTAGCGATGTGTCCGAGATCGCGTAAGATGCACTGCGGACATCTCCGCCGCTGTTGATATACGCCATAATCTTTCGTTCCGACGGATCGCCATCATCGGGCAGCGGCGCGCCGAGACCCACACGCCGGAACTTGGAATTGACCGCCAGATGCCCGTCGCGCACGAGCCGCGCGACAATCGTTTCGGCCACACGCTTTTCGCCGCCAGCCAGGTACGCAGCTTCTTCAGGTGTGAGTTCCGGCAAAATTCCCGGAAGATCTCCCGGCCCGCGTGATAACTGCTTGACCACGATAGCCGCGACAATCGAGACCGCACAGAGAATTGCATACACCTGAAGAAACTCGGGTCCGGTCAAATCCAACGGCCATGGCAGCACTTCCGAGCACCCAGCTGCCGCTAATAGAATCATTGCCACTCCCGTGGCGCGAAGCAGCCGCGTCGTGCGCCACGACAACCTTAGCTTGGGCACGATCCAGACTTTCGACGCATCCACACGCACATGTCGCGCGTTCGCATTCTCGCACTGACGATCTTCGCTTGTCGGCCAGATGTCAGAAGGCGGCGCTTCGCAGAAGATGCGTGCGTAGCTGGCGAGTGTGTTGGCATACCAATCCCGATGTTTCGCCGCTTCGCTCGGCCCGCCCATTGAAGGCAGATGATGGAAGGATTTTCCCAGCACTTTCGGACAGAATTCTTCCCAATAGGAGCGGCTGTAGAGCAGGTGAAGGTGCCAGGCTTCATCCACGGCGTCGGACGGCGAAACCGGATGCCCAGCAATCATGGCCAGCAATGCAAAGCGCTTGTATTCGTACACGACGCGAACAGCGTAGCCCAGGTCCCAGCGGTTCTCCTGAGCGAGGCGCTGCGTAAACGTGCGCGCTGCCTCCGGGTCATTGAGTTCGAAGGATTCAATCCGTCGCCACAGAGCCTGTTGCTCCGCTGTGAGTGTGCTCATCACGAGATTTCCTCTCCAAGATTAAAACAGGATGCCCATCCATTTGAAGTTTGTAGTGGGAAGTGTGGGTTGAAAAGCCTCACACCCATTAAGACGGGAATTCCGAGCAAAAGTTACGCGATCTTGAAACGCAGATTCCGCGCGCATTCGTAGACTTATCACTCACCCATAAAGGTGGAGTGCGGCTATTTCGTGCCAGCCGTGCTTCAAGCCAAGAGCGTTGTGCTGGAACTGCGGATTACGCCAAGACGAGGTGACAGCCTCTGCTTCCTGAGTTTTGCGTAGGAGCTTCTAATACGCTCCGATAAAAAGCGGGCCTTGGCGGATCTGCCAAGGCCCCACTTACGCAGCTCTCCGCTCAGCCCGAAATCGTCAAGCACTCCGGTCGAGGAGCATCTCCGTGAAACTCCTATAGGCGCCCCTAATCACTTTTTTCGTGGACTCGTGGACTGGACTTGTTAGGGCAATCGCAGATGGGTCAACTCCCATGGCGGGGCGGGCCGTTCCGGTTTTCGAGGCTTTCTCCCCGCCGACCGCCTTAGAGTCCTGGACGGCGTCTAGTCCACCAGTCCACGGATTTGCGGGCACCGGGGGTGATTCTCCGGACGCCGCCGCGCCGGGGCCTTGAATCGCAAGGTATTTCTTCTTCTCCCGGTAAAACAGTGACCGATTCATGCCCGTCATAGTGTGCCATGCTTTCACCTGCTCGCTTCCCGCGGTGTGCGAGGTCAAGATCTTCGCGATCAACGGCAGATAGGGGTTCACATCGTCACCAGCCCAATGCGTCAGGAGCCACTTGCGCCAGTCGGCGTTGGAGCGTTTTTCATTCAAAGCCTTCGTGTACCAGCGACAGTGGGGGGCCGTGACCAAGGACAAACTATTTCCAATGAAATCATAGATCTCCTTATCATTGAACCAGGTCCCCACGTATTTGTGCACTTCTTGGACCGTCGGCTCGAAGACGACCAACTTCGCGCGGTCTAACACCGCCTTACTATTGAGGCCGGAAATGCTAGGGAGTTCATTTACGATAATGCACAGCCGGCTTTTCGTTTCGAATTGCTTCGGGACGCCTGCCTTTTCAAGCGCCGAATTCTGCTTTACCCAGCTCAGTTTCTTGATCTCACGGTCATTCATCAAGACCTTCAGCAGATTTATGATTTGATCGTCCGTCAAAATATCGTCGGCATCGTCAATGACAAGTGGCTCGTCTTTGTGACGGAATGCCAATTCATAAAGACCCACAGGCGAAAGCGCCCCCGAGAAGTAAGCGCAGCCTTTTGCTTTTTCAAAGTACGTGGACTTGCCAATCCCCGGCGCGCCAATGATGATCAAAAAATGAGTGAAATGTCCGTCGTGGCCTATCGTGAACACGTCACAAATCCGCCACAATTCCGCGTACGTGCGGACGTAGTCAACGGTGATTCCTTTCTTTCTGAGAACGTCGATGTTGTACATATTTCCTCTTTTGTTAATACTATCGGTTCAAACGACCCTATAAATGGCATGGGCCTGATGACATCAGGCCCATGCTGTCACTTGCAGTTTATGCGGCACTTTCGCGCGTGTAAACCACCTCATTTTTCAGATTTTCACGGCGGTTCTCCGATTTCAATTCGAATGATGGAATCGAATTCCACGTATCCGCCTCTGGTGCTTGAGCACAGCGAACGCATCTCGCGCCTCGAATCGGATCAGCGATGTAAACGTCTTCCTGACGCAATTTTTGACCGAATGCAATCAACATTTGTTCGAGTTTTTCAACCGACTGTTTCTGAATCTTAACGACGCAGTATAGAATCGGTTCAGAAACGACCTTCTTATTTTTGGGGTTGGTCCAGTACCCTTTCCCAGGAAGAATGGTAAGCCCACGATACTCTTTAATCACTTGCGAGAACATTTCCTCGAGAACGCTGTCTGGTATCGGTACGCAGTCATTATAATTTTGTGGCAAAATAAAAAATGTCTGAAATTCAAATATTGCTTTCGCGGCATCTGACACCAGTTCCATAAATGCCGATTTGCGACCTGCACTTCCATTCATTTAACGCGCCTCTAACACCGAGCTACTTTACTGTCACTCCACTCTGAACCGAAGTTCCACGACAGCTTTCGTCACCACTGACTTTCGTCATCACTGATCGTTGGTCCCTGACGGGGTCGCCGTCCAAAACGCACTGGTTCGCGATCAAAACTGCGAACGTGTTAGAACGAAGCGGTTCGGGTAAACGCACCCGACAACAAGTTTGCGTGCATAGATGCACTTCACATTTTGAGTATCAAGCGTATCGCTGAAACGCGAAACGCACGGAGACAGCCGCCCAACCGCGGCGCTCGACTGCGAGAGGGGGACTGTCCCCCTACACCCTTATAATACCGTTTTTTCGAAAAAAAATCAAGAAGAGAACTCTGAATTTCAACTGTGCGATTTTAAGTGACTGTATTAGGAAGACTTAGAGTTCTAGGAAGGATGAAAAAACTTGCTTTGGGCGAATGGATGAGCCGCCATTATTGACTGTTACGATCCGGATACGGCTGCATCTCCATTGACGGGGAGACAGAACGGCACCTCGGCTTCCGGTTCGACGGGCGGCGAGGAGGCCACGAAAGCCGACGCCGACCGTCCCGCTATGGGGGTTGACCCATCGGCGATTACTATGACAAAGACAGTGCACGAGTCCACGAAGAAGGCGAAGCGGAGAGACAGTGAGAAAAGCATCCGAGACATTCTCCTCGGCACGGAGCCGTAAAACGTGACGAATCCGGCAGACCACCGTTGGACGCGCTGGCCGAAAAATCTGGTCACAGCCGTGCCTGCCTTGGCTCACCACTGGCTGAGGCCGCAAATCCGTGGACTGGTGGACTGGAGGGCCTTTAAGGCCGTCTGGCGCTGTCTGGCGCCTACAGGGGGCATTTCTCAAGCGTCAGGGGGCGATCAAGGCGTGCGTCCTGACGCGATCCCACAAGAAGCGCAGAAAGGAATCTGGGAGTAGGGGGGCGTTGCCGGGGAAGCCGTGACCGCGCGTTATTGTTTCTTGGCGGCTTCGATCAAGGCCAGGATCGCGGCCTTGATGTGCAAAGGCAAATTCGGCCAGGTTTCGATGATTCGCAGCAGGTCTCTCGCGTCCGTTGAATTTAAATTTTTAACCAGTTTCTCCAACACGCCCTGAACACGTTTTTCGTGCGTGCCATCATTGCCACTTTGCTGCGATTTCGCTCGATTCTGCTGTTCCTCGGTTGATGCAACTTCCGGTGCCTGTTCAAGTTTGGTCTCAGTCTGATTCTGTCCCGCATTGGTTTTGCTGCGTTCTTGTAACTCCTTATCTGACAATGTATTACTGGTTCGAACCCCTTCACCCGCTTCACTTTATAAGAAATACAAGCCGGATAATTGCAGCATTCAAGACGGACAAAAGACCGATTCTTCCTATGGAAGCGTCACACCGATTAACGGCGCAAACGACACTCCGCAAATTCCCGCCGAACACAAAGAAGACTCAATTCCGGCTGATTTAACGACGCTATTACGACACCAATACGGCACCGACTTCGAAACGCTGGCCGCAGTTTGGCCGAAGTTGCCGGAACATATCCGCGCCGCAATCATGGCGCTGGCCGGCACGGTGAAAACGTGAACACTGAAAAAATTTGGGACGGGCGGGCCAGATAGCTTACTGGTCAATCTTTGCCAATGATGTTGCCAAGGCGTTGAATGCCAAATCAAATTTTGTCAACAAGACATTTTGCGCGGCTTGATTGATTTTCTGGCGAGCATCTTCCGGGCAAAATACATGGCCGCGCCACTTATGGGTGACATACTGATTAACCCAATCCTCAACTGGCACGATATCTTGCAATTCAATCGGAGCGGCGGCATTGCCCACGCTAATCCAAGTTCGCTTTGCTTCATTTAGATTTGGAGGTTTCGGCAAATCCAGCCACACTTCGTGCTGCTCGCAAGGTTTGCCCGCCTCCTCCCAAATTTTCGTGGCGAGTTCTTTGCGCTGGTCTCGGTAAGCACGATCAGAACCCGCCATTTTTACCAACAATTGAAACGCCATTTTGTTTGAATGAGCATCTTCGGGCACCGTGCGGCGGGCGATGACGATTGCACGCTTCCAAATCCTTCGGTCCCGGATGTCTTGGATGATTTTTTTTATCGTTGCGTCTTCGGTAAGAGCCGACATAAGCAAGAAATCGTCGGTCAATTGTAAAAAATCGGTTGCCTGTTCAAGTTTCACGCCGCCAACGTTTACCGATTTTTCAACTGAGATTTCAAAAATTGCCTGAAGCATACAATCGCACGCTCGAACCTTCGGATGATGATATATGCCCACATGAAGCAGCATTTTATTGAACATAATCTGTTCAAGCGGGGTTGTTCCGGCGACTGTTCCGACAATTCGCGTCTGCCGTCTGCCAGCAACATGCGGAACCGGATACGTTTCGACTCCAATTGAGTTCAATAAACGATCCAAATCGACATTCATTTGTAGACCGCTGAACATCCCGTCTCTGTGCAAATAATCGAGTTTGTCAGCGTCAAAGGGACCGTGGACGATCTCGCTTAAATACATGTTTTCGTCGCCGAGCCGTCCGGTGATAATCTTGCTAATCTGGTCGCAATCCAGCCGCATCGCACAGATTTCATTTATCTGACTGATAAATGCCCGAAACGGTTTAGATTCGACGATAAATGAAGAGAGTACCTCACCAGCACCGCTTTTGAATCCAGCGGCCTCCTGTTCTTGGATATAGGATGCCATGTGCCCTAAAGACGAATAGAATTCCTCGCTGGAATGAGAGAACGGCCCGTGTCCAGTGTCGTGCATGATTGCTGCAACAGAAAGATTGGCGAGTTCGGTTTCCCCGAGCTTCTTTGGGGTCCGCGCGGTAATTACACTTGCTATTTTGATCGTTTGATAGAGTACGCCAATGGTGTGTTCAAATCTGCTATGCAGCGAAGATGGATACGTAAGATACGTGCAGCCAGTTTGCTTGATAAACCGAAGGCGCTGTAATAGGGGAGTGTCCAAGATTGCAAGATGATAGGGATATAGTTCGAACGTTCCCCACAGCCCGTCGTGTATTATTTTCGCTTTCGTTCTGTATTTTTTTACCCAAGCCGCTACGTCAGTCGGCAATCGACTTCCAACGTAGGAATCAACACGATTTCGCAGTTCCTGCTCCGCTTGTGAAGGCATTTTTTATTTTACCCGCAACTTCGTCAACTGCGTTACGTTCTTCTTCGCTCAATTGACTGTAAATGTTTTTGCCTTGATCACCCAAGGTCAACTGTGTTGCTTGATAGTATTGCGACTGAGCATTGAACCTCTCTATCGTACCACCCATATCAAGAAGATGCAATGTTTCTGCAAGCAATGGGCAGTCAAAATATAACGGATGAGTGCTGAATCTCTTAAAAGACGGATATTTCTGTGCTGCTTGACCGAATATATCGGCAAGGCGTCGATCATCCCGTATGCGGACGCCCTGACCCACCTTGTGCAAGACTGAAATCACAAGTTCCGCGGAAGATGTTGCAACCGTGGCGTTCATCGTAAGTGCTCCAATTGAAAGGACTTGAGAAACGATTTGGGCTTCAACGCGCCTTCAACATAATAGCACATGAAATGCAATCCGGCCCGCCCCATCAAACTTTGCTGCACAAAGTGTTATTTTTTCACATTGTGCAGTTCGCTTGAATTGGGTTAAAGATTGACTCTTTAACAATTAGTGATTGAGCGATAATCCTGACTTCTATAAATGGGTCAAGTAATTTTTTAAAAAACATTTGACAAGGAATTTGGCACGGGCCGAGATTTTGGTTTCGCGGGACGACGAGACTTTTCCAAGGGTCCATGCCACAGACGGTTGTGAGCTTCTGTTTCTCGTTCAACGAACTCATGGCGCGGAACGTCTGTTGTATGCGATTTTAAAAAAATAACACAACGAGTTAAAAAATAACAGGGCGCACAAGTGGAAGTTTCGCGGAATCAAATCGCTGCCAGTTTGTGTTTCAGCAACGCCACGACTTTCGCATGAATCTTCTCATTCGCCGTCTTTTGTGCCGCTTGGCTTGTGAATTCGGCTTCGGGTTGCTCTCTGAAATTCCTGAGCCTTGCGCGCAATCGCGTGCAGCGGGCCGGGTCTTGCGGAATCGGCACCGGACCGCCGCCCGAAATCCCAAAGCGCCGAATAGAAGATGCGCGCGGCTTTCGCTGCCTAGTTCGATGTAATTGCCGGCGATCACGACGCCCGCGCGCCGACTTTGCAAACGCTCGCGAAACCGCCGATTATTCCCGCCTACGCCCGAATGACTTCGCAGCGTTTATCGAAAAATGGCGCGCGGCGCAATTGAAGGAATTCGCGGCGTACAGTGAGCATTTTTGTGAGTTGTGCCACATGCTAAGGCAACCCACGCCCGCCGCGGCGGACCCCGCCGGCGAACACCTTTTTTGCCGACTTGCCGCGATCTGGCCGAAGTTGCCGGAACATCTCCGCGCCGCAATCATGGCGCTGGCCGGCACCGTCAAGCCGTGAGCGTCGCCGCGCCGTTTCGAACACACACGCCCCGCGGCGAATTGGCGGGGCTTTTTTAGCCTTGCACTTGGCACCCGTCGCCGCGCGAAATCCGCCCACGCGCCCCGCAATCGCGCCTTGAGGCGCTGGCCCGGATAGCGCAAAACCCGAAAATGGCGACGCCGAAGGCAGAATGGCACCGACGTTGCCGAGCTTGTCGCGAATTGGCCGAAGTTGCCGGAACATATCCGCGCCGAATTTTGGCGCTGGCCGGCACCGCGAAGCCGTGAGCGCCGCGCCGTGCCGATTCGGTCACACACACGCCCCGCCGCGAATTGCCGGGGCTTTTTTGTCGCCTTGCATTTGGCACCCGTCACCGCGCGAAACACGCCCACGCGCCACGCAATCGCGCTTGACGACGCTGGCCCGCGCAACCCCGATAATGGCGTGGCGACGTTGCCGGGCTTGCTGCGATTATGGCGCTGGACTCGCGACTTTGCCGAGTCATTGAATCTCGCGTGCGGCATATTGAAAAATTTGCAACACCGTTCAAAAAATGGTAGACTTTTCTAAGTCTCCAAATGTATTGAACCAACATAGCATTAGGAAGGGGTATTGCATGAAAATCGAAAGCGTGCGTATTCAAAATCTGCGTGCGTTCAAAGACGCAACGATTCCGTTCAACGATTACACGTGCCTTATCGGGCCAAACGGCGCGGGCAAATCCACGGTGCTTTGCGCATTGAACATCTTCTTTCGCGAAAATCAGGGTTCGCCGAACAATCTGTTGAATCTCAGCAAGGAAGATTTTCACGGCAAGGACGCCAGTGAGCCGATTCGAGTTAGCGTCACGTTTCGTGATTTGAATCAAGCCGAGCAACTTGCTCTTTCACACTACTTTCGCAACGGCAAACTCATTGTCACGGCTGAAGCGCAATGGAATGATGGCGCGGGCATGGCCGAAGTGAAGCAATACGGCGAACGAATGACGTTTCGGCGGTTCGAACCGATTTTCTCGCTCTATAGCAAGGGCGCCAAGGCGGCGGAAATCAAAGAGGCATATTCTGCTATCGCGAAGGAAATTACCGAGCTTCCGAAGCCGGGCACCATGACGCAGATGCAAGAGGCGTTACACGAATATCAATCCAAACACCCTGAAGAGTGCGAACCCGCCCAAAGCGGCGATAAATTTTACGGCTTCGTCGGAACAAGCATTCTTGCTCCGTTTATTCAATGGATTTTCGTTCCCGCCGTAAAAGACGCCGCAACCGAAAATGTGGAAGCCAAGAATACTGCTTTAGGAAAGATTCTTGCGCGCACTGTCCGGGCAAAAATTTCTTTCGAGAAAGAAACTGAAGACTTGCGCGCGCGCACGCAAGAAGAGTATGCAGCACTTTTGAAAAAGAACGAAGGCGCTTTGAAAGACATATCGGGGAGTTTGCAAAAGCGTCTTCAAGAGTGGTCACACCCCGAAGCCACGCTGGACCTTGCTTGGCGAAACGATCCAAAATCCGCGGTCCAACTTGCGGACCCGCTGGCCGAAATTATTGCCGGCGAAGGTGAGTTTTTTAAAGGCAATCTAACGCGGTTTGGTCACGGCTTACAGCGTTGCTATCTTCTTGCCTTGCTGCAAGAATTGGCCGCTTCCGATGATTCAAATAGCCCCAAATTGTTGCTTGGTTGCGAGGAACCGGAACTGTACCAACACCCGCCGCAAGCGCGACACCTTGCGGGCGTGTTTGAACGCCTAAGCGCACAAAATTCGCAAATCGTCGTTTGCACGCATTCGCCGCATTTCGTTTCGGGCAAGAGTTTTGAAAATGTCCGGCTCATTCGCAAGTGTCCCAAAAAGCAAAACGCCTCATGCGCCCACGTTTCCGCCGCTGAAATTGAGAAGCGCGTTTCCGCTGCATACGGTGACAATCCACCGACGGCACCGCAAGGCGTATTGACAAAAATCCACGCCGCACTGCAAACCGATCTTAACGAAATGTTCTTCACGCCGATTTTGATTCTTGTCGAGGGAATTGAAGACCGTGCGCATATCACGGCCTATTTGCATCTTTTGAATCTTTGGGACGAGTTTCGGCGTTTCGGCTGTCATATCGTGCCGGCGAACGGAAAGAGCAAAATGCCGCGTCCCGTGGCAATCGCGCGGGCGCTCAATATCCCGACTTTTGCAGTATTTGACGCGGATTCCGATTGCAAACCGGAAAAGCTCACGGCGCACACGCAAGACAACAAAGCAATTCTGACGCTTCTTGGCTATGGCGCGGAAGACCCGATGCCGAAGGCAACTGTTTTGAAGCCGGATTTAGCCATTTGGCCGAAGCAAATCGGCCCCGCAGCTTTTGACGGGATTCCAGCGGCGAAGGTTCACGAGATCAAAGACAAAGTTAGAGCTGCTTATGGGAGCATCGGCGGAATTGAGAAAGAGGAATTGTTTGTTGCCGACGTACTCGTTGAAGCGTGGAACGCGGGTATGAAATCCGCGGCGCTCACAAAACTCTGCGAATCCATTTTGGCTTTCGCAAAAGCGCAGCGGGCGAAAGCGCTTTAGAGGAAGGGCATTCTATGGTTTATCAATCGGTGCAGTCCTCAATGCTTGACGCCGTTAGATACGATGACGAATCCTCGACGCTTGGACTTCGCTTCAATAACGGCAAAATCTATGAGTACCCAAACGTTCCGCGGCACGTCTATTCAGCGTTTCTTGCAGCGCCGTCAAAGGGGCAATTCTTTGATGCAAACGTAAAGGGCAAATACGCAAGCCGAAAGATCAATTAGAACCGTGAGCACCGCCGCCGCGCCCGCGGCGCGTTACACACGCCCCGCCGCGATTGGCGGGGCTTTTTTGTTGCCGTTGCCCTGGCTCACGTCGCCGCGGCGAAAGGCGCGTACACGCGCCGCAAACGCGCCGCGGCGGGCGTCTTCCTTCATGCCGCTTGCACCCTTGCCAAAGCGGTGAAAGCCGTCATACTGGCTTTCCCGAATTCACGACACGAACGGAGCGCGACGCCTTTGGACCATTCGCAGCATAACAAGATCGTCGGCTTCATTTGGGGCATTGCGGACGATGTGCTGCGTGACATTTATGTCCGCGGGAAGTATCGCGACGTGATTTTGCCGATGACCGTGATTCGCCGGCTGGACGTGTTGCTTGAACCGACGAAAGACAAAGTGCTCGAATCGAAGGCGTTTCTCGACAAGAAGGGCATTCACGAGCAACGGTCCGCGCTTCAAAAGGCCGCGGGCCGGCATTTCTACAACACGTCGCCGTTCACGCTGCGCAAGCTGCTGAATTCACCGTCGCAAATCAAGGCGAACGTTGAAGCGTATCTGGACGGCTTCAGCGAAAACGTGCAGGAAATTTTGCGCAAATTCGATTTCCGCAACCAACTGCACAAGCTCGAAAATGCGAACGTGCTTTATCAGCTTGTCGAGAAATTCCTTTCGAAGGACATCAACTTAAGCCCGGAACCCGTGACGAACGGTGAAGGCAAGGAAATTCATCCGGGGCTTTCCAATTTGGGAATGGGTTACGTCTTCGAAGAATTGCTGCGCAAGTTCAACGAAGAGAACAACGAAGAAGCCGGCGAACATTTCACGCCGCGCGAAATCATCCGGCTCATGGCCGCGCTGATTTTTCGCCCGATAAAGAAGCTAATCAAAAGCACGACCTATCTCGTTTACGATGACGCGTGCGGGTCCGGCGGGATGCTGACCGAAGCCGAAGCGTTCATCAAGATTTTTGCCGAAGAGCAGGGCAAGGACGTTTCCGTCGAATTGTACGGACAGGAAATCAACCCGGAAACGTTCGCCATTTGCCAATCGGACATGATTATCAAAGAGCGGAAGACGGACCAAATCAAATACGGTTCCACGCTTTCGCGCGACGGCTTCCCGTCGCTTGAATTCGATTTCATGCTGGCTAATCCGCCCTACGGCAAATCGTGGAAGACGGACCTTGACGCGTTGTGCGGCGGGGACAAAAAGGAAATGAAGGACACGCGTTTTGCCGTCGAGCACGACGGCGCGCCGCTCTCGCTTGTGCCGCGTTCAAGCGACGGGCAATTGCTCTTTTTGGTGAATTTCCTTTCGAAGATGAAACGCAAGACGGAGCTGGGAAGCCGCGTCGCGACCGTTCACAACGGGTCCGCGCTCTTCACCGGCGACGCGGGGCAAGGCGAAAGCAACATCCGGCAATGGATTCTTGAAAACGACTGGCTGGAAGCGATTGTGGGCTTGCCCGAAAACATGTTCTACAACACCGGCATTGCGACTTACATTTGGATTTTGAGCAACCGCAAGCCCGCGCACCGCAAAGGCAAAGTGCAGTTGATTGACGCCACGCAATGGTTCACGAAGCTGCGCAAGAATCTGGGCAAGAAAAACTGCGAATTCAGCACGGAACAAATTGAACTGATTACGAAGACGTTTTTGGACTTCAAGGAAACCGAGCAGAGCAAGATTTTCGACAACGCCGATTTCGGTTACTGGCAAATCACCGTCGAGCGCCCGCTGCGCTTGCGCGTGGATTTGTCCGCGGACGCGCGGAAGGCATTCCGCGCCGCGTGCGAATCCGCCAAGGACACGGAGTGGGCCGAAGCCGTCGAGCGTGACGCCAAGGCGTTGACCGCCGCGGCGGGCAATTACAACGACGCACGCGGCATTCTGGACGGCAACGGCGTGAAGCTGTCGAGCAAGCGCGAAAAGCTGTTTCGCGAGCACTTGACGCGCCGCGACGAAAGCGCCGCGCCCGTGGTGAAAGCCCGCCACAAGGACGGCCGCGTCGAATACGAACCGGATGCGGACTTGCGCGACCATGAAAACGTGCCGTTGAAAGAGAAGATCGAAGACTATTTCAAGCGCGAAGTGTTGCCGCACGTGCCGGACGCGTGGATAGACACGGCGGGCACCGGCAAGGGCTACGAAATTTCGTTCACAAAGTATTTCTATCACTATCAACCGTTGCGAAGTCTGGACGAAATCGCCAAGGATTTAAGCGGGCTTGAACGCGAGACTTTGGGGCTATTGGCGAAAATTATCGAGACGGGGAAATAAAACGGTGAAACTCTATCGCGATAAACAACGCGCTGCCGAAGATTGGCTTGGCGACGTGCCGAAGCACTGGCAAAAAGCGTCTGTCGGAAGCATCACGACCGTTGTGAGCGAACGCAATCGTCCTGACTTGCCGCTGCTTTCCGTTTACCGCGATTTCGGAGTCATTGAGCGACAAGAAGACGACGAAAATCACAACGTCATTCCTGAAGACCTATCGAATTATAAGGTGGTTCGTCGCGGGCAACTTGTCTTGAACAAAATGAAAACGTGGCAAGGTTCGCTTGGCGTTTCGGACTTTAACGGAATCGTAAGCCCGGCATACATCGTTTGCACGCTGCACGGCGAATTCAATCCGCGGTTCATTCACTATTTGCTGCGTTGTCACCGCTATATTTTCGCGTGGAAGCGGATTTCCTACGGCGTTCGCTGCGATCAATGGGACATGCGATACGCCGACTTTAAACAAGTTCCGTTGTTCATTCCGCCCCGCAACGAGCAAGACGCCATTGTCTCGTTCCTGGAAACGAAAGAGCGCGACATTGCGGCGTTCATCGAAAACAAGCGGCAAACGATTGAACTGTTGAAAGAGCACAAAACCGCGCTCATCAACCGCGCCGTCACGCGCGGATTGAATCCGAAAGTGAAATTGAAGCCGTCGGGGATTCCGTGGCTTGGCGACGTGCCGGAACATTGGACCGTTCGAAACGTTTCGACGTTTTGCGCGGTGATTCGCGGCGCGTCGCCACGACCCGCTGGCGATCCAAAATATTTTGGCGGAGATTTTTGCCCTTGGATAACAGTAGCGGAATCCACAAAAGACGAATCAAAGTATTTGACAGGAACGACCGAATTCCTTACCGCTGCGGGAGTCGAGTATTCACGCTTTTTGAAATCGGGCACGTTGATTCTAACGAATAGCGGCGCGACGCTAGGCGTTCCGAAGATTCTTGCAGTCAATGGGTGCATCAATGACGGTTCCGTGGCGTTCGATAAAATTGACGAGCGTATCGCCACGAAGGACTACCTTTATTATTTTTTCAGAATGATGACGCCAGTTTATAGGGACCGAATCAAGCAAGGTTCCGGGCAACCGAATTTGAATACGCAAATCGTCAAATCGACGGAAGTTCCGCTAGGGCCAGTCAACGAACAGCGGAAAATTGTCGAGTATATCGAAGGCCAGTTGGAAGCCATTAAGAGCGGGGAAACAACGTGCGAGCGCGAAATCGCGCTCATGGAAGAATACCGCACGGCACTGATTTCGGACGCGGTGACGGGAAAGATTGACGTGCGGCAATAGGGGCAAGCCATGCCGACCGACACAAGCGAACGAGGCTTGGAAAGCCTCATTGTCGCGGCGCTGACTGGCACGCGCGCCGCCGCGCCCGCGACACCCGCGGCGCACGGCGTGTGCAGCGAACCACCCCGCCCCTATGGGCGGGGTGGCTACGTGGAAGGCGATTGGCACGATTACGACCGCACCTATTGTCTGGACGGCAAACAGCTTTTCGCGTTCCTTGAAGCCACGCAAGCCAAGACGCTCGACAAGCTCAACGTCCGCGCCGGCGACGGGCGCGCCAAATTCTTCAACCGCATTTTCAGCCAAATATCCAAGCGCGGCATCGTGGACGTGCTGCGCAACGGGATTGACCACAACGAAGCGCACGTGGATTTGTATTACGCCACGCCCACGCCCGGCAACGCGGACGCCGCGGCGCGCCACGCGGCGAACGTCTTCAGCGTCACGCGCCAATTGCGCTACAACGCGGGCGGAAGCAACGACGCGCTGGATTTGGGCATCTTTATCAACGGCTTGCCGGCGATGACGTTCGAATTGAAGAACAGTCTCACGAACCAAAACACCGCGGACGCCATAGAGCAATACAAGAATGACCGCGACCCGAAGGAACCGCTTTTTCACGTGGGCCGTTGCCTGGTTCATTTCGCCGCGGACGATTCAACCGTCTACATGACTTCCGATTTGAAGGGCAAGGACACGCGCTTTTTGCCTTTCAACAAAGGACACCTTGACGGCGCGGGCAACCCGCCGAACCCGCACGGCATCAAGACGGATTATCTGTGGAAGGAAACGCTTTCCATTCCCAGCTTGTGCAACATCGTCGAGCGTTACGCGCGCTTGCTGGAAGAGAAGGACGAACGCGGGCGCGTCGAATACAAGCAAGTCTTCCCGCGCTATCACCAGTTGGATTGCGTGCGCAAGCTGCTGGCGCACGCCAAGGCCCGCGGCACCGGGCAAAAATATCTGCTGCAACATTCCGCCGGGTCCGGGAAAAGCAATTCAATCACGTGGCTGGCCCACCAGCTTGTGGAACTGACCGCGGACGGCGCGGCAAAGCCGGTCTTCGATTCGGTGATTGTAGTCACGGACCGGAAAGTCTTGGACAAACAGATTCAAGACAACATCAAGCAATTCGCGCACGTCAAAGGCGTGGTGCAGGCGATTACGCAAGGGTCCGGGCAATTGAAAGCGGCGTTGCAGCAAGGCAAGAAAATCATCATCACGACGATTCAAAAATTCCCGTTCATCGTCGATGAAATCGGCACGCTGCCGGGCAACCGCTTTGCCATCATCATCGACGAAGCACATTCCAGCCAAAGCGGGTCCGCCGCGGGCAAGATGAACACGGCGTTGAACGTGTCCGGGCCGGAAAGCGACGATGAAACCGACGAAGACCGCATCAACCGCGTGATTGAATCGAAGAAGATGCAAAAGAACGCCAGCTATTTTGCGTTCACCGCCACGCCGAAGAACAAGACGCTGGAAATTTTCGGCGTGAAGCAACCCGACGGTACGTTCCATGCGTTCCACACGTACACGATGCAACAGGCGATTGAAGAGCAATTCATTCTCGACGTGCTCAAAAATTACACGACGTACACCAGCTATTACAAGCTCTTGAAGAAGATCGAAGACGACCCGCAATTCGACAAGAAGCGCGCGCAAAAGAAGCTGAAGAAATATGTCGAGTCGAGCGAATACGCCGTGCGGCAAAAAACTGAAATCATGGTTGACCACTTCCACGACGAAGTGATTGCCGCGAAGAAAATCAAGGGCCGCGCTAAAGCAATGGTTGTCACGGATTCGATTGTCCGCGCGATTCAATACAAGCTGGCCTTTGACGAGTATTTGAAGACGCGCAAAAGCCCGTACAAGACCATTGTCGCGTTCACCGGCGAAAAGGAATACAACGGCAAGAAATACGACGAAGACACGATGAACGGCTTTGCGAGTTCGAAGATTCCCGAAACGTTCAAAAAGGACGATTACCGCTTTTTGATCGTCGCGGACAAATTCCAAACCGGCTTCGATCAACCGCTTTTGCATTCAATGTACGTGGACAAAATCCTGTCGGGCGTCAAGGCCGTGCAAACGCTGTCGCGCTTGAACCGCGCTTGCGACGGGAAGAACGATACGTTCGTGCTCGACTTCCGCAACGACGCGAAACAAATCAAGGAATCGTTCGAACCGTTCTACAAGACCACGATTTTGAGCGAAGAGACGGACCCGAACAAGCTGCACGATTTGAAAGCGGATTTGGACGCGTACCAAGTCTATTCCGCGGAGCAAGTGCAAACGTTTGCAAAGCTGTTTCTCGACGGCGCGGGCCGCGAGCAATTGGACCCGATTCTTGACGCGTGCTCGCAAATCTATGACGAGACACTGGACGAAGACGGGCAAGTCGATTTCAAGAGCAAGGCGAAAATGTTCGTGCGGACGTATCAATTTTTGTCCGCGGTGCTGCCGTTCAACAGCGTGGCGTGGGAACGCCTTTGCACGTTCCTGAAATTGCTTGTGCCGAAGCTGGGCGAACCGAAAGAAGACGATCTTTCGAAGGGCATTCTTGAAGCAATTGACTTGGACAGTTACCGCGTCGAGCAAAAGGCCAAAGAAGACATTGCGCTGGCCGGCGACGTGGCGCTGGACCCCGTGCCGACGAGCGCGGCGCGCCGCAAGCCCGAACCGGAATTGGATTTCCTAAGCCACATCGTCAAAGTGTTCAACGATACGTTTGGAAACATCGCATGGCAAGATCGTGACCGCATTGAAAAGTTCCTGTCGGAAGAATTGCCGAAGAAAGTTGCGGCGAACAAGGAATTCCAAAACGCGATGACGAATTCCGACGAACAAAACGCGCGCATTGCCCACGACAAGGCATTGAACGACGCTATGGACGAAGTTGTCATGGACCATACGGAACTGTACAAGCAATACAGCGACAACCCGGACTTTCGGAAGGGCTTGGCGGAGACGATTTTTCATTTGCTGTATTCGAAACGCAAGGCGTGACCGCGGACGCGCCGCGCCCCTTTTTGCACAATCAGACTTGCTCACGTTCCAAAGGGCCGCACGAAAAATGGAATTGATTAATGTCTACCCGAATTCCGGAAGCGTGCGGAAAGTGAATTCTATCACTCACCCGGAATTTCTGGACAAATTGATAGCCTCTATGCGTGCCGTGGGCTGGCGCGGGCGTCCGCTGCTCTTTGAAGAAGTTCTGACCGGCGATCACGTCACGCTCTTTGCTTGGACGGGAAGCCATAGGATTGATGCGGCGGCGAAAGCGCCTTTAAAAACCGTGCCCGGCTGGGTAATGCGCGCGTCCGAAGCCGCGAGCGCATTTCAAAGCGCTGGATTTAGAATCGAAGATATGCGGGCTTGGGGATCGTGGAGAAGCCTTTGCGGCCCCGGTGACGGAGAACGATACAAGGCGCTGAAACGTGCCGGACTTCACGAAGCCGCGCAAATGATAAAAGAGGAAATCGAAGCAACGGACGGACACACGATTGCTTGCGCGGCGTTGTTAGAAAAACTGAAATGACCGACGCGCCCCACCCCGCCCCGCGCCCCTTTCACCCCTTCCATGCAAGGCCCGTGGCGCGGGTATGCGGCACGGCGCGGCGGGCGGGCTGGCGTTTGGGTCCTTCCGAAGGGCATGACCCCGCCGGAAATCATGGCACTGCCGTCTTGCGCGGGTGGCTGACTTTCGGAGCGAAATTTAGATTTCGTTCCGGAACGAAAACGCGCCTTAAAATTTAAGTGCGTAATTCGTTCCATTCACCGCATAGTCACGGAACGAAACCGGCTTTTCATTCCGGGTCCTTCCGAAGGCCGGGGCACTGTCGGAAATTATCGCACTCCCCGCGCGCGTGTCGGTCAACTAAAATGCCCTTTCGGAAAGTTTCGTTCGCGAACGGCGCACCGCCTTAAATTCGAAGCGTGTATTTTGCGCGCGAAACCGGCTTTCGTTCGCGAACAAGCGCGCGAAGCTGGCCTTTGGCGCATGAACGAGCGCGCGAATGAAGGCCGGGGCGTCTAAAATGCCGGTTGTGCCGCTTCCAATCTCCCCTTTTCAAAGCGCGCGAAATGGACGAAAAAAGATAGATAAGGCAGTAGGATAAGGGGAACGAAAACCGGCACAAGCGGCATGAACTGGCCGGCGGAAAAACTCGCGGGTCCTTCCCGCGGGCCTGGATTTGGCGCGGGGAGCCGAAATCGAGCGCGCGGAAGTTTTGAGGATCGTGAAAAGTTGAGTCAATTGAAATTGACTCAATTGACCCGCTGCAATCAATCGCGCCTAAACATCGAAGGCCGAAAGCGGACACTCACCGCCGAAGGGAAAGAGGGAAAGGCGCGGCGAAACTATGGCAGAAAAAACACCTCTATGGCGCAAGCACCCATTGTGGAATGCTCCACGAACTGACAAGCGACAACCCGGCGGGCCAAACAATCCGAAAAACGTGCATAATTTTAGAGCGTGCGAACTAATTGAGGGCGCAATCAATTTAACTTGGACCGGCTGGAGTGACGGAAGGCTTGCCGACGATTACGCATACCATTGGCCGTGGCAGTATTCGATTCCTAATCAAGGCGTGCTCTGCGAAATGCTTGACGCCTTAAAAATGACCCAAAGCGAATTTGTAAGGAACACCGATCATACGTTTGGGCTTCAAAGTGTCGGTATGGCGGACCACTTTCGCAAGTACGTAAAATCTATCACAGAACGAGATCGTCGTGTGATTCCAAGTTTGGTGATTCGTTGTGAACTTCCGATAAAGCTTTACGATTTTCTGAAGAACCTTTCGCGCGACGATACCAAATACCTCGTTGTTGGGAACCAAGAAAGCGAGAGTTGCCCTTGGCGGGAGTCGTGGAAATGGATTTATACGGACCCACCCAAGCCGCTCGTCAAAGAGTCGCTTTCAAAAGTAGATCACTTAATCAAGTGCCTAGCGTGGCTAGAAAATAGAAGTGATGAGATTTCCGCACCGAATCCTAAAAGAGGAGCAAAGACAATCACGCTTGCATGGCTGGGCATTCTTCACCCCGATGTTTTTCTTGATAAACGCTCCGATGGCACGGAAGCAATTCTACAAGCGGCTGTCTTATCGTCGGAAGGGGATACGGTCATTAGTGCCCGGCATCAACAGACGAGGGAAGTTCTCAATTGGCTTCGCTGGGAGTGGCTGGAACTGTTAAAGAAGCCGCCGAAAGAAATCAAACGCATTCTTGCCGAAGCGTCGCGTCTCGACAATCCAATTTGGAATCTCATTCATAAACCCAGCGCACGCGCGGTCCGTGATGCGCATTCGTGGGCTTGCTGGAAACTTAATTCGCATGAATTCAGATTGAAGGGTATTGAAATTCCAGACGGCCTGATAACTGCTAAACAAGTATTTGAAAGATATGGAGTACCCATTCAGACGATTCACACGTGGCAAGAGTGCAAGACGGCGAAAAAGCACGAACCAACAAACGAAGTGCTTTTCAAAGTTGAATGCGTCGAAGAACGTTGTCTCGCCTGGACAGAGCGAACCAAAAATAAGATACCTCATAATCGTTAAGTTCTAATTGGATATGAAATGATATGCCGGTTGGTGTGTGATTTACTACGGGTATGTCCGGAGAAAATTACATATCTTCAACCGCCCCGCGCCCGTCGCTTGACGACGTGAAGCGGACCGCCGCGCCGCTGCTGGACGTGCTTGGACACGAGCGCCCCGGCAATCATGGCCCGTGTCGATTCTGTGGCAATCGCGACGCCTTAAGCGTGCATCAAGGCGCGGCGGGCTGGCGTTTTCATTGCCATAGTTGCGGAGCGGCGGGAAGCGTTATCGACGCGCTGGCGCTGGCCGAAAGCATTTCGATTGCCGAAGCGATCACACGGCTGGCCGGACCATGCACCGCACCGCGGCGCGCCGCACCGAAGCCCGCGGCACCGCCCGCGCCCGTGGAACCGCTGCCGCCCGTGCCAAATCAAGACACGTTGCGCCGCGTGCATGAGCGCGCCATGCGGACGCTGTACGAAAGCCCCGAACTGCAAGGCCGCTGGCTTGCCAAACGTGGAATCACAATCGACACCGCCCGCGCTTTCGGGCTTGGCTTCATGCCGTTCGTAAAATTCACCGGCTGGAAGCACGCCGCAAAGGACGCATGGATTATCCCGATTACAAGCGCCGCCGGCGACGTGCTCGCGTTGAAACTGCACAAGGAAAACGCGACGCACGGGCCGAAAGCGCTTTGGGCACCGCTGGGCACGGAACCGAAGGACCGCCCGCGGCACGGCTTTGCGACACTTTGGCCGCCGCCGGAATCGTTTTGGCCTGCGGATGAATTCGACGAACGCGCCGCAATTCTGGAAATCGACGGCGGGCTGGCCCGCGTCGAAGCCGAACGCCGCGCCCGTTTGGAAGTGGGCCGCGCCACGCCCTGGCTTTACATCGCGCCCGGTGAATTGAAGGCACTGGCCGTCGTTTCCGCCGGGCTTCATTGCACAAGCGTCACCGCGGGCGAAAGCTTTCGCTGGACGCCCGGCACACTGGCCCGGCTTGCGGGCCGTCGCGCGTGCATCATCTACGATGACGACCCCGCCGGGCACCGTTTCAAAAACAACACACTGGCCGCGCTGCGCAACACTGCCGCGGAATTGAAGGCCGTCACATTTGGCCGAAAGGAAAATCCGTGAGTGACAAACGCGACGCAAACGACGTGGCCCGCGAGCACGGGCCGCATGGCTTGGCGGAAGAATTGACGCGCCGCACCGACGAAGCCGAAGCAATTCCGCCCACTCAAAACGCCAGCAACGACGCGACGCCCGCGGACCCGCCCCGCTTCTTTAGCAATTGTCACGTTGTCATTCAAACCGACGGAAAGGGAGAACCGATTACCATGAAGAACGGAAAACCGAAGACACGGCGCGACGCGCTGACCGTCGATGAAATGTCAACAAATCTTTTCGCCATGACGGGCAATTGGCCGAAGGCCGTAGGGAAAACGAACCCGTTGCTTTTCGTTGAACATAACGGCACCGTTCGAATCTTGCCGACTGTCGATTCACTTTTCGCATGGATTCAAGAGCGGACAGGGAAGATTTCATGGCAAGGCGGGCAAGACAACGACGTGAAGACGATCACGCCGAAAAAGGAATTCTTCGAACACGTCCGCGAGCGCGCGGAACGATTTGAAGCCGTGTCCGAAGTGCCCCACGAACCGCCGCTTGAAGGGCACTATTACACGTGGAAACCGCCGAAGGGTTACGACGCGCGCGGGGAATATCTGGCCCGGTTGCTGGCGCTTTTCGACAACGGCGAAACGCCCGAAGACATGGCAATGATAAAGGCCATGTTCTTAACGCCCGCGTGGGGCGCGGTGAACGGCACGCGCCCCGCGTTTGCGATCACGGCACCGGATAAAGGTTGCGGCAAATCGACACTTGGCGAAATGGCCGGGGAATTGTACGGCGGAAACATCGTTCACACGCTCACGCGCAACGACGATGAAAAGCTCTCATCGCGGTTGCTTTCCGCCGAAGCATTGACAAAGCGCGTCGTGTTGGTTGACAACGCCAAACAATCAATCGCAAGCGCGAATCTTGAACAGACAATTACGCTAGGCACCATTTCGGGCCACTTGCTCTATCACGGCGATTCGTCGCGCCCGAATACGCTGACCGTCATTTTAACGGCGAACGGATTGCGCCTTTCGCGCGATATGGCCCGCCGCTGCTACATTATCCGTTTGAAGCGCCCCGCGGTGTGCGATGACCGCAAGGAACAAGCGAAGGCGCTTATCAAAAACTACCGGGATTACATTCTTGCCGATATCGTGGAAGAACTGCGCAAGCCGGTTGCGCCGTCGAATCACAACGACCCCGGCGGCTGGAAAAGTTTCGTTAATCAAGTGATGACCCGTTGCACGAACACGCCCGAAAAAGTCGTATCGCTGACACAAGCGCGCCGCGACGAACGAGACGACGATCTGGCCGACGCCGAAGAAATCATGGAAGCGATAGACGCGGAAGTGAGCCAAAATTCGACGGCAGACACGCGCGTCTTCATTTCGTCAACACGCATGACCGAAGTGATAAACGGCGCGTTAAATAAAAATCTCACGAAAAAGTCAGTGTGCAATTTGCTGTCCGATCACATGGAAGCCGGACGCTTGGCGCGTGTGGAAAAAACGCGAACCGCAAGCGCCAAAGGCTACCACATTCAACGCCCACCGAAGCCGGAAGCGAACACGGAGAACCAAAGCCATGATTGAAGCCACGACCGCGCCCGAAATGGCCGCGACGGAAACGGAAATCGACGAACCGGGGCCGGGCATCTACTTGGAACTTGGCAATTTGCCGCCGGCGACGATCTTGACCGAAGACGGGCTGGCCGGAATGCTAGGCAAGGCTTGCCGCGAGAGCATCAAGCGGGCCGTCGCCCGCGGGGAATTGCCGCCGCCGGCAAAACTAATGGGTAAAAATTGCTGGACCGCGGGCCGGATTGTGCAGTTTTTTGAAGAGCGCTTGGACGCCGAAGCGCGCAAGGTTGCGCGATTGCGCCCGAACGCTTAGAACGGGGCACCATGAAACGCACCGCGACACACACCGAACCCGAACACGTGCGCCACAAGCTGGCCGACGCCTACCGGCTGGAAAGCACGAAGACCCGTTGGAAGAAAAACGAGCGCGTCACCTTTGCGCGCATGGCCGATTCATGGCAAAGGACGCTTTCAACGAACGATCAAAAATAAATTAACAAATGTGTTGACGAACGTCAAAACAAATGATATAGTGTCTTTTGAAAGGAAAGACACCATGAACTTGATTGCCTATCACCGCGTGAGCACCAAACAGCAAGGCCAAAGTGGGCTTGGTTTGGAAGCGCAAAAAACCGCCGTGGAAGCCTACGCGAAAGCCGCGGGCGCGCCGATTCAAGCCGTCTACACGGAAGTCGAGAGCGGCAAGCGCGCGGACCGCCCGAAGCTGGCCGCGGCAATTGCTCATGCCCGCCGAAGCAAAGCCAAGCTGGTTATCGCGAAGCTTGACCGGCTGGCGCGAAACGTTGCGTTTCTTTCAAAGCTTATGGATTCCGGTTGCGATTTTGTCGCGTGCGATAATCCAAACGCAAACCGGCTCACGATTCACATTTTGGCCGCGGTTGCCGAAGACGAAGCCCGCCGCATATCGGAACGAACGAAAGCGGCGCTGGCCGCTGCGAAGGCCCGCGGCGCGGCGCTTGGCAGTAACCGCCCCGGACACTGGCAAGGCCGCGAAGACGCGAGACTGGCCGGGCTTGCCAAGGGGCGCGAAGCGTCAATCGAAGCCCGCCGGGCAATGGCGCTGGCCGCGGTTGCCGATCTTGCCCCGACAATGCAGGAATTACGCGCGAAGGGCGAAAGCCTTGCCGCGATTGCGGAACACATGAACACCGCGGGCCAGCAAACGGCACGCGGAAGCAAATGGACGGCAATGTCCGTGAAACGAGTTTTGGACCGCCAAGAATAGGGAGAATTGAATCATGGCCTTTGTTGAATCAAAGCCGCACCCGGTTTCAAAAAAATATCGGGCCGGATACAAGCATTGGAACGGAAAACAAGTGCGCTTCACCGGCACGACGAACCCAAGAGAAACGCTGGCAATGGCGCGCCGATTCGAAGACGAGCACCGGCAAATCCGGCTTGGCTATCGTCTACCGCCGAAGCCCGGCGACGCACCGCGCCCGTTTTGGGACGTGGCAAACGAATACATTGCGTGGGGCACGGCACAAGGCGGGCACGGCGGAAGACCGTGGAACGCCGTTCACGTTCGAATGCGCACACGGCACTTAATGGAATTCTGGCCCGCGCAATTGAACTTGAAGACGGTTCACGACGTGACGCTGCCGAAAGTCGAGAGCGTTGCGCGCGATCTACTGGCCGGGAAGATTCCGCCGCCGCCGCCGAAGCCTGGAAAAAAAGCGAAGACCGCGCAACCGGCGACCGGCAAGACCGTTCAAATGTATGTCGAGAGCATCAAGGCGCTTTGTCTGTGGGCGAAAAGCCGCGGCTATCTTGAATCGAATCCGCTTGAATACATGGCCGGATTCGACACGACGCCAAAACAGAAACGCCGCGCCATGACCGCCGATGAAATCGAAAAGCTATTGAACGCCGCGCCGCCGCCGCGTCGCCTTGTGTACGAAGTGGCGCTTTGCACCGGCTATCGCAAAGGCGAACTGACCGCGTTGAAGGTTCAAGACTTGAACGTCGAAATGTGTTCGCTATCGCTGTCCGCGGAATTCTGCAAAGGCCGAAGGGCTTCACGTCAACCATTGCCGCACACGCTGGCGTTGAAGTTGAAAGCCGCGTCCGAAGGCAAGCCAGCGAACGCGCCGCTTTTGGAAGTCGATTTCCACATTGACCGGCTTTTCTTCCGCGACTTGACCGCGGCAAAGTTGCTTGAAGACGCGCCCGGCGGGAAGCTGGTCTTTCACAGTTTGCGTCACACCTATTGCTCACTTGTCATTGAATCGGGCGCGACGCTGACCGAAGCACAACGCCTTTTGCGGCATCAAGACCCGCAGCTAACGGCGAACGTGTACAGTCACGCCCGGCAAGACCGCTTGCAGAGCACCGCCGAAGCCGTGGGCGAAACCGTTATGAAAGAGAATTCAACGACGCTATTACGACACCGGCTTGCCGCTGGCGCGGAATCAATTGACGTAAACGCTTTGGACGTAAATGAATGCAAGAATGAAAATGTGCAATTATCGCTAGTTCGAACCCCTTCACCCGCTTCACTAACAGCATCTCCAATTGATTGCCGCCAAACGCATTAACTGTTCCCTTGGCGGCGTTTAGGGTTTGCTTGTTTATTTTTTTTCGGCCGCTGCAGGCGGTGCGGCAGGTAATTGAGCCGCCCATGCCGTTCCGCGGCGATAAAGTTCCATCACTTCCGGAACGTTGAGCGCCGCGAGATCGTGGCCGAGCGTGCAGTTGAAGACGCGGCCCTTTCCATACACAGTCACGAACGCCATCGGATATTCTTTGAGGTCCACTTTCGAGCGCGCCGTCGCCAGCACTTCGATCTCCTTCTCGCCGGTCAAACACGTGTAAAGCTCGTCGTCCGTTTCGAACGACGAAAGACCTTGCAGGATTGGGTGCGACGTTTTCGCGAGCTCCACTTTGAATGCGCCGCGCGTGTCGTGGGCGCGCGCCTTCGGATCCCACACGCGGCCCGCAATCGTTTTGAATTCCGGCCAGTCTTGAAACGCGCCGCACGCGAAATGGACCAGCACCAGCCCTTTTCCATGCTCGACAAATGCTTTTAGATTCGCGCGCGCTTTCTCGCCGGGGCCGGCGCATTTCCAATTCATGTAATTGAGCACGATCGCGTCGTAGTCGAAGAGCTTCGCATCGGCGAGGAAATTCGGATCTTTGTTCAACTCGACTTTCAAGCGCGCATCGTCGCTGAGGAATTTCACGATGGCCGGCGCCGTCTCCGTCCACTTGTGTCCGGGATATTCGTTGCCGGTGAGCACTAGAATGCGCGCGGTCGTGCGTGTTTCTTCAGAGACCGCGCGCGGCGCTGCAAGCACCGACATCATCACCGCGCAGAGAGTTGCTGTAAATTTGGAATTCATTATTAATCCTCAGTCTTGTACATAACGATTGCAAAACTCATGGCAAATAATCTTGCGCGCAACCGCGATCTGTCCACCAGCAGCGTCAGCGCCGCCAAAAAAGGGAGCGACGGCTTTTATTCTAACCGATGGCATCGCTATTTTCATCCGTTTCGGGTGCGGGTACGCCGATCATGTTGACTGGGCTACATTATTTCGCGCCGTTGGCGCTAAACGCAAATGCAATCGAACTAACACAAACCCTCGCGCGAATTCGTGGCAGACGGCAGATGCGGCCTTATAATAAGGCCGCATGAAAATTCATCTTCAATACGGCACTAGCGGGCTTGAAGTCGAGTTCCCGTCCAACAACATCACCGTGCTTGCGCCGAAATTTGTCGAGGGGCTGTGCGATGAGGCGGGTGGGTTTCGCAAGGCGGCACGGGCGCCGATTGGTTCGAAACCGTTGCGCGATTTAGTCGCTGCGCGCGATAAAGTCGCCATCGTCATTCCGGATATCACGCGGCCGTTGCCGACGGCGCGGCTACTGCCTTGGCTCTTCGATGAATTGGCGCACGTGCCGGCGGCGAATTTCTGCATTATTAATGGGACGGGGTCGCACCGCGAAAATACGGCGACGGAATTGGAGGGGATGATTGGGGCGGAAGTGTTCAGGAAGTATCGGGTTGTGAATCACAATTCGCACAATCCGGCGACGATGAAGCTGGCGGGAAAGACGCCGGACGGGCGGAACGTATTTTACAACAAGGAGTATGTCGAGGCCGACAAGCGGATTGTGATGGGCTTCATAGAGCCGCATTTCATGGCGGGATTTTCGGGCGGGTTCAAAGGGATTTTCCCGGCAGTCGCGGACATCGACTCGATCATGCATTACCACCGCGCGCAGGTGATCGGCGACCCGCGCAGCACGTGGGGAGTGCTCGACAAGAATCCGACGCAGGAGCAGGTTCGCGCGAACGGGTCGCTGCTGCCGGTCGATTTCATGATCAACGTGACGGTCAACCGCAAGCATGAAATCGCGCGCTATTTTTGCGGGGATGTGATGGCGGCTCATCTGAAAGGCTGCGCGTTCGCGAAGGCGACGGCGATGGTGGCGTGTCCGAAGGCATTTCCAATTGTGGTCACGACCAACGGTGGTTATCCGCTGGATCAGAATTTGTATCAGGCCGTGAAGGGCATGTCCGCGGGCGCTCAGATTATTGAGGACGGCGGATTGATTGTGGCGGCGTCGAAGTGCAACGACGGCTTCCCGGCGCACGGAAATTTCAAGAAGCTGCTTTACGAACATAACTCGCCGCGGGCGATGCTGGATACGATTCTCGCGCCGGGATTTTCGATGTACGACCAGTGGGAAGCGCAGTTGCTGGCGATGATCCAGATTCGCGCGCGCGTGGGGTTGTACAGTGATATTTCGGCGGACGAGGCGCGGCGGGCGCATTTGGAACCGGTCACGGATATTGGGGCGCGCGTGGGGGCGGAGCTGGCGCGAATTGGGAAGGATGCGCCGATTGCGGTGCTGCCGGAGGGGCCGATGACGATTCCGTATTTGGAGGGCTGAGTGCTGAGCGTGGGTGGCCCACCCGTTGGGCTCGCTGGGTGGGCCACCCAATCTCTAATTTCGCGCCAGCGCAATTCTCTGCTCGCATTTCCAACCCATTGCAGTACAGAATCGGCGTCTTGAAATTCACCCGCCAAGGACGCCATTCATGCCGCACAGCACACTCGCCGCACTGTTGCTCGTTTCGCTTGGATCAACAATTCTGTTGGGCGCGGATTATTCCACCGATGAGTACAAGCGCCTCGCGGGGGAATTCGAAGCGCATCTTCAAAAACACATTCTCAAGCCGTGGTTCCCGCGCGCGGTGGATAAGGAACGCGGCGGATTCATTCAAGATTACGCCGAGGATTGGAGCGAGAAGCGCGACGGGAACAAAACGCTGGTGTACCAAGCGCGGCTGACGTGGATGGCCGCGCAGGTGGCGATCAGTTTTCCGGAGCTGGCGAAGGAGTACGCTGAGTATTCCAACCACGGCCTGGATTTTCTTGCCGACAAAATGTGGGACAAGGAAAATGGCGGATTCTTGTGGAGCGTGACGGCGGACGGAAAACCGACGGGGGAACGCAACAACGAGAAGCATGTCTACGGGATTTCGTTTGCGATGTACGCGGCGGCGACGAATTACAAGGCGACGAAGAATCCGAAGGCGATTGAGCTGGCGAAGCAGACGTTTGAGTGGCTCGAGAAACACTCGTACGACGGCGATACTGCCGGGTATACGGAAGCGCTTTCGGTTAAGGGAAACAAAGACTTTCCCTATGGCACAAACAATCCCAAGCCACCCACATTCGATTTAATCGGCACTGCCTACGGCTACAAATCGATGAACACGCACATTCATTTGCTGGAGTCGTTCACGGCATATTACGAAGCATCTCCCGCGGCCATCGCGAAATCCCGGCTCCGCGCACTTTATAACGTCGTTCACGACAAAATCTGCGTTGTCGGCGCTCTCGGTGAGGGTGCTGCGATGCATTTGTTTTTCCACTCGAATTGGACGCCGGTTCCGGATGCCGATTCGTTTGGGCACGATTTGGAGACAGCCTATTTACTGATGGAGGCTGCCGACACGTTGAGCATCAAGAAAGATCCCTGGAACACCGCCAATGAACTGGTCGATCACGCGCTCAGTTTTGGCTGGGATGAAAAGATTGGCGGCTTTTACAACGAAGGCTCGATGTTTCGAAAGGCGCATGACAAAGAAAAGATCTGGTGGGTGCAGGCCGAAGGTTTGAACGCGCTGCTGCTCATGTACGAGCACGAGCAACGAATATCCGCGCGAGACAAATATTGGAAAGCATTTCTCAAGCAATGGGACTTCATCCAGAAATACCAGATCGACGCCAAGAATAACGGCTGGATTTCTATGGTAAGCGAAGATGGCCATGCGAAACCGGGGCCGAAGAGCGATCAGTGGAAAGACCCGTATCATCAGGGGCGCGCGGTGATTAATGTGATTGAACGGCTGAAGAAATTGGCGGAGAAGTGAGGCGGATACATCCTCCTTACATTCCCACGCGCCGGTGGTAGACCCACCATTCGCCGAGCAGCAGCACGGCGGCGGCGAGGGCCAGCCAGCGCCAGATTTCGCGCTTGGCTTTCATCAGAGCCGGCTGCGATTCGAGCGCGACGTCGCCGATTTTCAGCGCGGCGCGCGTGGCGTTGTCGGACTCGTTGCGGCTCGACAAGTTGAACGCGTACACGCGCGCTTTGTCCTCGCCGGGAATTTTCACCTGGTACAAACCGGAGTATTCGGTGCCTTTCACGAGCGTGGTGTGTTCGCGCGAAAGCTGCACTTTTTCGACGCTGCCGTCGGGCTTGGTGATCTCGGCGATGCCGTTGCCCAGGCCCGGCGGAATCGCCAGCGGTTCGCCGGTGCGCTGCGCGCTGGGGTGCTGGCGCGGCGAGGCTTTCGCAAGCCAGGGCAGCGCGTTGTGACAGAACAAGGGCAGCGATGGGCGCGAGGGCCAATCGGTGTCGAAAATATCGAAGGCGACCCCGATCGCGCGCAGGCGGTCGGCTTCGTAGGCCACGACAAACGGAAAGCCCGGACCTTCGACCAGCGTCTTCGCGGCTTTCGGCACCTGCCACGCTTCGGCGGTTTTCACGGTCACATTTCCAAACGTGACGTAGCGCATCAGCGGATGGCTCGAATCCCAATCGATGATCGGCGTGAACTGTGGAGGCTGCTTCTCCTTGGGTAATTTCACGAATCCCGCGATCGGCGGCATCACGCCCAGAAACAGCGCGCCGCCGTCGGTCCAGGTCAGCGGCGCCAAGCGATCGAAGATACACACGTCGTAGGTGTCCACTGCCTGCTGGCCCTTCTGCTCCCAGTCCTTCATGAATTCGTCCGGATCGACTTTCTTCCATTTCCAGCCGTACTGCCGGGCCATTGCGTCGAGCGCTTTTTCGAAGAAAAAATTGCCTTTCGAAACAAACAGCACGGTGCCGTTTTCAGTGCCTTCAATCACCACGCTGGCCACGTCGTCGTTGGGGAATTTGTCTTTGGGGCTGGCGATGCGCGCGGTGACGGTGCCCTTGGTGTCGGCGGGAAGTTTGAGGATTTCGTCCGATTTGGAAAGATCGAGGCTGCCGTCTTTGGGCGGCTCGTTCAAGCCCGACTCATCGCGCGGCGGATGGCCTTTGAGCGAGATCACGCGCATCGGGAATTCGTACTTCGAACCATCGGGGCTCGCGGTGGAGATGCTCAAGACGACGTCGCGCGGCGCCGGCGAAAAATTTTCGACGGTGAGGAAGAGCACCGTCTCGTCTTCTTCGATTTGCTTGCCGTCGGCGTCTTTGCGTTTGACGCGGCGCGTGCGCTGGTTCATCTGTGTGATGCCGGCGTTGTCGGAGATTTCGCTGCCGTAGCCCACGAAGCGAAAGTTGCGCAGGCGGTCGGAGACGGTTTGCGCCTTTGTATCTTCGAGATTCCCAGTGGACGCCGCCGCGCGTTCTTTCTCGAGCTTCACGTCGTCGAAACAGCCGTCGGAAAGCACCAGCACTTCGGTGTTGGGCTTGCCTTGAATCATGCCGATGGCGGCTTCGAAAGCGTCGTCACCGCGCGTTTCGAGGTCGCGGACCTTTAGTTCGCCGAGGAGCGTTTTAAGCATATCGCGGTCGGAAGAAAATTTGCACAGCGGGCGGGCTTCGCGGTCGAAGGCGATCAACGCCATTTCATCGCCCTGGCGCAGATCGTTTGCCTTTTGCTGCGCGTCGCGTATCGCGGCTTCCAACCGCGTTTGTTTGCCGTCGCTGCCGGCGTCGCGCGTCGCCATGCTGGCGGAGGTGTCGATCAGCAGCACCGTTTGCTTGCCGGGCACGCCGCCGAGATTCAAGTATGGGCGGGCGAGCGCAAAACCAATCAGGCCGATGAGCAGAATTTGAAGCAGCAGCAGCAGGGAATATTTGAGGCGCTGAAACGGCGAATTGACCTGCATGTCCTCGATGACCTTTTTCCACAAAAGAGTCGAGGGCACGACGCGCTGTTCGCGCTTGAGTTTGAGGAAATAGAGCACAACGATCGGCACGAGCGCCGACAAACCGATCAGGCCGAGGGGATCGAGGAAATTCATGTAAGGTTCACGCGTCCCAAATTGGTTTCAAACCGCCGTGACGGTAACGCGGACAGGTGAAATGGAAAATGGAAAAATCGCGATTGAACAAAACGAAAAGAAAGGCGGACCTTCCGGTCCGCCCTGTACATTCATGAGGTCCACTTTTCGCTTAGCGGTGATGATGTCCGCCGCCTGAACTAAATCCGAAGTTGAAGTTATACCGGCTGCCATAGTACGGGTAGTAACCGCGGCCGTAGTAATAGTAGGGGCCGCCGTCGCTGCCGTAGTAATAGACCGGCGGATCGCTGTAGTAGACCGGCGGGCCTTCGACCACTTGCGGCTGCTGCGCGGCGTCGGGCACCGCCAATTTATCGAGCGCGGCGATTCTGCCGCTTGTCTTGCGTTCGCCATGTTCGAAGATTGTGGCGTTCAGCGCTACGCCGCCTTCGCCGGCCACGCGCGTCAGGTTGAACGCTGACTTCTCGCCCGCGTACACAGTAATCGGCACGCCGTCGTCCTGCGAATTGAGGAAGCGGATTTTGTACGAACCGGCTTTCATCGCGAGAGTAATGCTGGCGTGCGCGCCGACCGCGCCGCCGGTGGACGGCGAAATCCAGATCGTCTGCACGGCGGGCTCGTACATGTATGCCCACGCGCGGTCGTCAAGGTTGTCGATGCCCAGGCGCCCGTCGCCGGCCACTGGCGGATTCTGAACGGGCGGGACGGCCACATTGGGCTTAACTGGGGCTGCAGGTTGCACAGGCACAGGCTGTTCAGCGATCTTCTTTTCGGTAATGGGCGGAGTGGCCGGCTTGATGGTCCCCGCAGTCGCCTTGGCATCGCCGCCCGGCGTATGCTTCAACAACGCGACAATGACTTTGTCCGACACTTTCGCGTCGCGCAGGCGCAGCACATCCGAAACACCGACGTTGATTTCACCGGGGGTCGCTTCAACCGCTGCGACGATCTTATCTTCCGGATCGCCTTTCTTGGTCATCTCCAGCACGTCATCAACCGTCGCCGCATGCGCCGCAAAACCGAGCAGCGCCAACACACACATACCCGCAAACTTTTTCATGAGAATCTCCTTCGAAGCCTATGGTCCTCTGCCAATATGGACGAACGAGTCATACGTTTATTATTCATAAAAAGCTCGATTTTTATGAATCGCGGAGGATTGCGCTTCCTCATTTCCCATCCACGCCGAAATTTACTATAATGCCCTGCGCTGTTGAATCAATCGGGAAAGGATGCCGCGGCTGCGGTCTCCTGACTCCTAACTCCTGTCTCCTATCTCCTGATTTCGCATGGACCTCTTCGGTGCTGCAGTTGAAACCGTCCGCAAGCAAGGCGCGCCGCTGGCCGAGCGCATGCGGCCGCGCACACTCGACGAGTATTGCGGGCAAACCGAAATTCTGGGGCCCGGCAAAATCCTGCGGCGCATTTTCGAAGAAGAACGGCGGCGCACGGAAACCGGCTCCGACTCGCTGGCGCCTCTGCCCTCCCTTATATTGTGGGGCCCGCCGGGTACAGGAAAGACGACGCTGGCGTTTTTGCTGGCGCGCGCGGCGAACGCGCATTTTGAAATGTTTTCCGCCGTCAACAGCGGCGTCAAGGAAGTGCGCGAGGCGATCAAAGCCGCGCGGGAGCGGCTGAGTTTCGAGCGGCGGCGCACGATTCTGTTCGTTGACGAAATTCACCGCTTCAACAAAGCGCAGCAAGATGGATTTCTGCCCGCGGTCGAAGACGGCACGCTGGCCTTGCTCGGCGCGACGACGGAGAATCCGTCGTTTGAATTGAATAGCGCGCTGCTGTCGCGCTGCCGCGTGTTTGTGCTGCATCACCTGAGCATTCAGGAAATCGCGGCGCTGCTGGATCGCGCGATGGCGGATGCTGAGCGCGGGCTGGGCGGGCGCGGGATTGTGCTGCCCGCGGAATCGCGGGATGCGCTCGCGGCGATGGCCGGCGGGGACGCGAGATCGGCGCTGAACGCGCTGGAATTGGCGGCGTTGGCGCTGCCGTCGTTCGTAGTTCCGCCTTTAAGCGGCTCGGTCGACGCCACAATTCCGCCTGAAGGCGGGACTACGAACGTCATCACAGTCGAACTGGCGCGCGAGGCGTTGCAGCGCAATTCGATTCTCTACGATCAGTCGGGCGAAGAGCATTACAACTTGATCAGCGCGCTGCACAAATCGATCCGGCATTCCGACCCCGACGCGGCGCTGTATTATCTCGCGCGGATGATCGCGGGCGGCGAAGACCCGATGTTCATCGCGCGGCGGATTGTGCGCGCGGCGAGCGAAGACATCGGGCTGGCCGATCCGCACGCGGTCGTGCAGGCGCTCGCCGCGAAGCAAGCGGTGGAGTTCATCGGCTATCCGGAATGCGATACGGCGCTGGCGCAGGCTGTCGTGTATCTGGCCGTCGCGCCGAAATCGAACGCGATTTACATGGCGATCAAAGCCGCGAAAGCGGAAGTCGAAACTTCGGGTCCGCTGGGCGTGCCACTGCATCTGCGCAACGCACCGACGGATCTGATGAAGGCGCTGCATTACGGGCATGGCTATCAATACGATCACGATTATCCGGAGGAAATTTCGCCGCAGGAGGCGCTCCCCGCGGAACTGCTCGGGAAGCATTTTTATCAGCCGGGGACATTCGGTTTTGAGAAGGACATCGCCAAGCGCCTGGAGTATTTTGAGCGTGTGAAACGCAAGCTGCGCGGAGAAACTGAGGAGCAGAAATAGTTTTGCACGCGAGCCTCTCACACCACAAAAAATGATTAAAATCGTACTGGTATCCCCACCCCAATAATTTACAATATTTCATAGGAAAATTGCGATCAATCCGAGCGCGATCTTTCCTCTCATCCTATCGGAGTTTCAATGAGCCAGAGCAACGATCCCGCGGCATCTCAAACCGCTTCTCCCGCCGTTTCGGAAATCAGCAATTCAGGCGCAGTCGATGCGGGCAGTTACGACGCCGGCGACATCAAGAAATTGGAATTTCCCGAAGCCATTCGCAAGCGGCCGGGCATGTATGTCGGCGGCGCGAACGAGAACGGGCTGCATCATCTCGTGTACGAAGCTGTCGATAATTCCGTCGATGAGGCCATGGCCGGGCATTGCAAATCGATCAAAATCCAGCTCTATAAAGACGGTTCGATTTCCGTCGAGGACGATGGGCGCGGGATTCCGGTGGCGCCGCATCCCACCGAAAAAATCAGCACGCTGGAAGTCGTGCTTTCGAATCTGCACGCCGGCGGAAAATTCGGCGAGGAAACCAAGGGGTACAAAGTCAGCGGCGGGCTGCATGGCGTCGGCATCAAGTGCGCCAACGCGCTCAGCGAATGGTTTCTTGCCATTGTCTGGCGCGACGGCGGCATGTGGGAGCAGCGCTACGCGCGCGGCATTCGCCAGGGCGACGTAATGCGCGTCGGAGATTCGGATCGCCGCGGGACCAAGGTTCATTTCAAGCCCGATGCCGAGATTTTTCCGCAGACCGACTTGAAGTTCGAGACGCTCTCGAAGCGCTTCCGCGAGATGGCATTTTTGAATCCGGGACTGGTGATCAGCATCAACGACGAACGCAACGGAAAGAGCGAAATCTACGATTATCCGGGCGGCATCAAATCGTTCGTGGAGCATTTGAACGCCGGCCGCACCGCCATTCACAAGGACGTGATTTACTGCCGCGCCGAAGGCGGCGGCAGCGCAGATTGGTCGCGCCGCGCCGAAGACATCGCCGTGGACGTCGCGTTTCAATACAACGACGGCTACGACGAAAAAATCTTCTGCTTCGCCAACAACATCAATACCCCAGGCGGCGGCACACATCTCTCCGGCTTCAAGACCGCGCTGACCCGCGTCTTCAAGAATTACATGAAAGCGCACAACCTCGCCGACAAGGACACCGAGGTCACTGGCGAGGATTTGCGCGAAGGCTTGACCGCGATCATCTCGGTGAAAATCCCCGAACCGCAGTACGATTCGCAGAACAAATTCCGGCTCTGCAACGCCGAAGTCGAAGGCCTCGTCAACAGCCTGCTCGGACAGAAGCTTGAAGAGGTCTGCGAGACCAATCCGAAAGTGGCGCAGACGATCTGCAAGAAAGCCAACGCCGCCGCCATCGCGCGCGAAGCCGCGCGCAAAGCACGCGAACTGGCGCGGCGCAAAGGCGCGTTTTCGGGCGGCGGACTGCCGGGGAAATTGGCCGACTGCCAATCGCGCGATACCGAAGAAACCGAGTTGTATCTCGTCGAAGGTGACTCCGCAGGCGGCTCGGCTAAGAGCGGGCGCGACCGCCACTATCAGGCGATTCTGCCGCTGCGCGGAAAGGTGCTGAACGTCGAGAAGGCTCGCGCCGACAAGATGCTCGCCAACGCTGAAATTTTCACGCTGATCCAAGCCATCGGCGCGAACATCGGCGAGGAATTCAACATTGAAAAACTGCGCTACGGCAAGATCATCATCATGACCGACGCCGACGTGGATGGCTCGCACATCCGCACGCTGCTGCTCACCTTTTTCTACCGCCAGATGGCGCAGCTCATCGAGCAGGGTCGCGTGTATTGCGCGCAGCCGCCGCTCTTCCGCGTGCAGCGCGGCAAGCAGGTGGAATACGTGTCCAGCATCGACGACATGAACGATTCGCTGCTCAAGCTCGGCACGAAAGGCACGCGCGTGGAGGTCACCGGCCGCGTGGCGCAGATCGAGGGCGAGGACCTCGAACGCCTGCTCAAGCCGCTCGTGCGGCTCGAAGCATTGCGCGCGAACCTCAAGCGCAAGGGCATCATCTTCGACGACTTTCTGAAACTTGGCGAAGACGGTTTGTATCCGGAATGGCATGTCGTCGTCGGCACTGACGAAGGCTTTTTCTTGACTGAAGAGGAGGCCGAGAATTTCCGCAAAGAAAAAGTTGCCGCGTTGATGGCGAAGAATGAAGCGGAGAACGCTGCCGCGCCGAAAAAGACGAAGCCCAAAGCGGAAGGCGACGAGAACGGCGATGAAAACGGCGCGGCCGCCGGCGAAGACGCCCTGGCCGGACAAGCCACGCTGGTGGCGTCGGGGCTGGGCGTGGAGAAGCGCCAGTTGGGCGAAGCGACGGGCTTGAGCGAATGCTTCGCGGAATTGGCCGCGTGCGGTTTTTCGCGGCAGGATTATCTCGGCTACAGCGCCGAAGCGGGCTACAAATTCAAAGTGATCGACGACAAAAACGTGGAAACGCCCGCCGCGTCGCTGGCGGCCCTGCTGGAAAAAGTCCGCGAGAACGGAAAAAAGGGCATCGAGGTCCAGCGCTACAAAGGGCTGGGCGAAATGAACGCCGAGCAGCTTTGGGAGACGACGATGGACCCGGCCAAGCGCACGCTGCTGCGCGTGCGGCTGGAGGACGCCTACGCCGCCGACGACATGTTCAAAATCCTCATGGGCGACGTGGTCTCCGCGCGCAAGGAATTCATCGAGCAGCACGCGCTGGAAGTGACGGATTTGGATGTGTAGTGCTTCACACCAATTCGATGCGCGTCCAAAACACGCGGCACGCCCCCGGCGGAATTTCGACGCGGCGCTCGGTGTTGATGGTGTTGTTTGGCCCCGTGAACGGCTCGATGCAGACGAAATCCTTTCCCGGTTGGGACCAGAATTGAAGGTGCCGCATCTCTGGTGAAAAACTTAGTTCCACCGTGCCCAGCTCCGGAATTTTCGCGGAAACGCGCCCGTCCACCGGCGCGGCGATTCCGAAATCGAATTCGCTGGTGTCGGTCGTCGAGCCTGGCAGAAATCGCGGCGAATCGCACGTGACTTCCGCTTTGCGCGCCGCCGCGCAGTTGAAATACGGATGCCAGCCCGGCGAAACGGGCAGCCCGCGGCGGTCGCGGTTTTCAATCGAGAGCGCAATCAGCAATCCGCGCGGCAAAATCGTGCAGGAATGAACCGCGTGAAATTCGAACGGAAACACCGCGCGCGTTTCATCGTCGGCGGAAAGTTCCACGCGCAGCGTGTCCGCGCGCGCGCCGATCACGCGCCAGGCTTTGTTGCGTCCGAAGCCGTGCTGCTTCATTTTGGTGCCGCCGCTCGTCGCGCGGCGTTCGTGCGTGCGCGGTTGCAGCACCGGAAAAAAAGTTTCATTCTCCAATTTCCCCGCGTACGGAAAGAGCACCGGAATCCCGCCGCGCACATTTTTTGCCGGATCGTCGAAGGTGCTGCGATCCAAGAACAGCACGTCGCGGCCATCGACGTTCAGCGCCGAGATCAGCGCGCCGCGCGCGGGCGCGATTTTCGCGGAGACGGCGGCGTGGCGGATTTCCAGTTCTTCGAATGGCATGTGGAATTCCCTCAATCCTAAATCTTCCGGCTGGGCAGCGCTTCAATAACCACGCAGATCCGAGCGTTCAGTGTTTTGGCGAAACGGCGAAGCGTGCTCAACGAATGCCCGGTGGAACCTGGCGATTCCAACCTGCTGATTTGTTGCTGTGAGGTTTTCAATTTTCGCGCGACTCATTGTTCCGAAGTTCACTCCCCAAACACCTGCCTCATCAAAAACCCCTTCACCTCCGTCGCCGCCATTTGATCCGGCAAGTTCGCATTTTTGTCAGACGTGATCAGCAGCGGTCCTTGCTCCGGCGTGTCGGGCAGGCGGCCGTGGCTTCCTTTTACCAGCGACGAGTCGAACGGAATGAAATTCATGATCGTCTGCCGGAAACCGAGTTTGCGCAGCAGCAGGCGTTTGGCCACGCGCGCTTTGATGAAGCTGATCTTTGGATCGAGAAACAATTCCACGGGGTCGTAACCGGGCTTGTTGTGAATATCGACTTCGTGCGCCCATGGCGGGCAATGTTTGTCATCCTCCCAATAATAATAGGTGAACCACTTGTCAGCGGCGCTGATCGCGATCAGTTCGCCTGAGCGGGGATGGTCGAGGCCGGCGTCGCGGATTCCGTGCGAATCGAGCACGCGCTCGATTCCGGGCGTCGCTTCGAGCAGCGTTTTTACCGCCGGCGCGTCGTGGTAATCGCGCACGTACACGTGCGCGACCTGGTGATCGGCGACCGCGAACGCGCGCGAGGCGCCGCAATCCAGCAGCTCCCAATCGGCTTGCTTTTGCACGCGCAAAAACCCGCCGCGGCGCAGCACGCGGTTGATGTCCACGGAGCCGCTCGTCTGCGTCATGCCGTATTCGCTGAGGATCACGATTTTCATGCCGCGCGCGCGCGCTTTTTCAATCATGCGCCCGGCGATTTCATCGACAGCCTTAATATCCTCGCTAATGCGCGGATCGTCCGGCCCGAGGCGCTGCAAGTTGTAATCCAGATGCGGCAGGTACACGAGGGTGAGCGTCGGCGCGTGATGCTCAATCACGTAGTCGGCGCAGCGTTCGATCCAAAGACTCGATTCAATCCCCGCCGCCGGTCCCCAGAAGTGAAACAGCGGAAAGCGGCCGAGTTCGGCGTCGAGCTTCTCCGCCAATTCCGGCGGGTCCGTGTAGGTGAGCGAAATCAGCGAGCCGTCGGCCAGATGCGCGGGGCGCGGCGTGACCGCCACGTCGTTGCCCGAATACATGTTGTACCACCAGAACAATTGCGCGCTGGTGAATTGCGGATCGCGCTTCTTCCCTTCGTGCCAGATTTTCTTTGCGTCCACGAGCGCGTTCGACTGCTTCCAGAAATGCACTTCCGACAAGTCTCGAAAATACCATCCGTTCGCGACGGCGCCATGTTCGCGCGGCAGCAGCCCCGTCAGAAATGTGCTCTGCACCGAGCACGTCACCGCGGGCAGTACGGTTCCCAGCAGCGTGTAATCGCCTTCTTCGGAAAGGGAAAGAATATTTTTCGCGTGCGCCGCATGTTCGCCAAGCAAATCGCGAGTAAGGCCAACAATGTTGAGAACGAGGAGGGGGTTCATAGCCAGGGGGCGCGTTTTCCGCTCGTCAAATCGTGCAGGATGCCCCTATGGTGCTAAGAATTCGCTTTCAAATCAAGGACGTTTCACTTTCGTTGCCCGCGACTTGAGCGCTACGGCGCTTTCTGCTTCTTCCAATTCTCCACATCGTCGCCGTAATCCTTTCCAAGAATCGCGGCCAGTCGCGTGCGCGCGGCGTCTTTGAACAGCGGCGCGTTTTCGAAAAGATCGAGCAGGTAGTCGCGATCCTCGTGGAGCTTTTGGATTTTCACGTAGGGCAATGCGCGCGCGATGCCGGGATGCGCGGCGATGACTTTCTGCAACGCGGCTTTCAGCGTGGCGTCCTGCGTGGTTTGAGCGACGAGGTTGACGTGAAAAATCGCCTGTGGATAAAAGCGCGTCAGTTCCGTCACGCGCCTGGCTCTGTCTTCGGGGGACGGCGCAGTCGCGATCGCGTCGATCATGCTATCGGCCTTTTTCACCGTCTCGGCGTTCGGCTCGGAATAGCCGGTTGTAGTGGCGGCCATGACGACGGGCAAATCGGGGCTGAGCGCGATCTGCACGCCCAATTCGCCGAGCGGGCGGATGAAATTCAATTGCACTTCGGCCGTGTTCCTTTGGCAGAGCTCGTGGAAACTCGCCGCGCGCACGAAGCGTTTCGCTTCGCCGTCGCTATAGGACAATTCGGCTTCACCGTTAGGTTGCTGCGTGAAATCGAAGCCGGTGCCGACATCGGTGTTTTCGACGCGGACGATCAGCAGGTTGTTGTTGTGTGTGATGGTCAGATCGGCTTTGAGGATTTTTTCTTCTTTGAATTTCAGGCGATAGTCGCGCGTTTTGCGATTCATCGAATAAAGCGCCAGGCACGATGCCGAATCGAGATTCAATGTCATGTCGTTGGCATCGTACGAATCGCCGTTCTGGCTCAAGCGACCGTGGACGGTGAGTTCGCCGCGCAGGCCTTTGCCCTCCTTTTCCTGAAGGGCTACCGAGAGCGGAAGCTCGCGCGCGTCGGCGCCGGCCTTGCGCGCAAGCGCGCCGCCTTCGGCGTGCAAGACGATTTCGAATTCCGGCTGTTTGCCTGCGCCAACGACGCTCGCGGTGACGATGAACTTGACATCGGTGTCGATGGTCGAAGTCGCTTTGCCATCGACGGTGCTGACGCCTGCAATTTTCGCGGGCACGATGCCGATGCCGCCCCAGTCGATGGCCAGATGCCCATTTTCCACGCGCAGCGGTGCCATCCAATTAATCACGTCTTTGGGCGTGAGCGTTGGAACGGCGTCTTCCGCCGTGGCGATGCGTGGAACAAAAAATGTTGTGAGTACGAAGAGGATGAGGACGAGCGGGCGGGAAAATGACTTCACTTCTGATTCCTCTTCGAGATGAAAGTGGCCGCCTACTGACGTGCGCGGCTCTGGATCCGTTCGCTAGGCGAACGGATTTTCGTAGCCCATGCGGATCATCAATTCGAGCGCGGTGCGTCCGATCGGGCCGTTGGGGTCGAGCGCGTTGGCGCGTTCGAAATCGGCGCGCGCGCCTTTGCGGTCGCCGCGGCGCAGGCGGCGTTCGGCGCGCAGCAGCAGCGGAATGGGATCGCTCGGCTGCAAATACGCCAGCACCGTCACGACGCGCTCGGCTTCGAGCGTTTTTTTCTGATTGTCGAAGAGCGCCAGCAGATTGTTGCACATGCGGGCCAGGATTTCGCGCGCCGTAACCGGCTTCAGATGATTTTCAGGAATGAACGGATGCCCCACGGCTTCCACGCGGCGGCGGCATTCGTCGAGTCCAATGGGGCGCGCGCCGTCGAACGGATCGACCAGCGCGTAACGCTCGCCGTCCTTGTCGGTCATGGTCACGCGCACGATGAAATGGCCGGGGAGACCGATGCCGTCGGCGCAGAGAAACAGCCGTCGCGCGAGCGCGAGATAAACAACGGAAAGCGCGATGGGCAGGCCGGTTTTTCGTTCGAGCACGTCGGGAAGGTAGCTGTTGCGGTCGTTGTAGTAATTCTCGGTGTTGCCGTGAAAACCCTCTTCGCGCCAGAATTCGCCGAGCAAGCGCACGAAATGGCCGGGCTGCGCGGCGGCCGCGCGTTTGATATCTTTGCGTGGAACGCCGAGTGCCGAGCAGACGTTTTCGCCAGCGCGTTTGCCCAATTCGTCGAGGTCGCGCACGACGCGTAGAACCGGCAGCGTGGGGTAGGAGAGGCGCGCGAGCTGGATGGCGCCGTTTTCAACGCGGTAATTCTGGCGTTCGCGCGCAAGGCCCACGATGATCTCACGCCCGATTTCATCGGGGATCAGCATGCGCACGAGAGAGCGGCTGAGCGCGGCGGCGTTTTCGCGGCGGCCTGCCGCGGCGCGGTTGAGCGCCGGGAGCGCGCACTCGCCGAGCGAGATAATCTCGCGCGCAATTTCGGCGCGGCGTTCGGCATCCACATTTTCGGCCAGATCGAGCAGAGTCGCGACGCGCGTGCGCCGCCGGAACAATTCGCCCTCGCCCGCGGATAATTGGCGCGGGTCGGGGCCGGTGAAAGGCAGCGGTTCAGCCATGAGCAGATTGGTTCTCCTGCACTGCATTTGATTTTATTTGTGGCGTTTGTCAAGATGAGACGCATCTTTTGTGCGGTGCCGTTGTAAATACGGCGGGAGAGTTTTTTTATGCCCGAAGAACCGACGAGCAACGCCGGCATTTATGTGTTCATGGCGATCGTGCTTGCCGTGGCGGCGATTGCGCTCATCGTGGTCGCGCACACGCGCAAAAATGACGCTGACCTTGCGGAGAATTCAGACGCAAGCCGTGTGCGGCCAAAATGGACAGCAGTTCAAAATACGCATGCGGCGAAGATCAAAGCGCTGACGGCGCCGGCCGCGGCCGCGTCGAAATATCAGCCAATCGACTTATCGAGCGCGTTCAACGCCGACGTGCTTGGAAAATTATCGAATCTCAAGTACGAAGCGCGCGTGGCGATTCCGGGCGTCGTGCCGCGCGCGTATTTTCACATGGGGCCGCTTGATGCCAACAATGCCGTGCAACTGAACGAGCCGGCGACGATATTCTTGCCTATCGAGAAGCGCGCCAAATTTCGCGAGATCGCGTTTTTGCACGGCGCCGATGGCGCCGGCGGAATGGTGGACGCAACCGTGCATTATTCGACCGGCGACGACGACACGTTGCAGCTTCACGTTTTGGATTGGCATGCGAAGAATCGCAAGGACGCTCCGGAGTCGCGCGAGTTTGCGACGGTGCAGACGCTGAGCGCGGATGGGCGGCTGGACGCGGAATTGTTTGCGCAGGAGTTCAGCGTGGATCCGCTGCGAGTGTTGGAGTCGATTACGTTTTCAAAACGCGGCGGCGCGGCGATTTTGGGGATTTCGGGGATCCTGGAATACGATGTAAAATGAACGCTTGAAGCGCACCCACCCCTCACCCCAGGCCCCTCTCCCCCAAGGGGAGAGGGGAGAACGGCGGCGCTTCGCTTCGCGAAGTACTCAGGACTCAGCACTCCGCACTTACTTGTCCTTCGACTCCAAATCCCTGCAGCAGCGGAAGCCCACGTTGGGGAGTTTGTCGGCCATGCGTTCGGAGTAGAGCGAAAGGCAGCCGGCTTCGGAGGCTTTCTCCTTGAACGATCCGCCCATGACCTGCGCGTTTTCGCCGTCGTTGAGTTCCTCGGTCCATTCCGCGGCATTGCCGCTCATGTCGTAAACACCGATCGAATTGCGGCACTTGGGCTTTGCACCGGCTGGCGTCAGTTTGTCGCTTTCGACGTTGCACGCAGCGGGGTCCGCGTCCTTGCCGCTGCCGTAGGGATATTGCGCGTTGGTGATGTTTCCCTGGCAAGCGTCCTGCCAGCGCGCGCGGGTGCAAAGCTTCTTTCCTTCCGTCACGCATTTTTGGCTGGCGACGAGGAAAGGCACATCCACCATGGGCATTTCGCCCGGCGCGTTCGGGTATTCGTACTTGTCGATGCAAAACGCTTTGCGGCGGTCGTCAGAACCCCACGTGAAAAGCTTGTCGCGTGAGGACGGGCGGTGTTCGGCGACGATGACTTGGCCCTTCAAATCGCAGTATTTCGAATCGTTGATGTAGGACAGGTACTTCAACGCGTCCTTGTCGTTGGGATGATTTTGCAGCGCGACATTGAACGCGGCTGCGGCTTCGGCGAGATCGGGCACGGCTTGAGACAGGATTTCGATGCCCTTATCCATGTTCGCCTTGTATACGGCCGGATCGTAGTGCAGGTCTTTGAGCTTCTGGGCGATGTAGGCGACGGTTTCAGTGTAGCCCAAATCGGCCGCGTGCTTTTGCGCCTGGTTGTACTTTTCGTAGGCCAGGTCGGCGTTGCCGCTTTGCGACTGGCGTTCGCCGTCGATCAGATTGGAGAGCATCGCCATGCCGGTGTTCATTTCGTCTTCGTTCTTTTTCAACTCGTCGTTGCGTTCCTTGATTTGTTTCATCTCGCGGTCGAGGCGTTGGAATTGCTGCGAGGCTTCGGACCAGTTTTCTTTTTTTAAGGCCTCGCGCGCCTGGCCCAGATAAAGCTCCGCCAGATTGGCGAGCGCCAGTTCGCGCAGTTGCGTGGAGCGCTGTGGTTTGCGGCCGGTGAGGCGGTCGGCCAGATTTTTGTAATCGTCGCTGCCGCCGCGCGGGTCGGTGCGCGAGCGGATTTCGGCCATTTGAATTTCTTTTTCGTCCGAGGCGTCTTCCTTCAGCTTCTTGACATCGTTGCCGAAGAAAAGGAAGGTGTGCTTTTGCAGCACGTCCAAAGCGTCGCTGTAATTGTGCGCTTCGATCATCGCCGCGACGTTTTTCTTTAGACTGGTTTCCGAAAGATACTGATAGCCCACGATCGCCGCCGCGGCCACCAGGATCACGACCACGAAGGTGAGCGCGGCGTTGCCCGAACGGCGTTTGGCGATCTGCTGAATCTGCTGCTGCGCTTTCCGGTTGGCGGGGTTGAGCGCGGCGATGTCTTTCCAGCAGTGAATCGCTTCGCCCAGGCGCCCGCGCTGCATGGCTTCCTGCGCGCGGTCCAGAAGCTGCTTTTCCTTGTCGCGCAGCATCGTGATTTCGTCGGTCATGCGCGCGATGGTGCGGTTGCCGGGGTCGGTGTCGCGCGCGCCGCGGTACAGCGCCAGCGCGCCGTCGAGATCGCCCTGTGCGCGCAGCGTCTGGCCGTGCTGAATGTAGGCTTCAACGATGCTCTTGATCGCCTGGGGATGGCCGGGGCGAATGTTTAGGATCGGCTTCCACGTCTCGATGGCCTTCTGGTAATTCTGTTCGAGATTGTATTGGTAACCTTCCTTTAAGAGGTACTCGATGCGCTGCAATTTGCCTTCGGCGTCTTTCAAACCAAGGCGCGCCTGTTCGCACGACGGATTGATTTTCAGCGCGTCCTCGTACGTGGCGATGGCTTCTTCGAGCCGCCCCTGCTTGCTGAAGGTGTCGCCTTGTTCGGCGAGTTTCGCGGCTGGGACAACGATGATGCGGAGTTGTTCGATCTGCCGGCCCAGGCCCTCGTCGCGCAGTTCCGGCGGCGTGCCGTCCCAGATTTTGATCGCGTTGTCGAATTGGCTTGCGGCGATGGCGTTGCGGATATCGTTGACGAGGGTGCGCTTGAGGGCCAGGCGGCTTTCGATGTCTTTGAGCAGATTGCGCAGGTTGGCGTCGTTGGGGTCGAGCTCGGAGAGGATGCGGCATTCGCGCTGCGCATCGACGAGCGCGCCCTTTTTGAGCAGAATGTCGGCGTTCTGGCGCCGCGTGGTCATCTCCGTTTCGACTTCCTGTTCGACGCGCTGGCGTGTGGAATTGTCGAGCGTGCTGGAATGCAGCGCCTGCATGTACGCCTTGAGCGCGTTGACGCGATCGCCGCGTTCGAGCAGTTCGTCGCCGCGCGAGACGTTGGCGTAGCCATCATCCATTGAACCCAGCGGCATCAGGTTCGGCACGGATTGCTGGCCGGGCAATGTTCCGCCCAACGCTTGGTTGAAACGCTGCTGCTCGGCCACCGCGCCGCCCGCGAACGCTGGGGCGGCCGGCATTCCCGCGCGCGAAGCCATGCCTTGGCGCCGCTGCGATCCGGAAATGCCGATTTGTACCTGCGCCGGCGCACCCTGCGAGACCGGGCGGCCATAATCGGTGTTGCCGCCGGGACCGAAACGCGATGGCGCATTGGAACGCATGGCCGACGGTTCTTCGTACGTAGGCGCGGGCGGCGCAGCACCGACTGTCGGGCCAACGTAAGTCTGATCGGCTTGTCCGCCGTTGCTCTCCATTTCATCGGCTTTGGCGATGGCTGCGTCGACCGATTCGATCACTTCGGAAAACGTCTGATAGCGGTGTTCGCGCTTCTTGGCCATCATCTTGCAGATGACGTCTGAGATCGGGCGCGGAATCGTGGGCAGCACTTCGTTGGGCGGAATCAAGGCTTCGTGCTTGTGGCGGTACATCGTGGACATCGCCGTTTCAGCTTCGAACGGCAGACGACCGGTGATCAAGCGATACCACGTTCCGCCGAGGCTGTAGATGTCGGAACGGCCATCGACTTTTTTCCCGTCGCATTGTTCGGGACTCATGAAAGCCGGCGTGCCCATGACCGAATCGACGGATGTTTGCGTGCCGGTGCCGTCGGATTCCTTGGCCAGACCGAAATCGGAAACCTTGATCTGTTGGCCCTTGCGCGTGACCATCAGATTTTCAGGTTTGATGTCGCGGTGGATGATGCCGACAGCCTGCGCGGCCTCCAGGCCCTGCGCGGCTTGGCGGATGAATTCAGTGGCTTCGCGCCAATCCAGGGCGCCACGCCGCTCGGCTTGCAATTCGGCGAGGCTCTCGCCCTCGATCAACTCCATGATCATGTAGTTGATGTTCTGGTCGGTGCCGACGTCGTAAACGGCGAGGATGTGCGGATGGTTCACACGTGCAATGGCGCGCGCTTCTTTTTGAAAGCGGCTGACGAAATTGACGTCGTTGGCGAGATGCGGCGCCAAAACTTTGACGGCCACGATGCGGTCGAGGGACTTCTGGCGCCCCTTATAGATCACACCCATCCCGCCTTGCCCGATGACGGAAAGGATGGCGCAGCCGCCGATGACTTGATTGATGAGTGGGTCGGACATAGGGACTTTCACTGTCTTGGTGGGGCAGACATTCTTGTCTGCCTGGGCTGGCAGACAAGAATGTCTGCCCCACCTGCCGATGTGTTAGACATGGAAGCGAGCGCCAGTCCTACCTTTCTATAGCCAAAATTTAGCTTGCGTCCACCGTTGCCAGGACGTGGCGCAAACACGTGGCCAGTTTGTCGCGGCACTGCCGGTAACGTTCGATAGAGCGCCCACCCGGTTCGGAAATATCATCGTTATCTTTGGAGATCAACTGAACACGATCCGACGAAAAAGGCATAAAGTCGATAATGCTGTCGCGGTGCCGTTGGGTCATGGTGAAAATCCAATCGGCGCCGTCCACCATGTCCGGCGTCAATTGGGTCGTGCGATGGTCCGAGATATCGATCCCGATTTCACGCATCACGCCGGTAGCATACGGATGCGCCTGCTGCCCCGCAACGGCCGCCGTCCCCGCGGAGAGCACGCGAATCGGCGCGGCGTCCAGCCGGAAATATTGCCTGAGTGCCGCGCGGCACAACCCTGCGGCCATGGGGCTGCGGCAGGTGTTGCCGGTGCAGACAAATAGAATCGTCGGCGCGGCAGCCTGGAGCACATCGACTTCGGAGACGGCGCCTTCGCGCTGCACGGCGACATTATCGTCGGTGACTTCGACCACGGTGGAAAGGCGGCCTTGCGGTTTGGGGTTGCCGTCGAGGATCAGCGCGATCTGGCCGTCGAAAGCCATGCGCACGTGCGCAGCGGAAAGTCCGTCGCAGACGGTGTGAATCCCCGCGGGGCCTTTCGACACGCGCAGCGTGGCATTGGGCGCGGAGAGGGGAAAGCCGCATTGCGAAAGTAGCGAGCGCGCGACGGGATGTTCGGGCAGGCGCAACCCGACTTTTCCGCCGCCGGCGCGCGGAACGACGATCGTCAGCGGGCCGGGCCAGTAAATGCGCGCCAATTTTTTTGCGATGCGCGACAATCCGCCGCCAAGTTCCTCAGCTTGGCGCATCGAGCCAACGAGCAGCGGATAATTCTTGCCGTCGAGTTTGCCCTTCACGCGCGCCAAACGCGCCAGCGCTTCCGGGTCGCGCGCATCGGCGCCGAGGCCATAGACGGTTTCCGTGGGAAACGCCACCAATCCGCCTGAGCGCAGAATCTCCGCCGCGTGAGCGATCTTGGTCGAGTCGGCGGTGCCGTCCAGTTTTACTAATTCAGTACGCATGACTTGCTCTCAACTTTTTTGCGACGCCTTCCCCTCACCCCGCGGGCGGGTACGCCCGTCGGCCCTCTCCCGGAGGGAGAAGGGAACGGCGTCGCGCGGAAAACGTCGCCCGTGCCGGTTACGATTTAAGCCGCTTCAGTGCCCTCGCCGCAATATCGTGCCTGTAGTGCCCGCCCGCAAATGAAATCCGCTCGCACGCCGCGTACGCGCGCTTCACGGCCAGCGGCAGCGTCGCCGCCGTCGCGGTCACGCCCAGCACACGCCCGCCGCTGGTTGCGATGCGGCCGTCTTTCATCGCAGCCGTGCCCGCATGGAAAACCTGCACGCCTTCGGCTTCTTGCAATTGGCCTTCCCGATTTAATCCGTCGATCGCGTCGCCGGTCGTGACTTTGCCCGGATAACCTTTCGCCGCCATGACCACGCACACTGCCGCTTCGTCGGCGAGTTGCAGATCGACCTGTTCGAGCTTGCCTTGCAGAACGGCTTCGATCACATCTACCAAATCCGCGCCGAGTCGCGGGAGAATGCATTGGCATTCGGGATCGCCGAAGCGGACGTTGTATTCCAAAACTTTAGGCCCGCCGTCGGTCACCATGATGCCGGCATAGAGCACCCCTTTATACGGGCGCTCCTCGCGGCGCAGCGCGTGCAGCGTGGGAACGAGAATCTCGCGAATGATGCGCCCTTCCAATTCCGCCGTCACCACCGGCGCGGGAGAATACGCGCCCATCCCGCCGGTGTTGGGACCGGTGTCGCCATCACCGACACGCTTGTGGTCTTGCGTGCTGGGAAGGACGGCGAGCGTCGAACCGTCGGTGAGCGCCATGACGGACGTCTCTTCGCCGCGCAGCGTTTCTTCGATGATAATGTTGCGGCCAGCTTCGCCGAATTCGCCGTCGATCATCGCCCGGGTGACGGCGGCGTGGGCTTCTTCGGAATTGGCGCACAGGATTACGCCCTTGCCCGCGGCGAGGCCGTCGGCTTTCACGACCATCGGCGCTTCGTGTTCCTTGACGTACTCGAGTGCGCGTTCGGCGTCTGAAAACGCGACGTAGTCGGCGGTGGGAATGCCGTGTTTGCGCAGTAGATTTTTGGTGAAAATCTTGGAGCCTTCCAATTCGGCACCGCGCGATTCGGGTCCGAAGCAGGGGATGCCCAATTCGAGGGTGACTTTATCGACGAATCCCGCGACCAGCGGCGCTTCCGGCCCGACGACGATCAAATCCGGCTTCTCGCGCCGCGCAAAGCGCAGCAGGCCTTCGATGTCGTCGGCTTTGATGGGTGCGGTTTCGACCAGCGCGCCGGATCTGCAGCGCGTCAGTGCGATGCCGGCGTTGCCGGGCAGGCATAAGAGTTTGGAGACGCGCGGGCTTTGCGCCAGTTTCCAGCAGAGCGCATGTTCGCGCCCGCCGGAGCCGATGACGAGGACTTTCATGGATGATTTGACTTCCTTTTCTTTCGAGACGCGAAGAAGGATATCAAATCCGAACGAAAATGAAATGCCGCGCGCAAAGAAATGCGTGAAACAAAATCGGATTTCGATGCCGATCGCGTTTGCGAGCGTCGCCGCCAACGGCAACGCGCTCTATTTCAGGCGCGCCGATTCCTCCGTGCGCCAAACCGAGGATTCGCCGGTCCGGCGGCTCAATGGAAAAACCAGCTACAGCTACCATCACCTCGGCCTCTACGCCTATCGCCGCCCGTTCCTGCTCAGCTACAAGAATCTTCCCGTGTCGCTCCTCGAAAAGCTGGAGCAGTTCCGCGCGCTTGAAGCCGGCTATGCGATCAAGGTCGGCATCGTTCAATCCAATCCGCCGGGCATCGACACGCCGGAGGATTATGAAGCGTTTTTGGCCAGGATGAAGAGTCCACCTTCGAGCGCTTGAGCATGCGGGCAAGGATACCGGAATGGGGAACGGCTCAAGGGAAGAGAAAGGGGCGAGGATGCGGCGACAAACTACGGCCGCTTCGAAACGCTGATGCGATATTGAACGCTTCCCGGATTGCTCCTGAAGTCTGCTTCTCCATCCATGCCCTTTATCCGCAACACTGCGTTGGGAATGTCCTTCTCAGCACGGTAGGTAAAGGGATGTTCGGCGGTCCCAGTCGGAACAACCGCGAGAACTTCGCCCAATCCGTCACCTTCACCTTTTGCTGCGACAACGAGCGCGCTGAACTCCGGCCTATTCGTGGAGTCAGGACTGTCGGTGGCTTTACGGCCATGCGCTTTCCATTTGCCGTCAACGTATTGAATAGAAATGGATTCACCTTTTTTCAGAACTCCAATTTCATACGCCGCCGTTGCATTCGCAGCGAGCGCGACTATTTTCCCTTCGCTGCTGCTCTTTGCCGGTTGTTGTTGTGGTTGTTGTTGAGTGAGTTTTGTGGGCGATGCCTGAACAAAAAAGAACTTAACTGTCTTGTCATCCCCACTGGATGCCAAAGTGCGTCCGTCTGGCGAAAACGCGAGGGACCTTACCGCCGCACTGTGGGCGGAGAATGAGGCGACCTCTTCGCCATTCGTTGAATTCCAAACTTTGACGCTTCCATCTTGGAAACCGACAGCAATCAAATGCAAAACTTGGTGAAATACAAGAGCGGTATTTTTGCCCGACGGGATTTCAATCAGCGTATTCCCTGTCGCCAAATCGTAAAGTCGCGACGTGTCGTTGCTACATGCGCCCGCGAGAAGCTGTTTGCCATCCTGCGACAATGACAGTGTTTCTCCGTTTAGTTTTGCACGCATCGTGGTGCTGCCTTCATCGTAAACTTCAAGCAGAGTGTTACCCCCCGGCGTGCGTACCGAGGCCACAATTGTCTTTGCGTCGGGAGTTAAGACCATCGTTCGGACATGCGTTCCGCCACCGGCTGCGGGAAATTCGATGGTGTACTTTTCAGTCGTTTTCGGGACATCGTACACTCGCAAGAAGCCGCCCACGGCCAGAGCAAGAACACGTCCATCGGCGGAAAGCCCCAGCGATGCGCCAGTCTTGCTGTCTCTTCCGGCAATTTGAACCACCTCCATGTTAGCGCGCAAATCCCATATCCGCGCGGCGCCCGATTCGCTGCATGATGCAACGAGCGAACCGTCGGCAGAGATTGAAATGCCGGTCACCAGTTTGTCGAGCGCAGTCAACGATTGAACCAACTGACCGTTTTGTGCGTTCCAAATCTTTACGATTGCCTCGTCTGTCGTAAAAACGAAACGCCCATCGCTCGAATAGAGCAGACAACGCGAAGCTTTTTTGTGCGGCGCGAGGCGGCCGTACTCCTTCCATGGCGCAGCGCCAGCGGGCACGAACGCAGACACAATGGGCGGAGGTAATGAATTTGATGCGGGTGAAACAGGCTGCGAAGCTGTAGGTGCCGACAATAACTTGATCCTGTTTTCGATCTTCATCTTGGCCAACCCTACGATTCCGGGAAGCGCAGTCTGATACCAGATGGCAGCGCGAGCTTGCATTGCTGCCTTTAATAACGGGGGCTGCTTTTCAGAGCTGTCGAACCAACTGTCGGCGAGTTGAGCCTGTTTGGCGGCTTCTATCGGCGGATTGAGTTCCTGGGTTGCCAAAGTTCGCAAAGTTTCATCACCACACTTCGAAAGAAGTCCGAATGCTTTCTCCGCGTCGCCTTGGATCAGTGCAAATCTTCCTGCGATCAAATTTGCGGGTGGATCGTAAGGGGTATCTTTCAGCGTCTTCGCGGCGGCTATCGCCGCGGAATTTTCTCGCTTCAACTCTTGGGCGCGAGCGACCTCTGCCTTGATAGTGCTGACAAAGGCCGGATCTTTGAGACTTTTCAACATGTCTTCGGCTTGGAGGGCGAACTTGGCTGAGAGATCGTAGTAACGTGACTCGCTCAATTCCTGGGAAACTTTAAGGTCCAACGTGGCCAATGCGGTGCTTGGGCCGGCGCCTCGCGCACTGTTTCAAGCCGCTCGAAATCCATGTAGAGGGCATCGAAGTTGAGCGTGAAATCGGCTTTCATTGCGGCGTAGGCTCGGACTGCGGCAGCGGGGTCGCCGGCAAGAATAGCGGCGTCGCGCGCCTCGCGCAGAAGGATGTATTCTGATGCGGGATCGGCCTTATTTTCCTGCGCTTGTTGCATCATCTTCGCATGCAGCAGGAGGCGGCTGGCTGGATCCGATTTTGCGAAATCGGCTTTGAATAGCTCTTTGAGAAGTTTTTCAGCTTCCTTCTGCTTGTCGGCGGACGGTATGGGTTGTGTTTTACCATCGGGGACAGGGGCGTTTGTATCTTTCGTGGGCGGAACTAACCGGGCGCCCGCGTTGTTCTGCGCGGCGACTTGTTCTTTCAGGCTTCGGTCTTGAGCGGTGAAACTTTGGTCGGTGCCTTTGAAGCGGTCGGCTACTTCAAAGTAGCGAATCGCGATAAGCAAGTGTTCATCCGGATGCGCCGCGGCAAAACTATCCGCCCGCTCCAACCACTTTTGCACATCTGCAGGCGCGGGCACCGTTTTCTCGACAGAGGTCAGTTTTTCTGCAATTTCAGCTTCACCAGCGTTCCTGAATTCCTCAATGTCCTTCAATGACATTTTCTTTTTGCACCAATACAGAAATGAATTCATTTCAACATTCTGCGTTTCATTTTTTGCTGCCGAATACAACACAGCGGCCTTTGCGAAACAACGCGCCGCAAGCACAATGGAATGTGGATTCGTTTCAGAATCTTTTAGCGCCGCGATGCCGGTCTCGCGCAACTGGTCGGCGTCCTCTCCGCGAATACATTCGCACACGAGGAGCGCAGAAAGGAGAAGTGGCAGGAAAATTCGCATGATAATTCCCCCGTGGATCAACTTAAGAGACAAAATAATAACCAATCCTGAACGAATTAAGAAGCGGAAATTGAAACCCTGAAATGCACGCTGCCGGCGGGAATCTTTTTTCCCAATGCGGACGCGCTGCTCCGGTGCGGGCCGGCTGGAAGCCGGCGCTCCGATCGGGTGGGCAATCGTGGAGAAGCTCGTGCGGGCCGCTGCGACACTTTTCCGGCAAGTGATATACGCAAACGAATCGGGATTGAGTTCGCCGCCTTCCCCAAGGGGCCTTTCCGCCAGTATTATATTGCTCCAAAATTCCGAAATGAAAAATGCTTTTTGGGCATTTTTGTGTGGACCTTCGCGCCGTTCCCCGCAAACTGGACCCGTCGTTTATGGTTCGTGGCGCATCCACCAACTCCGGGATTTCCGCTTAAATGGCCAAGCATATCTTCGTGACAGGGGGCGTCGTTTCTTCGCTGGGGAAGGGGATCACCACCGGCGCCGTCGGCATGATCCTCAAGCGCATGGGCCTCACCGTGCGCCTGCAAAAGCTCGACCCCTACCTCAACGTCGATCCCGGCACCATGAACCCCTATGAGCACGGCGAAGTTTATGTCACCGAAGACGGCGCCGAAACCGATCTCGACCTCGGCCACTACGAACGCTTCACCGGCGATTTCGTCTCGCGCGACAGCAATTACACAATGGGCCAGATTTATTCGTCCGTCATCGCCAAAGAACGCAAGGGCGATTTCCTTGGCAAAACGGTGCAAGTCGTTCCGCACACCACCGACGAGATTAAGAACTGCATCCACAGAATCGCGCAGCCTGGCGTGGATGTCGTCATCACCGAAATCGGCGGCACCGTCGGCGACATCGAAGGCGCCCCGATGCTCGAAGCCGTGCGCCAGTTCCGCCACGAAGCCGGCAGCCGCAACTGCATGTTCATGCACCTGACGCTGGTGCCGTACATCAAAGCTGCCGGCGAAGTCAAAACCAAACCCACGCAGCAATCCGTCGGCGAATTGCGCCGCATCGGCATCCAACCCGACATCCTCGTCGTGCGCACCGAAGTCCACCTCAACGACGAGACCAAAAAGAAAATCTCGCTCTACTGCAACGTGGACAAAGACGCCGTCATCGTCGAAAAAGACGTGGACCACAGCATCTACGAAGTGCCGCTGGCGCTGGTCGAGCAAGGCATCGACACGCTCATCGCCGACCGCCTTGGCCTGCCCGTGGGCCGCGCGCGCATGCGGGACTGGATCGACGTGGTCGATTCCATCCGCCACCCGGAGCACCACGTCAAAATCGCCATCGTCGGCAAGTACATGAAGATTCAGGACGCTTACAAATCCATCTTCGAATCCCTTGCCCACGCCGGCATTTACCATAAGACGAAAGTCGAACTTCTGCGCATCGAAGCCGAATCGCTCGAAAAGCGCGGCACGCTCGGGTCACTCGACGGCGTCCACGGCATTCTCGTCCCCGGCGGCTTCGGCGAACGCGGCACCGAAGGCAAAATGGTCGCCATCCGCCACGCCCGCGAAAGCGGCATCCCGTACTACGGCCTGTGCCTCGGCATGCAATTGGCCGTCGTCGAATTCGCGCGCAACGTCTGCGGCCTCAGCGACGTGACTTCCACCGAATTCAAGCCCGGCTGCCTCAATCCCGTCATCGACCTGATGCCCGACCAAGCCGCCATCGCCGTCAAAGGCGGCACCATGCGCCTCGGCGCGTACCCCTGCGTCTTAAAGGAGGGCACCAAAGCCTTCGCCGCCTACGCCCAGAAGCAGATCAGCGAACGCCACCGCCACCGCTACGAATTTAACAACAAATACCGCGAGCAGTTCCAGCAAAAAGGCATGACCTTCTGCGGCCTCTCCCCTGATGGCCGCCTGGTCGAAATCATCGAACTCGCCAGCCACCCGTGGTTCGTGGCCGTCCAATTCCACCCCGAATTCAAATCCACCCCAACGAACCCCCACCCGCTCTTCCGCGACTTCATCGCCGCCGCGTTGGCGTACGCCGGAGCGAAGAAATAACCGGGCAAAAGCTGCACGTCGTCCAGAGCCGCACGCTTCAGTAAGTGGCTTTGCCGCGCCCGATATGCAATCCTCACTTCACGCCCATTCGCGCATATCCGGGTAACTTTATTCAAGCACCACCATGAGCAACCGGTAGACGGCAGGTTTTCCACCGAAATTCAATACCCGTCTCCGGTGTATATCCTCCCATCCAGGGAGATTTTCCATGTCCCGCCTTGCATCCGCCTTGCTGATCCTCTGTCTCATCATTTCATCCGCGTGCTGCGCGGAGCCTGAGAGAAAATTGCGCATCATTGTTTTCGGCGCGCATCCTGACGATTGCGAGCTCAAAGCCGGCGGCGTCGCCGCGAAGTGGGCGGCAATGGGGCATCAGGTCAAGCTGGTTTCGGTCACCAACGGCGACATCGGGCATTGGCAGATCAAGGGCGAGGAGTTGGCGAAGCGCCGCACAGCGGAGGTGAAAGCGGCGGATAAAGTGCTGGGCGTGGAAACGGAAGTACTGCCGATTCACGACGGCGAACTCGAGCCGACGCTTGAAAACCGCCGCACGATCACGCGGCTGATCCGGCAATGGCAGGCCGATGTGGTCATCGCGCACCGGCCGTGGGATTATCATCCGGATCACCGCTACGTCGGGGTGCTGGTGCAGGACGCGGCGTACATGGTGACCGTGCCGTTCTTCTGCCCCGAAACGCCGCCGCTCAAAAACAATCCCGTTTTCATGTACGCGAGCGATGGATTCAAAAAGCCGTACCCGTTCAAAGCGGACGTGGTCGTGTCGATCGACGACGTGTTCGACAAAAAACTCGACGCGCTGCACGAACTGGCCTCGCAGATTTACGAAGGCGGCGCCAACGGCAGCGCCGAGTTTGTCAGATCCGTCCCGCCCGCCGACGCGGTGGAAGCGCGCAAAGCGTGGCTCAAGAAATCGCATTGGGCGCGCTCGAATATGCTGACTGCCGAGCGCTTCCGCGGCGATCTGGTGAAATGGTACGGCGAAGAAAAAGGCAAAGCCGTGCAATACGCCGAAGCGTTCGAAATCTGCGAATACGGTTCGCAGCCGTTGCCCGACAGGCTGCGGGTGCTGTTTCCGTTTTTTGAAGCGAAAAAATGATTCTCACGCAGAGCCGCAAAGGCGCTTTCGTAGTCCCGCCTTTAGGCGGAATAGCTTGGACTCGAAACGCGGCGTGAATTTCAAACCGGTGCCTCGGTTCGAAGCCCTTTCCGCCTAAAGGCGGGACTACAAGCAAATTCGATTCAGCCAGCGCGCCGAAAGTCCGATAATGTTCCTACGGACACATTTTTTTCGGATGAGGATCACGCTTATGATTCGGCGCGTTGCAGTGTTTTGTGTTGCCGCTCTGGTGGTGTTGCAAATTTCGCGTGGCGTGGCCGGCCACGTCGGCGCGCGGAATGTGGACCCGCTGCAAGTCACCGAAAGTTCCGCGGTTTTTTCGAAGAGCACGGGGCAGTCGGTGCTTTATGCGAATCTAATTGTGCCGCGCAGCGACTCGATTGAGGGCAGCACGCTAATCTACGCGATCGGCGACGCGTCGGTTTTGCTGACATTCAACAATAAGGGTATGGCAAAAACGGCGGGCGTTAGCGCGTCACTCCGGCTTGGCAAGCCGACGTGCCAATGCCCGGACGGCAGCCACCAGGCGAAGCTGGTCGTCAGCGTGAAAGGGTCGAAGGTGAAGAAATCGGTGCTGATGCAAAGCAGCGGAAGCACGCCCACGGTCGCGAACGTGCAATTGGGATTCGAGAGCGAGTCGCTGGAATTCGAAGCGCCGTTGATGGTGAGGAAATAGGGGTCAGGGGTCAGGGGTCAGGAGTCAGGAGACAGGGGTCAGATTTACAACCGCTGACTCCTGATTCCTGATACCTGACTCCTGTCTTTAATGTTTTTCGCCGAAGAATTCCGGCAGTTCATCCTCGCGGATAATCTTCAGGCCGCGCTTTTTGATGTTCTCGATGAACGTGTCCTCGGGCGCTTCGCCAACGACGACGTAATCGACTTTGCCATTGATGTCGGTGGCAACCACACCGCCGTGATCCTGGATGTAATGCGCCAGCAGTTCGGGCGTGCGGTTGCGGGTTTTTCCGGCGATGAAGAAGACGCTGCGGCCGGGCTGGATCAGCTTGCCGCGCAGCAGTTCCTGTTTGCGCACGCGGCGGTCGAAGTACGCTTCCATCTCGTCTTCCGGCATCGTGTCCGCGCCATACTTTTTGGCGTCTTCCAGCGCCGCCAGTGTGGATAGTTCGGCCTTGTCTTCGTCCTTCAGACCCTCCTTGCCCTTCTTTCCGCCGACACGGTCAGCCACCAAATCCAGGCGGTTGAAGCCGATGCCGGTCACGACGACGTTGACGTTGGGCGTCATCGTATCGGAAAGTTTGCAGCCGTTGCGTTCGATCAGGCGGCGCAGGTATTCCTTGCGGTAGGTGCGAACGGTGTCGGCGATGTAGAAGGTGAGCGGGCCGATATTGACGTCGCGCAGCGTCTCCAATTCGGCGCGGTTTTGCGCGCGGAATTCCTTGTCCGAGACAATCGGAATGAAATCGGGGCTGTAGATCCAATCCCCTTCCGTCACGGGCGTAATCTGCAAGCTCAAGTCCGACGGCGGAACCGAACTGGTCGCCGCGTTTTCGCGCGCATTTTCGGCGGCTTCAAGGCCCTGCTCGCGCGCGATCTTCTCCAGGCGCATGCCTTCGATGCGGTCCTTCACCGACTTGCGTTTTTCAAGCTTGATCGCGTCAGTGTCGTCCGGCCCGCCCGCGGCGAGGATGCTGTACTGATACTCCGGATTCGTCGGAATCCAATGCGTCACCGGATCCCAGCGATTTTCGCGCGAGCCTTCGATCAACATGCATTTGGACGAAAGCGGGCCGGCGTCGGTTACTTCCAACATGCCTTTCTTCACCAATTGGCGGTTGGACGCGGAATAGATTTCAAAGAGCATGCCTTTGCGTACGCCCTGCGCCGCGCCCACATTGATCACCGCCGTTTTGGCGATGGTGTCGGAGGAAATGATCTCACCCTGTTTGACCGGCGTCTTGACTTTGCTGTATTCGCGCGTGAGTTCGGTGATTTTGTTCTGCGTCTCTTCGTGCTCATAACGCACGGCTTCGAGTTCCTGCGCGTTCTTGGCTTTCGCCTGCGCGATCTTTTTCATTTCCGTTTCGTGGTTCTGCACTTCCTGGTCGTAGTCGGCTTGCGCGGCGGCGATTTTTTCTTCCTTTTCTTTCTTCTGGTTGCGCAAATTCTCCAGTTGCTTGTTCAAGTCGTCGCTCTGCTTGACCCAATTGCCGTAAAGTTCTTCCCAGGCTTTCTTCGCGTCTTCCTTCCACTTCTTGGTCACTTCCGGTTCGAGCTTCTCATATTGTTCGACGCGCTGCTTCATGCCCGGATCGGAGATGTCGGGATTGTCGAGCTTCTTTGCGGCCAGCGCTTCAGCCTGCGTCACCAGCACTTTCAAGCCTTCCTGTTCGTCGTTGACCTGGTATTCCAAACCTGTCTTTTTGTTGCTCTCGGTGCCTTTGAGCACGCGGTCCAAGTCGATGGCGCGATCCTTGAGCACGGTGAGCAGGTTGCTCTTCTCGTTCAATTCCATGCTAGATTTGAACCAGAAGCCCAGCGCGACGAGCATGAGCACGAAGAAGAAGATCATCAGCGAGTAAAGCAAGGTTTGGCGGCTAGACATCGTTAATCCTTTGTTTTAAATTCATCGTTCATCGTTCATCGTTATCAGTTGTTATCGAGGAAGCGGAACAATTCCCATTCGAAAATCACCGGAATGCCCAAATCGACGGCTTTTTTGTATTCGGGATCTTCTTCAGGATGCTTCTGCGCGATGACGTAGTTGACGTTGGTATCGACCGCATCGACAATTTTCGCGCCGTAGCGCTCGGCCACGTCCTTGATCTGCCCGGCCGAGTAGCGGATGGCGCTCTTCTGGCGCTCGCCGACCATTTCCTTCGAACCGGCGATGTAGAAGACCAACCGGCGGCCGGCTTCGAAGAACGGATTCTGCACGTAATCGCCTTCCATGATCGGGTTGTTGATTTTCTGCCCGGACATCACCACGCGCCCGCCGGTCATCGGCTCAGCCGAACCGGTTTTCTTGCCGCCGGGCGAGTACGGGTTGTAAACAAACTCCGGCTGCTCGGCGACGTAATTGGTGAGTTCGTCGCTGGGCAGAACCATGGGCCGCTGGATCACCGTGCATTCCGACGATGTCGGCCCGGCTTTGACCACTTCAATATAGGCTTTGGTCACATGCTTCTTGCCGGGCTCGATCGAAAAGACTTCGAAGCGAAATCCGTTCTTCACGCCCACTCCGGAGCCGATGTCGATCACCACTATGTTGTTCACCACGTTGGAGAGCACCACGTGGCCGTCGATGCGATTGGTGATGTCGCCGCGCACTTCTTCGCGGGTGGTCAAATCCGACAGGATGGCTTTGGCATCGCCCAACTGAGATTTGACGTAGTTCATGTCCTGAACATGGCGCTTGGCCGCAACATCGAAGTCCGCTTTCTTGGCCAGCGTATCGGCTTGAACCTTGGCTTTCTTGGCGGTGAGTTCCTCGACTTTCTGTTCCATCTCGGTGCGTTCGCGCGTAATCTCGGCTTGGATGGCGTCGCTGACTTTTTTCTTTCCCGCGCTGACAGTTGTGCCCATGTTCTTGGCCTGATCTTCGAAAGCCTGGCCTTCGGCTTTGAGCCTGTTGCGCGCTTCCGCCGCTTGAACGTACGCCGCGCCTTCGCCGGAGTAATACGTGGCATCCTGTTGGGCCTTGGCGAGCTTCTCGCTCAACGCATCCTTTTCGACTTGAAGATCGTTGATTGAACGCACGGTTTCATCGATGTGGTTCTGCCGCTCGTCGATTTGCGCTTGAAGCGGCTTGCCATCGCCGGGGTCGATGGTCTTAAAATTCAAGTAGGCCATCACGCCAAACACGATCGAGAGGATCGCGAGCACGATGATGGCCAGGATGACACTTAAATCGCTTTTCATGCAGTCTGCCTTTCCAAACGGACACGAAGGCGCTCAAAGGCGCATCCAGCCGCAACGCAACAATCTCGTAATTTCGAGACTTTAGGCGTTTTTCGCGCGGCTGTCAAGAAAGTTTGGAAGACAGGAGATGGGAGATTAGGAGGGCAGCGCCGTGCAAGCACTTCCCGTTAGCTTACCGCAAAGAATTCTCCTAACTCCTATCTCCTATTTTCTCAAATACGGCACCATCGCCTCCGCAGACTTGTTCTTCAGTCCGCGTTCGGGCCAGAGCAGCCAGAGGCGGCGTTTGGCCTCAGGCTTGGTGATGCGGATGTAGCGCGGGCTGGGGGTGAGCGTGTTGACGATGGTCGATTGCGGGATGAGCGCGACGCCCATGCCCACGGCCGTGTAAGCTTGCAGCGAATCGAAATGATCGGCTTCGAAGGCGGCCTGCATTTCGAATCCCGCTCGGCGGCAGAGGCTGATGGCCAGGTCGCGGAATTCGGTGTTCTCTTTGGTCACGACGAACTTTTCGTGCGCGGCGTCGGCCAGCGGGATTTCGCTGCGCGATGCCAGCGGGTGATTCTCCGGCACCGCCAGCAGCAGTTGTTCCTCCAGAATCAACACGCGCATCATGCCGGGAATCGGATGCATGGCCTGCGTCACGCCCAGATCGAAATTCCCGGCCAGGACCAGATGAGGAATGTCTGTGCTGATGCGTTCTTCGAGCACGATGTCGATGCGCGGATGATCGCGTTTGAAGGCGGCGATTCGAGGTGGTAGAATAAACACCGTTGCCGACGGCGGACTAACGATGCGTACCGCGCCGCGCGATGAACCGCGCAAATCCGCTGCAACATCGTCCGCCTCCTGAAGCGCGTTCAGAATCTTCTGGACGTAGGGCAGCAGGATGCCGCCTTCCGTGGTCAATTCGGCGCCGCGCGGACGGCGCGCGAGCAGTTTGAGGCCCAATTGTGTCTCAAGGCGCTTGATTTGCTGGCTCAACGCAGGTTGAGCGACGTGGCAATTGTGGGCGGCGCGCGTGAAATTCTTCACTTTCGCCACTTCGGCGAAGTAACGCAAGGGGTTCAGGTCCATGAGTTTAAATTATCCATAAGCTTTGATTATCGTTTCGAGTAAAACCATATACTTTTATTTATGGCAATGCAAGTTAAGATTCGGTCGTGGAACGGAGCTCCGCTCCGTTTTCGAAATGTAGAACGGAGCTCTGCTCCGTTCTGGATACGCCCCGAATTTTGAACGGAGCGGAGCTCCGTTCTACTTGCGTTCCCGAATGCTGAACGGAGCGGAGCTCCGTTCTACTTAATTGCGTTAAGGAGTTCCGCCGTGCCTGTTGCCACTGAAGCACCGCCAGCCAGTTCAGCCAAGCCGCGCAAGCCGGCCGAGGCCGAGAAGCTCATCGCCGAGCAGCAGCAGGAGGCGACCGACCTCTGGCTTCACCTTTATAAGGAGATGCTGCGCATTCGCCGCTTCGAAGAGCAGGCATTCCAGCAGTACCAGAAGGGCACCATCGGAGGGTTCTGCCACCTTTATATTGGGCAGGAGGCCGTCTGCGTCGGCGCGATCAGTTGTCTTGAAAAAGGCGACAAAGTGCTCACCGGCTACCGTGACCACGGCCACGCGCTGGCGATGGGCATGCGCGCCGATTCGTTGATGGCGGAGCTTTTTGGAAAGGCGACCGGCTGCGCCAAAGGCAAAGGCGGCTCGATGCATTTCTTCCACAATGAATTGGGCATGATGGGGGGCAACGGCATCGTCGGCAGCCACATTCCCGTCGCGACGGGCGTGGCCTTCGCGCAGAAATACAAGAACGAGAAGAACGTAACGCTCGCCTTTTACGGCGACGGCGCGGCGCAGCAAGGCGCGGTGCATGAAGCGATGAATCTCGCCGGATTGTGGCGGCTGCCGATTATTTTCGTGCTGGAGAACAACAACTACGGCATGGGCACCGCGGTCGATCGCTCAAGCTCGACAAAGGATCTCTACAAGCGCGCGGTGGGCTACAACTTCCCAGGCGTGACGTGCGACGGGATGGATGTGCTGGTCGTTCGCAAATGTTTCTCCGAAGCGATCGCGCGCGCGCGACACGACAACACGCCGACGTTGATCGAAGCCAAGACATATCGCTACCGCGGCCATTCCATGTCCGATCCCGCCGCCTACCGCACGCCCGAAGAAGTCGATCTGAAAAAAAAGGAAGACCCCATTTTGATGCTGAAAGCCGAACTGCTGCTGCGCCGCGTACCCGATGCGCAGCTCGCCGCAATCGACGACGCGGCGAAACACGAAGCGATGGAGAGCGTGGCGCACGCGCAGGCCGCGCCGGAACCGGAACTGGTGGAACTGGCGCGCGACGTGGTCGCGAACCCGTGGGCGGCGAATTTGCTGCCGAAAGTGGAGATTTAGGAGCGGCGGCACTCTTGCCACCTTAAACGCTCGGCGGCAAGAGTCCCGCCGCTTCTACTTCAACCGCTCGAACAAAGGTAAGCGTCAGGAATAAGGAACGAAAAATGGCACTGGTCGAATACCGCGAAGCGTTGGGGCAGGCAATCGCCGAAGAGATGGAGCGCGACGAGCGCGTCTTTCTGATGGGCGAGGAAGTCGCTGAATACAACGGCGCGTACAAGGTGTCGAAGGGGCTGCTGGCGCGCTTTGGCGCGCGGCGCGTGATCGACACGCCGATTTCGGAACTGGGTTTCACCGGAGTCGGCGTCGGCGCGGCGATGAATGGACTCAAACCGATCATCGAAATGATGACCTGGAATTTTTCGCTGGTCGGCGCAATCGATCAGATCATTTCGAACGCCGCGAAGACGCTATATATGTCCGGCGGGCAGTTCAAATGCCCGATGGTGATTCGCGGGGCGGGCGGCGCAGGCGGGAAGTTGGCGTCGCAGCATTCGCAATCGTTCGAATCGCTTTACGCGCACATTCCTGGACTGAAGGTCGCGATGCCGGCGACGAGCGCCGACGCGAAGGGCTTGTTGAAGACGGCGATTCGCGACGAGGACCCCATCATTTTCATCGAAAGCGAAGCGCTGTACGGCAAGAAATTCGAAATGCCAGAGGGCGAAATCCTGATTCCGTTCGGCGTGGCCGACGTGGTGAAGGAAGGCTCGGACGTGACCATCGTCGCGCACTCGCGCATCCGGCATGTGGCGGCCAGCGCGATTCAAAAGATCGAAGCGGAATTGCAGATCAGTTGCGAACTGATCGACCCGCGCACGCTGCGTCCGTTCGACATCGACACCCTTGCCAAAAGCGTGGCGAAGACGCACCGCGTCGTGATCGTCGAAGAAGGCTGGCACTGGTGCGGCGTGGGCGCGCAGATTGCGGACAGCATTTATACGCACTGCTTCGACGACTTGGACGCGCCGATTGTGCGCGTGGCGTCTCTCGACGTGCCGATGCCGTACAATTCGAAGCTGGAAGCGGCGGTGCTGCCGAACGTGGAACGGATTATCGCGGCGGTGAAGAAGGTGACGTACAGGTGATCGTTAAACGTAACACGTTAAATGTTACACGTTTTTGAGGCGAGTGTAGTGCCTCGCACCACGCAACGTTTAACATGTAACGTTCAACGTGTAACGATTGAGGAATCGACATGGCAATCGAAGTCCGCATGGCCAAACTATCCCCCACCATGGAGACCGGCACGATCAACCGCTGGCTCAAGAAGGAGGGGGATACCGTCCACTCCGGCGACACGCTGGCGGAGGTGGAGACGGACAAGGCGTCGATGCCGTTGGAGACGTTCGACGACGGCGTGCTGCTGAAGATTGTCGCGCAGGAAGGCGCGACGGCGAAGATCGATGAATTGCTGGCGGTGATCGGCAAGCCGGGCGAGGATATTTCGGCGGCGCTGGCGAAAAACGGCGAGGCTGCGCCGACACCGGCGAAAAAAGCCACCACGGCGATGCCCGCGCCGGCTCCGACCGGCGCCGCGCCGAAACCGCCTGCGCCGGCCAGTGGAGCGAAAGCGGAAGCGCCAGCGGAGAAGCCTGCGGCGGGCGCTGCGGTTGAAACTCACGCGGAACAAGCGCTCTCAGCGGCGCAAGACGGTCGCGTCAAAGCCAGCCCGCTGGCGAAGAAACTGGCGCGCGAGCGCGGCATTGATTTGGCAAACCTCTCGGCGAGCGGGCCGGGCGGGCGGATTGTCGTGCGCGATCTTCCGGAAGGCACGGGCGCCGCGGCGCCGGCGGCGGGGATGGCCGCGCCGGTGCCTGTGTCGGCGGGACCGGGCGAAGACATTCCGCTCAGCAATCTGCGCCAGACGATTGCCAAGCGCTTGTTGCAAAGCAAGCAGACGATCCCGCATTTTTACTTGTTCGCCGAAGTCTCGATGGAGCGCGCAATCGCGTTTCGCGATGAACTCAACGCCGCCGCCGAAAACGAGCCGCGATCGCAAAGTAACGAGCCGCGACCGCAAGGGAGCGGGCAAGAAGGCGGCGTCAAGATCAGCTTCAACGACATCGTGATCAAAATCGCGGCGGCGGCGCTGGCCAAGCATCCGGAAGTGAACGCGGCGTTCAACACCACGTCGATCAAGCGCAACTCGGAGATCAACATCGCCGTGGCGGTCGCGACGGATGCGGGGCTGTACACGCCCGTTCTGCGCAACGCCGACCGGCTGTCGCTCAAGCAGATCAATCAGGGCGTCAAACAGCTTGCGGTCAAAGCGCGCGAGAAGAAATTGAGCGCGGCGGAACTTGGCTGCTCCGGATTCACGATTTCGAATCTGGGCATGTTCGGCGTGGATCACTTCTTCGCAATCATCAATCCGCCCGAAGCGGCGATTCTGGCCATTGGCGCGATCCAAAACAAGCCGGTGGTCAATGCGGCGGGCCTAGTCGTCGCGGGCAAGACGATGGGCATTACGCTCAGTTGCGATCACCGTGCGATTGACGGCGCGGTCGGCGCGAAGTTCATGGCGACGATAAAGGAATTGCTGGAGCATCCGGCGAAGCTGCTGCTATAGACTATTTATTGCTCTCCGGTTCTCATCAAAATCTCAACGTAGAGAGCCACCCCACCAATTCCGTTCTGCACTTGTGCCTAAAATCGCTCGAATTTGCGGCGGTTTTGAGCTGGCACGAATAAATATGCGTTAAGATTACCGGACGAACAGACACGGGGAGGGCAACCGCATGAGCACGCGACTATTTATTGCTCTTTCGATATCGCTTGCATATCTTGCGCCGAATTGTTTCGGCGAAGAGACGTTCAAGTCTCGAAGCTTGTCGAGCACAACCACGGCCGCGTCAAATGTCAAGACGACGTTCAGCGCCACGGCAAAGCCCATCACGCTCACGGCGTCCGTCTCGGCGTCGGCCGCGACGGTCAATGAGGGAACCGTCACTTTTTTGATCACGCGGGACGGCAATAACGTGGGGACGGCCGTTACCGCCACGGTCGCCAATGGCGTCGCCAGCGTGAGCTACGTGCTGCCCGGCGGCAGCGCGATTGACGACGGCTACTCAATTCAGGCGACTTACAGCGGCACGTCCAATTTCGCGTCCAGTTCGAACAACGCCGACCTGACCGTGACGGCGATTGCGCCGGCGATCACGAGCGCGTTGAGCGCCAGCGGCGTGGCGGGCGTGCCTTTCAGTTACACGATTCAGGCGACGGGATCGACGCCGATCACGTATAAGGCCGAACCGATGCCGGCGGGATTGTCGCTGACGGGCGCCGTGATCTCCGGCACGCCGACGACGGTAGGAGCGACGAACGTCAAAATCACGGCGATCAATTCAGGCGGATACCAGAGCCGCACGCTTACGATCACAATCAATCCCGGCGGCGCGCCATCGATAACCAGCCCGCTGGCGGCGACGGGGACGCTGGGCACGCCCTTCACCTACATCATTACCGCGACGGGCGGCGCACCGATCACGTTTGGCGCGACGGGGCTTCCATCCGGGCTGGCGTTCGACGTGCCGTCCGCGACCATTTCCGGCACACCCGCTGCAATCGGGATATTCCCAATTACCCTGACGGCCGTCAACATAAGCGGCAGCGACACACAAATCCTGAGCCTGACGCTCAATCCATCCGGCGCGCCGACGATCACCAGCCCCCTTTCGGAATACACGCAGGTCGGGTTGCCGTTCAGCTATACGATCACGGCGTCGGGCGCTGGGCCGATTACGTTCGATGCGTCAAACCTGCCGGCGTGGCTAACCTTCTCGAATGGCGTGTTGAGCGGCACGCCCGCGTCCGGCGATATCGGGATTTCGCAGCCGAGCCTCACGGCATCGAACGCCAACGGGTCGGACGTGGAGCAGCTTACGATCACCGTTGCGCCGACGATCACGGACCCGCCGGTGGTCACCGACATCACGCCGTCGCGCAATCCCGTGCGCACGAACACGGACGTGTCGTTTACCGTCGAGGCGGTCGCGCCGTCGGGCCAGCCGCTGACGTTTTCGTGGTTCTTTTTCTTCAATGGAGCGCAGGACGGGCCGCCATTGGCTGGGGACACGGTGTCGCGGACCTTTACACAGGCCGGCTCGTACACGGTGGTGGCGATTGCGTTTGATGGCTTCAGCAAAAGCGCGAGTTTCATGAAGATCGCTGTGACGCTCGACCCCAATTCGGGCGCGACAGCGCCGAACCTGGTCACCGGACAGACGGCGATGAATCCGGTGGCAAACTTCGGGATTTCGGTGCCGGAGAGCCTGGGCGGCGTGGTGAACTTGGATTTGCGGAACGGGAACCCCAATCCGCTGGCGACGTTCAGCACGCGGCTGCCGGGCGTGGCGGCGACGTTTGACGGCGCGGCGCTGGCGGACAAGTTCAGCACGGCGCAGATTTTTGTGGTGGAATCAGTCATGTCGGTGCCCGGTGAAATCGACCAGAAAGCGCGGATCATGGTTCCAGTCAGCGCGGCAGAGGCCGGCGCGGCCGCGCCAGTGGACGACCGGACCACGACGGGGTTGACCGATCTGGCGATGAACGGCAAATTCGGATTTGGCGCGACGCTCGATACGTTCACGCTCAATGGCACTTTTGACATTCCATCCGGCATAAAGCTCAGCGATGGATTAAGCTTTTGGATTGGGATGAGCAACGTGACGACGTCGGCGTTCATGACCTCGAAGGGCGAGGTGCGCGGGTTGAAAGCGCCGTTCAAGAAGATTCAATTCAGGCTGCCGAAAGTGGACAAGACGACGGGGATGACTATGAAGAGCGGGACGGCGAAAGTGTACCTGTCGATGAGAGGCGCGGACTTGAGCGCGATGGGATTCGACACCGACGGGATCACGCGCCTGCCAACGAAGACGACCGCGCCGCGGAACATGCAGTTCGCAATGGTGCTGGGCGGGATTCCGTATTACATGCAGGCGCAAGTAAAGTTCAGTTACGATCCGAACACGGATTTTGGGACGGTGTCGGGGAGGTAATTCTTTCACTCAAAGGCGCAAAGACGGCGCAAACGACGCAAAGAGCGGGGAAGGGAAATACCGAGAATTCTTTGCGGTCTTTGCGACTTTGCGTGAAACAAAAAACGGAGGCCTTGCGGCCCCCGTTTTAAATCGACGGACGAAGAGAAGGTCAATTACGCAGCCTTCTTGTGCATCTCGGTCACTTCGATGGTTTTCTTGTCTTCATCGACTTTGCCCTTGATGACCCAATCGCCACCCTTCTTGAAGTCGGGGGTGACCTTGTCGCCCTTCAGGACGTAGACCTTGTCGCCGACCTTGGCCGCGGCGCCACAGCTCGTCGCACCCGTGTCCTTGCTGTAGGTGCAGTGCTGGCAACCGACGGTGCCGGTCACTTCGGTGTCATCGGCACGAGCCGAGCTCAGAACGAACGCCAACGCGAACGGAACAACGAAGAATAAAGCGCGCTTCATGGAAGCGATCCTCCCACATCTTTTGCCACTTGTGAATCTTTCTGGGGATTCACTTATGCGGCGTTGATTCCTTCGAGTTTAACGGGTCTCGAAGGACACCCGGTGATGCAAAACTGATGATTCGTTCTTACTAACAGATGCATCTATGTACTCCAAATATTCCATTTTTCAACCAACATTCTGGGACGTTGCACCGCCAGCACGGCGCAAGCCTATGGTTATAAATAAGTTATAAAAAATGAAGCGAAGGCCATTTTTCCACTTTTCGGAGCGGAAAAGCAGGCTTGGGAATGACGGCGCCCATCTACCACGCCGGCGAAACCCCTTTTCCTCGCGCGCCCGCTCCCTCCACAATCCCCTTTACCATCGTCACCAATTCCTCCTCCGTAAACGGCTTCGCGATAAACCCGCGCGCGCCGTACTCCTTCGCCCGGTCGCGCTCCGATTCGCGTACCGTCACGAAAATAAACGGAATCGCGCACGTCCGCGCGTCCTGCTGCAAGCCCTTCGCGATCGCAAAGCCGTCGCTATCCGGCAGAATGCAGTCCAGACAGATCAAATCCGGCTTCAACCTCGCGGCCAGTTCCACGAATCCTTTCCCATTGCCCGTCGAATGGACCTGGTACCCTGTATGCTCGAAACAGAATTGCATCATCGAGGCCACGGCCGCGTCGTCTTCAAGCACCAAAATGCGCCGAACCGCAGCCCCACGCGGTTCCGGCGAAAGGGAGGGTGGCGGCTGCGCGCTCACGCCTTTCTCCTGTTTGCGCAGGGTGAACGTCACCGACGTCCCTTTTCCCAGCGCACTTTCGACTTGGATCGTCCCGCCGTGCTGTTCAACAATCGCTTTGACGATCGACATCCCCAGGCCGGTTCCTTCCGCGGCGGTGTTCGAGGCGTCAGCGCGATAAAATTTTGTGAAAATCCGCGCCATCTGATCGGCGCTCATCCCAATTCCCTCGTCGCTCACCGCGATTTTCAGCAGCCCGGCCTCGCTGGATACGACGACGCGCACCTCGCCGCCGTTGGGCGAATACTTGGCCGCGTTGCTGAGCAGATTCTGCAAGACCTGCTGAATCTTCTGCGGATCGCAGAACGCCACCGGCTCCGGATCGTCGGATTTCACCGAATAGCGATGCGCCCCGCCGCGCCCGCTGAAACTCTCCACCACGCCGTTGGCCATCGCCAGCAGATTCGTGGGCGAGCGTTTGAGCACCATGCCGCGCCCGCTTTCGATGCGAGCCAGATCCAGCAAATCGTTGACGATGTTCGCCAGGTTCGCCGCCTGAGCGTTCACCGTCGCCAAGACGGCCTTGCGTTTCTCCTCCGACATCTCGCGCGTCAGCAGCAGTTCGCTGAAACCCCGGATCGACGTGAGCGGCGTGCGCAGTTCGTGCGCCGCCGTCGAGAGGAACTCCGTCTTCATCCGGTCCACTTCGCGCTCGCGCGTGACATCGTCCAGAGCCGTGATCACACCAGTCGGCTCGCCGTTGCGGTCGCGCACGATCGACACGCCCGCCCTCGCCACGCGCGCCGCACGCCCGTCGCCGCCGCTGAGCATCACGTCGAATTTGTGGTGCGGGCTTGCCGCCGGCGTTTCGATTCTCGCCTCGTCCTCGCGAGCGCTCAACGCCGCAGCAATGTGCGCGGGCAACACGGAATCCGGCAGCGTTTCTTCAATCGCTTTGCCCTCCGCTTTCGTAAAGCTCACACCCAACAAATTCTCAGCGGTTTTGTTCATCAAAATGACGCGGTGCGAGAGGTCCGTGACCAGCAGCCCGCTGGAAACGGCATGCAACATCGCCGCCAGGCTCGCCCGTCCCTGCTCGACATCGTTGAGCGCTTCTTTGAGAGCCGCGTTGACGCGCCGCCGCTCCGTCGTGTCGCGCGCCGCCGCGTAGATCACGCCCTCTTTGGGCGCCGGCGTCGCCGACCAATCCAGCCATTTGTACGAACCGTCGGCGCAGCGGTACCGATTCTCGAAACTCACCGTCGTCATGCCTTTTGATAGGCGCGAGACTTCGCGGCGCGTCGGCTCAAGATCGTCGGGGTGAATGAAACTCTCAAACGGCTCGCTCAGCATTTCTTCAGGTGAATGCCCCAGCGCCGCCACAAACGCCGGATTCACGCGCTTGAACTTCCCGTCGAATCCCGCAACGCAAAGCATGTCGCGCGAGAGATCGAAAAACCGGTCGCGCTCCGTTTCCGCGCGCAGGCGCTGCTGAACATCTCTGAGCATGAACACAAACGCCAGCGCCCAGATGCCCACCGCGACAAGCGTTCCGGCGACGATCACGATGTTGGTCTGGCGAATGCTCGCGTTGAGGTCCTCGTTGCGTTTGGCCAGCAGCGCGTCCTCGTCCTGCGTGATCGCCTCCGCAACCATGCGAATCTGGTTCATCAATTCGCGGCCCGCGCCCGTGGCAAGCTTGTCGAGAGCGGCCTTGGCATCGCCCACTTTACGCAAACGAATCAGTTCCAAATTGTATTCAACTTTGTTGTGGATATGGACCGACAGGGTTTTGATGCGCTCCTGTTGTTTCGGATTGTCCCCAGTTAATTCGCGCAGTTCCGCGATATCTTTATCCAAGTCCGCTTTGTTCGATTTGAACGGCTGCAAATAATTCTCGACGCCCGTCGCGACGTAGCCGCGCGTTCCCGACTCAATGCGCTGAATTTCGGTCAGCGTGTCGGCCAGCACCTTATCTACTTTCAGCGTGTGCGCGACCCAATCCGAACTTTCGACAAGCTGCCGCGTGCTGCGCAGCGCCAGCGCGCCCACGAGAATCAGAAGCACCAGCGAAGGGGCAAAACGCACCGCGCTTCGTCCCAGAATAGCGGATTTCATCAAACGGGTCCAAGAGGTGGCAATAGGCCGCGAATAAATTTCGCGACGAGTTTAACGGGAAATGCGGATTTGTCCATTTTGTCTGGGCGATCTTGCGCGCGCGACGCGTGCTGTCCCATAGGACCTATAGCGCCTATAGGCCGTATGCGCGGGACTGGCCCAAATTGCCCTTCGCCAAAATTTCGGAAGGACTCACCCCCGCTCCCCCGTCTCTCCTCATGGACCCGCTTCGCCGCGCCCGACGAGTCTTGCCCCTCGTCGCGCCGGCGAGTATAGTGAAGCGCTGGGCGCGGCATGGGCTGCGCGACTATAAATGGAGGAGTGACATTGAGCGCTTTGCACGAACGTACTTTGGTCATCGTCAAACCCGACGGCGTCGCGCGCGGTTTGACCGGCGAAATTCTGGCTCGTTTTGAAAAGAAAGGCTTGAGCATCGCGGGATTGAAAATCATCAACGTGGACCGCGCCACCGCTGAAAAACACTACGCCGAACACGCACAGAAACCATTCTTCGGCAGCCTGCTGGGGTTCATCGCCAGCGGCCCGGTCGTGGTGATGTGCCTCGAAGGCAACGGCGCCATCGGCGTCGTGCGCGGATTGATCGGCCCGACCTCGGGATTGAAAGCGCCGGGCGGAACGATCCGCGGCGATTTTGCGCTTTCGGGGCAGAACAATTTGATCCACGCCTCCGATTCGCCCGAATCCGCGGTGCGCGAATTGGCCTTGTGGTTCAAGGAAGGCGAATTGCTCCCGCTCGGCAAAGGCAGCGGCAGCGCGGCACACGGGTGGATTTACAGTGCCGATGAACGAAAATGAACTGCAAACGAGGAATGAGGAACGAGGAACGAGGAATCGCGCGCGTTTGTTCATTCCTCATTCATCGTTCATCGTTTTTCTTAGGAGTGCACCATGAACGCAACGAAAAGTCTTTGTCTCCTCGCCGCGGTTATTTGCGGCGCATGTCTCGCCGACACCGTTTT
>Ga0070731_10000331_pt1 | contig 71789 bp, 66 predicted proteins | sample Coa_R1_2_FD_66448 | JGI IMG/M metagenome (GOLD analysis project Ga0070731, IMG submission 66448) | Surface soil microbial communities from Centralia Pennsylvania, which are recovering from an underground coalmine fire - Coalmine... | ecosystem: Environmental > Terrestrial > Soil > Unclassified ... | reverse complement strand
CCGCTTCGCCTGCCCGGCTCGTAACGCGAACTCAGACGTTTTGCGACGACGCCTTCACCGCCGATCTTGCGGACGCCTGAGAGGAAGGTTTCAATCGGCCCGATGAAGTGCTCGCAGCTTTGGACGAGGTCCGAGGACATGAAAGCAGACAATGGGTAACTCGACAATGCCAACCTGAACGCTGCGCTGTGTTGGTACTTGATCACCATCAGTGGACACATTGTTCATCCGCATCGCCACGATGAGCATCGAGATTCCACCAATTGAGAGGCTGATCCTTCGATTCTAAGCCACGCGGGGTCGGCCCACAATCCAACCGGAACCGCTCAAGATACGCTCAACCACCTGCCTGAATGCCCTGTGAAATTAGACGGCTCAGGCGGAAACGTCGATCTTTGACCTAACCGCGCGCCCAAGAATCCTGTCAAATGTGTCAGAGGTGACGGTACACCGCAGAACGAGGCAAGCCGCTGCCAGAAATGGTAGGTCTGTCGTGAAATTCAAATTGTTTGTGTTGTTGGCTGGCTCCATGTTCCTGCTTGCCGTCGCAACGGTTGTTTCCCAAGCTCAGACCGCCAACTTTGCAGCGCCTGTTTCACCCTCTCGGGCTGACCATGGATCACCCGAGGTGTTGAACGCCGAAAACCCTCAGCCGGGCGAGTCAAAGCGGCAGGAGGCTGGGAAGGCGGGCGCGGGCCAGGCTGACCAGGCTGTCTGCCCAAAGCTTGCCGATACCGAGGTGCCGGTGAACGAAGTTGTGGACGCCCGCGTGAGCGGCTGGCTCGATTCCGGACATCTGAAGCCGGGCAAGGACATCTGGTTGAACGTGGCCTATCCAATCGCATACCCGGAGTGCGCGCTGAATGGCGGGGCTGTGGTCTACGGCAAAGTCATTTCAGCCACCTCGAAGAAAGACCCGAATTCATCCGAATTGACGATTCAATTCAATCAAGCAGACTGCGGGGGGAAGAAGAAGGACTTGAAATTCTGGTTGATCGCTCTGGTTGCGCCACCGGATGAATCGAATAGCTCGCATGACACAATGCCCACCGAGGTTGCAGGACAGGGAAGACGTATCGCCGACACGTCGGCAGCGACAGGGGGGTATGACGCGAGGCTCAATCTCGGCGGAACTCCAAACACCGTGAAGCCCGGCACTGTGGTGGGATATTCAAAAGTGAAGTTGGAGCCCTCCGGTGGCGAAGGATGCAACGCCAGGCTGAGCAGTACCGATCGCAACATCCACCTGGGAACCGGGACCGAAATGATCCTGACGCTGGGCCGCGTGCGCTAGCGGCTTTGGGGCGCACTGCCTGCTGACCTGAAGATGGCAAAGGTCCATCGGAAGTCAAACAGTCCCAGGGCCGTTTCTGTTCACCGTTCATCCCGCCCCGATTCGGGAGCAGGTAGATAGGCTTCCTGCTCCCGTTCCACGAGTACAGCCCAAATAACCGCCTACCCGGACGTCATATTTGCGTTACTGCCGGGTAGGCCACGATACTCCCGAGGTTCGCAATTTAGGTGATCCGGGTATTCTGTGCATGTGACAAGTTCAGCTCCTTCAAGTGACAAAGACCTGTTCAACGGTGTCCCAGGACCGGCTCCTTGGTATGTCAGGCCCGGCAGTCCAATCGTTGAAGGATTCGAGTGGCAGCAGACTACGGCGTTGTTTCCTCGACGGGGAAAGACGCTCTTAGTCGGCTCCGCTGGCGTTGTGGCTGTAATCGACTTCTACGTCTGCGCGAAAGTGATCGACAGGTCCAATCTGTTGGCCTGGTATCAACCTCGGAGGCAGGGAAAGGAAGAAGGCAAACCCGTATGGATGACCGTATTTCAGCCGAGATTGATGACGCCATTTGATTCCGAACTCTCCCTTCTTGAGGAGAAGATGGGCAGAGCAGAATCACCGCTACTACTTTCACAAGAGCCACAAGCCAAAGTGGAACTGACTACGACGCGCATCGAGGAAGACCTCCCCGTGAGTTTCCCCGAAGAACTTAAGCTGCTCGACGAGTTGTTGGTTCTGTGCCGCTCATCGGCAATCGATCACCGAGCAGACATGAAAGTTGACTTGGCTTTGCTCGTGGCGAATCCACAGCTCAACACTTTTCGCTTGTACCCGCAAGATTGGTTCAATTCGGCGGATCTGGACTTTGGATATCAATGGGTCACCCGAGTGGTTCGCAATCCCAAAACGGGGCACGTACACGGTGAGGGCTTCCGAATTACCCCGTTTCAACTCGACGATTCGCTGTGCCAACTGAAATCACGAATGCGTCCAAGCAGTGACTGGCGCACTGAGTAGGGCTCCGATTTGCATGCTTGGAGTGAGTTACCGGCCACTATCGCTTTGAGAGCAATTCATTGTCAATGTCCCCGTCGCTGACGACACGCCACCAGAGGCTTTCTGCGAACTCCTGTACATGGACGCCAATGAAAACTATTGCTGCTGCCTTTTTCATTCTCGCGAGCCTGACGGTTTTCGCACGGTCGAATGATGCTCAGGGGCCAGATCATTCAAGGGCCGTTCAGTTCTTCCATCGTCTACGAAGCACACTGAAGAAGGACGTATCGAGAAGGGATGTGGCGTCTAATGGAGTAGCCGCTACTCGTGCAGCTTCACGGTAAAAAGACGCGAATCCGATCGCGCGCTGAATTCCTTGCCAGCTATGACCAGATTTTCGAGAGCGGCGTCCGTTGCGAGATCTTCGTCGCGTCTGATGCTGACATCTGGAGAAACTCCCATGGATTCACGGTGAAGGATGGGGCACTGTGGTTCGATGACTTCTCGCCACCTGGAATCAATAATGACCCGAATGCGCCGGACTTTTGGACGAAGGGCATCTTCAAAGTGATGACTGTGAACAATGGGGCTTCTTATCCGTGCGAGAGATACCGGTCGAGTCACCGCCATCCCGGACGTTACCACTTGCTAACTTCCGGTTTGCCCACAATACAGCAGCACTGAAAAACAGTAGATCGAGTCAGGAGCCGCATCGATTGACGGGCAGTTGAGCCTGGCTACCATCGGTTGCTCGATCCACTTGGGAACTCATGCAGTATCGGTGGCCATCATACTGCCAAACGCTAACAACGGTGTGCACGCCCTGATAGTTCGTCAACACCAAATCGCGATAACCATGGTGGCGTGTGTCTTTGAGGTCCCAATCTCCCGCCACGTCGTTCAGGATCGGAACGTCTTTCTTGCCCTGTTGCCGAAACACAAGGAATTCACAGTTCGGATGGACTCCGCAGCCCACGTCCACAGAAATTGCAATAATTGCCGGAGGCTCCGTGTCTGAAAGCTGTGCTTCGTACACCGTAAATGAGCGGAGGATATTCGTCGCTTGATCTCCAGTTGCATCTCGAAGCGCAGGCACCAAGACAGCTTTTTGCGCGAGCGACAGCTTTGACACCTGGGGATGGCCACCATTACCCACGGTGAGAATCTGCGCGGAGGAAAGCAATGAGATGAGAATGGCAATTCGGGTAAAGTACATGGTCATCACCAATGCAGCCAAAACTTAGCATATTCTGCTTGTGTTGATTCCGTTAAAATTCGCCAACCCGAACGTTATAGTTTCGTTACTGACGTGGCATACCTCATCGTGTTTCCTGACTCGGACATCGAATTCAAGAAGATTCGTAGTTCTTGAGCGAGTGACCGTCAACCCGGAATGTATGACTGAGGCTGTTTTGACGATTTATTCTTTTCCACGGGCAAAACCCTGAGGAACTCGCGATGAGAAATCAAGCGGAAATACTGGACGCAGCATTTGGTCGTGGCCTCGCGGCAGTCATCACAACCTGTTTCGGTTTCATCTGGCTTGGATGGGGGCTTTCCGAGATTAGGGATTTGCCAGGGGCGATTTGGGTGGCGCATGTTTCATTGGCGGCCGCGCTGATGGTATTCGCCATAGCGGCAGTACGACGAAGCCGAAAACTGATGAGAGCGCAGGGCGTGTCGCGGGGCGATTTTTGGCAGAAGAGACGCAAGCCGTTCGGCATTGTGACCATTCTTGAGGTTGGAGGCTGCGTCATCGTGGTCATGCTGGCGAATCTGTTTCGGCGACCCGATTGGATCGCCATTGGAATAAGCCTTGTGGTTGGTTTGCACTTTCTTCCGCTGGGCAAGGTATTTGCAGTCGCCTCGTATTACTGGGTTGGTAGCCTAATAGTTATTTGGGACATTTTAACCATGACCACATCGTGGAATTGGACTGCCTCTGCGGGTATTGCAACTGGCCTGATTCTCTGGGCCGCCGCTCTTCACGCCCTCGTGCGGTCCTTCGGCCTCGTTCTGGGCCAGTGACCGTCAACCCGGACAGAACTCGAAAACTGGAAGCAGCGACATCAATAGATCGACCAGACACCAGGTGGCGATGCTGAGTTCCCATCTCGCATCAGGGATTCGTCTGGTCAAAGGGGTCAGGACTCTGGGCATGCGCCTCGGAAACTGGCTGACTGTTGAGCAGAGCATCACGCTCTGTCGAGCCCCGGACGGCAGCAAACTCAAGGGCAAGCGAGATCGTGCCCTTCTTGCGCTGCTGCTTGCTTGCGGGCTGCGCCGTCACGAAGCCGTTGGTCTCAGGCTCGAACAATTGGAACATCGGAGGAACACTGGGCTATTGTCGATCTGAAGGGCAGGCGGGATAGGTTCGCACGATTCCCGTTCCCGGCTGGGTGATTGAGGAGTTACGCGTGTGGTTGAACGCTGCGGGGATCGAGCGAGGCAAGATCTTCCATCAGGTGACGAAAATAGGCGGGCCTTGGGCGAAGGTATGACCGAGAACGCTGTCTGGCTCATTCGTGAGAGATTCAGCAAAACGGATCGGATTGGAGAGATTGGCGCCGCATGATCTGCGCTGCACCTGCGAGCGCCTGCGTCCTTATCATCTGATGCCCCTTCCCCGGATCATGATCTGGGGCCGCCATGGAGCCGGCCGCTGCAAGCTTGATTTCGGCGTACAATAGATGTCAGAGAAGTTCTGTCCGTCGTCTTTGAAAACAACTTCAGCCGACCACTCTATCGTCCAGTGCGCGATACAGTGCTTGTACGGTTCAGTAGCGCCATAAGCCTACTGCGTAGCCACTGATGGGCTTCGGGCCTGTACCTCAGGACAATTGCGCACATCATTTGCCGAGGCCTGCAAAGCGGGTTTCGGTTTTTCATTTGACGTGGCAGCATATGTTTCACGGGCGCAGTCGGCCCTGCCCTGTTCTCCATTGAAAGTTGTAAATAGAATTCGCCGTTGCGCTTTTGCAATGGGGTGCACGCGAATCTCCGTCAATGCGAGCAATGACGTGATTGCTTCGCGCGTTCTCTCGCCCTGCCGAGAGGCCAACTTCAATCCTCCATTCAGGATCCTGAACACGGCAGGTTGAACTCTTATTCTGCTGCGCCGAATTCCCGCGAATGGATCCTCAAGAGAGTCGCACAGTCTCGAAGACCTGCTGGTCCGCACGTTTGAGGTCCACGGACTGTTGCATTTACACGCCTTCCTCGGACGGCTGCGGGAGAGCTGTCTCCAACGAGAACCCTGATTCTCGATTCAGTTCGAGCACGCATAAGGAGATTGTGTGAAGGAAAAAGGAATTGCTTCTCTTTCAATCTCGTATCTGAGGATCGATCAACTCAAACCATTCGGCCAAAACGCACGCACGCATACAAATCGCCAGATCCATCAGATATTGGCGAGTGTTCGCGAGTTCGGGTTCACAAACCCAGTCTTGGTCGATCGCAATAACAGAATCATTGCCGGCCACGGCCGAGTTGAAGCAGCCAAGCTTCTTGGGATGACCGAAGTTCCGACGATCCTGCTTGAGGGTCTTAGCGAAAAACAAATTCGAGCATACGTCATCGCAGACAACAGGCTGGCGGAACTCGCAGGTTGGGACAAGTCAATTCTTGCGATCGAGCTACAGTTCTTGCTTACGGTCGATTGCGCAGACCTCGACATCTCAGTGACTGGGTTCGAGGTCGCGGAGGTCGACCTGATCATTGAGGAGGCCAAAGGCGCAGCCGAGAAGGAGGAGGTCGTTCCGGAGCTGGACGTGCGCGAGGTCCCTACCACCCAAACCGGCGACTTATGGCTCTTGGGAAAGCACAAGGCTTTCTGCGGGAATGCCCTGCATGAAAGCTCCTTCAAGGCGCTCATGGGCTCCCGCCGCGCGTCAGCGGTTTTTGTTGATCCTCCATACAATGTGAGGATCGATGGCCACGCAACTGGAAATGGGGCAATCCATCATCGCGAGTTCGCCATGGCCTCGGGCGAGTTGAGTGGCCTCGAGTTTATCGCCTTCCTAGGGCAGAGCCAGCGGCTTCTCGTTCGGTACAGCACAAACAACTCTGTTCATTACTTCTGCGTCGACTGGCGTAGTGTTGCCGATCTCATCGCCGCCGGAAAGCAGAACTACGACAAGCTTCTCAACATGTGCGTGTGGGTCAAAGACAACGGCGGCATGGGAAGTTTTTATCGCGCGCAACACGAATTGGTTCTGGTATTTCGCAAGGGGAAAGGACCACACCGGAACAATATCCAACTGGGAAAGTTCGGACGGAACCGAACCAATGTCTGGCACTATCCCGGCGTTCAGACGCAATCCAAGCAGGGCGGCGAGGGAAACCTCCTCGCGTTGCACCCAACCGTAAAACCTGTGGCTATGGTTGCGGACGCAATTCTCGATTGCTCGGCGCGCGGAGAGATTGTTCTCGATGCCTTCCTCGGGTCCGGCACAACTTTGTTGGCCGCCGAGCGTGTCGGACGCGTCTGCTGCGGCATCGAAATCGATCCCTTGTATGTCGATGTCGCAATCCGGCGCTGGCAGAACTACACCGGAGAGGCCGCCGTTCATGCCGTGACGGGTAAGCGATTCAACGAACTTGCCGCATTGGGGGAGGTGAACCATGTCTGAGGACAAGCCCTTCGAGATTGGTTACGGGAAGCCACCTAAGGCGAGTCAGTTCGCCAAAGGGCGATCTGGCAATCCAAAAGGCCGACCGAAGGGGTCAAGGAACCTTGCCTCGATCGTATTGAGAGAATCGCGGCAGCTAGTTCGCGTGAACGGCCCCCGCGGACCCCGCAAAATGAACAAAGCGGAGCTCACGGTCATGCAAATCGGCAATAAGTCGGCCCAGGGCGATCCGCGGGCAGCGCGCGAGTTCATATCGTTGATCCAGTGGTCAGAGGTGGTTGCCAATTCAAAGACCGAATCATCTACATCGCACGAGTCAGATCAGAAAGTTATGCAAAATATCCTGCGGCGTTTGAAGCGGGCTGCCGACTCCACATCCATTGATTCACAACCGAGTCAGGAGGAACAGAAATGAGTGCTTTGAATATGCTTTCTGCAGCGGATTACGAAGCCATCCTGCGGAGTGATCTGACCAGTTTCATTCAACGCCTGTTCTATGAGCTCTACTCTCAGGCTCGGTTTCAGCATAGCCAATATATCGAGTTGTTGGCCTCAACCCTGGAACGATGCCGAACCGGGAAGACAAAACGGTTGATCATCAATCTACCTCCGCGGACCCTGAAGTCTCTTGCTGCGAGCGTCGCCTTCCCGGCGTGGCTCTTAGGCCACGATCCGACCAAACAAATCATCTGCGCAAGCTATGGACAGGATCTGTCCGATAAACACGCCCGCGACTGCCGCAGCGTGATGAACTCCGCATTCTACCGGAACCTCTTCCCAGCGACGGCCCTTTCACCGGAGAAGCTTGCAGTCAATGACTTCATGACGACCTTACAGGGATTTCGTATGTCAACATCCGTGGGCGGGGTGCTCACCGGACGCGGTGCAGACATCATCATCCTCGACGATCCTCTGAAGCCGGAAGACGCGCTGTCGGAAACTCGGCGCAAAGATGCAAATGACTGGTATTTCAGCACGCTATCGAGCCGCCTGAACAGCAAGGAGAGCGGCGTCATCATCATCGTGATGCAGCGCCTTCATGAGGATGATCTCGTTGGAGCAGTCACCGAACGTGATCGATGGGAAATCCTGTCCCTTCCCGCAATTGCTGAGCACGATGAATGTATCCGATATGATGGTCTCTTGGGCCCTCAGATCTTTACTCGCAAAGCTGGTGAGGCCCTCGATCCCGATCGCGATTCCGTCCAGACCTACCAGAGAATTCGCGAGGCAGTCGGCGAGTACATCTTTCATTGCCAGTACCAGCAGAACCCGATGCCGCTTGAGGGTGGTCTTATCAAACGGGACTGGCTACGCTTCTGTGCGCCGGAGCTTTGGCCGAAGTCGTTCGCCTATACCCTTCAAAGTTGGGATACAGCCAATAAACTCGGAGAGTTGAACGACTTCAGCGTTTGCACTACCTGGGGCTTGGACAACGGGTGCTTCCACCTGCTCGATGTCTTCCGAAAGCGTGTACAGTTTCCTGAGCTGAAGCGTGCCGTCGCGGATCTCCAACGACAGTTCGATCCCAGCAAGATCGTCATCGAAGATAAATCGTCGGGTACGGCGCTGATTCAGGCGCTCCAATCCGACTGCGTCTTCGGAATCGAACCCTATCAGCCGGCGCCTGGAAGCGACAAGTTGATGCGATTTGCCGCGCAGGCGATCAAGTTTGAAGGGGGTAAAGTCCTCCTGCCAAGTCAGGCGCCTTGGCTCGACGACTACGTGCGTGAGATTACGGGATTTCCAGGTGGAAAACACGATGACCAGGTGGATTCGACGTCGCAGGCTCTGGATGTTCTTGGACCGCTAGCCGGGCTCACGGGTTCCGGAGGGAGCACTTGGCCCCCGCCATTCGTGCGAGAAACCTGGTAGGGTGCACCAGTTTGCTTTTGAGGGCTTCAAAGGGCGTCTGGATTGACGCTCCGCCCTCCGCAATCGTCAACCACTCTCCATGACGGTTTGCAGCGAGTGCGGTTTCTGACGTTATGAAACCTGTAGCAACTGTGAACTGCACGCCGTTGCCGAACACTAAACTAATCAATTTCCTTAAGCAAGTCGGACATCCGGACGCCGAGCGCCCTTGAGATCGCGTGAAGCGTCCGAATTCCAACTTCACGCGCGCCCCTCTCAAGGTCACTGATGTGGACCTCGTGCACGCCAGACTGCTCGGCCAGATCAATCTGACGCCAGCCCTTCCTCTTTCTTAATTGGCGAATTCGGGCCCCGAGCAGGACGCAGATATCACTTGCCACCCTGCCATGGTGCGATTAGTGTTTAGACCAAATTTAGTGCATGCGCTCTCTAGCGCAAAAATGAGGCCCAGCCATGGTTCGCCGTGTCTTGTATATTCTGCTAGCTCTCTCAATGTCCGGCTCCTCTGCACATTCCTTCGCTCAAACGCCTGCGTTGGGCAACCAGGACAGCGTCATGACTGGCCCGTACGGAGTTCCCCGCTTGGTGCTGAATGAAGGTGGCGCTTGGGAGGAGCCGATCAAAGTTTATGAAGACTCCCAGGTCCAAATCTATGTGCCAGACTTGACTTCGCCAGGCTGGGCGCAGTGGCACGTTGCCGAGTATCGCGAGCGGAGAACCTATTTCACCTACCTTTACATATACGGTCGGGCAGAGAGGACTACTCTTCGAGAATTGATCAACGTTGACATGAGCGCGAAAACCGTGACGGTACAACGGCCTCTTCTTCCTCCCATTCATTCTGAAATTGCAAGCCTTCCGCGCGCTCTGGCCCAATCGATCGCCCGCATTACCACCATCATTCAGGATGAAAGCGACCGATTTCGCGGACCAACAATTCAGGAATTCGTCAAAGACCAAGAGAAGCTATCAGCTCAGATGGCGCGATGTGTCGATGATCTCAGCGGCTGCGACACTCCGGCCCCCGGTCAACTAACCGCCCTGAATGATGATTCGATCTCTCCGCCGAAGCTTCTTAGAGCTCCCGTGGCGGAGTTGACTGCTGCGGCGCGACGCGCCGGAGTTAGAGGTACGGTTTCGATCTCGGTCATGGTTGATGCAGCCGGGCATACCAAGGACATCCAGGTACTGAAGTCGTTGGGATACGGCCTTGACGAGTCCGCCGTCGAAGCGGTCCGGCACTACACGTTCCTTCCAGCATTCGACCTCAAAACCGGCAAGCCGGTTGGGCACTCCCTTAAGATCGACTTAAAATTCGAGTAGAGAATAAGTTACTCGTAAGGCGCCTCATTTCATTAACTTACGAGCCAGCTCTGTCACGCCGTCCCGGCGGATGTTTTCGCTTGACTGCGCGCCCAACCAGAGCGGAAATCTGTAGTACGAAGAGAGGTCTACCATTGCCCGAAACCTTAGACGAGGAGATCGCTGGGCTCCCGAAGATGAAGATTGCCCAGCTGCGGGCGAAGTGGCGAGAGAGTCTGAAGGAGCCACCCCCACCAAATGTTCGCAAGCAGCTCTTTGTGCCGATACTTGCCTACAAGCTTCAGGAGCAAGCTTACGGCGGCCTGGCGCCCGAGATCCGACGCCAGCTTGAAAAGATCGCCGACCACTATCGACGTTACCCAAATATGAATGAAGGGCGATTCCGGGAACCTCAGCGCATCAAGCCCGGCACCCGCCTCCTTCGCCAATGGAACGGAAAGACACATTACGTGACCGTGGCCGAGAAGGGCTTTGAGTACCAAGGCGAGTGCTACAAGAGCCTTTCGGTCATTGCTCGGCTGATCACCGGAACCAGATGGTCGGGTCCTCTGTTCTTCGGTCTCAAGGGACAACGTCGATGAACACAAATGCGCGGCGCTCAATTCGGTGTGCCATCTACACCCGCAAATCATCCGAGGAAGGCCTCGAACAGTCATTCAATTCGCTCGATGCCCAGCGGGAAGCGTGTCAATCCTACATCCTTAGCCAACGCCAGGAAGGCTGGCGTGCTCTGGAAGCGCATTACGACGATGGGGGCTATTCGGGTGGATCAATGGAGCGCCCCGGCCTGCAGCAACTCCTGGCAGACATCGATGCAAAAAAGGTCGATACGGTCGTCGTATATAAGGTTGACCGCCTGACGCGCAGTCTGGCCGACTTCGCCAAAATGGTGGAAGCCTTCGATGCTCGTGGCGTCAGCTTCGTCTCCGTCACCCAGCAATTCAACACCACCTCTTCGATGGGCCGACTGACCCTCAATGTTCTGCTTTCTTTTGCCCAGTTCGAGCGGGAAGTGACCGGAGAACGCATTCGAGATAAGATCGCTGCGTCGAAACGCAAAGGCATGTGGATGGGTGGGTGCATTCCATTGGGCTATGACCTCAAAGATCGGCATCTGATCGTGAACGAAAGAGAAGCCGAACAAGTCCGTGAGATCTTCCGCTTATATCTCGAGTTCGGTGGTGTGAAAAATCTGAAATTCCACCTTGATGCACAAGAGACAAAGAGCAAGGTTCGGGTCAGCCGTTCCGGACGCAGCTCAGGCGGCGCTTCCTACTCGCGCGGCGCCCTCTATAAGATCCTTCGCAACAGAACTTATTTGGGTGAGACTCCACACAAGAACCAATCTTACCCCGGTGAGCACAAAGCGATTATCGATCGCGGACTGTGGGAGAAAGTGCGAATGCAGATGAGCGAGAGCATCCGTGGTCACCGCCATGGCATGAATGCGGCTTCTCCGAGTCCCCTATGCGGATTAGTGTACGACGAAGAAGGGAATCGATTCACGCCGTCCCATGCAGTCAAACGAGATAAGAGATACCGGTACTACGTGTCACAGAGGATCATCAAAGGCGTAGGCACGGCATCCGTTCAGCCGGCCAGAATCCCGGCGCGGGACCTCGAAATAGTAGTTCTCAGCGAGGTGAAGCGCCTCCTGTCGTCGGCAGACCTAGTGGTCAGCTCGCTCGCATCTGGTTGCGATGACATTGCGATCACACAACGGCTGATTCAATCGGCTCTTGAGTACTCAAACCTTCTGGACGCGAGTTCGCCGTCGCGTCTCAGCGAAATGCTCCGAGCGATTGTCGCTCGCATCCAGGTCTGCCAGCACTCGGTCGAAATCCACATCGACGGAGCCAGATTGCGCGATGAGCTTCTCGGGTGCTGCCGGCTAAACCCTCAAGTTCAAAAGCCAACGATCGATTTGAACCAGCGGCCAATTAAGCTGACGATCGAAACGAGACTGAAGCGTTGTGGCCGGGAGATGCGGCTGATCATCCCGTCGCAGTCGGCGGATCAGGCGCCGGAAAAAGCTTCGCCTGCCTTGATCAAGGCGATCAGCCGCGCGCACGAATGGGTGCGGTTGATTGTCCGCGGAGAATTCAAGGATCAGCGGGCGATAGCGGCAGCCACAGGTCTAAGTGAGCGTTACGTGAGCCGTATCATACAGGGCGCGTTCCTGGCACCTTGGATCGTAGACGCGATTGTCAAAGGTCAGCAGACGCCTGAGATGACCCTTGCGGCCTTGCTTGACAAAGTCCCGCTTAGCTGGGCAAAACAGAACGTGAAAATTGGTGTGGTCTTCAAGACATAAGACCGGCCTTGCGAAACCCTCACTTGGGTCGCGGTGTCCCTGCCGAATTGTCGGCTCCAATCCAAATCTTGTCTTGATTCGATCGCACCTCGGCGTTTTGTGCTTAGGCGGTCGCACCACAGCCTGGGTGACTGTACGCCCTCCCATCAATGACACCCCTCACAAACCCCGATAAAACCTGATCTCACCGGCACCCGGTGTGCCGGTTGTGTGCCCCATTCCCTTATCGTTCACTACTTCGGTCGGCAGGCCCGGAACGGGCTTCTGGGAGCACCTGTCCGAGCTGGCGACTATTCGTCCATGTGACCAAGAGCGCGTTTAAACGAAGCCGCAGACGCGGCGGAGGCTATTGCGTGGGCTGTCGAGCAGAGTCAAGCATGACCGGCACTTGACCGCGCCACCCACAAAAAGCCAGGCCGCGCGCGGTCGAATACTGGCACGCGCGCAGGACCGGCCGATGCGAAATCGCTTAGTGGGATCCGGCCACCACTGGCCATCAAAACCAGCCAGCGGACAGCACGAGGCCATTGAGGCGCAGATAGGTGACGAGATTGCCATGATGCAAGGCGTCATGATTTCCGACTTGCGTCAAGACGAACATCTTGTTCGTCCTGGCACCCCAGAAGTCCGCCGGGCCATTGAGGTGCGCATCGGTAGACCGGTGGAAGCGCACCACCGGGTCATTTCACCACTACGGTCATGCGCATCCAGGGATGGATGCAGCACTGGAAATGATGCACGCCTTTGGAAAGGCCGGCGACCTGCAGTTGGCTGCCTTGAAGGATACGAGTTCTGGCTACGGCGACGCTCGAGAATCCCGCGGCACACTCGGGGGCGGCGTTTTCTCCCCCATTGAGCGGCGGTATGAACCCGCCTCCGAAGTTCGCAACCTCAGTGAAGGTGTGGGGCTCGCCGCCCTGATTCACCGCGATAATCGGGGTTCCTTCATCTACGACAAGATTGTCAGGTTCGAAGTCCCAATTCTTGTCGGGGGCTCCAATCGCGGCATCTGCCAACAGTTTAGAAAACGTTGTGGTGTAGCCCAGCCCGGTGTAGCCAAGAGCAACGTTTTTGCAGAAGCCCGGCCCGGCATTACCGGGAAGGTTGAACGTCGCAGGATCGCATTCGTCCAACGCCACGACCTGTGCGGGAGTTGTGTGGTGATCGGCTTCTTCCAATAATCCGGCAATCAGAAGAGAGCCAGCGGCTAGAGCGACCTTCGCTATCAAAGCGTTCGTCATGGTTTTCCTCTCCTTAGTCGATGAGCCTGAGAATCAACTTCATGCTTCTGCTGTTGTTGGATCTATGGTTCTGGCCACGGCAGAGATTCGGTTGGCAGGGAATCCTCCCAGTACCGCGTGCTCTTTGATCAACGCGTCGCTAGTAGCCCGGTAAATGCAGTAGATCTCGTCTTCGGTGACAACGCTTTCGACCCACTGAATTTCGGAGCCCAGTTTGGATAACACTCTGCAAGAGACCTGCGAAATCTCTCGAAGCTAATCGCGCGTCAGATTTCCTGCGCCAGGAATATTGCGCTCAACCACGTATGTTGGCATCGACAATCCCTTCTCCGGCCAGGAGGCCTGGCCTCGTGTAAACGACGCGATACTTGCTTGGCGATCAACTGCGGCCAGTCAATGGCAGATCTGAGTTCTCTCGACACAGCGCTTGGAACGGCGACAGCATTCGTTTCCGCACGGATGATGTTGACGCAGACGGCAATGCGCAGGGGAGTTTTCGTTCTTCTTGAAGCCGTGTCCGGCTTTGGCGAAACCGCGAAGGCCAGCTTTTTCCCTATAGCGTTCCGGGCAAAGTTCCCTCGCAGGTCGTGGGGGTTGGCTTTGGTGCGTGGCAAGAATTCGCAAACCTCCTCTCCAGCGCGGACTCGCATGGCGGAAACCACATCTACGGCGTGGGTGCCCCGGTTAGCATTCCTCAACCTCCCCCCTGTCTACCCAGCCGGGGTAAGGAGCGCCGCAGCCATGCCCGGGGATGCCGCCAACTAGATATGTTCAGCAGCCCCATGTCTGACGGAACCTTGTCCTGGGGAGAACCCGCGTAGGAAATCCCCCAGTCCCCTGGGTCGTTTTGGAGATAAACCAAGATTCGATTGTTGACCCGGTAGGGACGCTCATCACTGAACGCCCCCCGGACAGATCCGGAGATTCGATTGGCAGGGAACCCTTCCAGCGCCGCGTGCACTTTGATCAAGGTGTCGTCGGGAGCCAGGTAAATGCAGTAGATCTTGTCGACGGTGACGTAGCTTTCGACCCAATGAATCTCGGAACCCAGTTTGGACAACACTCTGCAGGAGAGCTGCGAAATCTCCCGAAGCTGCTCGCGCGTCAAATCTCCCGCGCCAGGAATATCCCGCTCAATTACGAACTTTGGCATCGAATGACTCCTTCTCAACCCGTGGATGCCTGGCCTCGCGTAAACGAAGCGATATTTCCATGGCGATTCGCTCGGGTCAATGGAGACGATCTGTATTGCGTCTGTATTTACATGTCACTGTAAGCTGCTCAATGAAAGGAGATTGTTGGCCTGTTCCGCAAATCGGGGTAGAATATGTCCCACTCGGGTGAGGAGTTCCATGGCCGTCACGGGTATTGGGTTCCCGGAGGAGTTGATTCGCTTCAGCGGCTGCGAGCTCAATGCCTCGGCGTTTGAGCTTCGTCGCGGGCGGCGGACCATCAAACTCGAGCGCATCCCGTTGAAGGTCCTGCTGCTGCTGATTCAGGAGCGCGGCAAAGTCGTAACCCGGGAAGGGATCGCCGACCGGATATGGGGGAAGGCCGTTTTTGTTGATGTGGACAATGGCATCAACACCGCTATACGCAAAATCCGGCAGGCACTCAATGACGATCCCCAAGGCCCTCGATTTGTAGAGACGATCGCTGGAATCGGGTACCGATTCATTGCAGCCCTGGAGCCGACGGATGGGTCGGTTCTTGTGGCAGAATCGACACATCATGAGCTAGCGCCACCGATTAATGTGGATCAAGCCGAAGCCTCCGGCGTGCGAGTGTACGATCCGGAGCTACCGCACGACAGCAGATGGGCGCCAGATCTTTTGCCTTCGAGGCGTTTTGCCGTCCCGATCCCTCGGACCTCGTTGGTCGGGCGCGAGCGGGAGATTGCGGACGCGGCGAAGCTCCTGCTTGATCCGCAAGTCCGTCTTCTCAGCTTCACCGGTCCTGGCGGTTCAGGTAAAAGCCGCTTGGCTATTGCCGTAGCCCACGAGACTGCGGAAGCCTTCAAAGGCGGCGTTCAATTCGTCGGGTTGGGTGCCATCACGAACCCCGAGCTTGTGGGAGATGCAATCGTGAAGGCGTTGAACCTGGTGAGCGTCGCGAATCGAAGCATACCTCAGCTCATTTGCGACCAGTTGGAAGCCTGCGGTCCGCTCCTAGTTGTCCTCGATAACTTCGAGCAAGTGCTGGAGGCTGCACAAACCGTGTCGGAGATCCTGGCACAATGCTCGTTCGTCAAGGCAGTCGTTACGAGCAGAGCCTCCCTGAAGATTTATGGCGAACAGGAGTTTCCGGTTTCTCCTTTGATGACAAGTGCTGCCATGCAACTGTTTGAGCAGCGCTCGATGGCGGTGCGGCCTGATTTCGCCATTACGCCGGAAAACCGAGCGGCGATTGATGCTATTTGCCGTCGTCTCGACGGTCTCCCGTTGGCTATTGAGCTTGCGGCGGCGCGCACGAAAGCACTATCGCCTGCCGCCATCCTAGATCGTCTGCAAAGCCGGCTTGAACTCCTCATCGGAGGTGCATCCGATCTTCCTGAAAGACAGAAGACACTTCGCAAGACGATCGATTGGAGTTACGACCTCCTGAGCGAATCAGAGCAGAAGCTTTTCTGGAGATTTTCGGCCTTTGTCGGCGGAGCCACGATTGAGGCAGCTGAGGCCGTGTGCGACACGCGCCTTGACCTGGGAATGAATATCATCGACGGGCTTACGTCCCTTCTCGATAAGAATCTCATTCAGCGAGTCGATCAAAATCAGACCGAACCACGATTCACCATGCTCGAGACCATCCGTGAATACGCGCTTGAGCGCATGACACTGAGCGGCGAAGGACCCTCGACCCGACGGAGTCACGCAGCATATTGCATGGTTCTTGCCGAGGAAGGGAACCCTGACCTTGACCCCATTGCACGGACTGAATGGCTGGCAAGATGCGACGCAGAGATTGATAATTTTCGCGCCTCGCTGGACTGGTTGTTCGAAAATCATGAACTCGAATGGGCTATCCGTCTCTCAATGGCACTGATCCGCTTTTGGGACATGCGCGAGCACTTTATAGAGGCACGCAAGCATCTTAAGAACTTGCTTCAACTCATAGAGATCGGCTACGTAAAGGAACGCGGAAGAATCTGTACCTTTCTGGGCGCCATGACGACGTCGCAAGGCGAGCACGAGTCTGCCGAAGCATTTCTGAAGAAAGGCCTCGCGCTTTATGGCGAACTCGATGACGAATGGGGAATCGCAGCTTCGTGGAACGCGCTCGCGATTGCAGCGCGCGATCGCGGGAACTTCGAGGAAGCGGAAAGCTACTTTGAAATTAGCCTTGCGTATTGGCGTAAATTGCCCGATCGCATCTCGATGGCACGGTGTTTGCACAACCTCGCGAGTGCTGCCAAAATGCAAAGGGATTTTCCACGTGCAACAACAGCGCTGGCCGAGGCGATCTCGATATTCCGGGAACTCGGTGATACCAGCGGCGCGGCCTGGTCCATCAATCAGTCGGCGGACCTTGAATTGGAGCAAGATCGCATCGAATCGGCGCACAATCTGTATCATGAAGCGCTCGATGTCTTTCGCAAGACTGACGATCGCTGGGGGAGCGCACGGTCCCTTGCCGACCTGGGCTATATACATTGCATACGGGGCGATTTTGACGCCGCTCGCAAGGCATATAGCGAAGCCACAGAACTCTTCGTGGAACTTGGAAACCGGCGCGGAGTCGCTCGAGCGCTCGAAGGCCAGGCTTGCGTCGCAGCAGCAAACGGAGACGCTATTCGAGCCATCATATTGGAAGCAGCCGCAGACCGTTTACGCAATCAGATGGGCGCGCCTCTTCCAAGCGCAGATCGCGCCAGGTTGACTGAAAGACTATGCTCGACACGGAAGGTTCTGGATAGCACCGAAGGAAGAGTGGCCCGGCAAAGAGGTTCTGAAATGTCACTCGAAAGCGCGATTCTGTTTGCGCTGGAAGAACCTGATCCTATTGCTTGAAGGCCGAAGGATCGATGAGTCTGCGAACCGCAGATACTCGATCTGCACGGATACCGCTTTTCCGAGCGTGCTCCCGGATGGTATCTTCGTCCGGCGCCAAATAGACGCAATACACCTTGTCCTCAGTGACGTAGCTGTGCAGCCACTGAATGTGGGGACCCATCTCCCTTAAGGTACGTAGGGATTGAAGGGAGACTTCCCGGATCTGATCTTCCGTCAATGATCCGGCGCCCGCGATCTCACGCTCGATGACGAATTGTGGCATGCTCACGGATTGTAGCATCGAGTCAATTTCTCAGCCATAGTTTCGAAGGGAAAATATCATTGGAGTGGCCACGAAACTCCACCATTTAACATCTTTGCAATTTAGTACCGGGAAGTCCTAGTGCTTACAAATCCAATCCACCTGGACGTAAAACCGCCTACAGTTCAAGGTGCCAACAAGTTGACGACTTGGCGACTACTCGTCCAAGTGGAAAGTGAACGCCAGGGCGTTTACCAAGACTTATCCGGTGATTCAGTGGAACGCGGGCTCCGATCATCGCATTCGATCTAACGCCTGACAAACGACGAAAACAATGAGGCAAAGAAGGGATGTCACTATGAGTGCTATGCCCAGCCAATGCAGGGCGGACACACAGCGGTTCACGAATGCTCTTTGATAGCGTATCGCCGGAGATTTCGCCATTTTCTACTACCCTGCACTGCGATTCGGCTGATTGCACTCGACCCTGCTAATCGGCTAATTCTCGGACCCGACTCCGAGCGAAGGCAGAACGTCCGATTTTCGAGCCATCCAGACATAAAGAGTTGGGAGCAGGAACAAACTCATGAAAAGGTCAGTGATCAGGCCGCCTACTATGACGATGGCAAAGGGCCGCTGAGAATCGGACCCGATGCCATGCGATAAGGCGGCTGGGAGCAGCCCCAGCGTTGCAACCAACATGGTCATCATGATGGGGCGCAGGCGCAGGACTGCTCCTTCCACGGCCGCCTCTTCGATCGAATTGCCCCGCGCACGCAATTGATTGATGTACTCGAGCATGATGACGCCTGTCTGCACGGAGACGCCGAAAAGGGCGAGGAAGCCCACCTCTGAGGAGACACTAAAGTTGGTCCGCATAATCAGAAGCACGAGCAATCCACCGATGCTGGCCATTGCCACAGTGGCGAGAATCAGGATCGCCCACTTGAACGACTTGTACATCGAATACAGGATGATGAAGATCAGTAAGACAGTCAGAGGCACGATGATCAGCATGCGCGCTTCTGCTCGAACTTCGCTTTGATACTCGCCTTCCCACGCGATGTGATAGCCGCGTGGAAGTTTTACCTGCGCGTCCACTCTCTGGATAGCTTCTCTGACAGCATCACCCAGAGCCCGGTTGCGGACGCTGTACTTGATTGCCACATAGCGCTGGTTGTTTTCGCGATAGATCTCGGAACCCTCGTCGGCTTCTTTGACACGGCAGAGTTGGGCCAGCGAGACCCTTTCGCCCGTGGGCGACAGCAGGCGTATGCTGTCGATCGCTTGCCGTGTGTCGCGATACTGAGGGAGATAGCGCAGCGTGAGGTTGTAAACCTCCTCGCCCCGCAAAACCTGGGTGAGAGCGGCACCTCCGACTGCAGTCTGGATAGCATTCTGGATGTCTGCTACGTTGATCTGCCATCGTGCAGCCGCCTGACGGTTGACCACGTAATCAAGGTCAGGCTGCCCCGTAACATTGAGGACTCCCAGGTCCGTAATCCCCCGCACATGACTCATGACGCTCGCGACTTCGTTGGCCTTGTCTTCGAGCACGTGCAGGTCGTTGCCATACACCTTGGTGGCGAGTTCGCCCTTGACTCCGCTGACAGCCTCCTCCATGTTGTCTTCGATAGGCTGCGAAAACCCCCAGATGACGCCGGGAAATCTCTTCGTAAGTTCCAGGTTCATGGATGCGATCAGGTTGTCTTTGTTCTGATGGAAGAGGGGGCGCCACTGCTCTTTAGGTTTCAGGCCCACAAAGAATTCCGTATTGAAGAAGCCTGTGTGGTCGGTTCCGTCATCCGGCCGCCCGGTCTGACTGGTGCAGTCGGTCGTCTCTGGAAACGAGCAAAGCAGGATTCTCGCTTCGTTAGCGACACGAATGCCGTCGCTCGGCCCGGCACTTTGGTCGAGTTCGCCGCGCACCCAAAGCGCGCCCTCGTCCAGGTGTGGCAGGAACTCGGAACCGATGACGCCGCCGAACGCAAGATAGAGAGCGAGGATCAGGCCGGTCACGCCCACTCCAATGGTGAGCCCGTGATGATGAATGACCCAGGTGGCGGCCCGGCGATAATGCGTCCTGAGAAATTCCAATACCGGATTTCTCCATTCCTTTGCACCCTTGCTGAACAGCAGGCTGGAAAGAACCGGGGCGAGGATCATGGAAAAGAGCAGCGCGCCAAGCAATGCAAAAGCAACCGTCCATGCCATGGGACGAAAGAGACGGCCTTCCACGGACTGGAGTGTGAAGATGGGCAGATACGCGGTGATAATAATTCCGATGGCGTAGAAGACTGGGCGCTGAACTTCGTGTGCAGCTTCGGCGATCCGCACATGGACTGGTCTTCCATTCTCTTCTTCGCGGGCGAGGTGACGAACAATGTTTTCCACCATCACTACCGCGCCATCGACAACCATGCCGAAGTCTAACGCCCCGAGGGAGAGCAGATTGGCGGGAATGTGCTTCAGATCCAAGCAGATCGCGGCAAAGAGCAAAGAGAACGGGATCGTAAGCGCCACGATGAGCGCGCCGCGCACGTTCCCGAGAAAGAGGAACAAAATGATGACGACCAGGACGATTCCCTCGCCCAGGTTGTGCAGAACAGTATGCGTCGTGAAATGCAACAGATCGCTTCTGTCGATGAAGGGAACAATCTTCACCCCCTTTGGCAGGATCTGATCGTTCAGTTCTTTTACTTTCTGATGGATTCCGTCCAGCGTGGGCTGCGCATCGTCACCCTTTTGCAGCGCGGCGATTCCCGAAACCACATCGTCGTAATCAAGGATCTTCCCGTCCGGCAAATGCGTAGCACTACCAAATCGGCCCAGCCGAATCTCCGGACCCTGTGTGACGGTGCCGATATCCTTGACGCGGATAGGAGTTCCGCCCTTGGTAGTGATGACCGTGTTTCCAATGTCCAGGATGTCTTTGACCAGGCCGACCTCGCGAACGTTGACTTGCTGCTCGCCCTCCTCAATGAAACTGCCTCCTGCATTCGCATTGTTATTCGCGAGCTGTTGCTCAACTTGGCCGATGCTCAGTCCATAGTTGATGAGTTTGTCGGGATCGAGGAGAACCTGGTATTCGCGGGTAGGTCCACCGAAGGGATTAACGTCCACGACCCCCGGGACTGACTTTAGGTTTTTCTCGATCGTCCAGGTTTCGAGCGACTTCAGATTCATCACGTCATACTCTGGATTCGAGCTCTCCAAGATGTAGAAGTAAATCTGTCCGACCGGGCTCCAATCCGTCCCCATCTGGGGAATAACGCCGGCAGGCAACGAGACTTGCGAGAGGCGTTCCAGAACCCGCTCGCGGTTTTCAAAGTCGGTCGTGTCCTCGCCGAAAACCATTTCCACGGTGGAGAGCCCGAAAATGGACCAGGAGCGGACATGCACAACTCCTGGGATACCGTTCATCACGGTTTCAAGCGGAATCGTGACCTGCTGCTCGATCTGCTCGGCAGAAATACCTGGCCACTGTGCGATCACGTCCACATAATTGTTTGCAACGTCGGGATACGCTTCAACTGGCAGGCGATGAAAAGAGATGATTCCCCATGCGAAGAGTAGGATCCCAATCGCAAGGACGAGAAGACGATTCTGGAGCGAAAAGTCGACCAGCCTCCGAATCATTGCGCCTCCAGCGTTGCTTCAAGTTCCAAAACGTCGCGTACCACCTGCTGACCCGGTGCGATGCCGGAAAGAATTTGCTGCTTGTTGCCGGGCAGTGCGTTGCCGGCCTGGACTTCGATCCGTCTGAATCTGTTCCCATTGGCAGGAACGAACACCCAGTCACGGTCATGCAGGTGCAGAATGGCCGAGGTAGGGATGGCTGGGAACGTGCCCTTCGCCTTACTGGTAAAGGTTGCGTTCACGAACATGCCGAGCCGAAGAATGCCGGGATTCGCGACTTCGATGCGCACTTTAGCGGTGCGTATACTGGGGTCGAGCACCGGCCCGATATCGCTGACTCGGCCCGTGAGGATCTTGCCTGGATATGCATCGATCCGGACGCTGGCAGCCTGTCCAAGTTGAATTTTGGGGATGTCGTTTTCGTAGACATCGCAAATAATCCAGACCTTGGAGAGATCCGCGATTGTAAGGGCGGTTGCAGATCCTGACAGGTTGACGCCGGCGGCGGCAGCCTGCGTAACGTTCTGCGCAATAATGACGCCCGAGACTGGGGCATAAACGTTGACCACGCTGCTGGGATGGTTCTTGTCCACGCCCAGAGTTTTCAATTGCTCTTCAGCGGTGGTCAGGTCGGCTTGCGCATCCTTCTCGGCATCCTCGGCCTGCTCCAGCGCGGACTGCGGGATCGCGCCATGGGCGTAGAGGGTTTGCGCGCGGACATATGCCTTGTCGGCCAGATGTTCGTCGTTGGCAGCCTTCAGATAAACGTCAAAGGCATTCGCAGCGTCTGGACTCTGCACCTTCAGCAGCAAGTCTCCTTTCTTCACGTGGTCGTCAAGTTGGGCTCTAATGTCAACAACGCGGCCATTTGCGAGGGAGATCACCGGAATCTCGCGCGAGACGTCAGGAAAGACCGAGCCGGTTACACTCAACTGCGCAGAGGCCTCCACCTTATCCGCAGCCGCTAGCGAAAACTGACCCGGATTGTTGACTGTGACCAGGCTCGCGTCGCCGGTCTCTCTGACCTGCGCGGAAGGTGACGCGCCATCCGCCGCGTTAAATTCCTTCTTGCACGCAGCAAGAGACATGCACGCGCCCAGGCAGCAGGCACACAGCCAAATCGACTTTCTCGTCATTGAATTACCTCGCGTCCGACCGCAAGATTAAGCTGGCCTGCGGCAGTCAAATAGGCTCCGATCAACTGCGCATAAGCGAGTTGCACGGTACGGTAGTCGCTCTGCGCATTGAGGAAGTCCATCAGGGAAGCGCCGCCATTTTGGTATCCAAACGTCACGGTATCGCGCACTCGCAAAGCTTGGGCCATGTATTGCGCCTTGTAAGGCTTCAACAGGGTAATGTCGCTTTCTACCAGCGCGTAAGCTGAGTCCACGTCACTGAAAACCTGGGCCCGCACTGCTTCGTTGGCCTGCCGGCTGCGGTCAATATCAATCAACGTGCGCTGCTTCTCGCCCTGGTTGCGGTCGAAGATGCGCAGCGGCACATTCACGCTCAAACCGAGAGTCTGGATGCCTTCGGGGTTATTGTTTGAGGAGTTGTACGTGTACCAGGCACCGAAGGTCGGATCGGTCGAGCCGTTGGCAACGGCCAGTTTGTGATTCGTCTGCGATAGCTGAATCGTCTCGAGCGCAGCCTGCAGGTCGGGGCGCGTGTTAAGCGCGATTTGACGGAAATCATCGAGCGGTTTGATGGTGTCGGAGAAATCGAACGGTCCGGTCACATCAAACTGCTCCTCGGGCGTGTGGTCGTCGAGCAGTTGCAGCAGCTGGATTTTGGCAGTGCGCAAAGTGACAATGGCGGACTGAATCTCGACTTCGTATTGCACGCGCAACAGCTCGATGCGGTCCAGATCGATTTGCGCCAGGTCGCCAGCCTTGAAGCGATCGCGGCTGATGGCAATGATCTTGTCATAGTAATCGAGGTCGGCTTTGGCTAACCCCAGAACTGCCTTGGCTTCCAGCGTATTGACAAAAGCCGAACGCAGATTGAATTCAAGATTTCGCTTCAGATCCTCGTGTTCAGACCCGGCGATGCGCGTGCCTTCCTTCGCGCTTTCAAGACGCAGCTCCCGCTTGTGATCGCGCTCGTGCAGGTAGCTGATGCTGGATTGTTCGTAAGTGCCCTTGAACGGAGTCCAGGCCCCATCATGCGGCGCGATCTGCGTTCCGTCCGCAAGTAATCCGACCTGAGGGTTAGGGCGAAGGTAGGCGGTCGTCTCTTCCGCGTGCATCTCGTCCACGCTGAGCGCATCGGCCTTCAAGACTGGGTTGGTTGCCTCAAATCTTGATTTGACTTGATCCCAAGTAAGGCTCTGTTGTGCCGCAGCGTCCAGCCCAGCGAACAGCGTGAGCCCCACGATTCCGGCGCCCAAAGAATTCCAACGCAGGAATCTCTTAAATTGCATGCCTACCCTCGGATATTGCTCTGGAATACGAGTCGATCTTGAACTGTGCGTAGCCGCATCAGACTGCCTCAGCATAGTTCGCACGCATGCGCATCACGCCCTATCTTCAGGTCAGGCCAACCTATCGTTTTGTCTTCCGGGACCTATCTTTCCGCCAATTTTCCTGCGTTTCAGGAATCTTTATGTTTCTCTACGCCCTGGATATCTAGAATCCAGGTAGCTATGCCGTTCCCGCGGGCGCGGCGCCCGGGTGAATATGTACGACCTACTCTTCGAGGGCAACAAACGATCGGTTCTGACCAGAGCTGCGGTCCTTATCGCAGCCATCGCGCTTCTGGATTGGTTGGTAGTTGCCGAAGTTCTTTTGGGTTTTCTTTACCTGGTTCCCATGCTGATGGTTGGAAGTGTGCTGGGCAGATGGCAGATTTGTGCTGTCGCTGCTCTGTGTACCTTCCTGGCTGAAACATTCAGTGACCTGGCATGGAACCTCAGGTCAGGAATCTCCCGGGACGTGCTCTACTTCGCCGCTTTCGCCGGAGCGGGATTCTTCATTCGGGAGGTCAGCCGGAACCGTCACGTGACAGAGGAACATCTCCACGAAATCGAGCGCCAGAGCGATGCGCGACGCGAGGCAGAAGAACAATTGAGCATGTTGATCGAAAGCAGCCCGGTCGCCATTCTTACTGCAGATGCGGATGGATCTGTCTTGATGGCGAATGATGCCGCGCACCGGCTGCTCGGCGTTCCGCCGGGACACCTTCCCGGAAGAACCATTCATCGTCATCTGCCTGCTTTGGCTAACATCTCCACTCAGGATGCTTCCCACCAACTTCTTCGCACCGTGATGCAAGCGCGCGGTCTGCGCGAGGATGGAGAGACATTTCTTGCAGACATTTGCTTTTCTACCTATCGGACGAACGCGGGAACTCGGCTGACCGCAATGGTGCTCGATGCGTCGGAGGATCTGCGGAACCATGAAGTGTCTGGCCTGCATCAGCTGCTTGCTGGTTCAAAAATCGCCATCGGCGCAGTCTCACACGAGATTCGCAACATCTGTGGAGCGATTGCCGTAGTGCATCACAACCTTGAGCGCAATGGATTGCTGGCCGGGAACAAGGATTTTGAGGCGCTTGGGAACCTTGCTATTGCGCTTGAACGCATTGCGAGCGTGAACCTTCGTCAAGCCTCTTCAGAAGCAACCGAGGTCGACTTGTCGATCCTTCTTGATGAGTTGAAGATCGTGGTCGCGCCGTCACTACAGGAAGAAAGTATCCAGACGGAGTGGACTGTTGAGCCAGGGCTGCCACTGGTGTGGGCCGACAGGCCAAGCCTCATGCAGGTCTTTCTCAATCTAATCACCAACAGTGTTCGAGCTCTCTCAAGGAGGGAGAATCGGAAGCTTTCTGTCATTGCGAAAAGCAACAATGATCGGATTCTCGTTGAAGTCGATGACAACGGCGGCGGCGTCGCTCATCCGGAACACCTCTTCCATCCTTTCCAGGACGGCGCTGAAGCGACCGGACTTGGCCTTTATCTCTCTCAAGCGTTTGTGCGTTCCTTCCATGGAGAGTTGCGCTACCAGCCCATTCAGGGTGGCGCTCGCTTTACGGTATACTTGACCCCCGCAATTTCACCAGAGCAGGAAGGGCAATGCGCCAAATCCGAATTCTGATGGTGGATGATCATAGCCTCTTTCGCGAAGGTCTTAGCAGGCTTCTCGAAACCACGCCGGACTTCCGGATTGTAGGTCAACGCGCAGACGTGGACGGAGCCATCTCTGCGTTGTCAGAAACGCCGGCTGATGTGGTGCTGCTCGATTACGATCTAGGCGGCGAGCAAGGGTACCGTCTTCTTCTCGAACTCAAGAACCGGCACTCTGTGGCAAAGGTGCTGATGGTCACGGCAGGCATGACCGATGCGGCGACCCTTCAAATCATGGAGGCGGGAGCATCAGGAATCTTTCTAAAGCATAACGATCCGGAACACCTTGTCACGGCAATTCATCGGGTTGCAAATAATGAAATCTGGCTCGACACCGGAGCCATCCGCTCACTTGTTGCAGCCAGAAATGCCCAGGCAGACCGGATCGATCGCACACGACCTTTGACTTCACGCCAGAGTGAAGTACTTCGAGGCATACTGGATGGGCTCGCAAACAAAGAGATCGCCTGGAGGCTGAACGTGTCGGAGAGTTCAATCAAAGCTGTAATTCAGGAGCTTTTTCGAAAGGCAGCAGTAAGGACGCGGAGCCAATTGGTAAGAATTGCTATCGAAAGGCACTCTTCCGATTGGCTCAGACCCGAAACAAAAATGTAATGTGGGACGAAGGCTCCTGCCTTTGCATGTTTTGGACTTTGAGCATCGAGCTTCAACTTGGTCTCGACAATTGCGTAGCGGCCGTCATTGAATTTCGAAGGGCCGCTGACGGCACAGCAGTAGGAAGATCACATCATTAAGACGATGGTTGAGGCAGTGATGGTTGAAACCCGACGATGAATCGAAGGGCACAGGATCCGAATCGCAACGTCGGCTAGTGTGTACAATTCAGTCCACGTTGCCGTAAAACCGGCTGCTCGGAGAAGTGATCGCTGAAAATACACTCGTTACAGATCTCTCGACGAGCGCATTATCGCCAATGCACTCATCGACACAGCGTTTTGGCCGTAAGACGGTAATACTGAAGTTTTGGAGACCGGGCCGCCTTCGGCGAACGAAATTTTCGTATTGCCGACCACACGCCCACTATCGCCGGTCCGCTGAGTTGTACACTCCAATTCATGCAGTTCGGGTGCGCAATCGGCTAATCTCCTTCAAACTCTTGGAGAATCGACAATGAGATCAGTGGCCTTTGCCGCATTTATCCTGATGACGGCCTTTGCCCAGCCTGCTCGCAGTGTTTCGCAGCCTCCGCCAGATAACGACGCACGCGAGCTGACGCATCTCGAAGAGGTCTGGAACCAGGCTCACGTCGCTGGCGACGCCGAGACCCTTGACCACCTGTGGGCTGATGATCTGGAAGTCGCTGTTCCGCATATGGCGGTCATGACGCGAGCTGAGGCTCTGGGGTTCGCCCGATCTGGGCGCATGAAGTTTCTAAGCTATGAAACTTCGGACCTGCACATCCGCGTATACGGAGACGCGGCTGTTGTCACCGGCCACCTATTGCGCACCCGCACGCTGAATGGCAACAAAGTCTCGGATGACTGGCATTTCACCAAGGTCTATATCCGCCAAGCGGATCAATGGCGGGTCGTTTCCTTTCAAGCGTCCGATTCACCCGCTCCATGACCTCCTCAGCAGTTCGTCACTGTCGCTGGTGACCGGCTTTCCGAACGTTTCGACCTGCGGATCCGATTCACAGGGCCTGTTGTCCGAAAGGGGAAGTATCGCCGACCAAACTCCCGTCACTCGGACTGGCAGAACAACAATGCGTTCCCCGAACGCGCCCCGAAAACTGCATGATGGTGGGGTCGGCTCTCTTCTCTAGCACGCCGATGTGGTCTCCCGACGGCAAGCAAATCGCCTTTGCTGGAATGAAACCGGGTGAAGCGTCGCACATCTATATTTGTCTCCGCGGAGGGAGGTAGTCCTCGGCAAATCAGCGAAATCGGCTCGGCCGTGGATCCCGATGGGTCGCCGGATGGAAATTCTCTGACCTTTGTGAACGGAGGCTCTTCGTTACCACCAAGCGTACGTTTGGGACGCAAGCGCTATCGTTGTATTCCATGATCCAAGCGAAGTTTCTGGAAGGCTTGGCATGAACGTGCAAAGACGAGACAGTTCTCCTTCACAAAAGGAGCCGGTCGGCTGTCGCGCACAGGCCCACGCACGTTTCCAGAATCCGAGCGTTTCAAAGCGCGCTAGAGGCCTCTTTGCACGCGGCCGCAGGTCCGACATTTCGTCTCCGCCGCAGCTGTCTTTGTTTGAGGGAAGCCCTGTTGTCACCCCGACCTTGCAAGAATTCCTCTTCCCTTAGGAGTTCGAGTGGTGTATGCTGGCTCCCTTAGAACTTCGAGTGGAGGAGCGCTCGTGGTTGAGAAATCCAGACCGGAAGACGAAATGCTGAAGGGGACGCTCGACATGATGATCCTACGCACCCTGTTGCTGGGAGATGCACACGGCCACACCATCGCGAAGATCATTGAGCGGACATCGGAGGACGTATTGCAGGTAGAGCAGGGATCGCTGTATCCCGCCCTGTATCGCCTGGAAGACCGCGGCTGGCTCTCCTCGTACTGGAGCGCGAGCGAGAACAACCGCAGAGCGAAGTTCTACCGAATAACAACGACGGGGCGCAAACAGCTGCAGCGCGAAAGGGAACGGTGGCGGCGCATGACGCGGGCCATCGGCCTGGTGATGGGCAACGCGTTGCGAGGAGGCGAATCATGAGCTGGCGCAGGTTCTTCCGACGCTGCCACGCGGATGCGGAATTGCAAGAGGAGATGAACGTCCATCTGGCCGCCGAAATCGAGGAGAATCTGGCGCGCGGGTATTCTTTCGAACAGGCTCGACGCGAAGCTCTGCTCAAGTTCGGTAATCCCCAACAGGCACGGGAGCGGCTCTGGCGTCAGAATACGATCGCCTGGCTCGACAGTCTCTGGCGCAATATGAAATACAGCTTTCGCGCTCTGCGCCGGTCGCCCGGGTTCGCTGTAGTCTCGATCGTGGTGATCGCTCTCGGCATCGGTGTGAACGCTGCGTTATTCACCGTGGTGCGCAGTGTGTTGCTGAAGCCTCTGCCGTTCGCCAATCCGCAGAGGCTGGTGCGGCTCTATGAAGATACGTTTAACCATCGGTTTGCATACAACAGCAGCGCAGCCGGGATCTTTGCAGAATGGGAAAAGCAGGGCCATAGCTTCAGCGGCATGGCCATCAGCTGCCAAGCCGCCTATACCCTTTCAGGCAGCGGCGGGCAACTCCCTGAGAGCCTACGGGCGGCGGCATTCTCGGCATCGATGCTGCCGGTTCTGGGAGTCGAGCCGGCGCTAGGGCGCAACTTCTCGGCGGTCGAGGACAGCCCATCGGCGAATGGAACGGTGCTCCTGAGCTGGAATCTCTGGAAGCGGCGCTTCGGCGGGGAGCGTTCGATTGTTGGGCAAACGATTCTCCTCGATGGCCGGCCCTACAAGGTGATTGGCGTGATGCCTTCGTGGTTTGCCTATCCCTACAGCACCGTACAGTTGTGGACGGCGGCATCTCACGAACGAACCGCTGCGGAGATGGAGGCGCTGGACAATCACAACTTTCAGGCTGTGGGGCGGCTGAAGCCCGGCGTCTCGCTGCCTGCGGCAGTAAACGAACTTTCCCTGATCACGCTGCGCATTCATAACGCCCATGCAGACGATCCGTTCATCAGCTCGGGCGCGCACGGCCGGTTTCTTCTGGACTCTCTTGTCGGCGATGTCCGCACTCCGCTGCTCATTCTTGTAGGGGCAACGGGATGCGTCCTGCTCATCGCGTGCCTCAACGTCTCCAATCTGCTAGTGGCGCGCTCCATGGGCCGCCGACGAGAAATAGCGATCCGTACTGCCTTGGGCGGCAGCCGCGCAGAGCTGCTTGGCCAGCACTTCATGGAGAATCTTCTTCTTTCTATGGCCGGCGGCGCGATCGGACTTCTTATGGCGTCTGCGATGGTGCAATGGTTCGTGAGTCTTCGCCAGGATGTGCCGCGGATCGACGCCGTCCACATCGACGGCGTGGTGCTTGCATTCATCGCGGGTCTGGTCGTATTGAGTGCTCTCTTCGCAGGGCTGGTCTCGGCATTTTCGAGCCGAGGCGACCTGGTCCTCAACGCTCTCCAGGAGTCGTCGCGCTCGCACAGCACCGGCCAGACGCGGGCGCAGCTACGCCGAGTACTGCTAGCGCTTGAAGTGGGATTAACAGTTGTACTGCTGATCGGAGCCGGGCTCCTGCTGAAAAGCTACACGCGCCTGCGCTCCGCCGATCTGGGATGCCTGACGAGCAACGTGTTGACCATGCAGTTGTCGCTACCCGAAGTTCGATACGACTTTCCCGCGGCGGTTCACTTTTATCAGGAACTACTCACGCGTGTGCGTAACTATCCGGGTGTTCAGGCAGCAGGCCTGGTGAGCACGTTGCCGGGCGACGGATACGGTGGCGATCGCGGTTTCACGATCGAGGGTCGCCCGCCACTGCCGGAGGGAAAAGGGCAGCTCGCGCTGACCCGCTGGGTCGACCCAGGGTATTTCGCGGCTATGGGAATTCCCTTCCAAAGCGGACACACTTTTGACCGTGATCAGTTCCTTGTGCCAGGGTCGGAGGTCATCATCAGCACCGCGTTTCAATGGCAGTATTTCCATGGGAAGGATCCGGTCGGCGAGACGGTCCTCACCTTAGGCGGGCGGCCGTATCGGATTGCGGGCGTGGTGGGAGATACTCTTTATTCGATCGGCGAGCCAGCGCGGCCGATGATGTATTTCCCGATTTACACGCTGGGTTCCAAGGACCCGAACGATTTTAGTGCAAGTACGACGCTAGCCGTGCGTACCGGGCAGGATGTAACTCGATTCGCTCTGCCCGTGCAGAAGATCCTTCAGAGTCTCGACCGGGACCTCGCGGTCTCAGGCATTCTCACCATGAATCAGTTGATTGGAGCGCAGACTCTGGACTCAAGCTTCGACGCGACCCTGCTGATGATTTTCGCACTGGTCTCCTTACTGCTGGCGGCGGTGGGACTATTCGGAGTCGTTTCATATATTGCCGCACAGCGAACTACGGAGATCGGGGTTCGGATTGCGCTCGGGGCACAGCGCAACCAAGTCTTGACTCTCATCCTGCGCGATGGACTGCGGCCTGCTTTTTTCGGCTTGGTCCTCGGACTCGTTGGCGGCGCCGCGGTCACGCGATGGATCCAGTCCATGCTTTACGAAACGCGGCCCCTCGATCCGGAAATATTCGGCCTGGTCGCCTTAACGCTGATCGTAGTGGCCGGTGCGGCCTGCTTGATCCCGGCATGGCGGGCCGCACAATTAGACCCGATGTCGGCGCTGAGAACGGAGTGAGTTGCCCCTCCACTTTCTTGAGGAGACTTCCGAATCGTGTTGGCAGTAGTTGTCCGAAGATCCGGCGCCTCAATGAGCGACTCGGGCTGTACGCAACAGCTGAAGTGCCTGATACGGCACTTCTCTAGGGCTTGGCCGACATTTCACTATGTACTATTTGGGCGCCAAGTCATACGGCCCCGGAACAGCTCATGACGGTTGGTGCAGCTTCACGTATTCAATCTTTGCTTGGTTGAGGATGGGAATCTCGGGATCGGCATCCTTCCACAGCTTCAGAAATTCTTGATAGGAGGATTCGGCTCGAACTCGATCTCCCTCAGACGCGTAGGCCCGGCCCAACTGCAGATAAGTAAGTACACCGACTGGATCGGTGAATACGATGCCGGGATGGACGATCAGCTTCTGGAATTCCGCGACAGAATCAGAGTTCTGGTGGCTGGCCAGATGTGCTTCACCACGCAGGTACGCCGGATAGAGATCTCCAAAGAAGGCCGACCAACTCCCCGGTACGCCTAATTCGAACGGTGTTGCAGCTTGCAGCAGATCTAACGCCTTTGCCGGGTCCTTATCATGTATGGCTGCGAGCGCTCGCAACTCTGGAAGGTAAATCATTCGAACGCATGTATCTTTGGGGAAACGCTTGTCCAGATCCATCGCCAACTTCTGTGAATCGGGAAAATCTCCCGCAAGAGCATCAGCGAGGGCGGCGCCCCATTCCACATCCCGGCCCTGGGAGAAAGCAAGCGCCGCCAGCGCATCTGCCTTAGCTTGAGGCGCTTCTCCATAGAATGCTTCGCGTACGGCCATCCCGGCCTCGTACATCGCGGCCCTCTCGGGCTGGTTTGCCTGTTGGGCCAATTGCGCTGCACGGCTCGATATCTTGCGTGCCTGTTTCAAACGACCTGATAATGCCATCGCCGTAGCCTGCTCGTAGGTAACCCAGTCTTGCGCCTCGGACTGCCCCCGGGCTTGTGCGGCTGCCCGTTCCATGCCCGGCTCGTTTCCCTTCAGGAAGGCGATGTAGAAGCGCATGACCAGCATCTCGGGCATTTCGAGCTTGCGGTCCGCGGCTTGTTGCAGCGTTTTCTCTGCCTCGTCGAGTTGGTCCGACAACACGTAGGCCCACGCCAGATTGTTATATCCGGGTGTGAAATCCGGATCGAGACCGATTGCTTTCTTGGCTTCTTCAATGGAATCGTCATACTTGCCGAGCTCCTGGTCGATCCAGGCCAGTTCGCCGTGGGGTAGCATATCACGAGGGTAGGTCTGTGCCCACAACTCGCATTTCTCTTGCGTCTTTTCAATGTTTCCTGTCACCTCGCTCTCGTAATTCACCTCAATGAAGAAGCGTTCACGATCACTTGTGCGTGCACGCAGTTCATATGCCCTGCTCACACTCTGTTGCGAAAGCACAGGCTCCCAGATGTCGGCGTAGAGCCGCCCTTGAAGCGAATACGCCATCGCGAAATCGGGATCGATCTGGACGGCGCGCTGCAGCAGCAAGATGGCCTCGTTAGGATTCGAAAACGCGACCTTCCACGCAGCGCTGTACGCTTTCAGGGCCTCAATGGACGGGGTGCTGGCTTCGGCGAGCGGAGTCGCGTGCTGCTGAATGGTGGCCAACGACTCTCCCGCGCGAGATCGGAATTTGCCGGCAATCTGAGTGAGGGCACCGAGGAGGTCCTCTTCTCTCGCGACCTCCACCTGCTCATCATCCAGTATTTCGCCTGTGGCGCAATCTGCGGCGTGAAGGCCGAGCACATAACGGGGACCGATCCGGGCAATCGAGCCCTCGATCACTGCGGCGCAGCCAAGTCGCTCGCAAACCTGCCGCGCAATCTTCGTCGTGAAGCGCGCATCCTCGGGCAGTCCCATCAGTGAGAGCGTGTGGTGGATTCGTTCTTCTGAAACCAGGCTCAGATAGGGCGACTGTTCCAGTTGCACCGCCATGCCCTGTCGTAGCGTTCCATCAAAAACCGGGTCGCCCGTCGAATTCGCAAAGTCCGCCAGCACCACCGTGTCCTTCGCGCCCAGCATTGGCCGATGCCAGAAGATCCGCCATAGACCCGCCACCGCAGCAATCGCCACCAACACAGCCGCTGCAATCACCCACTTCAGCGACCGTCTCTTCTCGGTGACCTGCACCTCTACCTTCTGCCGGTGCGCCGCCACCAAGCTGAACCCCTGGTCCGACACCAGCCGAACCTTTTCCGCCAGCCGGTATCCCCTCCCCGGCACGGTCAATATATATTTGTGGTCCTGCGGACTCTCGCCTAGCGCCTTGCGCAACATAAATATGCTGCGGCTCAGGTTCCCTTCCTCCACAAACGTGTCCGGCCACACCGTCTTCAGCAGATCGTCTTTCGTCACGATCTCCTGGCTATGCCGCACCAGCACCAACAATATCTGAAAGGTCTTCGGCGTGAGAGGAACCGGCTCGCCAGCGCGCAGCAACGTCTCCTTCTCGGGATCAACCCGGAATGGTCCAAATTCATACAGCTCTTTGAGCTTCTGGGTCTCCGTCACGGATTCCTCCGGACTCAATTTCTGCGCTTAGGCCGCCAATGTACCACGGAATTGCGATTCACCCCTAGCGCACCGGCCGCTTCTCGCTCACCGCAACTCCATTGCCTTCAGTCCATTTCAGCGCTGCAAGAAATTATCAGAACTTTTCAGACCCCGCGAAAGGACTTCCGACCTCCATCCTGCGCACTCTGTCTCCGTTTCGGCCAGCGAACCACGCCTGAAACGAGGCCGCTATGACCAGGCAAACAAAAATCACCTTCGAAACCGACTCTCTCCTCTTTCTGCGCGGCCGCAACTCCATCCGCGCCCAATGCCCTCTCTGCCGCGGCGAATCCGAAATGGTCGCGCTCGAAAACCTTCAGGTCGTCTCCAACCTCGATCGCCCTTCGCTCGGGGAATGGATCAACTCCGGAGACCTCCACCGGCTCAAGAGCGGTGACGGCTCCACTCTCATCTGTCTCAACTCCCTGCTCGCCCTTGTACGCAACACCCATACCGGCTGACTGCGGCCTCGCCGTAGCTCCGCGCTCAAAGGAGATCGAAATGAAACTCGGATTCTTCACCACGATTGCCGCCACAAGTCTCCTCATCCTGCCGGCAACCCCGGCGCGCCTCCTCGCGCAGCCAACTCCTCAATACACCGTCCTTCATAGATTCACCGGCCCTGAAGGCTCAACTCCCTACGGATCCGTCATCAGCGATTGGGAAGGCAACCTCTACGGCACAGCCATCAGCGGTGGTGACACCTCGGACACGACCTGCCAGAGCAACCCATTCGCCTCCCCCGGCTGCGGAGTCGTCTACAAGATCGATCGCCACAACAATGAGTCCATCCTCTACACATTCAAGGGAGGGACTGACGGCGCCTTCCCCGCCACCGAACTCCTGATCGACGAAGTGGGCAACCTCTACGGCACGGCCCGCGGCGGCGGAATCGACCCCAGCGGAACCTGCGGCTTCCTTCAGGGTTGCGGAGTCATCTTCAAGATCGATCGCCACAGCAACCAGTCCGTCCTCTACTCCTTCACAGGAGGCACAGACGGCATCGGCGTCTCCTCTGGCCTTGTTCGCGACCAGTTCGGCAACTTCTACGGGGTCACGGTAGCCGGCGGGACCACGAACTCAAACTGCGTCGGAGGTGGACCTCCCGGAACCTGCGGCGTTGTCTTCAAAGTTGATACCAAAGGCAACGAAACCGTCCTGCACTCCTTCACCGGCGGCTCAGATGGATACAGCCCCTATGGTTCCCTTATCCGGGACTGGCAGGGCAACCTCTTCGGCGTAACGGACGCAGGCGGCGACACATCAAACACCTTCTGCGGAACGACCGTCCCCGCTCTCGCAGGCGCAAACGGCTGTGGAGTCGTATTCAAAATCGACCACTCGGGCAATTTCTCCGTCCTGCACGCCTTCGATGGATCCGACGGCGGCCCTTACCCCGATGGCTGGCTCGCAACCGACTACGCCGGCAACATCTACGGCATCACCGGGAACGGCGGCAACCTCAGCCTCTGCGGCGATCTCGGCTGCGGAACCGTCTTTAAGATTGATCGCAACGGCAAAGAGTCTGTGCTCTATGACTTCACCGGACCGACAGCCGAGCTGCCCTTCCTCTCTACCTCTTTCGGTAGCGTGATCCGCGACAACCAGGGCAACTTCTATGGCGCGGCATACGCCGGTGGCGACACCACCAACGCGGCCTGCATCGCAGCAGGCGGTTGCGGAGTCGTCTTCAAACTCGACCCCAGGGGCAACTACACGGTCCTTCACATCTTCAGAGGAACTGACGGCGCGAATCCATGGGCCAGTTTGTACATGGACCAGCACGGCGATATCTACGGCACGACAATTGCGGGGGGAGACCCAACTTGCAATTGCGGCGTTGTCTTCAAAATCACCCTGCAACAAAACTGAGGCGAATACCAAGCCGCGCGCCCCAACAAACCCTCAAGCGATTCCCACCCTTTCGCCATTTTGCGCTAAAGGGTGGACCGCGCACTCCTGACTCTGTTCTTTTGCTAAGCTTCCGTTAGCGCCTGGATCACGATCTCGCTCGGTGCCCCTTCTGCATAGAGACCGATAAACGGCGCAACACGTGGTCAATGCGCGCATCATCGCCAACTCACTCATCGACCGGGATAACGCACTCAGGACGACGGCTTCTAGCCACTGATCCAGTCCCTGTCTGACTTTGCGCGGCCACTGACACGCCCGATCAATAACACCCCTCTCAAACCCCGATAAAACCTGATCGCCTCGGCACCCAGTGTGCCGGTTGTGTGCCGGATTTGCCAGCTAGGGCAGCACAACAATAAATGAAGAGAGCCGATTCTCGCAGATGCCCTCAGTCCAAGGTCCAAACCATACTCAGAGAGTGCATTGTCCTGTGGTCGCCAGTTGAGGACGGGATTGATGACGATAAGTCGATTTTGTATTCCGATCCTCGCATAACAACCCTCCACGACTGGACGAAGAGAAAGGCTAGCAGGAAATTGTGAACGGATTTCTGCGTGAAGGTGCTCGGTGCATCGCGGAAGCCGGTCGGACAAACTACGAGCTAATCGAGCCGCGCGTGAAAATCGAACTCAGTGGCAGGTTCAGACTCGCCCCCCATATAGTCTGCTTGACGTTTTCCATTGTGAGAAGTGTCAGCGTTTTTAACGGAAATTAGTTTCCAAGAACCTGCCTCTTCCAATGAGGCCTTCAGTATCTTCCGCGCATCGCTTTTGGCAGACGGAATGCTTCCAAAGCGCACATAGAGGTGGGCCTCACCGTCCGCCCGTCGCGCGATGATACCCCACACCTTGGCCAAATCCTTGATGAAACTCTGGTGGCTGCCGTGGCAGAGCTGATTGTGGTTTTCATAATCGATTTCTTCATCTCCACCAAGAAACCACATTCTTAGCCACTGATCCTGTATGTACGTTCGCATCCCGTAATACGGGGGCGATGTCACCACGACAAGTGGTCCCTCGATTTTGCCGAATGAGGACGCTTTACGGGCATCCAGGCACTTCACGTTGCGAATGTTGCTCGGCGAATCGGTATTCAAATCCAGAATCCGTTTTAGCTTCTTCTTGAGCACGTCAATTACCGACGCCGTGGGCGGAAGCATGCTACGGTCGCGCCAATACTTAACGGAGTAGTCGGGCTTCGACGCGAACGTTCGAGGCATCTGGTTTGAGAAATAGCTTGACGTCCCCTCTCCTTCCGGTAGTGGACCATGCAGGCAGCCAAGTGCAGCGGCTCTAAGAATCGCTGATTCATCGGTCTCGCGCTCCAAATTCAGGAGACCCTCGCGAAGGCCGCAGACTTCTGACAACGTCTTTTTCGAAAATGCCTTCTTGAAGAACTGTTTTTCCGGGACGTCCTTCGGCGCTCTGGCTACTAACGTCTCCGCAAGTGCGATGACATTGTCCAGTTCGGCGCTGGCGAGCTTCGCTCGTGCAATGGCCACCGCAATCGGTGAGGTGTCCAAACCATACGAATGTAAGCCCAGCTTCCGTGCGGCGTAAATAGTCGTTCCTCGCCCACAGAAAGGGTCATAGACGGTGGGCGAATCGGCGCGATGCCTCCGCAGATGGCGCATCGGAAATTCGAGCGGGAACATCGTGTAGTACGGGCAGATCGCATTGAATGCGAAATCCTTCTTGTAGGCAAGCGTTCCCATTTATCCCTGCCTCCCCAAATTAGTGCCAGCGTACTTCGCCATTTCGCTTCTCGCCTGCAAATTCGACGGTTACCGCTTTCCGTTGTGCGCAGAATTCCTCCAGGTAGGATTTGAGCGCGATGGAGGTCTTCGCAGCCTTTTCGTCGGTCGGGAGATGGTAGGCCAGTGACTTCGGCATCAGCACGATGCACTTTGCTCGCGCCCGCGAAATAGCCACGTTGGTGCGTTGAAGCTGCAGGAGAAATTCCTCTTCACCTTCGATGATGTCGGTATCGCCCACACCGAACGACACGATGATCGTGTCCCGTTCGCTTCCCTGGAAGCGCTCGACCGTATCGACTGATTCAAACACTGCTTCCGGTTTTGCATTTGGAAAGAGTTCCAACAGCTTCCGTACTACAAGGGCTTTCTGCGCCTTGTGAGGCGTCACTATCCCGATCCCAGACTCGAAGAAGCCATCCTCTGTATAAGCAGTTTTGGATGTCGTCTTGCCCTCATTGAGCTCTCTTGCGATCACCTGGCGCGTTACATAGGCGAGGCCTGCCACGAGCCCGGCTTCGACTTCATTGGCTTGCGATGAGGTGGCATCTTCGTGGATGAAGGCAGCTACGCGGCGTTCCGGTTTCATCAGCTCTACGTAAGCAGCAGTGACCGGAAGGGCAGTCGGCATGGAGTTGGTAACTGCTTCAACCGGTTGCAGCAGCTGGAGATCGCGTGTCGGAAACGCTGCCTGCAACTTTGCGGGATAACCAAGGAGGCGTGCATATTCGACCAAATCGTTATTGGATCGATAGTTCACGAGCAACGGCACTTCCGTGATTCCGAAGCGTCGTATGAGGTACTCCTGAATGCTACCTACAAGGTGCCCGGCACCTTCGGGGGGGTCGAGTTGTTGGATCGGAGGCATCTGCATGTGATCGCCGACTACAACGAGCTGTGCATCTTTCTTCATCGAAGCTAACGGTCGCAATGCAAGCGTGACGGGAATTTGCGAGCTTTCATCCAAAACGACGAGGTCAAAAACCTCATCGACAAATCTGCCAGCCGGTCCTGCGCTCTTAGTCAACTGGTTTACGATGTGTGCGGTGTTCGACACTACAGTGACTCTGTTGTTGTCATGCAGGCTTGCGAGGAGTTCCTGGAAAACGGGGTCATTCTGATCCCTGATGGTTGACTTGAGATTCAGGTGCGTAGCAGTTGTCGTCAGCGCTTTTGCGCCGCGCGACTTCGAGTAAAGCCAGAAGTAATCGCAGACAGCAGACGCGTCCCCCTCCAAGTTCTTAACAAGTCGACCGGACAATTCCTCAACGGTCCGATAGTTAGGCCCGGCTATCAAAATCTTCCTCGCCTTCTTCTGCCGTATAACCGTGTGGAGGAAGGCCACAAGTGTATCGGTCTTACCAGTCCCTGGCGGACCCCAGACGATGGTCAGCTGAGACTTGGCGCATGACTGAACCGCATCAATCTGACTCGGGTTAAGTGCATGCGTATTGGCAGTCTTGGCGAATTTGACGATCTGCACAACGTCACTGTCGCTCCTGTAGGCCTTCGCGACCCATTTATTCGCCTGCCAGAGCACTTCGGCGATTGGAATGTCCGGATCGGTGCCCTTCGGGAATTTCTTGGCGGCGGTGACGCCCATTGCGGCTAACGCCTCGGGAGCTGCAATGGCGCACTTCGGGTTACCAACGCCTTTGAGAATTTCCCTCACATCCTTGGAATCATCAAAAGTTGAACCTTCGAGCAAGTAAATTGGTTCATTGCCGATTGGGAGGATGCCCCTGGCCATCAAGGCATTGAATTGAGTATCAACGCCGTGCCACTTTGCGCTTAGGGTCACGATGATGCGCTTCGCCACCCGGTCAAATTTATCGATTCGCGCCACGATCACGCGGTGCATCGGTGTGAAAGACAATTCGGGTGCAAGACCTAATCCCAGAGAATTGCCGTTTGCTAGTGGGAAACCGGGCCAGCTGACAATCCCGACCGTACAGGTGTCGCCTTCTTCGAGTTTCGCTTCGGAGGAATCTTCATTGACTTCGAATTCGAGAGTGTTGCCGCCATGGTCTTTAATCAGGCTGATCAACAGAATCGCCTTGTACGAGGCCTCCAAGGATTCTGCCCGCGCAATGAATGAACTGAGCGACTCAGTCTTCGCGACTGCAGCTGACACCTGGGACCACCGATCCCATAGCTTGGAGTCGTAGGCCACGCCCGACAAGCCGCTGGGGATCGTCATGGAAAGCTCCGGGGCATCGCCGCTGATGGCAGCCTTCAGGTCGCTCCTCAGGCGCGCCGTAATGCTCGCAAGCGCCCACGTGTGGGACTTCAGCACCTCGCCGTATCGTGTTATGGCCTCAGTGATAGGCCTTGTCTTACCGAAGATCCGGACTGTGCCGGTCGTTGACTTCCAGATTTCGAAAATACGTTCGCGCGGAATCGCGTTGCCCAGGGGTTCCAAGTAGTAGTTATCCACCTTCCGCGGATGCATATGCTCTTGGTGGTAGTGTTCAGCCGTTCCGAGGAGTGTGGTGGCAAAGAATTGCGGCAATCGCACGGAACCCGTGACAATGTTGCCAATAAAAACGATGTTGGGACAGATATGATCGGATTTTTCCAGCAGCTCGTCCGGCGGGAAAATCCATGCCAGTGCTCGCTGGGACCTCTCTGGCAGGTCGAGAATGTTTATCAGATGCCTGCCGAACGCGTTGCAAAGCTCCTCGTACTGACGGACTTCCCAGAAGCAAATCTGCGTGCGTAACGTCCCGAATTTATTCGACGCGAATTGCTTTTCAGCGTCTTCTATCCAGCCTGCAAAGCGCTCAATGAAGCCCAGCACGGCTGCCCATTCCGCAACGGTCGTGTCCTTGTTGATAACGAACGCATCTTCGCCCAGCGCTTTGATCGATGAAGCGTCCTTGCCGTCCTCGGCGGGAAACTTGGAACCAAAGGGTGAGAAGAGTGTGCCTCGAATAGCAATTCCTGTCAGAAAACCCGAGCCGGAATCGAAGTTCACGATGATGTCAAACTCGGCACCAAGCCGCTTCGCGAGGCCTCCAACTTTCGATACGCCGTCTACGGTCACCTTGCCCGTGCTAATTGATTCCGCCCGGTGTGTGATTTGACTACGGTCCTGCTTGAGCAAGGAATGCTTGCGTAGTACCGGTGCATCGGCCTTGATTCCGACCAGGCTCGCCACTTTCTGGTGACCGCCGGTAAACAAGACGCTGCTGGCTCCTTTGGTCAAGGTGGCCATCTTTGAGAGATGGTCGGACTTTTCAGCGGCGGGAGTGCAGTAGTAGTCCTTGTGGGCGTCGAACTGCTTGCGATCTTCATCGGATAACCAGACCCGGTTACCAAGCCAGTCGCAGGAGCTACAGCGGGGATTCACGTGATAGGGGACCGCTTCCCAGCCCTTTGAATCTCCGAGTTGCACGACGCGTGGCAAATCCTCACAGAAGAACTTTCGGACACTGGGCATGTAAATCAGGAAGTGGACGAGGCCGTCTTCCAGGTCCGAACGCAACGCCTTCAGACGATTGGCGTGATCGCCACCCTCTTTAGTGCCCAAAATCTTCGTAAAGTTCGGCATTTCGATATGCCGCCAGAGGTAGATACGTGAACTGACAAAAAAGCGGTCAAGAAACGCCTTGCCTTCGTTATGAAGCCAATTAGACAGAAAAATCGCATAGAGGCACACCTCAGCGGAATAACTGGCGTTGGCCTCAGTGATGTTTTTCAGGTCTATGACGGACAGTGCCAGGCGTTTATCGTTCTCCACCAATGGGTGGCGCGTTCCATCGGGCAGGATTTCGAATTCATTGTCGCGGCGGACATCGGCAAAGATGACGTCAGGTCGAAGCCCAGACATCCTCGGGATGAATTTCTGATCATCTTTTGATACTCCGATGTTCGTGAACGCGGCTTCACGAAAATCCTCCGGCTCAATTTGAGGCTGAAGGATCAGTGTCGGAATCTTGATCTTGGAGAGCGCTTCCGGCAAGTCCACAGGTGCTGTCCCGTTGCTTTTGGCAAAGACATTGTTGGGAAGCGAGCTGCACAGCACATTGAATTGCTCATACTCAAATTCATGACCGGAAGTCGTAATGAGCTGCACGCCAGGCCTAGACTTTAGTGGGACAGGAATACCTGCCTTCTCCAGCGCTTCCTGATTGTTGGAGAAAAGCGAAAGATACAGCTCCCGTTCGCAAAGCGTGCGGAGGTACATCGACATCTTGCTCTTCGTAAACTCACGCTTTGCTAACGCCATTGTCACGGTGCTTGAATTCTAATACGTTCATCTGCTTGTTGTGGTATGGTTTAGGCCCTTTCCATTCGGTGAAGTTCTCGGGCGGTGCGAACTGATGCATTAAGCACAGTGTCGAGCACATAACCGAGATCGCGATGGCGCACCCGCTGGCGGGCTCTCTCACTCACCACCAGCAGTCTCACTTCGGTGTCCTCGATGCTCCAATTGCACTGGGCGGCGAGGTCAAACCGCCAGCAGGCGATCTGGGCGGTTGGCGTCCCGAGTCGGTGGGGCTCCTGCCAGCGCTTTCTCGCTAACCACATATCTGCGTCGATGCGCGTAAATCGCCAAGTCACCTATCGACGCCATCGGTACCGAAAACCCAGTTTCTTGCCACTGATCTTGGTTTGCCCTGAAGACGTGGCTGTTAGACTCCTCAGTTGATCCCACTGCATTCAATTCCCAATTAATCCCGATCAACCCGGCGCTTCGGCGTGCCGGTTGTGTGCCCATTCTGGGCCGGAGGTGAAGTATGGCCCGCAAACCGGGACAGATTATTGCGCGCGGACAAAGCACATGGCTTGTCCGCATCTACCAGGGACGCGATTCTCAAACGGGAACGCGCAAGTATCTGAACCAAACCATTCACGGTCCACTGCGCGAAGCGCAGCGCTTCCTGAACCTCAAGCTTCGGCAGAAAGACAAGATAGGATCGCCGCGCGCCGCGGCGATCAGCCTCAACCAATTTCTAGACCAGTGGCTCACAACCGTAGCTAGGCCGAAGCTTCGGGCAAGGACTTTCTACGACTATGAGGCCCTCCTCCGGCTTTACATCCGGCCGGTCCTCGGTACACGGTTGATTGGTGCCGTCGGGCAGATCGATATGCAAGAACTTTACGCACAGATGTTCGAGCGGGGATTGTCGGCCCGAACCATCGAGTACACAAACGCGGTGCTTGAGTCGGCCTTCCGTCAGGCAGTCCGCTGGAGAATGCTGGCCGAAGACCCCTGCGCCGGCGTCGATCTGCCGCGGGTGAAGCGCAAGGAAATGGATGCACTCAGCGTCGAGGAGTGCCGGCAGTTCCTGCTGCGGAATCGGAATTGCATGCGCTGCTCGCGCTCGCGCTGACGACTGGGATGCGCCCGAGCGAATATCTGGCACTCAAATGGAGCGATATCGACTGGCAACGAGGTACGGCGAGCATCAGCCGGACTATCCAGGTTTCGAGATCAGCTTGGACGTTTGATGACACGAAGCGCAAGCGGAGCCGACGGATCGTGAAGCTCCAGAACTTCGTGATCGAGGCACTTCGAGGCTTGCAGAACAAGCAGGGAACCGACGTAGAAGGGAACGGCTGTTCGGCGCACAACCTTATCTTTGTGACCAGGGCGGGAATGCCGCTTACTCAGCGTGTTGTGAAGCGGGAGTTTCGCCGGTTGCTTGCGAAGGCGGGAATTCGGCTGGTGCGTCTCTATGACCTACGCCACACGGCGGCTACTTTTGGGATGCAGCCGGAGTTTCGGTCAAAGTGATCTCTGATCTGTTAGGACATGCAAGCATCTCCTTTACGCTGGAGCGTTATTCGCATGTCTTGCCTTCGATTCAAGACGAGGCAGCGGCGAAGGTGGAAAAACTTCTGGTTGCGTGACTATTTCTCAATTCAGAAGTGGTGTATTAACCCGATAGGGTTGCGGGATTTGAAACGGAAACGACCGGGTGCATGAAATTCCCGGGGGTGAGAGGGCTGAGCTCTGACTGGAGTTCTCCCTGCGTTCTGGCGCAGCACAACGGAACCCAGGAACGGCAAAGTTTGTCGCCAATAGTACTCGATGAACTTCCCTGCGATTCTCTCTGCATCGATATCGAGAGCGTTTCCGGAGTCGTCTCCGAATTCGACCGAAAGGTCAGCCAATGCCATCAGGAGTGCATATTTATAGGTGGCCGAGAACAGTCCTTCGCCAAGCAGCCTCTGCACTTTCAAGAGAAATTGCACCTGCTCCTCAGGACTGGGTGGCATGTCAGCCTCTCTCCCAGTAGCGGGCTTTTGCAGGGAAGATGTTGCGGATTTCACCTCTGGCATCCGGGACATCTCCATGCCGCCTCGGAATCACATGGACATTGGCGTGTTCGATGGTCTGACCAGCATCCGATCCGTCGTTTATCCCGATGTTGAACGCATCTACTCCGAACTCTCGCTTGATTTTTTCGCGCACGTGCGCCACGAGCTTCCAGATAGCCTCTTGGTCTTGAGCTTTCAATTCGTAGAGGCTCTTCACGTGCACTCTGGGAATGACAAGTGTGTGACCCTCCGTGACTGGGAATAAGTCACGGATTGCAAAAGCGGCGGGGGAAGACGAGCCTATTCTGACCTCTTCCAAACAGCAGAATGGGCATTTGCTCATCAACTGGCTCGCAGAAGCAATCTTCCGCGGATCGCGCGACGTAGTGCCCAAAGCCTCTCGTGACTCGTGGTCGGTAGAAAGGTTTTGGCCGATGGCATTGGTTTTAGTCGGTGAAAACCCATATATCGCAAATAGTACCCTGGCCCGTTCAAAACGCACGTATCGGTGTGTTCTCTAGGCCGGGTTTGGGCGGACTTGCCGTGTAGCAGGGAAGCAGGCACTAAGGCCCGCTGTCCGATGGCGTGAATAGGCTAATGTCAGGCATCCCGCTTGGAGAATGTCGAGGTACGCGGGAGCGGTGTCTAACAAGCCGGCTGGAGGTCGCTCGGAATCTGTTTGTATGTTCCGGAACAGAATGATTGGATCGTTACATTCACGCCGGCCTAGGAAATGAACCGAAGAGTCGATTTCGCTTCAAATCTGACTCGGCGATTCGAGTGAAGGTGGTGGATCGGGAAGCGCTTTGAGCAAGGCTTCTACCTTCGCCACGAACTGTTCCACATCAAGAGCCGATAGATGATCGGTTGATCGTTCTTGGCTCTCCGACGTTTGGCGGCATCTTCGATTTGGACCAAGGTCATCATCAGCGCCGTGTAGGGATCATGAGTGTGCTCAGGCAGCCAGGTGGTCATGTAGTCCTGGGCCAGATCACTCTCGTCGGGACGAGGGGACCAGCTCGGGTTGATGTCGCTGAGCTCTTCGGACAACTGCTCGATGATCTCGTCGTTCACAACATCTGCGAACTCGTTTTCGAGCTCCTCTCTTGCATCAGCCTCGGGACCCCAGATCCACTGATAGCCGCCCTCGGAGGAATCGTAGGGAAGCTCGTCTGGAGACATAAACCCATCCTCAAACCAGTGCCGCATGAGGTCGAATTGCTGGTCAATCTCGAGTTTTTTGATTTTGGAGGCGGGGACGTGCTCGCCCGTTTGTGGGAGGAAGTAGCTGCGCCGTTTCCGAGGCATGGCCCATTCTAGGACTTCCGGTCGAAACTTTGCGGATATTCGAGTTTCGCCTGGACGGTCTGATCCTGTCTATCGCGTCCGCTGCCGCCGAATTCCCTCAATCAATACGCGGTGCATTGCAAGATTCAATCGGCTGCATGAACGGAGTTCACCGTAATGCGTTCCGCTGCATTTCCAAGTTCGGTTCGGACGCTTTTCATGTCTCCTGTTTCCCCTGTGATGGCACTGTGATGGGCTTCTCCTGAGCTGATGCGGATGGCCTGGCTTATTGCGAGAGCGCCCACAAAGGCGCTGACGAAAGGAACAGCGACGCTGCTTCCGGCGAGCGTTGCTGCCCCGCAGCCACCGTCGCCACGTTCAACGGCAAGTTCAGCGTAGGCGGGTAATTGCATCAGATTCTGAATCCTTTGCTCAGTTTCATCCTCTACGCCGGCGAAGTGATCTGCGGGATCCAGTGTTCGATCGAAGGTGTTGATGCGAAATTTTCGATAGTCTCCCACAGTCGCTCCAAGGCCGGCGTCAATGACATACTCGAATCCCCGTTGACCGAGCAGACGCCGCGGAGGCATGCGATCAAGCCCAGCGAGGGCGATGCCCGGCTCGGTTGGCTTCCGGAACAGATTCTCATCGAGGCGTCGGTCAATACGCTGAACCTGAAAGCCGCGTCGTATCGCCCAGTCCTCCGCGACCCGGGTCTTTAGGGAGCCGTATTGCCCGCGCTCGACCAGGACAGATGTGCCCCAGTTTTCTTTTCCGATGCGCTGGTCGTCTTGCAACAAGAGAAGCACATCTTGCGGCGTTGAATATGGCAGAAGGGTCAACGACCAAAGAAAAGCTTGGCCAAGATTTCCCAGACCGATGAGCCAGAGGCTCGCTGGAAGAAATACCTCTTTCCAAATAGGGCCAGGGTCGCGCGTGGCTTGTTCATCGGCGCCTGGCAACCAGAGCGAAAGATTTTGCGCGATCTTGCCGGCTCGAGCATCTCCTTGTTCTGCGAGGAACGCCTGCCCCACAGCCAGTGCGCCGGCGGCGACACCCGCCAGTGTGCAATCACTTCGCCCAACTGATCGGGCCCCGGTAACGGGTGCAATGCCCGCAGTCCAACCATCCCAATAAGCCCTCACCGCCCACCCAGTTTCAGATTCCCGGCCGGTCCCGATAAGGATTTGTTTGGCCCGAGGTAGAGCATCAGCCCGGCGGACGCCGAAAGCCGCAGCAGCTTCTGCGAGAGATCTCGCCGATACCGGTAACGGAAGCAGAAGCGGCACATCAATCGCCCCATCCGCGCTGACCTGTCCGAAACATCTGGTACTCGTGACAGCGGCGGTCAGGAAGGCCGCTTGGCCTGTGGGGGTCGAAGCAGCATCCTCTCCAACAATGAGCGATAGTCGGGAAGCCGCAAGCCTTCTTTCTGCTTCTGGGAAATCAAAACGACCTGAATTTACAAGTATCGAGCGGATACGCGAAATCTCCGAGTCGATCTCGATGCCGTCATGGCTGTAATCAGTCATCTCAGTCACCGTCCCACACGAAAAATATCTGCGCCGCTCTTGCTGTGGTCCTTCCACTGGCGGTCCCCAAGATACTCGTAAACACCGATTCCACCAGGAAGGGGCATGCCAGCTGCGTAATTCGGGAGAATCAAAGCGATGTGCCCCACTTCCGCAATCATGGGATTTCGGCGGTCACTTCCACTTTGGCCGTAGCCTCGCGGATGTACATGAACATCGGCTACAACCGTCAGATTGAGGTCTCGGCATCGGTCCCACACGAGACCAAACTTTCGGCCATCAAACTCGACGATCCCGTGCACAAAACAGGTCGGATCGATGTCGTCGTAGTAAAGAAATCGCTCGATTGTCCGGGTGCTCTTCTTTGAGGTACCGAGCAGGAACGCTCCGCTCTCACATTCGCGGCCCGCGGTTCGGCGATGCAACTCGTCTACCCCTTGGTTCCAGACGGAACGACGGCAGATGAGCTTAGGCGGCCGGCCGATTGCCGTGCGCAAGAGTGTTCGAATCGAGGAGACCATGCAAATCCTCCAGAATGAAGGTGAGATCGCGTTTCGGATGCCACGCCAGATCAGGATGCCTGGACGCCCAGTCATTGTGAAGTCTTCCGTGACGATCCCAAGGACGATAGATTGACCCATTGCCCCAGGTTTTGAAGGCTTCATTCACACGGTGGGAGCCCTTCGGACGCTTGTCGGCTGCGAGAAGTGTGTTGCCCGAAACGTCCCAGAATTTGACCTCGGGCGCAGCTCCTGGAAACCCTGTCAACTCGAAACGAAAGAAGTACTCACTGTTCTTTCCGTCCGGCTCGACCGCGGAAACTGAAATGATCAGAATGGGGAAATCGCACGATACCTTGCGCCAGTAGCCGCGCCTCTCACCAACTCGGAAGCGAGCAGATGCGAGGTCTGCGGCTACGGCGTTCTGCGCGAGATCGGAACTCACAGCAAGGCTCCGTTAGGCACGATACCGCGAATGAGATCGAAAGCAAGACAGTGCTGCGGATGCCGAAGATAGCGGCCGATATGCGCATTCTTGGGCAGCGCAATCGTGCTGCCGTGGAGCGCAAGCTCCATTTCTGGAGCAATAGTCTTGTCGATATTGAAGCCTTCCGGACTGACCGCCCAGTCGAGAACGCGCTGCACGCGGGTAGCCGGCGAGAATCGTTTTTCGATTTGCCGGCTCTGGTAGAAAACCGAGACTTCTATATGTCGCGCGCGGTGAACATGATGGATTCTGCCGGCATTCTCGGTGGCGACGATCAGGGTTAGATCGAGTGGCTCATGGCAGTCCTCGACAAACAGCAAGCCCTCTTCGGCCCGAAAGCCGCTTTTGAATGCCACAGCACTGACAATCTCTTGTCCGGTGCTCCCTTCCTCAATGCGAATCGCCTCCACATCGGCGAGGCCTTCGCCTTCGACAATTATTTCGAGCATTGCCATATGAATGCCCCTCCTTGGGGCTTCGGGTTGAGAGGATCGGATTCGATTCACCCTCTCCCTATCGCAACTTGCTTAAAGGTAAGACAGATTGCTTTATATGTCAATCATATTTTTCTGTTATAAAACGGAAGCATATATTTCTGCTTTATATCTTAATTTTATCGCTTGACATATAGAGCAAATCGATTAAGGATAGAGCAGACAGTGAGTTGGAGAACTTTAGAGCGACCCATGCAGACGCTTGGTCAATTCTTAGCGGAACTCAGACAGGGTCGCGGTCTGACATTTCGGGACCTCGAAGAGAGATCTAGTATCTCGAATGGATATCTGAACTTGCTTGAGCATGACCGGATCAAGAAGCCCTCCCCCGAGACCCTCTTCAAATTGTCAAATTTCTATGGAGTTCCGTTCTCTTCGTTGATGAAACTTGCCGGGTATCCGACCGAATCAGCCGATGCTCCGCGAGAAGATCCGAATCGAGAATTGGCAACAGCCCTTTTGGATGATCTGAGCAAAGAGGAACTCAACCGGGTTCGAGACTTTGTGGGGTATCTGAGGGTTGAGCGTCGCCGTGCGAAGTAGAATCTGCGGATTCAACAGGAAGGAGGAGGACTGATGAGAGCGCTTGCAGCCTTAGCTGCAAAGACAGCCAATGACGAGGAGTTCCTCGGGAAGATTAACGACGCACTTCTGCAGCTTCAGCTCGAAGCCGCGGGAAAATCGACTGAACTGGGGTATAAGACGGAAGATTTGGAAGCGAGCCGCGATGTCCTTCGCGACTTTCTCGAAGTTCTTTCCGAGGTCATCGGCCGAGCCCAACGCGGAGAACTTGCGACCGCACAAACCCCGGTTGAACTCGCGGCAGAGGACGTACTGGCGCGGTTGGATGACCAGGGGAAACCTCGCGAAGACTGGCTCGAGGATATTGGCAGGACCGTAGAACAGCTGAAAACGGAGTCGCCTATCAAGAGCAACGATTGGGCACTCCTCGAACAGTTGATCGATTTCTTGGATGCGGAGTTCGCCCAGGATCTCGCTGCCATTGCAAAATCGTGAAAGGCGTAGATGCAGAACTATGTCGAAGCCAAAATCGGCGAGTTCGGCGAGAAACTCATCGACCAGCGAGCTGTTCTTTCCAAATTGTCTGCGTCTGGAGCTCACCCGGTTCTAGTCACGCAGCTCATTGGCATTTGCGACGAATCCGATCGTTTGATCCAAAGGGCGAGAATCACTCTCGCCCTCAATCTTCCACTACTGCTCCGACGCCTCCAAATTGATCTGTCACAGATCAGAGCCAAGCTTGACCGCATTGAAGAATTCTATCTTCCCGCCCTCCTGCACGAGGGGGATGAAGAGCGGGCTGTCGGGCGCGTCCTTGATCAGGTGCTCGCTAAATTGCGAGTCCCCAAAATGGCTGACAAGATCGTTTCCTTTGGAAGGCCGTTATCCATATATCCCGCGTTTCCTGAATGTCCCGTGTTTTTTATGCTTCGGTACACGCCCTCCTGCCTGCTTGAGTGGACGGGGATCTATCACGAGATCGGACACACGATCTATAACCGTTTTCCCGAACTTCGGACGAACCTGGCGAAGACAGTCATTGCCTATTGCCAGAACCAGCAACTGCAAACTCCTGCACTCTCGGCCTCCCAGTTGAACAGTCGCGCCGAACGCCTGCGCAAAGTGGTCCGCTACTGGGATCCTTATCGGCTGGCAGAGTTGTTTTGCGACGTCTTCGGCACTGTGGTTGCAGGTCCCGCTCATTTATTGTCCTGGGTCGATCTCGCGGTGATCAGTCAGGAGGATCCGTATCGGATCGATCTCGCCGATGAACATCCGCCAAACGCCGCCCGGACTCACGCTTGTATGCTTGCGCTTGACGACGCGTATGCCGATTCTCCCCTGAGACGTGCGATTGGCAACGTGTGGGACACTTTCATCGCTAACCGGCCACAACCCCCTTTGTTTAGTCAGATGTGTCCCTTTCCTCTTCTTTTGAGCCTTGTTCAAACGGCTCGGGCGGAGATCGCCCGTCATAACATTCCGACGTTTCGGACCATTCTGCCCTCACCGCCCGAGAGCCTCGAATATGACAACATTGACGATCTTCAGATGGTGGTTAACGTGGCGTCGGTGAACATGATGTTCGCCCCCGCGCAATACTCTCAGTGGCAAAAGAGAATTAACAGCGAGATCCAGTCGTTGTGAAACGGTCGAACAGGAAGGCTGAATGGCCACAAAAACAGAAAATGGTTTATGTGCCTGGTCGCACTCCCGGGCTAACGTGATGGCAACATGTCAACGGCAGTTCTATTTCTCTTATTGTGCACCGGCTGCATGGGATCACCCTGATCCTGTGATGCGTGATCTGTATCTTCTGAAACAGGTTAAGCCGATCGCCATGTGGAAAGGGGATGTCGTACACCAAGCGATTGCGGAGTTTTTTCGCGCGCTGCTGAATGGTCAGGTTCAAACCTGTGACGTCGTACTTCAATCCGCAGAACAGCTGGCGAGGGTTCAGTGGGCGTTCTCCTTGAACGGTCGCTACAGATCCCAGGGACGCCGGCGAGCTGGATCAGCCTTCGCCGCCCTATTTGAGCACGAATATCAGATCGAAGATGCGGAGTCACTTGATCAGGCAATTGAGCACATTCGCCAATGCCTTGTGAACTTCTTCGAAATTGACCGGACGGAACGAATCTCGGACACCTTTCGTGCCGGTCGCAGTCATCTTGTTGAACCACCAGCATGGGGCCTCGACGCTACGAACTTTGAGATCCCCGGGATATCTGTGACGGTCAAAGTAGACCTCGCGTTCGGCACCGAAGCCAAGGAATATCACATTTTCGACTGGAAAACTGGGAAGGCATCCGAAGATTACGGACCTCAGCTCGAGCTCTATAGTTTATGGGCTCATCAGTCACTGGGGCATGACCTTGCTTCCATAACGGCGCATGAGGTTTCCTTACCGAACCTTACCTGTTCTTCGCATCGGTTGACCGAGCAGGGGAAGTTCTACCGATTGGCCACGATCCGCCGCAGCGCCCAATTGATCGATGCGCTTACCTGTTCAGCCGACTGCTCGACCGGGCCACAGCTTCGAGATTTTAACTACGCACGGTATCTGGGCACGTGTCAGCGCTGTTCACTGCAGAGAGTTTGTCAGGAGTTGCGATGAACATTGCCTACACGCTGTTTGAAATCTTAGATGCCGAGCGACTCTCCTTTCGGTATCGGTTTCTTAAGGTTCGGGAATCGCTGCCGGATGATGTTCGCCAACCCATCCGGTTGCAGCGTTGGGCCGATGAGCTCTGGCGACGCCGGCTGCATTGCCCTGTCTTCCCTCACAGATCAGGCAAGGATGCATTCTTCGTGGTTCCTGCCGATGCCGCCCTGGATGGGGTAGATCTCAGTTTCGTGGATGTCCCCAGCTTGACTTATCACGTTGATCCAACTGACAAGTATCGGGAAATCGATCTCAAGAAAGCTTCCTGGCGAGAGCTCGAACTTCTTTCCAAAATGCTTGAGCGCCCATTTTCTGACCAACTTTCCAGAATGGATGGCTTTTGGAGGGATACATGGACTCGCTTTTTTCGAATTCAACCGGAGAACGCAGCTCGAATGGCGGATGCCCTGAACGCATTCCGAGGCATCTCTTTCTCCGTGGTGCCGATCCCACCCAATAAGATCTATCTCGCGCTGGACATTGCCACTCGGTATGTCGGAAGGCTCTCGATCGCGGAGTATCGGAAGCAGGCGCGCTGCATCGAGATCGAGCAGCACTGTTCGGTGGCTTTTGAAAAGCGCAGATGGCTACTTCGCGACAATGGACGTGTCAAATATCGCTGTATTTATGCGGGTGATACCGGGAAGTCGATTAGCGAGTTCCGCATCGAGGACCTCGGACTGACCGTCCTTGAGTACTATCAACAGAAGTTCCCCGAGATTGCCGTTGATCTTCGAGCTGATGATCCGGCCGTTTTTTGTACTCGCGATAAGCGCGACCGAGACCCCGTGCCCGCACCCGCAAGCAGACTGTTTCCGATATTTCCGTTCGAGAAGGATTTCAGGAACAGGTGCTCGGTCCGTCCCCAGTTGCCGCCCGACGAACGGCAGAACAGACTTCGTCAATTCATTCATGAGCTCGGAACGGTGCAATATGGAAATGCTCAGCTGCAGGTGAGCGACCGGTTGCTGGTTGCACCCGATCACTATTTCAAGGTGCCTAACCTTGAATTTGGCCAGGGCTTTACCCTGACGCCTAGTGATGTGTCCAAGAATGGCAGCTACTCGATCGGTTCATGGGGCGCGGAAAAAATGCGCTCCCTGATTCAAGCCGGCCCCTTCTTTAAAGAGGAAATGCCGCCGACTGCCCTTTTGTACCCGAGTAACCTAGACCGTCGAATCCGAGAGGATTTCGTTCGTTCCATCGAACAGGAGTTGATGATTTACACCGGCTCGAGAAGTATGAAGTTCTCTAAACAAGTCGCTTATCGACCCGACGCCAATGGCCACGAACTGATGATTAAGACCAATGCGATCAAGCGCGAATTTGGAGAGCATTTCCTGGTCGCGTGCATCCTTTCCCGAAACTTCGAACAGCATGTTCATAATCGGTTCAAGGCGGAGTGCGAGGACGCGTTCTCGCAATGCGTATCCGAGGCGAATGTTCGGGAGGTCACACTTAGACAGAGCAAACGCCGGAATTTTGCCCTCGGAGTCATGATGGCACTCGGCTTCAAACCATGGGTGCTTGCAACGCCCTTAAATGTCGATCTGCATATCGGTATTGACGTTCTCGTAGATCAGGTCGCATACACATTTCTCTACGGCGAAGGCGGACGCGACATCTTTCGCGATCGAGGGCATTCGGGCGGCGAAGAGCTGATCAAGACTCGCTTGTTACGCGAGAAGTTGATCTCCGGGTTCACGCGAGTTCACTCTTTGGGCGCCCGAATCAAGAGTTTCGTTGTGCATCGCGATGGCCGCTGGTGGGCCAAGGAGACTGAGGCTCTTGAAGGAGCGGTGGCCTTCTTGAAGGAACCGGCTCAGGGAATTCTCCCGAGTGATGTCAAATATGCGGTGGCAGAGATCCGCAAATCGCATTTTCCAATTCGTACTCTTACGGCTCAATTTAAGGACCGACGGCCAACAATTCGGAACCCTTTTCCGGGATGCTATCTCGTCCTGAGCCCGACTCGCGCCGTCCTTGCTTCAACCGGCAAACCCTATGAATGGGACGAACAGGGGCGGACTGCCGGCACTATGCTTGTACAGTTGGAACACAACCCAGGAGACCTTCAAATAGAGGACATCACGCGCGACGTCTTCTATTTGACACAGCTAAACTGGAGTGCGCCGGATATCGAAATCAATGCTCCCGTTACAATCCGCTGGGCCGACGATATGCTGCGAGACCTTTACATTGAGCCCGATCGCTAGCTGGCAAGGTCCGAACCCGAAGTTTAGCTCCTGAGTTTTTTTTTGTTGCTACGAGTTATTGAACTAGACTCATAAGTGAAGGTGATGAGCGTATCGATTTTCACGGTTGGCTATGCGGATCGCTCTTTGGGCGAGTTGGTCTCACTTCTGCAATGCGAGGACATTAAGTTCCTCATTGATGTGCGGTCGATCCCGGTCTCACGATTCAAGCCGGAGTTCTCTCGTGATTCCTTAGAATCATCTTTGAAGGCACACGGAATTCGCTACGTGTTCATGGGAGACTCCCTCGGCGGCCGGCCATCTGATCCAACCTGCTATGAAAATGGACACGTAATCTATCGCCTTGTTCAGGACCGTCCGTTCTTTAGAAGTGGTATCGATCGGTTGCTGAACGCAGCTGCCGGAGGACATAGGGTGTGCCTGATGTGCAGTGAGAGTCGTCCCGAAGACTGCCATCGCAGCAAGCTCATAGGAGTTGCTCTTTCCCAACTGGGGATTGCCGTGTCCCACATTGAAAAACAAGGCGAGCTGCGAACCCAAGACGAAATAATTGAGCGTCTGCAGCCCGGTCAGTCTGATCTGTTTGAACTTCGGCTTCAATCTCGAAAGGCATATCGGCCGTCTCGAGCCGGCTGAGGCCACGGAATCACAATGATTGAACTGATTTTGACAACCGGCGTGTACGGCAAGTCAGCCGAGCACTTCTTTAGGCAGCTTACGGAAGCCAAGGTGGATCTATTCTGCGACATTCGCCTACGCCGTGGGCTGCGTGGTTCGCAATACGCCTTCGCCAACAGCACTCGCCTGCAACATGAATTAGCCTCTTTTGGCATCGCCTATCGGCACTTTCCCGAGCTTGCACCTTCCATCGATACTCGTGCGGCGCAGCACGCTGCCGACTCGGCCGGCGGAGTTCAAAAGCGAAGCCGCGAGACACTTAGCGAAGAGTTCAAGCATCGATACATCACCGAAGTACTTGGCCCTTTCGATTCCAATGCATTTCGGACCACACTGGGTCCGGATGCGCGCAGAGTGGTGTTGTTCTGCGTGGAGGGCAACCCAAAAGCCTGTCACCGCTCACTGCTCGCAGATCGGCTTACAATGGATTGGCAAATTCCAATTCAGGATCTGTAACACTATGCCAAGAGCACGGGTGATGGTCGTTGCGCGTACCAAAATGGGCGGTGGGCGCGTATGCGTAGGTGGTTTAACGGAAGAAGGCGAGAGTATAAGGCTGATGAATCAGAACTGTTCATCGAGCCTTGCACAGGATTCTCCTTATGAGGTCGGGGAGTTGTGGGAAATTCAGTTTGCTCCTTGTGGAGAACGACGTCCACCGCACATTGAAGATGTTACCGTTACAGCGGCCCGACGACTTCAGGAGCTCCCAAATATCGCGGACTTCATTCGATCGCGGGTTGATCCCTGGGAGGGCGGCATCGATTGTCTCTTTGAGGATAAGATCCGCTTCACCGGCCCGGGCGCAGGCTATATTTCCGAGACGGACGTACCGGCAAATGCGATTGGCTTCTGGGTACCGAATCGACCGCTCAATCTAGAACAAGACCAGCGTAATCACTGGGGTTATTATCCCGAAGGCGACCTTCGACACCTGAGCTACGTTGGAACGTCACCAACGATCCCGACGATCGCAGCGGGCCAACTCGTGCGCGTCTCGTTGGCAAGATGGTGGAGACCCACGGACGCTGATCCTGATTTCGAGTTGCGGTGTTACGCGCAGCTCTCCGGATGGTATTAGCTCGAGGCAAACCCTTCGGGAATTACAGCTGTTAGCTGGCTCTTGCGCCATTTCCGTTGAAATTTAAACGCGGATGGGCGAGCTGAGAACCGCCGATGGCGTGAAAACTCAGATTTCTCTCTCACCGCAACGGGAGCTTAAAGCGAAAGACTCCGCAAGTCTCTTTGGGATAGTGGCGAGAATTTTCATTCATCTTCGGGCACAAGGACATCAAGGGCTGCGTATCAATCCTTCAAAGAGGCGCGGGGACGCTGAAAAGTGGTTCTATAGCTGAACTGGAGCATGGGAGACTGACTCAGGGTCGGCCATGGCGAAATCTAGGGCGTAGAAACGTTCCGGCGTTCCGAGAGGCAATTCAACCTACAACTTTTGGAATTGCCCTGATTGATGGCCGTTCGCCAATAATCAGGTCTTTTCACATTTTGACAAGAATCCACTTTCCTTAGTCGCTGCTAGGCGTAGGCATCAGCACGTACTGCGAGCAGATCTTCGACTGCCTCCCTGGAAAATTCGCGTAGCGTGCCAAGGCTGAGCCCAACTCCCACCCTCCCTTCACGAATTCCCTTTTCAAAACAGATCTCACGGCTAAGAAAGCGAGGCCTTCGTGTCTCATACATCCCTTATCGCGCCCTCGCGCGGTCTCGAGCAGCTGATTGCTCGCGCCAATTCATTCATTTCCCGTGCCGGCGCGGCCTCGACGGTTCGCGCCTATCGTCCCAACTGGAACGATTTCACCTCCTGGTGCAACACTCACCATCTCCAGTACCTGCCTGCCACTCCTGAAACCATCGCCCTCTACATTGCGGATCTTGCATCGTGGCCGCTAGCCGTCGCCAGGACATCCGGCTAGAATTCCGTCCTAGCTGCAGAAACCTCGCGATTCATTACTTCTGACCCCGGATAATCTCCCGTTCTCAGATGCCTGCGAGAAAGCTAGCTGTGACTGGCTGGAATGCTGATCCGGAATCACCCGGTGGTCAGCAGGAAACAGCGTCTGTCGCGGCTGAAATGCTGACAACATACTAGCTGAACCATTTCGTCGTTTGGACGCGGCTGGAGTGCCGAAACTCAGAATTGTCCATCCTGCCGCCGACCGTCAAATCCAGTGTTACAACTTGCTGGCTTTCGGATCCTCAACGAACTCAAGCCGGGGAGGTAGCCCCTTCTCGGCACGTTGAGATTCCAGTCTTTTCACCTCAAGATAGACATCCTCGGGATCACGAAGCTTTGTCTCTTCGCTCCTGCGAAGTTGTTCGAAAAGCCACGCCTCGGTGAGTTCGACCCCGTTCATGAACGATACGATGTCTTGGCTCGCTCCGGCCCATGCGGCCTGAATCAGCGAATGGTAATAGGCCACGGCTTCGCGTTCCACCCCGAATCTTCTGGATGCCTCATCCAGAAGATCAACGAGCTTCTGCGCGCAGACATTGATCCGGTAGAGGCATTCGTAGGGGCAGGGAACCGCAGCGGAGGATCGCCTTCTCCGGCGTGGGCCATCGCTGTATGCCAATGACGTTCCCGTTCATCCGATTCCCCATGCTCGCGGAAAAGCTCTAAAAAGAAAGGATTTGTTTCGCACCCGCTGGCGCGGTTATTTTTAGATACAGCCATATCCTCGCCTTTCATGAGAAGGTGAAGTGTGGTTAGGGCCATGCAGGTGCTCCAACACCGGTGTGGCCCGCTCAGGGACGAGTCTGCTCCATACAAAATGAAGCGGGCAGATGTGAGAAAGGTACAGAATTAAATTGACATTGTCAACCGATCTCGACTCTGTACTCTGGATCTCTCAGTCTGAAGCCGCACGTATGCGTTCAGTGTCTCGTCAGGCAATTGCCGCGCTGGTAAAGAAGGGGCGCTTCAGGACCTTAAAAATAGGCGGAAAGGTTCTGGTGCATCGGGAGGATGTGGAGGCGTTTGTGCCAAAAGTACGTGGACCGGAGCCAAAGGCTGGCCGCTCCCGCAAGAAGACCGTACCGAACAAGGCACCCAGGCGCGCTAAAACGAAGAAGTAGCCAACCCCTTATTTCAGCGACCCGTCTCGCAGATCTCGCGACGTTCGCGCAAACCCGCGTGAGCCTCCGAGATGGACCATAAGTTCCACTGCTCTCAATGCGACCAGAGAAAGAGCCGGTGGAACGATGAACATTCTCTCTTCGACTGAATTCTCTATTGGAAGTTACGTGCGGCATTGGCCCGGAGATCCGGGAGATTTCTTACGTCTGGGCTATCTAATATGAAAAGCTTGACTCGCTGGTGGGGGAAGAGTCATTCGAACTCTCTATAGAGCTGTTGTAAATCATTTAATTTACGATAGTTAAAGACGATCGCGATTCTCTGGAGTGGAGCTTTCAGCGGGTTTTCTGAGGTGACCAAGAGTGGATCAATAGGTCAGCAGTTCCATTCCCGGCCAGAGGAGCAGGCAAGCGTCTAGGAATCGGACCCGATTTTGCGGGTTACATGATCGAGTGATTGAGACGTTCTCAACTTGCGCATCCGTCCCCTATAGTTTCTTAGAACAATTCGCGAAAGCTCAACCACTCATGTTCCTTGCGGTCCTCGGCGCCCTCACCGTTCTCGTACTCATGGCCGCTATCCTCAGCAAGAGGATAGCGCCGGTCGTTGCTCTAATCTCAATCCCAGTTCTCGCGTCCCTTTGCGGCGGCTTTGGCATACACACCGGAAAGTTCATGCTTGCGGGCATTGAGACCATTTCCGGGGTAATCGGCATGTTCGTGTTTGCCATTCTTTTCTTCGGCATCATGACCGATGCAGGAATGCTGAAACCGTTCATCGCCTGGTTGCTTCGTGTCATCTGCCGTAAGCCTTCGCGTATCGTTCCGGGAACCGCCCTGCTCGCATTGCTCGTGCATCTCGACGGCTCCGGAGCAGTGACCTTTCTCGTGACCATCCCTGCCCTCCTGCCGCTCTACGACGAGCTGGGTATCGATCGTCGTATTCTTGCGTGCGTCGCGTCGATGGCCGCGGGCGTAAATTTCCTTCCCTGGACCGGGCCCACCCTGCGCGCATCCGCGGCACTTCACGTCTCGGTCTCAAGCATCTTCGTACCCATGATCGGCGTGCAGGTTGTGGGACTTGCTTTTGTATTTGCGGTCTCCGTTATTCTCGGAATCCGCGAGGAGCGCAGGTTGAATCTACTACCCAACCGAGCCATCCCGCATCAGCCAACGAGCGATCCCCGCAACCAGCATCCCCGTCTCTTCCTCGTCAACGTGATCATCACGCTGGTGGTCCTCGGTGCCATGGTCAGCGGTAAAGTTGATCCGGTAGTCGCGTTCATGCTCGGCACGGTCATCGCCCTCAGCCTTAATTTTCCGAGTCTCAAGGCGCAGCAGGAAAGAATCATCGCACATGCTCCTGCCGCGATTCTCATGGCGAGCATTCTCTTCGCAGCCGGTGCATTCACTGGCATTATGAAGGGCACGGGAATGGTGAATGCGATGGCATCGGTGGTGGTGGCTCACCTTCCCCAGCATGGGCTCCGGTTGATGCCTCTTTCCCTTGGAATCGTTTCGATGCCGCTCAGCCTCTTCTTCGATCCCGATTCGTTTTACTTCGGCGTCCTCCCTGTTCTCGCAAAGGCCGTCGCACCTGCCGGCCTGGCGCCCATCACGATGGCTCAGGCTGCGCTGCTCGGTTTACACACCACGGGATTTCCCGTCAGTCCCTTGACGCCCGCAACCTACTTGGTTGTGGGCCTCTCTGAAATCAGCCTCGCCCAGCATCAGCGGTATACCATCCCGTTTCTTTTGGCGGCTTCGTTGCTCATGACACTTGCTGCTGTGATCCTGCAGATCATTCCCTTGTAAGAGGGGAGCTGGATATGAAACCCATCAGAATCGGAGCCGGCGCTGGCTACTCTGGCGACAGGATCGACCCGGCGGTCGAACTTGCCGAGAAAGGCTCACTCTCCTATCTCGTCTTTGAGTGCCTCGCTGAGCGGACCATCGCCATCGCACAAAAGTCTCGTCTCCTCAATTCATCTGCCGGCTACGACCCACTGCTCGAAGAGCGCATGGAAGCCGTGCTCTCGATCTGTGCAGCACGGCGCATCCGGATCATCAGCAATATGGGTGCCGCGAATCCGAACGCAGCGGCCGAGAAAACCTGCGAGATCGCGCGTCGGCTCGGCATACGCGGTTTGCGCATCGCTGCGGTCTCCGGCGATTGTGTGTTCGATCGCCTGCGTAGTGGCGATACAGACTTCGAAAAACTTGAAGGCCCGCTGCCGGCCATCGAGAGCTGGCTCTCTGCCAACGCCTATCTCGGTGTCTTGCCACTCCTCGAAGCGCTGCAAAGCGGAGCAGACATCATCCTGACCGGCCGCGTTGCTGACCCCACGCTCTTTCTCGCTCCGCTCATTCACGAATTCGGCTGGTCGCTCGATGATTGGGAAATTCTCGGACAGGGAACAGTTGTCGGTCACCTGCTCGAGTGTGCGGGCCAGCTTACTGGCGGATATTTCGCCGATCCGGGCTACAAGGATGTTCCCGACCCCGCGCACCTCGGCTTCCCAATTGCCGAAGTCAGCTCAGATGGGGCAGCAATCCTCACAAAGGTCGAAGGATCGGGCGGTTTACTCGATCGCGCCACATGCACCGAGCAACTCCTCTACGAGATCCAGAATCCATCGGCATACTTAACCCCCGATGTAGTCGCCGATTTCTCCAGGGTTTCCTGCCAAGAACTGGGCCCGGACCGGGTTCTTGTTCGCGGAGGCTCAGGCCGGATGCGCCCCGCAACTTTAAAAGTCTCCATCGCCTACCGCGATGGTTACATCGGCGAAGGACAGATCTCCTACGCCGGGCCAAACGCTCTTCGTCGCGCCGAACTTGCGCGTGCGATCCTTGCGAAACGTCTTGACCACCTTCAATTCTCCGAATTGCGTTTCGATCTCATCGGCCTCAACTCCATTCACGGCCCGCAACTCTCCAGGACCGCGCCCGTTCCATACGAGATTCGCCTTCGCGCGGCAGGCCGCGCCTCATCGCTCGCGTCAGCAGCTTGGATTCCCCGCGAGGTCGAGGCCCTCTACACAAACGGTCCAGCCGGTGGCGGAGGAGCCTCCGGCTCAACCCGGGAGATCATAGCTATCATCTCTGCCCTCATCCCGCGGGAATCGGTCTCCCATCAACTTCGAATTCTGGAGTCCTGAAATGCTGCTTCATGAACTCGCCCATGCACGCACCGGCGACAAGGGAAACATCGTGACAATTTCCCTGATTGCATACCGGAGCGAAGACTTCCAATTGCTCGAAGAAAAGGTCACTGCCGAACGCGTAGCTGCACACTTCGAATCACTCATCGATGCTCCCGTTGAGCGGTACAGTCTTCCGCAACTTAGGGCGCTGAACTTCGTCCTTCATCGGCCACTTTCCAGCAGCGTCACCCGCTCGCTTGCCCTTGATGCTCACGGCAAATGTCTCGGATTTGCTCTCCTCGGGCTAGAACTTTAGCCTGCAATGCGCAACATCTCTCGACAATCGATGATCACAGCCAATGAGGCCCAGAATGGATGGACCAAAAGTTCCACTGCTCTCCAGGGGATCGGAGAAGAGCGCCACGGAGGGCGAAATCTTTTATTCGGAGAAAGACTCTCTAGTGGATGTTTGGCGCGGAAAAGGCCGGAAATCGGGAAGATTTTTGGTGCTTAAGTTATTGATTATAAACATTTTGACTCGCTGGCGGAGAGAGGGGGATTCGAACCCCCGATACAGCTTTTGACCGTATAACGGTTTAGCAAACCGCCGCCTTCAGCCACTCGGCCATCTCTCCGGCTTGCAACGATTATACCGGAATCCCAATCCAAGCCACCGCAACGGCATCGCGCCTCAACTCCTCCGCACTCCACACCCAGCCTCACACTTCCCGTTCAGATCGACTGGCTCTTTCTCGCACCGGCCCTTAAGCCTTGTCCCTGTCCACGTTCCGCCCGCCACCAATTCCCGCGAGACCTCGAGCTCGATATCAGGCTCTGCATCGCCAGTTCCTCATCCCGGATAAACTCCAATGCCCTTTTGGTTGCCGTCAAAAGTTGTTAGATTCACTTCTAATGGTCCTCAAGCCAAATTCGCCCGGTAGAAAGCTGCGGCTTTTGCCCTTGATCGCAGCCACCTACTTCATGGTCTCCGGAGGGCCCTACGGCATCGAGGACATCCTCGGAGGCGCCGGATTCGCGCGCGCCATCGTCATTCTGCTGGTCCTCCCAATCCTCTGGAGCCTTCCTACCGCGCTCATGATCGGCGAACTGGCCAGCGCGATCCCCGCCGACGGCGGCTTCTACATCTGGGTGCGCCGCGCCCTCGGCCCCTTTTGGGGATATCAGGAGAGCTGGCTTTCCCTTTCCGCCAGCATCTTCGACATGGCCATTTACCCCACCATCTTTGTCACCTACCTGGGCAAATTTGATCCCGCGCTCACCTCCGGATGGCACGGATATGCCTGGTCGCTCGGCGTTGTCATCGCCTGCTGTCTGTGGAACCTCCGCGGCGCGCCCGCCGTAGGCGAAGGTTCCATCGGCCTGTTCATCCTCTTGCTCTTGCCCTTCGCCGTTTTCATCGTGCTCGGTTTCTGGAAGGGCCTTACCGTGCATCCCGCGGTCCAGTGGGGCCGCGGCGGCTCCCAGGCCGCTCTCTCCACCGCGGTTCTCGTTGCCCTATGGAACTACATGGGCTGGGACAACGCCTCCACCGTCGCGCAGGAAGTCGAGAACCCGCAGCGGAATTACCCGCGAGCCATGGTGGCTGCCGCTGCCCTCGCCGCCGTCACTTACATCATCCCGCTGATTGCCATGGCGCTCTCAGGGCTCTCGGTCGAAAGCTTTTCAACCGGCTCCTGGATGACCGCAGCAGTTACGATCGGCGGCCCGGTACTCGGGCTCGCCGTGGTCGCCGGCGGAGCCATCTGTGGCGTCGGAATGTTCAACGCCCTCATGATGAGCTATACCCGCCTGCCGATGGCCATGGCCGAAGACGGCATGCTGCCCGCATTCATCGCGCGCCGCAACCGCCGCGGCGTCCCGTGGGTAAGCGTGCTGCTCTGCGGCCTTGGCTGGGCGCTGGCTCTCAAGCTGCCGTTCGAGCGCCTCATCTCCATCGACCTCGTGCTCTACGGCTCAAGCCTGCTGCTCGAATTCGTGGCTCTCATCGTCCTGCGCCTCCGTGAACCGAACCTGGAGCGCCCCTTCAAGGCCGGCAATCTCGCCTTCGCCTCCTCGCTCGCTGTTGGTCCAGCCGCCCTCATCGGCTACGCGCTCTACGTCTCGCGCGATGAAAAGCTCACAGGCTCCACTTCAGCTCTCGCCTTCTCGCTGGCGGTTGCGCTGCTCGGGCCCGTCCTTTACTGGCTCACGGCACGGCCGCTCGTCCGTCGCAGGCTCTCTACGGCATCGGCCGATTGATCGCGATCAGAACTCGTGGTGATGATCGATTGCGCTGGCCGCTGCGCGCGCCGCATCTCCCTGCTCGCCCGGCTTCGAAACGCTCTCCGCCTCCGTGCGGGCACGCAGTTTCGCCACCGCCAGCCAATTGTCTTTGTGCGGATGATCCGCGATCCACGGCGGCAAGGGCATGCGCAGATAGCGGCTCAGCGTCTCGGCATATCCCTCGTACAGCACGCGCATCTCTCGCAGCCTCTCGCTCGAGTGGCTGTCCCGGCACACGCTCACGCCGCTCTCGCAGAGCTGGTTGAATAGCTGCTCGTACCGCTCGGCCGGCAGTCTGTCGGCCGCATCCTTCACCGGGGGAATCGAAAAAATCTGCGCCAGGTCCACCAGCGCGTGCCGCGCCATGGCAAATGTCAGCTGCGCCTGCCGCGCTTCGTGTCCGCGTACCCCCGCAATCAACAAGGCTGAGGTGTCCAGGATCGCGGTCAGTGCGCTGATCCAGCTCTGATTGTTGTGCTGCGATCGGAAATAGCACAGCAGTGGATACGAGATGTGGCTCTCCAGCAACTCGGCCGACCATCTTTCCCACTCCTCCAGCAGCCGCGTGAGCGCCTGGTCGGCGCCGGGAAACGCATGCCGCCGAAGCAATTCCGTCGCGGTCGGTGGCGACCCGGCACGCGCATCGAGCAATGCGATGCTCACTTCCCTCTTCGAAAATGCGCCATACAACACCGGAAAATACCCCATCACGACCGCCAGCAAACCCAGGCCCGATCCGGCTTCGAGAATCGTGAGAGCGCGCGCTCCCTGGCTTTGCGGCAACACATCGCCAAGGCCCAGCGTAAACAGAGTCGTTCCGCTCACGTAAAGGTCCGACTCGAACCTCGGCACCCGCGAAGCATCTGTAAATGGACTGCCCATCGCATAAAAAATCAGCGCGAATCCCAGTACCATCGCGCCCGCCCACACCGCGAGCAGCAAAATCAGCGATAGCGGCCCATAAAAGCTGAAAGCCGTTTCCCTCTTGCGCGGGTGCCGGATCCTCTCCGCGACGAATGCCCATGGCCCCCACGTCGCAATGTAGAAAATCCGCGTCAGCCTCAGGCGCCCGACAGCGCGGCGCGGCAGAATGATCGTCTGGAAAGCGTCAAGCAGCGCAATCAGCAAGCATGCAATTCCCGCGATCAGCCAAGGCGCTCGCATCGAACTTCTCCTCCGGGGACCACTTCCCGCCGCCACTCATGGCCCGCCCGTTCCTTGTATCCTAGCCGAGAAAGGGGCGTGAGGGCCGCTCATGCATGAACTCGGCAAAGCACTCATCGGCCTTGGGCTTCTCATTGCCCTCGTCGGAGCAGCCATCCTGCTTGCCGGCCGCATGGGACTGCCCCTCGGCCGCTTGCCCGGCGACCTGGCCTATAAAGGAAAACACGTCTCGGTCTACTTCCCGCTCGCGACATGCATTCTCATCAGCATCGTCCTGTCGCTGATCTTCTATCTGCTCTCGCGCTTCCATCGTTAGAGTAAGTCCGCTGAACCCCGACATGCCCAGGGCTTTGTAACAAGGGCACGGCTTCAGCCGGGCCGCAGGAGGCCTAATAAAAAAGAGTGCATTAGCCCCTGAGGGAAGGTCCGTGCAAATTCCAAGCTGTCATCCTGAGTGGAGCACGCCTGGGGCCCCACGCGGTTTCATTGCGCGGGGCAAGCGGAACGACGGATCTGCTTCTGCATTTCCCATTGAAGGGGTACGGCTTCAGCCGGGCGATACCTATCCCTTCTCCACAAAATCCTTCAGCCGCGAAAGAGTCTTGTCCCACTGCGCCGAGACACACTCCAGGTATTCCGCCAGCCCCTTCATCGGCGCCGGGTCGAACTCGAACAGCCTTTCCCGCCCCGCATGGGCGCTGCGCACAATCCCCGCACGCTCCAGCACCCGCAGGTGCTTCGTGATCGCCTGCCGCGTCAGCTTCGAGTCATCGGCCAGCTGCGTGATCGAGCACGGCTCACCCGTGCAAAGTCTCGCCACCAGCTTCAAGCGGGTGCGGTCCCCGAGCGCCGCAAACACCCGCGCCCGCGCCTTCGATTTTTCGGCAATGCGCTTACGGATTTTGTGTGACATGGCTTTCAATGTTCTTCATCTGTTCGGTCCAGCCGCCCTCGTTCCTGCGAAACGCCTCATCGCGCTGATCGGCTGGCAGCGCTTCGAATCCCGATTCCGTCACGGTCAGCAGCGTCCCGCCGCTTGCTGTCTTCTCCAGCCGGAACTCAACCAGAGTCGTCGGCGCACCTGCATAGTTCTCCTCGTAGCTCCCTTTTTCAAACGACTTCAGATGAGGCCAGGTAAACGAAAATAATCGCTCCGGCTCCATCTTCTGCACAGTCCCTTCCCACTTCACATGCTCGTAGCCGGGATAAGTGATCCGGCCCCGCGTGACTTGCCCCGGAACAAACGGACCCTCCAGCTTTACCCTGAACCACTCGCCAAACTCACGGTAGTCGGTCAACGCGCGCCACACCCGCGAAATCGGCGCCTTCAGTTCGATTCGCTTCTCGATCCTATCCTTCGCCATATGCAACCCCACAGTTGCATATTAGCTCCATCCGTTTCGATACGCAACCGATCAGTTGCCTTATCTGATCTCGGTAAACCTACGGCCGCCGCTTGCCCTTCTTGCCCGCATTCCTCGCGCCCGGGCGTCTCCCGCCATCAGGCCGCGATGGCTGTCCGCCAGATGCTCGTCCTGCGCCAAACCCGCCGCCTGGCCGGCGGCCGCCGCCGCTCCCAAAACGCCTCTCGCCGCGCTCCGCTCCGCCCTTGAACCCGGGCCGCGATTCTCCTCTGCGATCCGCCGGCCCTCTTTGTCCCCCTCGTTCGTCAAACCGGGCCGGACGCTCGCTGCCGCCGCGAAAGGATGGCCTCCCGCGCTCCGGTGCTCCTCCTTGATTCCCTCTCTCCGGGCGGCGTCCGCCTTCCCTTCTCGGTTCCGCCCTTCCCCGCGCTTCCCCAAAACGGCCAGGTCTGGCTTCGCTGCGCTGCGGCCGAAATCTCCCAGAAAACTCGGCGCGTTTCTTGAACCCGCCTTCGCCCCGCCCTGAGTCTTGCGGAGTCCTGCCCGCGCGATCTGGATGGCCACCCTCGCGCCCGCCGCGCTTCCCGAATCCGCCTCCGCCCGGGCTCCCGCGGCGTAAATCCCTGCCCTGCGCGCCCTCGCGCCCAAATCCGCCCGCTCCACCAGTGCGCTCAGGAAATCCGCCCCCAGGCCCAGCCCCGCGCTTCTCGAATCTTTTCTCGCGGCCACCATGATCCGGAACCTTGCCCGCGCGATTGCCCTCGCGGTTCGGATAGCTACCCTCGCGCCCAATGCCGCGTTTCGGGTATCCGCCCTCCTGCCTCTCGCCAAAGTCCCGTCTTTGCGCAGGCCGTTCTTGGGGCTCAAAACGCGCCTTCCGGAATGCCTTCTTCCCGCGAGCGCTTTCGCGCTGTTCCGCCGGAATCCCAGCCTCTTTCGGCAGCATGTGCGAGGCGTTCACCCGCCGCGGCTTCAGCTTCCCTTCCGCGGTCCGACGCAGTGCTTCCACTTCCGCGCGGTCCAGCTCTCTCACCTTCCCCGGCGGCACATCGAGCACCAGCGGTCCGTACCCCACTCGCCTGATCTTCTCCACGTGATGTCCGATTTCCTCGAACATCTTGCGCAGTTCGCGATTGCGCCCCTCGATCAGCACCACTTCGTACCATGGATTCTCGCCCGGACGGATCTGCCGGATCCGCGCCTGCGCCGTCCGTACTTTGCCTTCACCCTGCCGGCCTCGCTCGATCGAAATTCCCTCGCGGAGCGCCTGCAACCGCTCTTCATCCGGCTTTCCGCTCACCTTTACGAGATACGTCTTCTCCACTCCCGAGGCCGCGCGCGTCAGCTGGTTCGAAAGTGCTCCATCATTGGTGACCAGCAACAATCCTTCGCTTTGAAAATCAAGCCGCCCCACCGGGTAGAGCCGTTCCCCCAGCTTCGAAAAAAACCCCATCACCGTGGGACGCCCTTCCGGATCGCTCACCGTGGTTACGTAACCGCGCGGCTTGTTCAGCACAAAATAGCGCAGCCGCTCCGCGCCATGCAGCAGTTTCCCGTCCACACGGATGTGATCCCGCTCCGGATCTGCCTTCGAGCCCAGCACCGTGACCACCTGCCCGTTCACCTGCACCCGGCCCTCGGTGATCAATTCCTCAGCGTGCCGGCGGCTCGCCACCCCGGCCTGCGCCAAAATCTTCTGCAATCGTTCCAGCTTCGCCGCGGGACGCAATTCCGCCTGCGCAATTTCCCCACCGGTCTCTTGGTCTTCGTCGACAGCTGGCTCCGCAATCGCCTTCGCCGCAGCCTCGTCATCGCTCGCGCCAGCATCTTCCGCGGCCTGCTTCGCCGCGGCCACCACTTCCTCCGCCGGCTCGATATCCGCGCCCGTCGCAAACTGGCCCTCTCCATCACTGGGATCGCCCAGCGGATCGACCACCTTCTTTGCAGTCTTTTTCTTCTTCGGACTGGCAGCCTTCGCCTTGCGCTTGCGCGCCTTTGGCTCCCCCTCGACCTTCGAGCCTTCGGCTTCCGGATGGACTTCATCGCTCATCAGAAGAATCTCCGATCTCAGCCTGCCCACTCACTGGTGAACCGCTCTCATGTGCCGCGGCCGGCTCGGCCTCGCCATTCTCAACCGCGTTTTCATCGAACTCCGGACCGGCGGCAGCTTCAACTCCCGGCTCCATCTCGCCAGCCTCCTCCAGCTCGATCGCCGCAATCTTCTCGAATTCCTCCATCGAGGGCAGCTCCGAAACATCCTTCAGCCCAAAGCGCAGCAGGAATTCCTTCGTCGTCTTGTACAGTATCGGCCGCCCGATCACCGCTTTCCGCCCCGCAGTCGTAATCAGCTTCCGGGTCAGCAGCGATCCGAACACACCCGACGAATCCACGCCCCGAATCTCATTCACCTCCGGCGCCGTCACCGGCTGCTTGTAGGCGATCACCGCCAGCGTCTCCAGCGCCGGCAGCGACAACTTCATCGCCGGCTTCAGGCTCTTGATGAAAAGCCGCACCGCGTCGTGGCACTCGGGTTTCGTCGCCATCCGATACCCGCCGGCAATCTCGCGAATCTCGATGCCCCGTCCATCCGACTCATAGGTGGCCATGATTTCATCCAGCAGCCCGCGCAAGATCGCTTTCACTTCGCGATCGCGCTGCCGCGCCAGCCGCTTCGCCTCGCTTTCGGGATCCGCCGTCGGCGCATTCGCGCCGGCCTTCCCGCCTTCCGCCTCCACAACCGGGTTCACACCGGGATCACCCGCCTCAACACCCGCATCCGTTCCGGCGTCTCCCGCTTCCGCCCCTGCCTCCGCATACACCTCCGGATCCTGCTCCAACCCCAGGTACTCCAGGCCCGGATCCACAAGCGACGTATCGGGGCCCCCCGGCGAAAAGGTCCCCGCCGCGGCAACCGCCGCCGTTTGTTGCGCCTTCCACTCCAGCGCCTCATCGGCGAACAGTGCCGCCAGTTGGCTTAGCGTGACCGGCTCCTCGGCGGCATAGATAACGGCTTCCAGTTTGGCCTTCAAACTCATTCCTCATGTATGGTACCGGAAGCGGCGCGCCGATTGCGCCATAGGAAAACTGGTTCCATCCAATCGCAATCACACTTCGAATCGCAGGCGCACACCATCGCCTCGGCATGGCTGGCCGCCGCCTGACATACTAAACCTGCTTTTCAACGAGACTTGACTCGGGCCGGCAATGACTCCTCGCGTGCCGCCTGATCACTGGCTCCGCGTCGTATGCACAATCACAATCTTCGTCTTGCCCTCATTTTCTGAAGGCTTCGCGGACACGGTCACCATCAGGTGATCCTTGGGGTTCTTGTTCAGCGAAATCATGCAACCGGTATCCGAGTCGTAGACCGACGCACCCGATCCCAGTTTGGACTTGTAGAAATCGCGGACCGCATCCTTGTTGTCCGAACTTAGAAACACCCCCGTCACCATCGATCCGCTCGGCAGACTCATCTTCATCCCGCCCGTCGTCGTCTCGGCGCCCGGATAAATGTCCGTCCCCAATTCCTCCGCAGTAAACGAAGTCGACGGATTCGCGGTGATCGTTCCATTCGGCATACTCAACGCCAGTTCGCCATGCCTTCCGTGATGCACAGACCGCGCTACCCGCCAAACTGCAAACCCAAAAAGTCCCGCGCCAAGAATCCCAATCCCCACAAAAATCGCCACAATGATCAGGATGACCTTGACCGCGGTGTTTCCCCCGCTGGGCGGCGGCGCCATCGGCATCGACCCATACTGCCCTCCCGCACCTGCCGGAGGCATCTGCGCATATCCGCCTCCACTCGGAGGCACCTGGCTATATCCCGATCCCCCTCCCGTCGGAGGCACCTGGCTGTAACCGGCCCCAGCGCCGGCCGGCGGCGCCTGCGCATATCCTGACGCCCCACTCGATCCTGCCTGCGAGCTGCTCGTGGCTCCGGTCGGCGGCACCGCGGTGTATCCCGCGCTTTGAGGCGGCGCCTGCACCGGCGTGAACTGCGGCGTAGCGGAACTCCCCGTCGCGGTGACTGGCGTCCCGCAAGCTGCGCAAAACTGGGCGCCGGCGGGCACTCCCGCGCCACATTTCGTACAAGGCTGGTCCATCGAGTCCTCCTGGTGCAGACCTCGGTTTTGGATACCAGCCACTATACCCCAGAACTAAATCGAGACGCCCTCGATTCCCGCTTCCCCGCCGCCTCGCAGTAACCGCCATCAAGGCGTTTACCGGCCCCGCGCTCTTCCTATTGCGCGAAGTGCCGGAACAGCCAGTACAGGCCGCCCGACAACAGCGCCGCCGCTGGCAGCGTCAGCACCCACCCCGCAGCGATGTTGCGGATCGTTGAGAAGCGCAGCCCGCTCCCGTTGGCTGACATCGTCCCCGCTACGCCCGAGCTGAGGATATGCGTCGTGCTCACCGGCAGGCCGAATTTGTCGGCCGCAAAAATCGTTGCCATCGCCACCAATCCCGCGCTGGCGCCCTGCGCATAGGTCAAATGCTCCTTGCCGATCCGCTCGCCCACCATCACAACAATCCGTTTCCACCCCACCATCGTTCCCAGGCCCAGCGCCAGCGCCACCGCCACCTTCACCCACGTAGGAATGTACTTGGTCGCCCTGTCGACTTTTTTCCGATAGTTGTCGAGCGCTGCTGCATCATCTGCCGCAAACACCGGATTGCGCGCATCCTGCATGAGCCGCAGCGCTTCTCCAGTCAGATAAAGATCGTTGCGCACATTCGCCTGCTCCGCCGCCGGAACTGACCGGAACTCTCCATGCGTCGCCACTTCGCGATTGACATCAGCAATCAGATCGCGCAGCGCCGCCATCGTGTTTGGCTGCATTTTTCTGGTGCGGATGTAATCGGTCACAGCATCGCGAGCATCCGCCACCGGCGGATCATCCTGCGCGACATAGCGGTCCAGAATATGCGTCGTCCGTTCCGATACGGCAATGAAATCCTGCACCTGGCTCGGGCTCACCGCATGATTCAACGCGTAAGCCGTGGGCACCGTCCCGATCAGGATCAACATGATGAGCCCCATGCCCTTTTGCCCATCATTTGAGCCGTGAAAGAAACTCACCCCCGTACACGTCAGAACCATCAGCGCGCGCACCGGAAACGGTGGCGGCTCGTCATCTTTGGGCGCCTCGTAAAGCTCGGCCAGCTTCACCACCCGCTTCGCCACCAGGATCAGGAGCCCCGCAAAAACGAATCCAATCACCGGTGAAAAGAGCAGCGCCTTCAGCACCTTGATTGCCTGCGCCCAATCCACTCCCGAGGTCCCGGTGTGCGGATTCAACAGCTGGTTCGCAATGCCCACGCCGATAATCGATCCCACCATCGTGTGCGAGCTCGATGCCGGCAGCCCGAACCACCACGTTCCCAGGTTCCACAGGATCGCTGCGATCAGCAACGCAAACACCATCGAAAATCCCGACCCCGAACTGACTTTCAGAATCAGTTCCACCGGCAGCAGCGCGATCACTGCAAAGGCTACCGTTCCCGTCGAGAACAAAACGCCGGCAAGGTTGCAAATCCCCGACCACACCACCGCAATGCGCGGCTCCAGTGAGTGCGTGTAAATCACCGTCGCCACCGCGTTCGCCGTGTCGTGGAACCCGTTCACAAACTCGAAACCCAGCGCGATCAGCAGCGCCAGCCCCAGCATGAGATAGGGAGCGAGACTTGTCAGCGGCGCTGCATCCAGATCCTCGGCCAGGTGAAACACGATGTAGCAAAGACTTAGGCCGAGAGCCATCACAAATACGGCCAGACCGGCCGGGCTCTGCGCACGGCTCATCTTGCGGTCGAGTAGCGTGCCGCCCTTGGGCAGCGTTTGGACCGTGGCCATTAGTTGTCTCTCGAATTCCCTGAGCGTGAAGCGGAAATCTCCGGGCGGCAAGTGGAGAGCTCAGAACGGCAATCGCCCGGAAAATGGAAGAGGATCAACCTGCAGAAGGAGGAAACAGCGCGACAACGCGAGGCGTGCATAAAACCCCAACAACCGCGAAACGAAAGCAGTTGGCTTTCTACGAACCTGGGGAATTGGGGCCGCTGTATTGATTCTACCCCGGATAGCGGAAACGCCGTGCCAGCTTGTGGAAACCCACCCGTTTTGTGCCTGAATTTACGGGCTTTACAGAACAGGGGCTTCGAGAGCGCATCGGGCCTCGAACAGCCGCGGCTTCACCCCGCTCATAGGCCCGGCGAAACGCGTTCTATGTCCCTCAGTCCCTATGTTTCTCAGTCCCTCCGTCCCTGGTCCCGGTATATTCGCTGTCCTCCTGAGCGAACGGGGCCCCAAGCGCCTTTCAGCTTGGGGGTGGTCAGCCGAAGGATCTGCAATTTGCATTTGCTTTCTAATCCAAGGGCACAACTCCCTGAAAGTCCCAACGAAACCGAGGTCTTGTAACAAGGGCACGGCTTCAGCCGGGCCGCCGATTCACATTCAATGCTGCCATCCTGACCGGAGCGGCTTTCGGGACCCATGCGATACCGTCGCATGGTCGAGCGGAGGGAAGGATCCCGCTTTCCGCCCGCGTTCCCCGCCGCGCTATTCCTTGATGTCAATGGCCAAAAGCCGCAGAGATTTACTAACTCGCTTTTTTTCTTCCATATCCATCCACCCTCAATTTGCCTGACATCTCCCGCAAAGGCGCACAATCAAAATGGATGTGAAAAGCGAACCCAGACGTCGGGAATACGTCGGGGAATCGCGCATGAACCGACATGTTAGACCCTGACAGTTTTTTTTTGACCCCTTCAGATGTCCCTGGTCGGTAACGTTACCACCCCCCCTCCCCCCCTTGTTTATTTGCGGTTTTCCACAAAAAATTTGCCTGATTTTC